>VOFF01000904.1_pt1 | contig 104001 bp, 127 predicted proteins | sample 5384061 | NCBI WGS metagenome assembly VOFF01 (sample SAMN12384725, study PRJNA508395) | human gut metagenome | isolation source: healthy gut E | host: Homo sapiens | reverse complement strand
GTTTTTTGCCTTTTTCCCGGCGGCGTGCAGTTTTTCCTGCGCAATGACGGTGGTGAGGCATTCATCCATGAAGATCAGGGAAGTCCGGGGGAGGGCTGCGGCCAGTTCCCTTCCGAAAGCGCGCACCTTGGCCGCGGCAGTTCCTTCCGTGCCGTCCATGCGGACGGGAAGACCCAGCACCAGGGTGCGTATTCCCCGTTTCTGGACGAGCTGAACAATGCGGGAAATTCCGTCCGTCTGATGCCTGTGGATGGTTTCTACGGGATGGGCCATGATGCCCACGGGGTCCGTGGCGGCAATGCCGATGCGGGCTTCTCCGTAGTCGATGCCCAGGGCGGGGTGCGGACTGGTCATCTGAGTTCGTCCGGCAGCTGGTTGACGATTTTCTTGATTTCGTCCGCCTTGTTTTTATCCGCAATGAGGATGGCGTCCGCCGTTTCCACCACAATCAGGTTTTCCACTCCCCAGCAGGGCTACGTGCAGATTCGGCAACGTGTTCCACGAAGGAGGCCAGTTCCGGGCAGTGCTTGTCCAGCTGTTCGCACACGGCGGGAATGCTCCAGACGAACATGCCGGCATTCCAGCAGAAATTGCCCCGGCTCAGGTAGGATGCGGCCGTGGCCGTGTCCGGTTTTTTCGCGGAATTGAATGACTTCACGGCAGGAACAGCCCGGAACGGATTGGATTTCTTCTCCGCGTTCAATGTAGCCGTAGGAGGGGCAGGGCCAAGTAGGCTTGATCCCCACAGTGACAAGCGCTTTTTCCCTGGCAGCCGTGTCCATGGCGGCTTTCATCAGGGTGCGGAAAGATTCCTGGTCCTGAATGAGCTGGTCGGAGGGGGATGACGAGCATGACTCCGTGCGGATCCGCCGCCTTGATGAGGCCGATGCCCAGGGCGATGGCGGGAGCCGTGTCCCGGCGCACGGGTTCGGAAATGATGTTGTCCACGGGAATATCGTGGGCCTGGCGGCGCACTTCCGCTTCCTGCAGATGGTTGGTCAGGATAAAGATGTTTTGCCGGGGCACCAGCCCGTCCAGCCTGTCGATGGCCTGGCGGAGGAGGGTTCCTTCCCCGAACATGTTCAGGAGCTGTTTGGGGCGGTGGTCGCGGGAGAGGGGCCAGAAACGGGTGCCGCTGCCGCCGGCCAGGATAAGAGCGTATTGGTTCATGTCTGTTTCGCAGGAATGGGGGTTAAAAAAGGTCAGAGCGCTCCGAAACGGCGTTTTCTGCGGGAGTAGTCCAGCAGAGCGGCTTCCATGTCCCGGTCGCCAAAGTCCGGCCACAATGTGTCCGTCACGTAAATTTCCGCGTAGCTGATCTGCCAGAGAAGAAAGTTGGAGACGCGCATTTCTCCGGAGGTGCGGATAAGCAGGTCCGGTTCCGGCATGCCGGCGGTGTCCAGATACTCGCCGAACAGGTCTTCCGTCACGGCATCCGGCTGGAGCTCCCCGCGGGAGACTTTTTCCGCTATTTTCCTGGCGGCGGAGGCAATTTCCCCACGGCTGCCGTAGGAAATGGCCAGAACCAGGTTGAGCCTGGTGTTTCCCGAAGTGGCTTCCAGACTGTCCTGAAGAAGTTTCCGGGTGCGGGCGGGAAGACGGGAAAGGTCGCCTATGGCATGAAGGCGCACGCCTTTTTTCCATCATTTGATGGAGACGTTTTTTCAGGGGATTCGTGCAGCAGGAGCATTAACGCGTGCACTTCCGTCTTCGGGCGGTTCCAGTTTTCCGAGGAAAAAGCGTAAAGAGTGAGCCAGGGAATATTATGGGTCATGCAGAAGTCCGCACAGCGCTCCACCGTATCCGCTCCCGCCCGGTGGCCTGCCTGCCGCGGCAGATGACGGCTGTTCGCCCAACGGCCGTTGCCGTCCATGATGCAGGCGATGTGAATCGGCAGTTTTTCCTTGGGAATGGTAAGCATAGATAGGCGTTGCTTTACTCTAGTCCATGACCGGATCCAGTTCAACACGCAAGTTGTTCAGGATGTATTCCTGTCTTTCCCGCGTGTTTTTGCCCATGTAGAAGGACAGCAGGTCTTTCACCTTGTGGGAGTCTTCCAGACGGACGCGGTCCAGGCGCATCCCTTCCCCGATGAAAGCCTTGAATTCCTGGGGGGAGATTTCTCCCAGGCCTTTGAACCGGGTAATTTCCGGGTTTTTCCCCAGCAGGCCGATGGCTTCCTCCCTTTCTGCGTCCGAGTAGCAGTAGATCGTTTGCTGTTTGTTGCGCACGCGGAAGAGGGGCGTCTGGAGGATGAAAAGGTGTCCCTCCCGTATCAATTCCGGAAAGAACTGGATGAAGAATGTCATCAGCAGGATACGGATGTGCATGCCGTCGTCATCAGCGTCCGTGGCGATGACCACTTTGTCATAGCGCAGTTCCTCCAGCCCGTTTTCAATGTTCAGGGCATGCTGGAGGAAGTTGAATTCCCTCATTTTCATAGACGACTTTACGGCTCATGCCGAAGGAGTTCAGCGGCTTGCCCCGCAGGGAGAAAACGGCCTGGGTTTCTGCGTCGCGCGCCGTCGTGATAGAGCCGGAGGCGGAGATGCCTTCCGTAATGAAGAGGGTGGTTTCCCCCGGCGCGGGAGTGCTTGAGTTGTAATGCACCCGGCAGTCCCGGAGATTTTTGTTGTGAATTTGGCCTTGCGGGCGTTTTCGCGCGCCAGTTTCTGGATGCCGGAGAGTTCCTTGCGGTCCCGTTCGGAGTCCTTGATCTTGGCTTCCAGAGCTTTGGCCGTTTCCGGGTTTTGTGCAGGTAGTTGTCCAGCTCCCCTGGCAATGAAGTTGCCCACAAAGGTGCGGATGGTTTCCCCTTCCGGGCTGATTGTGTTGTGCCCCAGCTTGGTGTTGTTCGGTGATTCGAATACTGGTTCCTTTACCTTGATGTAGATGGCGGCTACGAGGGAGGAGCGGATGTCCCCCTGCCTCATAATTTTTTTTTGAAGAAGTCCCTCAGGGTTTTGACGATGGCTTCCCGGAACGCCGCCTGGTGGGTGCCTCCCTGGGTGGTGTGCTGCCCGTTGACGAAGGAGTAGTGCTCTTCCCCGTATTGGCCGCCATGGGTGAAGGCCACTTCAATGTCATGCCCTTCCAGATGGATGATAGGGGTACAATGGCTCCTCGCTCATCGCTTCCGCAAGCAGATCCAGCAACCCGTTTTTGGAGATGTAGCGGCGGCCGTTGAAATGCAGGGCCAGCCCTTTATTGAGGTAGGAGTAGTATCTGCACATTTTTTCGATATACTCCGGCCGGAATTGCGTGGCCGCGGGAAAGATGTCCGGATCCGCGTGAAACGCCGTGCGGGTGCCGTTGGGTTCCTCCGTGGCGCCGTCCTTGCGTCCCTTGGGGATTTCCTTTCCGCGGCAGAACTGGTAGGACCGCGTCTCCCCGTCGCGGTAGGCCTGGATTTCAAAGAAGTCGGACAGGGCATTGACCGCCTTGATGCCTACTCCGTTGAGACCTACGGATTTTTTGAAGGCATCGCTGTCATATTTGGCCCCGGTGTTGATTTTTGCGGCGCAGTCCAGCAGTTTGCCCAGCGGGATGCCGCGGCCGAAGTCGCGCACTTCGCACAGGCCGTCCGGAGTCACGTCAATGGTGATTTTTTTGCCGAACCCCATGACGAATTCGTCGATTGAGTTGTCGACGACTTCTTTCAGAAGGACGTAAATGCCGTCGTCCGGAGAAGCGCCGTCACCCAGTTTGCCGATGTACATCCCCGGACGCATGCGGATGTGTTCCCTCCAATTACCGTGATGATTCCCCTGGATTTGTGTGATGTGCTGGAGTTTTTCCCGGCGGCCCGTCTGGAAATGAGCTGTGACGCTCCGGGCGTGCCTCTGGATGAAAGCAACCTGGTCATGAAAGCGGGACGTCTGATGGAGCAGGAGCTGGGAAGGCCCATGCCGTGGCATGTCCGCCTGGTGAAGAAGGTGCCCCATGGTGCGGGGCTGGGCGGCGGCAGCAGTGACGCCGCATGCGTGCTGCGCACCCTCAATGAGCTGGAACGCGGAGGTTTGTCCCGGGAGCGTCTGGCGGAGCTGGGCGGGGAAATCGGTTCCGACGTGGGGTTTTTCATTTATGGCGCGGCGAGCCGCTGCACCGGGCGCGGGGAGAAGGTGGCGCCTTTGCCGGAGTGGAAGGATTGGCGTCCCAGGATTGTCTTATTGAAGCCGTCGTTTGGTGTTTCCACGCCGGACGCCTACCGACGCTGGGCCGGTTCCCGGAATTGCCCGGCATTCCCTATGGCGAGCAGGATGTAGACGGCCATGTGCTGGTCAATGATCTGGAAAGGCCCGTGTTTGAAAAAGCATTTATTCCTGGCGGAAATGAAGCGCTGGCTGGTGGGGCGCCCCCCGGGGTGCGCGGCGCCATGATGTCCGGTTCCGGTTCCACCATGTTTGCCGTGGTGGAGGATGAAGGAGCCGGACGCGCGCTGCTGATGGAGGATGCCGCCCGGGAGCTGGACCCCACTTTATGGATGTGGTCCGGCCTGGTGATGCAGGATGACGCGCGGTAAAAACATGATTCCGCAGGAGGCCTTGCCTTGACGGAGGGGGATGCATGCCGTTACACTCCGTCCATGATTAAGAGTTTGTTGGCAGGCATGATGGTGGCGGCTGTATGCGCCGTCCAGGCCGGTGAATATGGGGACAGCGCCGTCCGGGCCGCCCGGGAGCTTTCCGGGGCGGTGAAGACGGGCGACATGATGTGGATGATTGAGAAGATGTACCCGCCCATGAAGAAGCAGCTTGTTGCTTCCTTTCCAGGCGGGGAGGCCTCCTTCATGGAGACCATGAGGGAAAAGATGCAGGCCGCCGCCGCCGTGATGAAGGAACGCGGCATGGTGGTGGAGACGTATGAAATAGGCCAGCCTGCGGCGGAACATCTGGTGAAGGGAGGCGGGGAGGTGCTGGTGGTGCTTCCCACGCGGATGGTCATTTCCATGAAGCGTCCGGACGGGGTGACCGTGAAGGAGGAGAATACCGGTGTTCTGGTGCTGGTGAAGAAGGATAAGGGGCCCTGGACGTTCATCGACGCTTCCAGAATGAATGCGAACGGCTTGCGCTCCATGTTCTATGACCTGCCTGAAAAGGTGAATCTTCCGCCGGTTTCTTCCCGCCAGCTTCCCGTGGGCCAGTAAGGGGGGCAGGTTCCCACATATGAAGGCCGCCGGGGAAGAGGGCATGGAAGGCGTCAGCGCTTTTGAGGCTTATGTCCACCGGGCATTTGCCCCGGACGGATTGTTTTGCCGCGCCAGGGATTTTGAGTACCGGGAGGAGCAGCAGAGCATGGCCCTGGCTGTGGCGAGGGCGCTCCAGGTGGATGCGCCGCTGCTGGTGGAGGCCGGCACAGGCGTGGGCAAATCCCTGGGGTATTTGCTGCCGGCGGTGAAGTTTGCTTTGGATTTTGACCGGAAGGCGGTGATTTCCACGCATACCATCAATTTGCAGGAGCAGTTGTTCAACAAGGATATTCCGCTGCTGCGCACCGCCCTGGGGATTGATTTTCCGCCGCCCTGCTGAAGGGCAGGCAGAATTACCTGTGCCATACCCGCCTGCGGCGTGCGCTGGCGCAGATGGATTCCCCTTTACGCAGGGTGAGGCCGCGGAGTTGAAGAGGATCCAGGACTGGGCCCTGAGAACGCAGGACGGCACCCTGAGCGATATGGCATTTCGGCCGTCTTCCAAGGTATGGGCCATGGTCTGCAGCGAACCGCATGCGTGCAGCATGCGCCATTGCGGCCCTTCCTGTCCGTACCAGGCAGCCCGCAAGCGGGTTCTGGAGGCCAAAGTAGTGGTGCTTAACCATACCCTGTTTTTCGGGCTGATGGCCCAGGCGGAGGATTCCGAGGAGGCGGGGTTCGTGTTTCCCGGGGATTTTGTGATTCTGGACGAGGCTCACATGATTGAGAACATCGCCGCCCGCCAGCTAGGCGTCCAGCTCTCGGAACCGCATTTGGCTGAAAACCGCTGAACAATCCGTCCCTGTTTCAGCGGGTTCAGGACGTGATGGACGCCTCCGGCCTGTTTTTCCAGAATGCGCGGGATGACCTGGGGTTTGCTGGTTCCGGAAAGATTGTCCGCATTCTTCAGCCGGAGTGGTCGCAGGATATTTTTTCTCAGCCTTTTGATGGAACTGGATCGGGGGAATTGAAAACGGAGAGGGAGAAACAGGAGGAAAACGCAGCCGCGAAGGATGAACTGGCGGATATGGCCGCCCGGATGGAGGAGGCGCAGGCTTCCCTGAAGGTGCTGATGGACATGACGGAGGAAGGTCACGCCGTATATTGGGCGGAGCGTTCCGGTCCGATGGAAGGAACATGAGCGTTTGTCCGCTCCCGTGGAGGGTGGGAGATATTTTGAGGGAACGCCTGTTTTTCCGCCGGACGTTCCGCCATTCTGACTTCCGCCACGCTGGGGACCGGAGATGCGGACATGAGTTATTTTGCGGGGCGCGTAGGGGCGGAAAGCGTTCGGAAGCTTCAGATTGAAGCCCGTTCAATTACCGGGAGCAGATGCGGCTGATTGTAGCCCGTTCCATGCCGGAGCCGGACCAGCCGGAGTATGCGGAAGTTCTGCCGGAATGGATTAAAAGGTATCTGGCGGAGTCCCGCGGCAGGGGCTTTCGTGCTGTTCACCAGCTATCGGCTGATGGTCCAGGCGGCGGAGAAAGTGCGCCCTTTTTGCGAGGAACAGGGCTGGACGCTGTATGTGCAGGGGCAGGATATGCAGCGGCATGCCATGCTGGAGGCGTTCCGGAAGGATGTGGACAGCGTGCTTTTCGGAACGGACAGTTTCTGGACCGGGGTGGATGTGCCGGGAGAATCTCTTTCCAACGTTATTGTCACGCGCCTGCCGTTTGAAGTGCCGGATCATCCGCTTGTGGAGTCCCGCTTTGAGAGTATCAGGGAACGCGGGGGAATCCGTTTTACGAATATTCCGTGCCTGTAGCCATTTTGAAGCTGCGGCAGGGGGTAGGGCGGCTGATCCGCACCAGGAGCGATTCCGGCATGGTGGTGATTCTTGATCCGCGCGTAGCTACCAAGAGGTATGGGATGCGTTTTCTCAAGTCCCTGCCGGAAGCCCGGCTGGAGTTTGTATGAGGTTTTTTCAGAATGCCCCGAAATTGTTCCGTTGCCTCCTGCCGCATCAGGAGGTAGCTGAGGGGTTGTTCAGGCGCGCTTCTTCCAGCAGGGAGCGGTCCGCGAAGATGTCCGGAACGGGAGCGTCTGCCAGGATGGAGCCGTCTTTCATTACGATGCAGCGCGTGCACAGATCCATGACCATGTCCAGATCATGGGTAGCAATGATTTTGGTATGGGTGAACTGGCGCAACAGGCTGATGAGGGTACGGCGGGAGGCGGGGGTCCAGGTTGGCGCTCGGTTCGTCCAGCACCAGGATGTCCGGGCTCATGGAGAGGACCGTGGCGATGGAGACGGCCCGTTTTTCCCTCCGGAAAGGTGATGGGTCATTTTGTCTGCCAGGGCTTCCGCGTGAACATCCCGCAGGGCCTGTTCCACGCGGCGGCGGATTTCTCCGGGGAGTCCCATATTGAGCGGGACCGAAAGCCACGTCTTCCCGGTCAGTAGGCATGAATAGCTGGTCTTCCGCCTGCTGGAAGACCATTCCCACGCTTTCCCGGCCGCGGGCGACGGTTTTGGGGGTCACGGGAATGTCGCCCCCGTACCTGGCCGGAGGAGGGAGTCAGCAAACCGTTGAGGTGGAGCAGCAGCGTGGCGCCGTTCCCGCCTACGCGGCCGGATTCCCCGATGCGAAAGAAGGCCTCTCGCTGCGCCGCGTCCGGTGATGACGCTGCGGGAACTGACGAATTCAGGGTCTTCTCCGCCTCTGCACAGGACGGCCTGGTAAATGCGTTCCGCCCGCCCGAATGTCCGCAGCAGGAGCTGTCCGGCCATAGCCCCCCACGTGGAAAGAGGGATGGGCCCGGAGCTTCCCCGCCGGGAGCGGAAGGCCATCAGCATATGTTGGCATTCATCCACCAGGATAAAGGCGTACCGGTACAGGAAGGCCATCAGCGTGATGAGAATGCGCGGGTCGCCGAGCTGCCTCAGGCCGCGGCAGAGAGGCGCAAAGCCGGTGGAGGCCAACAGGGTGAAGGCGCCCAAGATGGTGAGCATGCACCTCAGGATGATGGAGATGAAGGAAATCATGCCCTGCGTGACGGGGATGCCGAACCATTCTCCCATGGGAGTTCTGTCCACCAGAGGGTTGAAGATGCCGATCATGACGGCGACGGGCAGCAGCCACAGGGCGCGTTTCAGAAGGTAGCCCAGGGGAAGGCCCGCCAGGCGGATGACGCAGACCGGGAACAGGAAGAAAGGCAGGAGCCCCGTGATTTCCTGCGGAGGCCAGGAAAGGACGCAGATTTGATAGACGAGGAAAGCTCCGATTTTAATGCGGGCGTCCAGACGGTGGATGCCGGTATTTCCGCAGGAAAACCGGTCCATTTGGCGGAATTGGCGCGAGGCGTCCGTAAAAAGCGGCATGGGAAGGGTCAGCGGGGGCAGCGGCTGTGCGGTTTTCTGCCGAACAGGAAACCGGCCGCAAAAAATAAGGGCTGCGATAATGGCGCTTCCCAGCACGCCGGCCATGCTCGTTTCAGGGTTGACAATGGAAGAAGCGGATTCCGTTTCTGCGGTGTTTGCCCCGTCACCGGCGGGAAAGGCGTAATCCGGCATGATGGCGGTGGCCGCCTGGACGGTTTCCAGACTTTGATGGAGGGGGGGACGGTTCCGCCAATCTGGCTTCTTCCGACCCGGTGACGCCGGCTACAGACCATTCCAGTCCGTCAGGATAGGTGGAGGCGAACCAGGAGAGGGCGGCCCCGCAGAGCAGGGCCGCTACCGCAAAGATGCCCAACACGGTCCAGGATGCTTTTTTGGCGGTTCCGGTTTCCAAATCGGCCGGGCGCAGCAGGGATGGCTGTGCCTTGCTGATGAAGATGACGACGGCGGCCGTAGCAAGCCCTTCTACGGCGCCGATGGCCAGATGAATGGGCAGCATCAGTTCCACGAATTGGGCGAAGGGCAGTGCTGAGATGCCGGAGGCCGTTGTTTCCAGGACGACGGCGAAGGCTCCCATCTGAAGCCCGATGACGGCGGCGGTGACGCTGGACAGCGTAATACGGCCCGTGCCGGGGTGTTTGCCGGCCAGGGGCCTGTAAATGAAGGGGTAGGCCACCAGGCAGGAGAAGAAGCCCATGTTGAAGATGTTGCAGCCCAGGGCCAGCAGCCCTCCGTCCGCAAAGAAAAAAAGCGCCTGCACCGCCAGGATGGCCGCCATGACCAGAAAACCCGCATACGGTCCCAAAAGAATCGCCAGGATGAGGCCGCCTCCCAGATGGCCGCTGGATCCGGTGCCCGGAATGGTGAAATTCAGCATCTGGCAGGCGAAGATGAAGGCCCCCAGCACGCCCATGAGCGGGACGAGCCGCATTTCTTTTTCCTGCCTGACTTTGCGCGCGCAGAGCATTGTCATTGCAGCGGAAGCCGCCCACATGGTACAGCCTGCCGCCGGTGAGATGAAGCCGTCCGCCATATGCATGATGTTGATGCCTTTCTATTGGATGAAATGAAGTATTGCTGGCCCCGGACCGGGCAGGTTGGCGCCACTTTAGCATAAACGCCGCAAAGCCGAAGAAGGAAATGCGGCAACGGAGGAAAGTGTGTGCATCAGGCGGCAATTCTGCTGCCGCCCATGCCGGGCAAAAGATGCGGACGGGTTGGGCGTGATGCAGGCGGGAAAACTGTCTGCTAGACGGGACCCATGATGAATTTTTCCATAGCCAAGTGTTTGTTTTCCATAGGGGGATGCACGACGATCCTGGGCAATATTTCCGCAGACACGGCCGTGTCTTCCGCCGGAGCCATCGGAGGCCTGGGCGTTCTGACGATTGCCGTGAACTATACGCTGAATCTGCTCAAAAAGAAGGATGAACAGTTGATGGCGAAGGATGCCCGCATTGAAGCCCTGATGGACCGCCTGATGGACAAATGCCCGAATTGCGAGCTGGCGAAGGCGGCCAACAAGTCCCTGCTGGACGATGAATGACGGCAGCCGCGGGGAGGGGGGGGCTTATCTCCCGTCCGCGTCCGGCATGCGGGTCGTCTCCCGGGTTCCGTCCGTGTCCAGAATCAGCGTGTTTCTGCTGAGGCGGTCAATGGTGGAGGTAGCGGTGAAGAGGGAGGAATTGCCGTTTCCCATGCTTTTCCCTGTCAGGGTCAGGCGGTTGCCGTCCAGCTGCCAGCTTTGGTAGAGAAGCGTGTGCATGTTGATGGAGACGGCCCTGCCGTCCGGCAGGAGCCGCATTCCCTGCACGTTCCCGGGCTGTCCGGGGACGGGCTGGGTCCAGGAGCCGGAGAGGCTGGCGGGAGTGGGCTGCATGGAACAGGATGCCGCCAGCAGGGACAGGGCCGGGAGAAAGAAGGAAAATCTCATGGCGGGGAATCAGCGTTGTTCACGGATGATTTCCGTGCCGATGCCGTCCGGAGTGAAAATTTCCAGCAGCAGGGTATGGGGCAGGCGTCCGTCAATGAAATGCACTTTGCGCACGCCCGCGTTCAGGGCGTCAATGGCGGAGTGGATTTTGGGAATCATGCCGCCGGACACGGTGCCGTCCTTGATGAGGTCGAGGGCTTCCGTACGCGTGACGGATTTAATGAGGGTGGAGGGATCCGAAGGGTCTTTCATGATTCCGGGGACATCGGAGATATAGATAAGCTTCACCGGCTTGAGTTCCTTGGCCAGGGCGGCTGCCGCCAGGTCTGCGTTCACATTGAGCGGTTTATGGGTTCCCAGCTCTTTTGCCAGCGGAGAGACGATGGGGGTGATCTGAAGTTCCAGCGCTTCCGTGATGCGCTCCGTCAGGCAACCGATGACGTTGCCCACTTCACCGATATCTATGGGGTTGCCCTGTTCATCTTTTTCATGGATGCGTTCCCCTACGAAGATTTCCGTGCCGGGGATGCCTACGCCCTTGCCGCCGTAATCGCGGAACATTTGGACCAGGCCGGGATTGATGGTTCCGGAGAGGGTGCGTTCCACGATGGAAATGGCTTCCGGAGTCGTGACGCGGAGCCCGTTGACGAAACGGGCTTCCAGCCCCGCCTCCGCCATCGCCTTGGAAATGGCTTTGCCTCCGCCGTGGACGATCACGGGGTTGAAGCCCAGGACCTCCAGCAGAACGATGTCCCGCATGAGCTTCTTGACCAGGCGGGCGTCATCCATGGCGCTGCCGCCGAATTTAATGAGGAATGTTTTGTCCCTGTAGGCCTGGAGGTAGGGGGAGGGCGCCGACAATGACGGAGGCCTGTTCAATCAGGCGGGTGATTTTGGAGTCCATGTCAATAATGAAACGGTAGGAGTTTTAACGGAAGGAGAGGGAGATGTTGAAGCAGGCCCCGTTCAAAGCAGGCGCCTGCTTCTGAAGTAAACCAGGGGAAGAATGATGGAAACGAGCATGACCACCAGGGAGATGTAGTAGCCGTATTCGTTTTCCAGGCCGGGCATGTGGGCGAAGTTCATGCCGTAAATGCTGGCGATCAGAGTGGGAGGCATAAAGACCACGGCCGCCACGGTGAAGATTTTAACGATTTCGTTCTGTTCGATGTTGATGAGGCCCAGAACGGCGTCCAGCATGAAGTTGACGTTGCTGGAAAGAAAGTTGGCGTATTCGGAAAGGGAGGTGACGTCACGGCTCAGAGGGCGCAGCTTGATGTACAGCGTGGAGTTGGTGTCGTCCAGAGCCTCTTCATTGCTGGCGTACGTGAGCAGGCGCAGAAGGTTGACCAGGCAGTCCCGCTGGCGGGTGAGCAGGTCGCCCACGCGGCCCAGATCCTGGAGCGTCAGGCGCAGGGCGCTGGAGACGGGCACACGCTTGCTGGATTTTCCCTCAGGTTCGTCCCGGCGGAAAATGTTTTTGAAAGGCGGTCCAGTTCCGCGCCGAAACGTTCCAGCACGTCCGCCTGCCGGTCCACAATGGTTTCCAGAAGACCGGTGAAAACCTGGTCCCGGCTGATCTGCTTCTGGCGCAGGAGCTGGTGGGAAAAAAACGCGGAAGGAATAGGAGTCCGAATGGCGGATGGTGATGATTTTAGCCCCCATGAGGACGAGGGTGATTTCCGACAGGGAGGGGGATTCCGTATCCACCCGGCTGAGAACCGTGGTGGTCATGAAGCGCGCCCCCGTCTTCCGTGTAGAGACGGCTGGTGGCCTCAATCTCCCGCATCTCGTCATAGGTCGGCATTTCCAGCCCGCAGAGGCGTTCCACAAACTTGATTTCCGCCGGTTCCGGGGTAAGGAGGTCAATCCAGAAGACGGAATCCAAGTGCTGTTCCGCCGCATCCACCTGGGTGGTGCGCTCAATGCCTTCCGGGGTTTGACGATAGAGCCGGATCATGCCGTTGATTTAGGTGGGGGGATGGAACGATGCCGCGCATGAGGTCGAGTGACGCCCAACGCGGGCATGATGCCTTGTTTGTACAGGGAAGGGAAGTAAAAAGGGTGACAAAAAGGCCCGGTCCCCAGGATGGGAACCGGGCCTGCCGGAAAAGGGATGCGCGCCTCTTAGGCGTTTTCCTTGACGACCACCTTGAGCGTGGCTTCCACCTGGGGATGCACCTTGATGACGACTTCGTGTTCGCCTTCGCTCTTGATCGGTTTTTCGAGTTCAATAGCCCGGCGGTCCACTTCCACTCCCTGAGCGGTCAGGGGCATCGTGAATGTTCTGGTTGGTGATGGCGCCGAACGCCTTGCCGCCCTGGCCCACTTCAAGAGTGAGGTCTACGGTCAGTCCGCTGATCTTGGCGGCCACTTCCTGAGCGGCGCTGAGTTCTTCCGCTTCGCGCTTGGCGCGAGCGGCCTGAAGATTGGCGATGAAACGGCGGTTGGAAGCCGTTGCTTCGTGGGCCAGACCCTTGGGAATGAGGTAGTTGCGGCCATAGCCAGCCTTAACGGTCACCAGGTCGGCTTCTGCGCCGAGCCCTTCAATTTTTGTTGCGAGAATTACTTCCATCGTTGCCATGGCTAAAAAGAAATGGTTATTTGTGAGCGGTTGAAGTAGTAAGTATTCGCCCGAATGTCAAGACAAGAGCGATAAAAAGGGCGTTTTTTTATGTTTTGAGAGGAAAAATCCTCCCGGTTGTCATGATTGGTGACATTGCGCTTGCTTCACGCGGCAGTAGTATGTAGGAAAGGAACCGCATTTATCGCGTTCCCTCCCGGAGGGCGCCCGCGGGTACATTACAGATATTTGATCTTATGGCTATTCAGCGCGCATTGATATCCGTTTCCGACAAGACGGGCCTGGAGGGGTTTGCCAAGGGGCCTGCATGAGTTTGGAGTAGAGCTTATTTCCACTGGCGGGACCGCCGCCTTCCTGAAAGGCCTGGGCCTTCCGGTGATTGAGATTTCCGACTATACCGGAGAGCCTGAGTTGTTTGAAGGGCGCCTGAAGACGCTGCATCCCATGGTGCACGGGGCCTGCTGCACCGCCGCGACAATGAGGAACATGTGCGCCAGGCCAAGGAAAACGGCATCAAGCCCATCGACCTGGTTTGCGTGAATCTGTATCCTTTGAAGAAACCGTCGCCAGGCCCGGAGTCACGCTGGAGGAAGCGATTGAAAAGATAGATATCGGCGGGCCGTCCATGCCCGTTCCGCCGCCAAGAATTACGCTTCCGTCACAGTGGTTTCGACCCCGCGGATTACGCGCGCATTCTGGATGAAATGCAGACCCACAAGGGGGACACGACCCTGAAAACCCGTGAAAACCTGGCGGTGAAGGTGTTTATGCGCACCTCCAATTACGATAACGCCATCACGAATTATCTTGGGCCACCAGAGCGCGGAAAGCACCAAGGGCAGCTTCTGCATCTGCGCTCCCCTGTATCAGGAATTGCGTTACGGGGGACAACCCCACCGGCGTGATCGTGGTCAACCGCCCGATGACGGAGGGCCTGGCCCGTGTGCTGAGCGCCATTTTCACGGATGTCATCATCGCTCCGGAATATGATGCGGAAGCCCGCGCCATTCTCCAGAAAAAGAAAAATTGCCGCATCATCCGCATGAACACGGAAGCCTGGATGCAGGCGCGCCGCGAACCCATCATCCGTTCCGCGCCCGGCGGATTCATGACCATGAAGCGGGATACGGACGTGATGGGTCTGGACAATCTGGAGGCCAAGGTGATGACCAAGCGCCCCCCGACCGAGGAAGAATTGACCGCCATGCGTTTCAACTGGCGCGTCGTGAAGCAGGTTCATTCCAACGCCATCGTTTTTGGCGGCACGGACCGCACGCTTGGCATCGGCGCCGGGCAGATGAGCCGTGTGGATTCCGCCCGCATTGCCGTCTGGAAGGCCGGACAGGCCGGACTGGATCTGAAAGGCAGCGTTGTAGCGTCTGACGCCATGTTCCCGTTTGCGGACGGCCTCCAGGTCGCCATTGACGCCGGAGCCACCGCCTGCATCCAGCCCGGAGGCTCCATCCGCGACGAGGAAGTGATTGCCGCCGCTGACGCCGCGGGAATTGCCATGGTATTTACGGGACACCGGCATTTCCTCCATTAATTTGAATGTTCGTCCCCGTCCCTTTGTCTTAAAACCGATATGCTGCTAGGTGTAAATATAGACCACATCGCCACATTGAGGCAGGCCCGCTATGCGACCATGCTGGATTCCTTCAATGTGGAGCCGAGTGTTTTGGACGCCGCTTATGCGGCGCAAAGGGGCGGGGCGGATTCCATCACCCTCCATGTCCGGGGCGACCGCCGCCACATGCAGGATGCGGATGCCCTGAGCGTCCGGGAGAGCGTGGCCCTTCCCCTGAACCTGGAAATGGGAAATACCCCGGAGATGGTGGATTTTGCCCTGCGGCTGAAACCGGACTATATCTGCATGGTTCCGGAGAAGCGCGAGGAAATCACTACGGAAGGCGGCCTGGACGCCGTTTTTCATGAAAAGGATCTGGCTCCAACCATGGCAAGAATGGCCGACAACGGCATTCAGGTGAGCCTGTTCATTGATCCGGAAGTGCCCCAGGTGGAGGCTGCCGCCCGCCTGGGCGCCCCCATGATTGGGTTGCATACCGGATGTTTTGCCAACCATTCCGGCAGGGAGCGCACGGAGGAACTGGCCCGTTTGAAACGCGCCGCGGAACTGGCCCATTCCCTGGGCATCCAGGTGAATGCGGGCCATCATCAATTACCAGAATCTGGAACAGCTGCTGGCTGGCGTCCCTTGCCTGCATGAGCTGAACATCGGCCATACGATTGTATCCCGCGCTCTTTTTTTGTGGGGATGGAGCAGGCCGTGAGGGAAATGCGCCAGGCGATTGACCGCCTGAGCTGATTGTGCCGTTTCAATTGATCCCGGTTGCCAGAGTATGAGCCGCATTGCAGGATTGGGAATGGATTTGGCGGATATGGAACGCGTACGCCAGGCCCTGCGGAAAAACGGGGGAGGCGTTTGCGTTGCGCATCTGCACCCCTGATGAGTGGGCTTATTGCCGGAAGCACGCGGATCCCGTGCCGCATCTGGCGGCGCGCTTTGCGGCCAAGGAGGCCGTGGCGAAAGCCCTGGGAACGGGAATCGGGGCGAAGTGCGCTTTTACGGGTGTGGAGGTGGTGCGCGGCGATGCGGGAGTTCCTTCCATTCTTTTGCACGGGGCTGCGGGAGTGACCGCCCGGGAGCTGGGCATTACGGGCTGGTTCCTGACCATGACCCATTCCAGGTTGAGCGCCGCCGCCACCGTTATTGCCTTGGCGCAATAAAAAAGCCGTTCCCTGGGAAGAAAGGAACGGCTGGCATTAAAGGAGGAAAGGGAAGTTATTTTCTCCTTCTGCGTGCGGCAAATCCCGCGAACGCAAGCAGAGACAATGCCGCTGTGGAGGGTTCCGGAACAGCGGCATAAGAGACGGAGAGCGAACTCAGTTTCGTGCCGTTCAAGCCGTCATTATTCCAACCGGGAGCACGATGTCCAATGCTGTACATCTCGTTTTGGGTATCTCCTCCGTCATCAGTTCCGGTGTACCAGGCGATATCGCTGATAGAAACGGTTGCGGTGCTGGCAGCAGTACCATTATCAAGAGTAACGGTTACGTCATGTCCCAGGATATCAACGGTTACGTTTGTCCACGTATTTGCCGTCAGTCCGGCTTCTGCGATTGCTCTTCCGGAGGAGAGATTGCCGGAGTTGATGGCAACAGCCCCATTGCTGAGTCCCAGGCTGAAGCCGAATCCGCTGCGGGCAACGTGAATAATATTCTCAAAGGGAATTGTTGCCTCCCCATGAGATGTCCATGGTGATGCTCATGGTCCCCTCCCCGGAAAGGGCTCCGTTCAGCATTTCCCGGAATACATTTATACCGCGTTCGTCAAAGGTGGAACCGGTAAGAACCGTCCCCTTCTCTGTATCTTGGGCAGTATTGAAATTACCTGTAGCAGTTCCCCCATGACGGCAGCCGCGGAGGAAAAAAATCCATGTATAGGTAGCTGTCTCCGCCGCCTTTGCCGCACCACAGAAAAAGCAGCCCTGCTGCCAGCAGCAAATATTTTTTAATGGATAGATTGATAGCCATATGACAATAGCACGTAATTGCAAAAAAAGATTCAACGATTTTCAAATTCGTTGCTATGGAATAAAAAGAGGCCGCCCTGTCAAAGGGCGGCCTCTGCCTTAAGAGTTTTTTCTTAAGTCAGGTGGACTTTTAAGAAAAAAGCTCTTAATGAGGAGCTGGCGCTGTTCTTCCAGTTCGGCCGGGAGCTTCTTGCCCACCTTGTCGAACAGTTCGGTCTGGCTTTCCAGTTCCGCCTGCCATTCGCTCGGGTTGAGAGCCATGTTGGCGTTGAACTGTTCTTCACTGTAGTCGAGGCCCGTCTTATCCAGTTCGGCATAGGTCGGGGAGACGCCCAGCACGGTCTTCTGGCCTTCAGCCTTGCCCTTGGCGCGGCGCAGGATCCAGTCGAGAACGCGCATGTTGTCGCCGTAGCCCGGCCAGATGAAGTTGCCGTCCTTGTCCTTGCGGAACCAGTTCACGTTGAAGATCAGCGGAGGATTGGCAACGGTCTTGCCCATGTCCAGCCAGTGCTGCCAGTAGTCGCCCACATGGTAGCCGATGAAGGGAAGCATGGCCATCGGGTCGCGGCGGACCTGACCGATGTTGCCGAAGGCGGCGGCGGTCATTTCGGAACCCATCGTCGCGCCGACGTAAACGCCGTGCGTCCAGTCGCGGGACTGGAAGACAAGGGGCATGGTGGTGGCGCGGCGGCCGCCGAACAGGATCGCGGAGAGGGAAACGCCTTCCGGGTTCTGCCATTCGGGATCGATCGTCGGGCACTGGGAGGCGGGGGCGGTGAAACGGGCGTTCGGATGAGCGCACTTGCGTCCGCAATCCGGGGTCCAGTCATTGCCCTGCCAGTCAATGGCGTGGGCGGGAGCGGGGCCGTCCATGCCTTCCCACCAGACGTCGCCGTCGTCGGTCAGGCCAACGTTGGTGAAGATGACGTTTTCCTTGATGGTGTCCATGGCGATCGGGTTCGTCTTGTAGGACGTGCCGGGAGCCACGCCGAAGTAGCCGTTTTCCGGGTTGATGGCATGGAAGGTGCCGTCTTCATGAGGCCAGATCCAGGCGATGTCGTCACCGATGATGGAGGTTTTCCAGCCGGCTTCCCGGTAGGAGGCGGGGGGAACGAGCATGGCCAGGTTGGTCTTGCCGCAGGCGGACGGGAATGCGCCGCCGACGTAGGCCTTGGTGCCGTCCGGGGATTCAATGCCCAGAAGGAGCATGTGTTCAGCCATCCACTTGTTCTTGCGGGCGATGGCGGAGGCGATGCGCAGGGCCAGGCACTTTTTGCCGAGCAGGGCGTTGCCGCCGTAACCGGAACCGAAGGACCAGATTTCTTCCGTTTCCGGGAAATGGCAGATGTACTTTTCTTCGTTGCAGGGCCACGGCACGTCCACCTGGCCGTCTGCAAGCGGAGCGCCCACGGTGTGAAGGCAGGGAACGAATGTTCCGTAACCGTCACGCTTCGGGTTGCCGCCGCCCTTGACTTCGTCTTCCAGGCGCTTGAGAACCTGTTCACCCATCTTGGTCATGATGCGCATGTTGGTCACGACATAGGGAGAGTCCGTGATTTCAATGCCGATCTTGGCCAGGGGGGGAGTCCAGGGGACCCATGCAGAAGGGAATCACGTACATGGTACGGCCTCTCATGCAGCCATTGAAGAGGCCCTTCAGTTTGGCCTTCATTTCAACGGGATCGGCCCAGTGGTTGGTCGGGCCGGCGTCTTCTTCCTTCTCGCTGCAGATGAACGTGCGGTCTTCCACACGGGCTACATCGGAGGGGGTGGAACGGGCGAGGAAGCACCCGGGGCGCTTCTCGGGGTTCAGTTTGATAAAGGTGCCCTTTTCTACCATCATGTTGCAAAGCTCGTCATTTTCTTCCTGAGAGCCGTTGCACCAGTAGATGGAGTCGGGTTGGCAAAGCTGGGCGATTTCTTCGACCCACTTCTTAGCTGCTTCGTGAGTGGTACTCATGGTGAAGATAGTGTATGCACGGAAATAGCCGTTGGCAAGCCTCCCGTGCGGCTTTTTATGGGGCGGTTTTGTTTCTTCGGGCATGGAAACCGCGTGCGGGGAAAGGCGTTGCCCTGATTGCCGGATGGCTGTGCGCGGGGGGCTTTTTTCAGGATATCCCTTTTCCTGGCGCCGTGTTCCGGAAAGGGTGAAAAAGACTGTTTTGACTGGAAATCTGCTTGCCAGCTCGCCCGCGATAGTCTAGGGAAGAATCATGAATGTTAGAATGTTGTCGGCAAATGCGGTGTTTCTGATGCTGCCGGCTTTGCTGGCGGCGTGTTCGGACGCCCCGCGCCCGCCCGCCGTCAGCTTCAGGATTCAGAATGTGCCTCCCGTGCCGCGCACGATGTCCCAGATGTCCAGAGAGGTGCACATTAACCGTGATTTCATGTCCCCGCGCTCCCGTGCGCGCCCGTGCCGCCCATTCCATGCATCCTCGGTTTATCACGATTCACAGCACTGCTAATCCCAAGGGTGATGCCGCGGCGCATGCCCGGGCATTGAAAAGGGGGGCCATGGGGTCCCTGAACTGGCATTTTACGGTGGACCAGTACCGTGCCGTCCAGCATATTCCACTGAATGAGACGGGCCGCCACGCAGACCGGGGCGGTCCCGGAGACATGTACTCCATCGGCATTGAGATGGGGGAGGTAAGGAGCCATAACCCCGTTGTTACCTGGAACCGCTCCGCCAAGCTGACGGCAGTGCTGATGAAGCAGTACCATATTCCGCTCCGTAATGTGGTTCCCCATTATTACTGGACGGGCAAGAATTGTCCGGCCCCGCTGCTGACCAACGGCCGCCCGGGGCATAAATGGAGCTGGTTCATTTCCCGCGTGGATTATTACAGGCGCTGTCTGGAGACGCGTCCCGCCGCAGCGCTCTGACGGGTACGCGCGCATGGTGCATGATAAGGGATACGTTCTTGGGTTCATGGCTGGAGAATTGCTTTTAACGTCTTCTCTGGAGGAATGCGTTTTTATCCGTCCCAGAGAGTTGGCGGCCATGCAGGCGGCGGGAATTGCCTCCGTACGGGATTTGTTGTTCATGCTTCCGCGCAGGTATGAAGACCGCCGCATGTTTGACCGCTATGATTCCCTGTCTTCCGGTGTGCCCGTCTGCCTGAGAGGGAGGGTGGTGGATGTGGGCTGGAAAGGCTGGGGCGGACGGGGCGGCAAGGGCCGTGGCCGGTATGTGGAAGCCGTGCTGGTGGATGAGCAGTCTTTGGGGCAGGCCCGTTTTTCCTGCCTGTGGTTCAGCATGCCGGGCGTAGCCAGGATGCTGTGCGCCGGGCAGGAGATGATTGTGTACGGGCGCATGAAACCGTATGGGAAAAAGCTCAGCATGGTGCATCCGGATTTTGAAATTATCCGGGAAGGTGATGAGCAGTCCATTCATTTGAACCGCATTGTCCCCGTGTATGGCGGCCGCATGGGGATTGCGGTCCGCAGGCTGCGGGAAATCGTATGGGAGACGCTGTCCAGGCTTTCTCCGGCTCCGGAACCGGAGGTGTATGAGTTTGTGCCGGACACTCCGTGCAAAACGGCATTGAAGGATCTTCATTTTCCTGAGACCGCAGAGGCCCGGGACCGGGCGCGGCGCCGTTTTGCGTTGGAGAATGCCTGGCTCAGCAGTTGAACGTGGCCTACAGGAGAAGGCGGGCGGATGAAGTGCCCGGCATGCGGACCGCAGGTTCCAGCCATTTGGTGAAGGATCTGGCGGATTCCCTGCCGTTTGAGCTGACGGAGGCTCAGAAGCGTTGCGTGAGGGAGATTTACCGGGATATGAAAGCCCCCGTTCCATGAACCGCCTGCTTCAGGGGGATGTCGGGTCCGGAAAGACGCTGGTGGCTCTGTGCGCCATGCTGCTGGCTGTGGAACACGGTTATTCCGCCGTGATGATGGCGCCCACGCAGATTCTGGCGGAACAGCATTATCTGAAGTTCCGGCAGATGCTGGACAAGCTGGATGTGCCTGTTTCCCTGGTGACGGCGGACAGGAAGGAGGAATCCCACGTGTCGTTCGGGAAGAATCAGCGGGAGAAGCTGATTGACCGGGGAGAGCGCCCCGACGTGCTGGTGATGACCGCTACCCCCATACCCCGCACGCTGACGTTGACTTTTTACGGGGAGCTTGACGTTTCCATTCTGGATGGCGTGCCCGGAGGGCGCGGGGCCGTCGTGACGGCCATCCGCACGGAAAAGGATAAGGAAAAAGTGCTGGCATTCGTTCGGAACCAGCTGGAGGAAGGGAGGCAGATTTACGTGGTTTCCCACCTGATTGACGGAGAGGATTCCCGGAAGGGGAAAGCCGTGACGAAGGAATGGGACGAGTGGAAGGCTCTGCTGCCTCATGTGGATGTGGGGCTGCTGCACGGCAGGATGTCTTCAGAGGTAAAGGAGGCGGTAATGAAGGACTTCCGCTCCAACCGCATCAGCGTGCTGGTGTCCACCACAGTGGTGGAGGTGGGGGTGGATGTTCCGAATGCCACGGTGATGATCATCAATAATGCGGAAAGCTTCGGGCTTTCCCAGCTTCATCAGCTCCGGGGCGCATCGGCCGCGGGTCGCACAAGTCCTACTGCATTTTGATGACGGACGCCCGTCCGGAGGATGAGCAATGGGAGAAGCTGCGCATCGTGGAAACTACGACGAATGGATTTGACCTGGCGGAACAGGATTTGAGGCTGCGCGGCCCTGGAGACGTGCTGGGTACGTCCCAGAGCGGCCTGAAGGGCGTACGTTTTGAGGAATGGCTGCTGGATGCGCGCCTGATTCACCGTGGGCGGCAGCTGGCGGAGGCTATTCTGGCGGAAGATCCCAATCTGGAATCCGCCAAATACCGCCCTCTCCGTTTTTTGCTGGAAGACGGGGCGGGGAGGCGTGTGGCCGGGTAAGATTGTTTTTCTACCGTTTGCTGACGGTCAGCTTGTAAGAGGAGCATGACAGATAAGAGGGCAACGATTTATCTGCCGGAATGCGTCTAAAGAGGCAAAGAAGATGTTTCTTCTTCAACCCGAACACCGATAAAACAATGATTCAAACGTATCAAGTACTCCCTGTGGTGGCCATCGTATGCTCCGCCTCCGCCTTTGCCCAGAACGCTGCCGATCCCGTGCAGATGGTCAAGCAGAATATCGACCTGATTTCTTCCGCCAACAAGGTTTTGGACGACGTGAAGGACAACGCTGCGGTTGAAATCGCCATCAAGCAGCTCAATGCGTTGACTCAGCAGGCCAAGCAGCTGGACAAGTCCATGGAAAAGATGAAGCTTACTTCCGAGCAGGCTATCCGCATCACCAAATTGAACGGAGACGCCCAGGACACCATCGTGGACATGCTGGAAAATTGCGAGCGCATTCAAAAGGACAAGCTGATGACTCCGGCTTTGCTCAAGGCGGTGAATGATTTTGCCGACGCCGCCAACATCGACGTGGTGGAAACGATTACGACCGTGGAGCAAATTGTGGAAGATTGAGTGACCAGCTTATCAAAAAGACCTTTGACTGGTAGGCCGCCTCCTGAAGAAGGCGGCCTTATTCTTTAATGAAGGGCCGTTTTTTGTCAATTTCCGGGCAGGGTGTTGCATTTCTCCATGGCCGGATTGGGGTTTCCTGCCGGAACCAGGTAGCCCGTGCCGGGAGACGTGCCCAGGCAGGAGAGGAGATCCTGGTGGCGTGGCAGGGATTTGGCGCGGAAAACGGCTGCGGCGGGGTCCAGCACATTGCCGAAGGTGATGGCTCCCATCGGGCATGCGAGCTGGCAGGCCGTTTGAGCCGCCCCGTCCGGAAGCAGCATGTCTTGATCCGTCACATGGATGGAGGTGGATGGCTGGCCCGGATGCTCTTTCATCAAGCGGGATTTGTGCCGGATTTTGGCACGTTCCACCATTTGGACGCAGTAGGTGCATTTTTCCATGACGCCGCGGGAGCGAACGGTTACATTGGGATTGCGCTGAAGGCGCGTGGCCCGTTCCGATGTTTTGGCGTAATCAAAAAAATTGAAACGCCGTGCTTTGTACGGGCAGTTGGTGGCGCAGTACCGGGTACCCCAGCACCGGGCGTACACCATGGCGTTCAGGCCTTCCGTAGTATGCACGGTGGCATTGACGGGGCATACGGATTCGCATGGGGCCTTGCCGCACTGCTGGCAGGCCACGGGGATGGAGGTGAGCGTCCCTTCCTCCGTGAAGTACCTGTCGATGCGTATCCAGTCCAGGGCGCGGCCCCTGGCCATCTGGTCACGCCCCACCACGGGAATGTTATTTTCCGCGCGGCATGCAATCATGCAGGCGTTGCAGCCGATGCAACGGGACGTGTCAATGGCCATTTTCCACTGGTAGACGGCATCCGCGCCGGGAGGGGGAGGCGGGACGCGGGACGGACCGGGATGCAGGGAGAACGGGGCAGGCTGCACAACGGGGCTCTGAATGGCTTCCGTCCGCTCCCGGAGGGCAGACAAGGCAATCTGTTCCGGGGCAATGCCGTATGTTTCCGTTTTTTCCACCTGTCTGCGGAGTTCATATCCGCCGGAATTTTCCTGCCTTTCCGCTACGTGGTTGATGCCGCCATAACCCAGAGGAAGAATAATGAGATTATCCGCCACTCCCGGAATGGGGCACAGGATGACTTCCATTTGCGTGGAGGGGGCGGTAAGCGTGCAGTGCATGGGCCCGGAATCCGAACCTCCCAGCCGCAGAAAGGTGGCGGGGGAAACCTGTGCGGACGCCGCCCAGCTGACGCCTGTTATTGGGTCCGGGCATTCCTGCATCCATGCATTGCGTTTCCAGCGCCCGTCCCCAATGGAATAGTCCGGGCAGAATTGCAGTTCCAGCATCCCGTTTTCCTGTTTTTCCCCGCTGCCGCTGAAAGATGCTGCGGGCGTTTGCATCATGGCGGTTTCAAGAGCCGTTTCTTCCTGCGGGAACAGGGGAGCATAGGCCGTTTCTTCCGAATAACCGCGCTGAAGCGCCTGAGCCCAGGCCGCAGTTTTATTTTCCGGATTCACGGCGCGTTCAAAGCATTTGCGTGCTCTGTGGTAAACGGGAGAGAGGTGGGTGGTGGAATTGTCCGCTGTGGAGAGATGGCCTTTGGAGGAAAGCAGGCCGGAAAGAACTTCTTCCGGAGAAATGCCCCCGTACAGGGGGAAGAATGACGGGCTGGCGATAGCAAAATCTGCCCTGGTAATCCCGCCCACTCCCCATGATTCCAGAAAGTGGGCTGCCGGCAGGTGCCAGCGGCAGACGCGGGAGGTTTCATCTTCATACATTCCAAGGTGGATGCTTTCCACTTTGTTCAGGGCTTCCGACAGTCCGGAACTGCGCCCGGAATCCAGCACGGGATTTCCCGCATCCAGTAAAAAAACGATTTCCACCTTTTTCCCCCGGATGTCCCGAACAAGATCGTCCAGCGCGCCATAAGGGGTTGGGCGCGGAGCCTTTAACAACTGGATGCATGTTCCCATGGAGCCGAGAAGACAGTTGAGCTTCCAGACAATGCCGGATAATTCCGGATGATTGTCCCCCAGGAGGACAACGCTTTCTCCGGGGTGGCTGAATAAGTCATCCGCACAGTGGCGAAGCCAGTTGAGTTCCTTTTCTGTCAGGGGATGGTCCGTTTGCCGGGGAGGGGGAAGCGTTTGGCCGGAGTTTTTTTTGCTGGAAAGATAGCGGAACAGTTCCTCCAGGAAAAACGCCAGGCGTGCAGGGGAAACGGGCAGTCTGTGGTCGGCATGGGCCCCGGTCAGGAAACGCGGCCCTCCACGGCGTAAAGGCGTGTTCGGTTCCTGTTTTTCTTCTTTGTAGTAAAGCCCTTCCGGGGAGCGGGACGCAATGAAGTCGCGCGTGTTTCCATAGGGGTTTTGATGAAGAAAATCGCAATCCAGGGAGAGGATGTGCCTGGCGCGCGCAAAACGCACGCGGAACCGTACTTCTTCCGGCAGCCCCGCCTGCATGCCGGAACCCGGTTCAGGCACGGGGGAATACCGGTAGATGCGCACGAGTGAATTTTTCCTGGTGATTTCCTCCAGCATGGAATGGAGCAGAGGAGAAGTCGAGGGGGGAAGAAGAAGGCCGATGCCGCCACCATTCCGAAGATTGCGGGACCAAGAAGAAAAGGCTCCCCGGAATTCGTCTTCCGAGGCCGGCTTGCCGTTGAACAGGATATGCTTGCTGCGGCCGGGGTCGTAAAGGTCCAGAATGGAGGCCTGAGCCGCAGCCGGCAGCCCCGGGCCTTCCGGGTATTGCAGGGAGGGAATCAATTTGACGGGGCGCCCTTCATAACAGGCGGCCAGTACGGGTTGCGCGTTTCCTCCCATGGTCAGGCAGGTGGCGTAAGCCGTTTCCACGCCGGGAACAGACCATTCAGGCCCTTCGTTATAGGGAACCAGGTATTTTTTCCACACGGCGGCAGGCCGGCAGCCCTATCCCCGCCAGGGCTGCCCCTGCACCCATCCATTTCATGAAGGAACGCCGCGTCATCCCCCGTTCTTCTTCCGGAAGAAAAGCGGGGTGGTTCTGGGGAACTTCATTCTGGGAAAATGGAGGGAGGGGGAGTCAAACCGGGTAATGATGGGGATTGATGAAACAGGGATGGCTTTTTTTTTTAGGAAATCCGAAGGATGAAATCAAGTGGTGATTGACGGCGGCCTTTATCTCCGGGCCAATAACGGATAAACAGGGAACAGGAGGAAATCTTTCTTGTGGAATTCAATGTCATTGATTACGGATTCAAGGAAGGAATCATTTAATGAAAAGCCCTTTGGTCTTTTTATGACGCAGCATCCGGGAACGCAAAGAGGAATAACTTTGGAGCCGCGGATGTCAAACAGGCCATGGAGGTCAGTGATGGCATGCGGTGCAATCCGTCTTCGGCTGAATGGTCCATTGGCGTTTCAGGAAATTTCCCAGTTGAAGCGGGGTTTGGATGCTTTTTCCTTCTTCATCCCGGATGGAATGCGTGCGGAGGTAATCTGCGGCGGAATAATGGGAACTGGCCGTTTCTTCCAGCGGGCGCAGGTGGGGAGCCGGATTGCGGTGGCAGTCCAGACACCATTGCATGCGGGCGTCGCGTGGAGCCCTGATGCGTTCCATGCCCGCCACGTCTCCATGGCAGGACGTGCAGCCGATGCCCCGGTTCAGGTGGGCCATGTGGTTAAAATAGGCGTGACCGGACAGGCGGTTGACCATCACCCAGCGGACCGGTTCTCCTGTGTAACCGGGGTATTGCGGGTCCGCCGCCTCCCTCAGGGGGGCGATGAGCGGACTGTCCGGAAGAATATGCTGGTGGCAGCCCAGACAGGACTTCGTATCCGGAATGCCGGCTCTGGGTGAGCGCTGTGCGGCGCTATGGCAAGCCGTGCAGCTCATCTTCAGATCTCCGGCGTGAAGTTTGTGGGAAAAGCGGACGGGCTGCATGGGTTCATACTCCGGAATACTGAAATTAACATAATATATTCCTCCCAGTACGAATGCGGCAGCGAGCGCAACCAGGGCGGCAATCCCGTAAAAGCGCTTGTTGGTATTGGGTGGAAAGATGTTGGCCATGAACCGTAGAGTGAAAGGGCTGGAACCTCCGTCAGGCCGTTCTGCCCGGGCGCGGGATGCGGGCGGGCGGCAGGGGCGTATCCATCGTCAGGTCTTCAGGCATCAGCCGTGCGGTACTCTTCTTAATCTGTTCCCAGGTAATGCGCTGGCCTGTGTGGGCCGCTTCACGCCCCATGATGGCAGCCAGGGTCTTATTGGCCGCGCTTTCCAGTGTCTGGGTCCAGGTGCCGGAGCGCAGGAAACGGTAAAAGGCCACATGCGTGTCTGCGTACATATTGCCGCGTTCCCCGCGGAAACGCCAGCGGTTATTCGCCTGGATGTAGGGGCGGTAGGGAGTAACCAGCATTCCTTTTTTCGCAAATGGTGCGGTCCACGATTTCCCCGTGGCAGCCAACCCACTGTCTGCATGAAATGTGGGCCGTTACGTTATGGTCGTACTCAAAATAAACGTCGTAATGATCCCATACGTCGCCGTCATCCCGGCGCTGAGCGCGTCCTCCGGAGCCGAAAGCCGCCAGAGGAAGCTGCTCGTTCATGGACCAGACCATGCCGTCAATCGTATGGACGATTTGTTCCACAAACTGGCCTCCGCTCAGCCAGTTCCATGCGGTCCAGTTGCGTAGCGCCCATGCCACGTCCGTATCGGAGGAAGGTCGGGAGTCCAGGGCCAGCGGAGACTTGGGAGGAGTGGTGTAATATAACCCGTCAAAGGAGAGGACATGGCCCAGCAGCCCGGAAGAAAGCTTGCGGTGGGCTTCCTCATTCGCCTTGTCGTAGCGCCAGCAGAAGCCGTCCAGAATCACCAGATTTTTGAGTTTTGCCAGCCGTGCGGATTCCAGCACGGAAAGCACGCCGGGAACGTCCACCGCTACGGGTTTTTCCGCATAAATATGTTTGCTGGCGTCAATGGCCGCCGCCAGATGTTCCGGACGGAAAGCGGGGGGAGTGCAGAGCAGCACCACGTCAATATCCGTTTGCAGCAATCTCTTGTAACTGTCCAGGCCGCTGAACAGACGGCTTCTGTCCAGCTGGGCTCGGTTGCCGTACTGTTCCGCCAGTAATTTGGCGCCGAAATCGATACGTTCCTGAAACACGTCCGCCAGCGCCCAGACCATGGTTCCGGGATCGGCGTCCAGCGCATTCTTCATGGCGCCCAGGCCGCGGCCTCCGCAGCCTACCAGGCCCACCTTGAGCGGTTTTGTGTCCGTAAAAACCTCAGCGGCGTTCAGACAGGGCATGGCTGCCAGAAACCCGGCCGTTCCCGCGGCGGTTTTCAAAAAACGGCGTCTGTTCCAAATAGGGTAACCCATCTCAGGGGAATTATACGGTGACGTCCTGTGAAATCAAACGTCGTATTGAAATGGTGACACAAAAAAATAGGCGCAACCGTCATTCTCGGAAATGGTGCGCTGCGGGAGGGAGTCAATGAACTCCCTATATTTTGCCTATTAAATGGGAAGGGCTGTTTCCTGCGTTCAGAACGAGAGGCAGAGGTTAAAGAGATATGTTGCCTGAAAAACAGTTTTTAAGGATAAAAACTGATTTGACTCCGGAATCCTCAGTGTTCATGATGAATTCAATGAGGCCTCCGGCTTTTCAACCAACCATCATGATGAAGCGAAATCTCATTCCTTTTACGGCGTTTTTGGCGGCGTTAGTGTTTGTTGCCTGTGACGGCGGCAAGAAGCAGGATCATCCCCGGGATGTTTCGGTTCCCAGCGAACAGGCCGTTCCTAAAACTCCGGGAGAAAAAAAAATTCTGGCCGTTCTGCTGCTTATTCAGGATCAGGCTACGGCAAACGCCCACGCGGCGGAGGTGAAAGAGCTGGCTGCCTCCCCTGCCCGGGGATATTCCCAATGAAGAAGCCGTAAATATTGCAAATGAATTGATGCGTCTGGCCAGCCGGGAGTGTTATGGTTCTTCGTCTCTGGAAGATGCTTTGAAAGGAATTCATTTCGATACCGGGGAATACACGGGCAGTGTGCCTCTGGATGTGGATGGATTTGAACCTACCGCGGAAGAGCCGTAAAAATAAATTCCCCGTGCCGGGAATTGGGTAATTACTACAATGTTCCTCTTCATTCCGTTTTGCCGGAATGAAGGGCGGTTTGATATGGTATCAGGTCCCCCGGTAAATCCTTTCCTCTTCCTGATGGGAAAATGCGCGAAGAGAAGGGGAAAATATCTGTACAGCCCGACTCCCGGAGTTTTCTTGCTAGAGAACAAAGGGCCACGGGTGGTAAACTCAATCCAGGGGGCGGCGCAATTCTTCAATGGCTTCCGCCATATCTTCCCGAGTAATTTTCGTAGAAATGCCTGCCTCCCCTGCTTTGGAAAGCAGAACAAAGCGGATGGTTCCGGCCCGGAACTTTTTGTCTGATGCCGTTTTTGAAGAAGAACAGTTGCCGTATCAATGCCGTCCGGAAGAACCAAGGGGAAGTTCCAGCGCCTGAAGCGTGCGAAGGATCTTGTTGGCATCGGAAGAACTTAAACCGGCTTTCCGTTCACGTAGAAACAGGGCGGCGCGCGTGCCGGGCGCCACTGCTTCCCCGTGAAGGGTGGTTCCGTAAGGGACGGCAACTTCAATGCCGGGGCCGATGGTGTGGCCGAAATTGAGCAGAGCCCGGATATCCAGAGTTTCCAATTCATCATTTTCTACAATGCGGGCCTTAATGGCCACGTTCCGGGAGATTAGGTCAGGAAGCCTGGCAATAGTATTCAGGGAGAAGCCGATGGAGAGTTCCGGCCCCAGCCCTTTCAATTCATGAAGCATGGAAGCGTCTTTGATAGCTGCGTGCTTGACGGCTTCCGCCAAACCTTCCGCCAGCGTACGTCGATCCAAAGTCACCAGCGTGGTAGGGTCGATTACCACGACGGACGGCTGATGAAAGGCTCCTACAAGATTTTTCCCTTCTGGAATATTGACGGCAGTCTTTCCTCCTACGGAACTGTCCACCTGGGCGACCACCGTTGTTGGAATTTGCATGAAGGGGATGCCCCGGTAATAAATGGAAGCGATGAAGCCGGCCAGATCCCCTACTACGCCGCCGCCCAGAGCGGCGATGCATCCGGTGCGGTCAAGCCCGGCCCGGACCAGTTCGGAACACAGCTCCTGGGCCTGAAGCATATTTTTGGAAGCTTCCCCGGCATTCACTACGTGCAGGCTGGGCATGAATCCCGCGCTCTCCAGGGACTTCATTACGCGCTCTGCATAAAGCGGGGCGACGCAGCTGTCCGTGATAACCGCAATCTTGCCGTCCAGACCGGCGCGGTAGGCAAACTCTCCGGTACGGTCCAGTGCTCCGTTTTCCACGTGGATGTCGTAGGAACGTTCACCGAGAGCAAGAGAAATGGTAGGCATGAGGCCAGTATGGGATATTCCGGAGGGAACCTCAAACGGAAAGTGCGGATGAGGCGAAGAAGACGCATTCTCCTTTTAATGCGTTCTTGTCCTGGGTGCCAGCGGAGAAAGAGTTTCCAGGATAACTTTCAAATGCTCCGCGCGTGAGGCCGTGAACCCGCCGTCATCCTTCCAGATGATATTGCCGTTGCCGTCCAGAAGGACAATCGCTGTTTCCACCTTCTTGTGAAGGGAAAGTCTGCGGCGTACAAAAAGACTGGTCATAATAGGAAATCAGGGAATTGGTCTTCATGTAAAAATCCGGAAAATCCCCCAGAGCCTGTGTAAAGGCGGGGACATCACCTTCAATTGGGGGTGGCTGCAGAACCAGCAAAATGCTATATTCCACCGGGGTTGGCGTATGTTTGTACTGTTTGCGGAGGTCCTCGCAGAAGGGAAGCCACTTTTTTCATTCCGTACAAAGTTTCCGGGTGAAAAACAGTCAGCATGATATGGAAACTTTTTGGAACGATGGGAGGCAGGGAAATATTGTCTCCCAGTAAATTCATGCCGTTGATATCCGGAAAACGGTAACGTCCGTTTCCTCCTCCATAAGGATGCTCGGGATTGGGCGTTGGCAAGTGTATTTCCTGATTCTTCATGCCCTGTTAGACAAAATTCGAAGAAATAATGTTCATGTCGATGGTTGCCGAACAGGGTATGTTCATTGGTGCGGGGAAGGGCCTTTTTTCTTGTTGTTGGAAGGCTCTCTTTCTCTGAAAATTTCCCGGACGATTAGAAAATCGGTATTCATGGAAAAGGGAATATATAGACCTGTTATAAGTTTTTCTCGAAGAAAGGTGGGGTACAAGAGTAGGGAAGAGAGGGACGTTCAAAAAAAGATGCGGTGGAAAGAGGCTGTATGACAAAAGCATATACTGTTCATGATATGTAGGTTATGTGAGTATTGGAGGGGTGGTGGGAATAAGCGGACGCAAAAAACATCTCGAAAAAAATTGACAAAAAGGTGTGGTATGGTAGATTTCTCGGCACGCCAACACGGCGACGGGATGAAAAGCCCGGCGGCGGACGGACTCGGAAGAGTAACGGAAGCGGCTGGGGCCGGCCACCCGGAGAGTTCCCTGGAAGCAGGGGCGATAAGAAGATTTGAAGGGAATGACTACCGAAAACCGCCGAGGGTTTTCCGAGGGCGTCGAGAGGCGCCGGAGGAGCAAAAAGCCCGAAGGAGCGACCTAGCTCTGAGAGGGGTGGTTTGGTAGAAGCAAGGGGAAAGAAAAAAAAGGTCGTGACGCGCGCCGTGCGAGGCAGAGCGAAGAGGTCTTCAAGAGACACAACTTGAAGGAAGAGCTGGCTGAAGCATGGCGCAAATGAAATCGCAAGATTCCATTTGGTCCAGCAATTTCAAAAATTAATTTGATGGAGAGTTTGATTCTGGCTCAGAACGAACGCTGGCGGCGTGGATAAGACATGCAAGTCGAACGAGAGAATTGCTAGCTTGCTAATAATTCTCTAGTGGCGCACGGGTGAGTAACACGTGAGTAACCTGCCCCCGAGAGCGGGATAGCCCTGGGAAACTGGGATTAATACCGCATAGTATCGAAAGATTAAAGCAGCAATGCGCTTGGGGATGGGCTCGCGGCCTATTAGTTAGTTGGTGAGGTAACGGCTCACCAAGGCGATGACGGGTAGCCGGTCTGAGAGGATGTCCGGCCACACTGGAACTGAGACACGGTCCAGACACCTACGGGTGGCAGCAGTCGAGAATCATTCACAATGGGGGAAACCCTGATGGTGCGACGCCGCGTGGGGGAATGAAGGTCTTCGGATTGTAAACCCCTGTCATGTGGGAGCAAATTAAAAAGATAGTACCACAAGAGGAAGAGACGGCTAACTCTGTGCCAGCAGCCGCGGTAATACAGAGGTCTCAAGCGTTGTTCGGAATCACTGGGCGTAAAGCGTGCGTAGGCTGTTTCGTAAGTCGTGTGTGAAAGGCGCGGGCTCAACCCGCGGACGGCACATGATACTGCGAGACTAGAGTAATGGAGGGGGAACCGGAATTCTCGGTGTAGCAGTGAAATGCGTAGATATCGAGAGGAACACTCGTGGCGAAGGCGGGTTCCTGGACATTAACTGACGCTGAGGCACGAAGGCCAGGGGAGCGAAAGGGATTAGATACCCCTGTAGTCCTGGCAGTAAACGGTGCACGCTTGGTGTGCGGGGAATCGACCCCCTGCGTGCCGGAGCTAACGCGTTAAGCGTGCCGCCTGGGGAGTACGGTCGCAAGATTAAAACTCAAAGAAATTGACGGGGACCCGCACAAGCGGTGGAGTATGTGGCTTAATTCGATGCAACGCGAAGAACCTTACCTGGGCTTGACATGTAATGAACAACATGTGAAAGCATGCGACTCTTCGGAGGCGTTACACAGGTGCTGCATGGCCGTCGTCAGCTCGTGTCGTGAGATGTTTGGTTAAGTCCAGCAACGAGCGCAACCCCTGTTGCCAGTTACCAGCACGTGAAGGTGGGGACTCTGGCGAGACTGCCCAGATCAACTGGGAGGAAGGTGGGGACGACGTCAGGTCAGTATGGCCCTTATGCCCAGGGCTGCACACGTACTACAATGCCCAGTACAGAGGGGGCCGAAGCCGCGAGGCGGAGGAAATCCTGAAAACTGGGCCCAGTTCGGACTGTAGGCTGCAACCCGCCTACACGAAGCCGGAATCGCTAGTAATGGCGCATCAGCTACGGCGCCGTGAATACGTTCCCGGGTCTTGTACACACCGCCCGTCACATCATGGAAGCCGGTCGCACCCGAAGTATCTGAAGCCAACCGCAAGGAGGCAGGGTCCTAAGGTGAGACTGGTAACTGGGATGAAGTCGTAACAAGGTAGCCGTAGGGGAACCTGCGGCTGGATCACCTCCTTTCTATGGAGCAAGTGCACGGAAGTGCACAGGTCGGATCTCTTCCCGAGGGGAGAGAAAGCGGAACCCGCGAGGGCCCGCAACGAACCAAAGATGTGTAAACAGCCAGACGCCTGGGCTGCGCAACCTGGCACGACGTGCGTGACGACCTTTTTTCACCGAGAACCGCAACTGGGGGTATAGCTCAGTTGGTAGAGCGCCAGCTTTGCAAGCTGGATGTCCGGGGTTCGAGTCCCCGTGCCTCCACCAGTTTCGGGAAAGAGACCCAAAGCCGGGCCTGTAGCTCAGTTGGTTAGAGCACGCGCTTGATAAGCGCGGGGTCACAGGTTCAAGTCCTGTCAGGCCCACCAGCAAAATCGATTATTGAGGGAAAGCGAAAATTGACATCTGCGTGGCAAAGAAAACGATTGCTGAGAAGCAATCGCTTTCCAACAAAGTGGGTAGTTGAACAACAACTACAAAACACAAGATAAACATGCATACCAAGCAATGAGACAATACAGTAAGTCACGAAAGGGCTTTGTGGTATTGTGGAAGTGGTAACAGCTTTTGCAATATGATGAAGTAAGTAAGGGCGTACGGTGAATGCCTTGGTGCCAACAGGCGAAGAAGGACGCGGCAAGCTGCGAAAAGCCTCGGGAAGCTGCAAGCAAGCGATGATCCGGGGATATCCGAATGGGGTAACCTGATCGAGGCAATACTCGATCGTTCATACCTGAATACATAGGGTATGAAACGCGAAACCCGCTGAAGTGAAACATCTCAGTAAGCGGAGGAAAAGAAAGAGAAATCGATTCCGTAAGTAGTGGCGAGCGAAAGCGGATGGAGCCCAAACCGAAGGTATTCCTTCGGGGTTGTAGGACCACGTCATATTCGACCATACTGGATAGTAGAACAGCCTGGAAAGGCTGGCCGGAGAAGGTGAAAGCCCTGTAGACGAAATCCAGAGTGGGAATTAGTGGTATCCTGAGTAATACATCACACGTGGAACGATGTATGAACCCGCGCGGACCACCGCGCAAGGCTAAATACTAGTTGGCGACCGATAGTGAACAAGTACCGCGAGGGAAAGGTGAAAAGAACCGCTGTGAGCGGAGTGAAATAGAACCTGAAACCGTATGTCTACAAAGTGTCAGAGCAGAGCAATCTGCGATGGCGTGCCTTTTGTTTAATGAGTCTGCGAGTCAGTGTTTGTGGCAAGACTAAGGGCTTCCGGCCCGGAGTCGCAGCGAAAGCAAGTCCGAACAGGGCGCAATAAGTCGCAGGTACTGGACCCGAAGCGGAGGTGACCTACCCTTGGGCCAGGTTGAAGCATGGGTAAAACCATGTGGAGGACCGAACAGGTGAACGTTGAAAAGTTCTCTGATGAGCTGAGGGTAGGAGTGAAAGGCTAATCAAACCCCGTGATAGCTGGTTCTCTTCGAAATGCATTTAGGTGCAGCGTCACGTGCTGATGCGCGGGGGTAGAGCACTGACAAGGCTAGGGGGCACACCCGCTTACCAAACCTTATCAAACTCCGAATACCGTGCAATGGAACGTGGCAGTGAGACAGTGGGGGATAAGCTTCATTGTCGAGAGGGAAACAACCCAGACCAGCAGCTAAGGTGCCTAAATAACGCTCAGTGGAAAGGATGTGGGATTACACAGACAGTGAGGATGTTGGCTTAGAAGCAGCCACCATTTAAAAAATGCGTAATAGCTTACTCATCGAGTGATCCTGCGCCGAAAATGATTGGCGATCAAGCGTTATACCGAAGCTCTGGACTTTGCCGCAAGGCAGAGTGGTAGAAGAGCGTTGCATGCGCGTCGAAGGGCGATGGCGACTGACCCTGGAGCACATGCAAGTGAGTATGCAGACATGAGTAACGTTAAGCCGGGTGAAATCCCCGGCCGCCGTAAACCCGAGGTTTCCAGGGCAACGTGTTTCGTCCCTGGGTTAGCCGGGACCTAAGCCGAGGCCGAGAGGCGTAGGCGATGGACATCAGGTTAATAATCCTGAGCTCGCAACCCTTAAACTGGGGGGGACGCATGAGAAAAGATGACTAGGTTATTGAATTCCGAGTTGAGTCCACGGACTCAGCGCATCATTGGATCGAGTGCCAAGAAAAGCCCCAGCGTATGCTAAGCGACCCGTACCGCAAACCGACACAGGTGGGTGGGTAGAATATACCAAGGCGTAAGAGTGAAACCTGGTTAAGGAACTCGGCAAATTAGCCCCGTAACTTCGGAAGAAGGGGTGCCTGCAGCGATGCAGGCCGCAGAGAAATGGCCCAACCGACTGTTTATCAAAAACACAGCACTCTGCAAAGACGCAAGTCGAAGTATAGGGTGTGACACGTGACCAATGCCGAAAGATTAAGGCAAGGGGTTAGCCGCAAGGCGAAGCTCTAAACCCAAGTCCCGGTGAATGTCGGCCGTAACTATAACGGTCCTAAGGTAGCGAAATTCCTTGTCGGGTAAGTTCCGACCTGCACGAATCGTGAAACGAGTTGGGCACTGTCTCAACCAGGCGCTCAGTGAAATTGTAGTGGCGGTGAAGATGCCGCCTACCCGCAGAAGGACGGAAAGACCCTATAGACCTTAACTGTAAGCTGTCATTGTTTCTTCGGTTTTAATGCTCAGAGTAAGTGGGAGACGCTGAAGACGCCCTTTAGGGGGCGTCCGAGTCATCAATGAGACACCACCCTTTGAAACTGGAGGATCTAACCCTGAGCCGTGAATCCGGCCAGAGGACCGTGTCAGCCGGTCAGTTTTACTGGGGCGGTATCCTCCCAAAGAGTAACGGAGGAGCGCGAAGGTGGGCTCAGCCCGGTTGGCAACCGGGTGTCGAGTGCATGGGCATAAGCCCGCCTAACTGTGAGACCAACAAGTCGAGCAGATGCGAAAGCAGGCCCAAGTGATCCGGCGGTAGAAAGTGGAATTGCCGTCGCTCAACGGATAAAAGGTACCTTAGGGATAACAGGCTGATCACGCCCAAGAGTTCATATCGACGGCGTGGTTTGGCACCTCGATGTCGGCTCGTCGCATCCTGGGGCTGGAGAAGGTCCCAAGGGTCCGGCTGTTCGCCGGTTAAAGCGGCACGCGAGCTGGGTTCAGAACGTCGCGAGACAGTTCGGTCCTCTATCCTCTGTGGGCGTTGGAAAATTGAGGGGTTCAGACCTTAGTACGAGAGGACCGGGTCTGACGCACCACTGGTGCATCGGTTGTACTGTCAAGTGCATGGCCGAGTAGCTAAGTGCGGACGGGATAAGCGCTGAAAGCATGTCGTATTTCTTGTACGTATTAGTGTTACTATGTTTTCTCATGCTTTTGCCGCCGGGGCGCTTCTGAACTGCCATGTCTCCGCTTGTTTGCGTATCTGCCGCAGAAAGATCGCCTGTGGCGGCGGCTGAAGATGTAGTGGCGCGTGTAACTCCCTCGGCAAAGGGGGCTGTCTTGTTCCACTTAAATCCGGATCAGGGCAACAAGATCACTATTTCCGGTATTGCCGGAGGTATCCGGGTGGAGGCGTCAGATGTGCGCCGCTTGGTGGCGGGTTATGGATGGTATTTAAAGAATATAGCCAAGGTCCATTTTTCGTGGAACGGAAATCGGATAACGCTTCCTTCCCCTTTGCCGGTTCCCGCCAGTCCGGTTACGGTAGAAAGCCCGTGGAATATCGTTTTTGCCTATAATTACTGCACCCTTTCTTATACGGCGGCTTTTTGGGATTGGAACAGATGGCAGCGGGAGATTGATTTTCTGGCGTTGAATGGGTTTACGCATGCGCTGGTAACGGCGGGTTTGGAAAAGACATGGGAAGATTTTTTTGACAGGCTTGGGGTATCCTCGGGAAAAAAGCTCTTCGTTTTATCCCTAATCCGGCATTTGCCGCCTGGTGGAATATGGGAAACCTGGAAGGCCACGGTGGTCCGCTGAGCCAGCAACAGATAAATAAATGGCCCAGATGGGAAGGCGCATTGTCTCCCGTATGGAACAGTTGGGGATGACACCTGTACTTCAGGGGTATGTGGGATTTGTTCCTTCTGACTTTCAGGAAAATGTCCGGATAGACGGATTGAAGCTTATTCCTCAGGGGAATGGGTTAATTTCAGGAGGCCGTGGGTGGTGGATCCCACTTGCGAGGCTTTTTCCCAAACTGGCCGCGGACTGGTACAAGGCTCTCCGCAAGGTATACGGCATTCCTGGAAAGATGTTTGGCGGGGATTTGTTTCATGAGGGGGGGGGAAGGGGGATATTGACGTAACGCATGCGGCGCGGGCGGTGCAGGAGGCCATGCAAAAAGGCTTCTCCGGGATCTTCTTGGGTGATTCAGGCCTGGGGAGGGAATCCTGCCCGAGAGTTGCTGGCCGGGTTGGAGCCGAAGCGCGCGCTTGTATTGCAGCTTACCAAGGATATGGCTAACGGAGGAAAGAATTTAAGGACTTTTAATGGTGTTCCGTGGGTCTGGTGCGAACTGGCGAACTTTGGAGGCAATACGGGCCTGTACGGCGGGATTCCCCTTCTTTCCCGGCTCGGAAGTGATTTGGCCGGTTATAGGGACAAAGGGGCTGGTGGGCATGGGAACTTTGTCCGAAGGACTTGAGACGAACCCTCTTCATTATGCCCTGTTCAGCGACCGTTTGTGGACCGGAGAGGATATTTCCGTCCGGGAATGGCTTGGAAAGTACGCGCGCCAGCGTTACGGTTCCGCGCCAAAGGCTGTCGTGAAGGCGTTGGAAGTCTTGTCTTCCTCCATTTACAGTCCCGTTCGTATTCAGGAAGGATGTACGGAGTCTATTATTTGCGCTCGCCCGTCCTGGAATGCCCGGAAGGCTTCCACATGGTCCAGCGGGGAGCGGTATTATCACCTGGGAGACATTGTAAAAGCGGCGCGCGGTTATCTGAAGGCCGCGAATGATCAGCCAGATCTGGTGAAAAAGGAGACGTTGCGGACGCTGCTTTTTACCAGCTTCAACAGGTCAGGAGCGCTTTTGATTCCGGAGATTTGGCTGCGTACAGGAAGCAGGTAAAGCGTTTCCTGTCTCTGATTTCAGATATGGATGCCCTTTTGGCGACGGATAGCCAGTTCCTATTAGGAACTTGGCAGAAAAGAGCTTTGGATTGGGGTGATTCCCGCCAGGAAAAAGCCTTGATGGACAAGTCTGCGAAGATGCTTATCACTACGTGGATTGATCAGGTCCCCCGGCCACTGAATGATTATTCCAATCGTCAGTGGGCCGGGCTTGTTTCCGATTTTTATTTGCCTCGATGGAGAAATTTTTTTGAATCTCAGATGGACGTGCTGACCGGAAGGAAGACGCGCGAAGCCGCCCATGCCGCATTTATGAATAAGACGGTTCGGGAGGAACTGGCTTTTGCCGGGAATGGGAAAATATATTCTGCCAAACCGGCGGGGGATACTTTGGCCGTTGCTAATCGTGTGATGAATACCCACCGGGAAATGTTGGACGCCCTGAGTGCGGAAGAAAAGTATTCCTCGGGCAGTCCATGGGAACTTCAGCAAGGTTCCCCATTGCAGTTTGATGTAACAGATCAGGTGACAGAACCGGGTACATATACCGCAACTTTCCAGTGGAAGAATGGTCCCAGCGCCTTGAAAATCCATTCCGTCAAATTATATGAGGGAAACAAGGAGGTGGCTGCCGATGTTCATGAGGGCACGACTGGCGTGGAAAATAAGGATAATGTTTACAAATTGGAATTGAAGAAGTACAGAACCAACCTTGATTCCTATACTCTGAAGGCAGAAGTAAGCGGTGTTTCTCAGGGCGCTTCCAGAGGAGAAATGATGCTGAAAAGGCTGACTAATTGAGAAGCGGGCAAAAAGTTGCTGCGGAGGAGGGGAGACAAGGTGGTTATGCGTGCGGATTCTGCCGTTTTGCCGTCTTCCGATTTTTTTTCGGAATCAGTTTGTTTTCTTCGCCGAAAAAAGGGAGAAGAGGAATCCCTCTTCTCCCTTGAAAAAATAAAATGATGGTGAAATTTATCGGCGACGGCGGAACAATAAAAGCGCCCAGACCAAGCAGCCCCAAGGTAGCGGTTGCCGGTTCCGGAACCACTTCATTGCTGGTGGAAAAGTTTACTGCCGGCAAATATTTGCCTTCCCAGGAGTCCAGGGTATTGTTTTTATAAGTGCCGGTTCCGCTGGGCAGGTTGACGGTATTATTGGACATGGAGAGGGAGGCGGAGACGGCGTGATTTCTGTAAGCTGCCATATTTTCCGTGCCGGCCGTCAGATTCAGGTCTTCCCAAGAGGTATTTTCACTGACGAAAAGATATTGATAAGTAGCAGAGGAAGTCAATTCCACATCGTTAAAATTGAAAGTCAGCGTGGCTCCGTCTGCCCAAGCGTTGGCGTTGGAGGAAAGGCCGACCAGATCCCCTACCGTGCCGTCAACAGTAAAAGTGTAAACGGCCACTTTAAAAGTGGTGCCGGTTCCACTGCCGCTGCGCATGTCCAGGGAAAGACTGTTTAAATAAACGGTTTTCGGGGGAAGAGTCGCTTCCTCCCCACCCATAGTGGTGGACATAACAGGAGAAACCAATTGGGTCGCAAAACCGAAGTAGTTATTACCTGCGCTGCTGGCAGCGTTAATATTGGTGGTGGAGAATATGGTGGCTGCTTGGGCGGCCCCCAACGATAGAAGAATGGAGATGACAGAAATAATGGGTTTCATTGCTGTAATGAGAATACATTTAATGCATTGATATGCATCTGAGAAGAGGCTGTCGGATTGCGAATCCGAGGTCAATCTTTAATTTTAAAGGAGAAGAACTTGTATAGCCTGATCATTCCGATTTTGGAATCCGAGGAAGGTTGGGGATAGAGTTTTTTTACTGTGTTCCAGAGTTAGGCAAAACTAGAACCGATGATTACCGTCGGGATAAGGAATTTATTTCATAAAGCACTGATGATGAAATCAAAAAATCATGTTGTTGATCGTTCTTGTATCCGGAATCTGAAAAGATTTTCAGACTTTTTATGGCATCAAGACATTTCATGTTTTTCAAGGCGGATTCGCAATCCGTTATACAATAATTTTATTGCACTGCCGCAATTTATGCTCCGGTTCCAAAAAATGAGCTGTACAGAATCTTTTGTAGAGATGGATTTTTTTTTGGATATAGCCTTTTCGTTCAGAGGGCTGCCTGGTAAATGCTGAACATCAGAATGGCCATTCCCGTGAGGGCTGCGCCTGCAATGATGCCGGAGGCGGTGGGGACTTTATATTCCCGTGATTTGGCCTTGAAAAGATGGTGGAGAGCGTTCCCCGGAACCATGGAGCGGAAAAGCACGGAGACGAGGGTTCCCAGGAAAACTGGGCGATGAATTGTTTGCGGGGGTTAGCTCCCAGCAGGTAGCCTACTTTGAGGTCTACGAGCAGGTCTGCCGAGGAACTGGACGCTCCTGAAGTGATATTGGCCGCCATCAGGTTGGCTGTTACGTGCCCGGGTGCAATCCCTCCGAAGATGAGCTGTGTAACTTTTCCCATGGCTCCGGTGGGTGTAATATTGGCTTCTCCGGTGATTCGGCAGACGACCAGCGCCAGGAAAAAGGATATGACTACCGCGATGCAGCTCATCCAGTACGGAACGTTAAAGGATGTATGAGCCAGATAGCCGAGAGCTCCCAGAGAGATAAGCTGGCCTGTCAGAAACCAGCTCATGGGCGTTTCTATTTTTTCCACATCTGTCAGTTTTCGTTTTTTACTCAGGGAAAACATGGCTCCCAGGGAAGAAAAGGAACGAACAATGCTTTTCCATTGGAACAGGAAAGCCACAATGCTGGCGACGACCATGCAGGCGGTTCCTCCCCACAGGGTCCAACTTACGCTCTCCCGATAACCTGCTCCCGCGGGAAGCAATTTCTGGCTTTCCAGCCACGGAACGTAAAGAGCCCAGCAAACGGTTCCTCCGATGAAGAGACTGAGGGATGTTTTCATGCCTACCAGAGCTCCCGCACCCACGAACATGAGATCCCATTTGAAGAAGATAGTACGCTGGTACCAGTTGCCGAGGATATGTTGCTGGACCGTTCCAAGCCATCGTTCTCCTCCTGCAGCCATGGCGATGGCATTAGAGGCGGCGAAAAGGGCAGAATAAAGAAGGGCTTTGGCCTGTCCCGCCGCCTTTTTGCCTTCAGAATAGAGAACTTTGAGGGTTTCCGCCGTAGCAATACTGTCTGGGAACCTTATTTGTTCAATGTTGATCATCTGGCGTTTCATCGGAATGGCCATGGTGACACCCAGTACGGCAATGAAAAATATCCAGGCGAAGGTAGTGCCAAGAGGCATGTGCTGTCCTGTCAGCAGGAGCAGGGCGGCTACGGCGGAGGTGAGGGTTCCCCCCTGTAGAATAGCCTGCAGAACTGGCAGCGGACTGCATGCATGTATTTTCCAGAATAGTCATGGGGGATTTGGAAATGCCCAGGCGCACAAAGGCGTTCCAGAGGGCAAAAGAGATAATTCCTGCCGTCAGAGCCACCCCAAAGGACCATCCCATTTTGAGGTTGGCGTACAGATTAGTGAGGGAAAGGATGGAGCCTAGAAGCATGCCTACGATGACGGCTCTCCAGGTAAGCTGCTTCATTCTGTCTCCGGAACCCAGATAAACTTGATCGTACCATTGCTGTTCTACTTCATCCGGAGTGCCTTGGAATCCATCCAGAGGCAGCGGTTTTTCCAAGCAGGAGGGGAGAGGGCTGGAAGATTGGGGGGACGTAGATGCCATACAGTTCATAATATAGCATTTGCGGGAGTGGTGGAAAAGTCGCATCTGTTTTTCTCTGCTTTCGGCGTTCCTTCTGCTTGAGACTTGCGTGCTTGTGACGGCCGTGGTTTAATGGGCGGCATGAGCCAATCTTTTACGGATAAACTTGCCGCCCGCATTAAAGAGACCGGTTCCGCCTTGTGTGTCGGGTTGGATCCGCGCCCCGGCATGGATGATTTGGAGGCGATTCCTGCGCTGTTGCGGAAGGTTGTGGAGGAAACCGCTCCATATGCGGCAGCGTTTAAGCCGAATATTGCCTATTTTGAAGCCATGGGGTTGCGCGGTCTGGAAATACTTGAGGATTTGCTTCCGGATATGCCTAAGGATGTTCCGGTGGTGCTGGATGCTAAGCGTGGAGATATTGGAGAGACTCAGAAGTATTACGCTCATGCTTACTTTGAACGCCTGGGTGTGGACGCTGTGACGTTGAGTCCTTTTATGGGATATGATACGCTGGAGCCTTTTCTGAATTATGAAGGTAAAGGTGTTTATCTGCTGGCAGTTACTTCCAATCCCGGTTCTGCGGATGTGGAACGGCAGGAACTGGCAGGGGGCCGCAGGGGTTTTTGAACTGGTGGGAGACATGGTGCTCCGTTCTGTCCGGGAAGGCTGTAAAACTTCCGTAGGCATGGTGGTTGGTTTGACCAATGCAGATTCCAGTATTCTGGAGCGTATTCCGGATGCTCCTTTGCTCATTCCCGGCCTGGGTGCTCAAGGCGGTGATCTTTCCTGCCTGAGTGGTTCCGGTCATGTGGCGCCTCCCCTGATTAATGTCTCTCGAGGAATCATGTACCAGAATCCGGAATTGGGTTTTGCTGAGAAGGCCGCCGGATTTGCTCAGCGCATTCGAGAGGCATTGAATTATTGATGTTCATGTATTTTTTGCAAATAACAAAATGATAACGGCCTGCTTATGGCTGTGCATGAGCTTGTCAAAGGGAGGGGGCTGATATATTGAACAGGTGCATCCCCATTCCCTGCCCGTTTTTTATGGATGAAAAGCCCGGAATTGTAAAATTCACTCCCCATTCCACTTCCAGATCCGCAATGTTGATTGCGGTGGCAGTGACAGTGGGTGTTCAGGTGGCTTTGTGTGCTGTGCTTGTAGCCATACATTTGCAGGATATGTGGTTTCCCTCCGTCCAGGGTGGGGAAGTGGAAATGACGTTTGTGTCCCCGTCCGAAGAAGTTTCTCAGGAGATGGAAGAAGTTCAGCCTACATCTGTTGTTCCGGTTGCAGCTCCTTCCACAGTCAGCCCTGTTCCGGAGATTGCGTCAGATGAAGACTTATTGGCGATGAAGCTGCCGGAAAATGAAGATTGTTCCGAAATGAAGGATTTTCTTTTGGATGAAGCTCCTTCCGAACTCTTGCCGGAGGAGCTCGCCGCCATGCGGATTTCCATGAATGAAGTAAAGCGAAGGCAGCCTGTGAAGCGCCCGGCGGTATCCCTGCCGGGGCGTCCGGAACCGGATCAGAATATTTCTCCTGATAAAAAGGTGCGTTATAAACATGCTCCGTCCTTGCCCAATTCCGTCAATTCTTCTAAAGTCGGGAAGGTGAATGCCGTGGTGAAAGTAGTGGTTGGAGTAAATTCCCATGGGGAACCTTCATCCGTCAATCTTCTTCAGTCAACGGGAAATGCGGAATTGGACCGCCTTTTTATGCGTTGGGTGAGAGAGAATTGGACTTTTTATCCGGCGGAAAAGGACGGTGTGCCCATTGCTTCCAAGGTGGTGGTGCCCGTCAGGCTGAATATAGATTAACCTGTACAAGGAAATATAAAGATGCTTCCGGAGAAGACAGAGAATAGGCCCGTTTATGTGATCGGCCACCAGAATCCGGATACGGATGCTATTTGTTCAGCCATAGGGAATGCGGAGTTTTTAAGAACTCATGGCGAACCTGGCGCGGTTGCCGCCAGATGTGGGGAAATGACGCTGAGAACATCCTGGGTATTGGAAAAGGCAGGAGTGCCGGAGCCGATACTGATTCATGACGTGACGCCCACCCGGACAATCTGTCGTCGTGATGTGATTAGCGTAAGTCCGGACGATACATTCCTGACGGCGTATCGAAGGATGACGGAGAATTCTCTGCAAACCATACCGGTAATTGACGCTGATTACAACCTTCATGGCCTATTGCGTTATTTTGATTTGTTGAGCCTGCTCATGCCTCTGAATATGACGGAGATGAATGTGCGCTCCGTCTTTTCCAGCCTGAGCAATATCGCCACCACCATTGACGGAAAATGTCTGACCGGGGAATCCTTAAGTGAGGAAGAAACGCAGAATATTCTGCTGGTGGGTGCTTCCAGTGAACCCAGCGTTCGAACAAGGCTCGCAAATTACAGGAGAAAAGGGATTATCCGGGATCTGATTGTTATTTGTGGGGACCGTCCGAATGTGCAGCTATATGCAGTGGAACATGGCGTACGCGCTTTGGTGACCACGTCCGGTGCTTTCCCTTCCTTGGACATTATTGAGACGGCCCAGACGACGGGAACATGTATTTTGAGTACTCCCTGGGATACGGCCAGTGTTGGCCAGTTGATCCGTTGTTCCCGGAAGGTGAGGGAGCAGGTTCAGAAGGATTACACCGTTTTTCCGGAGAATATGCCACTGCCCGAGTTGAGGCAGGCTGCCGTAAAGCGCAAGCAGGCATTGTTCCCTGTGATGAGTATCAAGACGAACAAAATAATTGGTGTACTGAGTAAGACGGATTTGGTGGATCCGCCCCGTACACGTGTGGCTTTAGTGGATCACAATGAATTTTCTCAGGCCGTCAAGGGGGTGGAGGAGGCGGAGATTGTGGAGGTGATGGATCACCACCGTTTGGGTACCCAGCTTTCTACACGGGATCCAATCCGTTTTCTGAATGAACCCGTAGGATCCACATCCACCTTGGTGGCACGCAGATTTTACCATCGTAATGTGGAACCCTCCCAGGCTGTAGCGGTCTGCTTGTGCGCGGGGATTCTTTCAGATACCCTGAATTTGACATCTCCTACGGCGGCTCGGGCAGATAGGGAAATGTTGGAATGGCTGACAGGGATTGCCAAAATAGATGCCAAGAAGTTTACAGAGGAGTTTTTTGCCACCGGTTCTCTGTTGCGTTCCAAAACTGAACCTTCCGTTATTATTCAGGCGGACAGGAAGACTTTTACTGAGTACGGATACAAGATTAGTATTTCCCAGATTGAGGAAATTGGTATGTTTGGCTTGGAAGATGTCCAGGAAGGTTTAGTGAGGGAACTTCGGAAGCTGGTGGAGAAAGAGGGGCTGAAGCTTGCTTGCCTTTTTTTGTTACGGATATCGTTACTCACGATTCCATGTTGCTGGCCGTCGGGGATGAAGAAGCTCTGGAAAATATCGAGTACGAGCGGCTTGGCCCTAATTTGTTTTCCGCTACTGATGTGGTAAGCCGAAAGAAACAGCTTTTTCCTGCTATTTCCCGTGCATTAAAGACGTTGTAGATGCCGGAAATCTTTGCTTTTTACAGGCAAGATTTTTCCTGAGGAGGAACGGCGTTGCCGTGCTGTAAGGGGTATAGATCAGGGAATTGCAATGTCTGCTACGATAGAACGGCGGATAGTATCCGGTATCAGCACAGTACTGGCTCTTTCAGGTTTGAGCGGCGGCGTGCAAAAAACTCGGTCTAGGCGTAATAGAGGGAAATTGACAGGTTGCGTAGCTCCGTAACCGGCACCTTTCAGTTTGAAGCAATCCTGAAAGTCGGAACTGAGTTTGGAGAAAATTGGGGATTGAGGGGCAACGCTGAAGTTCCCGGCCATGATAATGGGAAGTTCTCCATGCTGGGTTCCTACTTCCCTCAGGGTATCAAACAGGTATTGAAGTTGTTTACGGTGGATGAAGCGGAGTGTATGGAAATATTTCCAGCAGGCGGGGGAGTACAGGTCGAAGCGATGTTCAAAAGGTTCCAGACTGATGTTGATGAGCCGAATCGCCAAGGAGGAATTTTCCGGTATCCAGTCTACAATCAAACCGGCTGTGTCCGTGATGCTCTGGGCTGGACCAATCTGACCGTGCCTTACAATGATCGCGCAACTTCCTATTTGCTTGATATAAGAGGTTCTACCGAAAATACTGTAGGCAAATTTAAGTGTTCGGTTATAGTTGCTGCAGCCTTGGACGAAAATGACATCTGCACGGAGTTTGGATATTTGTTCAATGGGAGGAGGTTCCTCGCAGCCCTCGTACAAGGTAAGAACCCTTATTTGCCTGGCATCCGGAGATGGCGGCATTTTGTAGTATTCCATTCCAGTTCTGGCAATGGGCGGGAGAAAGTCTGTAATGACGATGCCGTACGCAACCCAGACGATAATGCCAAGCAGACCGATCCGGGAACCGAAGACCAGCCATGCAATGAGCGCCGGAAAGGAGAAAATGAGACAGCAAGCCCATATGGGCAGTGACGTTGCAAAAGCCATCGTGTCTGAACCGGTCCAGAAAATAGTGACGACGATGACCCACAGGCACAGAGAGACGCCACCCAGCGCTATTCCCAAGTGGTTGACTCCGGATAGCGTTGGCAGAGGTTCTGCCAGATGTTTGCGTCTTCTGAGCCGATGCACTGTGGTGACAGATTAGAAGCCCATGCCGGGAGGGAGACCCAAGCCTCCTGTCAGCTTTTTCATTTCCGCCGCGGCTGTTTCCTTACCCTTGGCAATAGCTGCATTGATGGTTTGAAGGAGAAGCTCCTGGAGAAATTCTGAATCAGACGGGTCAATGATGGAAGGATCAATGACCAGTTCCGTGAGGTTGCCGTCACAGGTGGCGGTAACTTTCAATTTTCCTCCAGCTCCTTCCGTTGTAACGGTTTGGGAGGCGAGTTTTTCTTGGACGGCCGCAAGCCCTGTCTGCATCTGCTGGACCTGCTTCATCATTTTCATTATGTTCATGGTCGTTGTGTCTGGATGGATGAGTTGACTATTGGGAAATGATACGAGCCCGGAAAATCTCCATAGCGGCATCAATCAGCGGATCCGTGTAGTAAGAGTTATCTTCATTTTCCTCTTTGGAAGCTTCCTGGACAGGCTCTGCGGTTTTTTTTTCTGCGGGGTATGAGGTTTAGGTGCAGGAATGGTGGATGCGGAAGGAGGTGGTGCAGGCAGAGGAGCCAGTTCTTCCTGCACGGGTTCGGGAATGGAGAAATCCTGACGGATAGAAATAGTAACAGAGGTTCCAATATATTGGGAAAGAGCGGCTTCCAAAGCTGTTCGCAGAGGGCCGACTCCAAGACTGTCCATCCCCTGACGGTCAGAAGGATGAAAAGAAATGGCGACTGCTACGCCATCATAACCGGAAAAAACGCTGTTGGCTAGAAAGTCCGCTTGAAGAGGGAATTTGGCGGACATTTGTTCCAACACCGTTTTCCAGTCTTCTTCCGTGATAGTTCTTCCTGATTGTTGGGACAGAACTGCCGGTTCCTCTTTTTCTACGGGTGCCTGGGTTCGGGATGATGAGCTTGGAGTATCGAATAGATTGTCAAAGAAACTGTTAGTTCGTCTTTCCAGAGGAAGATTTTCCTCTGGATCCATAAAAGAATAGGCTCTGGAGAATCCGTAGGAAATTTCGACACATCGGAGGCATCGGAGTCTGGATGCCGGGTGATTTCTTCGGAGGCAGGTACGGTTTTTGTCCGCAATTTAGTGGCGGAGTAGGGAAATTCTTCCTCTGCAATGGCAAGAGAGGGGGGCTGCAGCGGGTGTAAGAGTTTCCTGTTGTGGTTCGGCTTCCTGCGTAGGATGGGGAGAAGCTTGAGCGTCAGTGCTCTGAATTTTTCTGTACTGCGGGAGATGAGGCAGGGGGAGGACACAGAAAAATCTGGAATCGGATCCATCAAATGTTGTTCTGTAGCTGGGGTTGGTTTTGTTGCAGCAACAGGAGACTGGATGTTTGGCCGGGGGCCGGAGTGGGAGCCGTGGCGGAGGAAATAAATGTACTTGGTTCCTGCTGTGAAGCAGGATCTGAAGAAGAGGCCGGTGCCGCAGTGGCTAGCGGAGCACCTTCCAACGCCATGATAATATCGCTGATGCTGGCCTCAGCCAGAGTATGAACGGCTTTAATCAGGCCCATTTCCAGATGAAGCCTTTTATTGGAGGACCAGCGCATTTTATCTTCCGTTTCCGCCAGAACTTCCACCAAACGCAGGATTTTGTCCGTATGGGTGCGTTTGACCAATTCGGCGAGTTCCTCCTTGGAGGATTCCGGGAGAGAATCAAAGCTGGCTTCTGGATCTACTTTAGAGACCAGAATTTCACGCACGGCGGAGATAATTTCGGAAAGAAACTGGCTCATGTCTCTTCCTGCTTCCGCCTGTTCATGCAGAAGATGCAGGAGAGAGGGAAGTTCCTTGTTCAAAATAAGCGCCAGAGCATGGGCCACGGTCTCCCGGGAAGTAATGCCGAAAATGTGGAGTACCTGCTGTTCTTCAATATGATCTCCACAGAAGGAAACAAGCTGGTCCAGCATGGATTGTGCATCCCTCATACCTCCATCCGCCACTTTGGCGACAGCAAAGGCTGCTTCCCTGCTCAGACTTACTCCCTCTGCAGAAGCAATATGGAGCAGGTGTTCTGCAATGATTTCAGAAGGGATGGGGCGCAGGTCGAAGCGCTGGCATCGCGATAGAATGGTTGGCAGTATTTTGTGGGGTTCCGTGGTTGCGAAAATAAATTTGACATGAGGTGGCGGTTCTTCCAGCGTTTTGAGCAGGGCGTTGAAGGATTCCTTAGTGAGCATGTGCACTTCATCTATATAGACGATACGGAAATTTCCTCTGCTCGGAGCGAACCGTACGTTGTCCCTGAGATCCCGGATGTGATCAATGCCGCGGTTGGATGCTCCGTCTATTTCAAGAACATCCAGGCTCCGGCCTTCCGCAATTTCTTCACATATATCTTCATGCGGGTCAAAATCCACTTTGGGGCCACCGCTGCAGTTTAGAGCTTTCGCAAATATTCTTGCGGTTGATGTCTTTCCCGTTCCACGGGGACCTACAAAGAGATAGGCATGGGCGAGACGGTTGTGCTCAATGGCGTTTTTCAACGTCCGGACAACATGATCCTGTCCAAGGACGTCATCGAATGTCAGAGGACGGTATTTTCTGGCAAAGACCTGGTAACTCACGGTTCAGAAAGACTAGAAGATGAGTTCCCGTTTGAAAAGAAAATAGAGAGTAATTGTTTTAAAATGTTGATAAAACGGTTCTTGCACACTCCCGCTACGGAGCTTGCCTGAAAAAAAATATCAAGAAAACAATGAGGATGTCATTTTGATATTGAAATCTGAAAATGTTCATGCCAATCTCACAAAAGTAACAGGAACCTTCTCATCTCTATAATTTCCTATGTGGGTCAAAGTATCAATAGCAGCCTTGGTCATTGCTCTTCTCGGAGGAGCCATGTATTATCTTGATAACGAGGAAGCTCTAACCAAGGAGCGTAGGGAATGTGCTTCCCGCTACAAGAACCTGAACGGCCTTCGTGGCGAATTTACGGAAGAAAAGACGAAATATGTCGATTTCCTGGTGAAGAATGAGGCTCTGACGAATGACATCAATGCTTTAACCAAGGAAAAGGATGAACTGGAAGTAAAGAATCAGGAATTGGCCTCAGCCAATGAGGCCAAGAAATCTGACCTTCAAACGCAGCAAACCGCTTTGGCGGAATTGCAATCCAAGAGCAAGGATATGGAAAGTATCCAAGCCATTGCTGACAGAATCAAGGGGCTGGAAGAAGAGTCCAAGCAGTTGGAAGTGGTTAAGCAGGCGGAACAGGGAAAACATGATGCCATCGTTGCTGAAACCGAACAGCTTGTTGTGAATAATGCCGCTCTTCGTCAGCTCAAGGCCGACCAGGATGCCCGCCTTTCTCCGCCCAACCTGAAAACGAGGGTTTCCCAGGTGATTCATGATTTTAATGTAGTTGTGATTGACGGAGGAGCCGCCGATCTGGGCGTGGTGCCCGGTTCCAAGTTGGCCGTCATGAGGGACGGCAACAAAATTGCCGAGCTTGACGTAAACGCTGTTGAATCCCGTGTTTCCACGGCCACTATTCTACCAAGTACGGTAACCGCCGGCGAACGTGTTGAAGCCGGAGACGTCGTTGTATCTGTTCGTCCCTAGCATTTTTCCGGTTCAATACACTCCATACACTCTCACATACATACACAATGAAAACTGTCTTAGTAGTTTTATTGATTCTTGCAGCAGGGGCGGGCGCCTGGTTCTCCGGTCTTAGCGGCCTTTTCGGTATTAATGGCCAGTACCAGGATTTTAAAGAAATGATTTCGTATCGTAAGACCTTGGACAAGGAAATACGTACTTGGACAAGCTTGCGCAACGACATGATTAAGAATCGTGGCTTGGCAGCGGAAGAAAATCTTAGTCTGATTTCCAACAAGGCTTCCGTGACGCAGCAGCGTGATGAACAGCTTTCCAAGGAAGCGGAGTTGAAGGAAGAAGAAGTGCAGTTGAATGCGGACTTGTCCAAAATCAATAAACAGATTGAGGAATTAAAGAGCAAGTTGCAAGATTTCGGTGTTTCCAGCGTACAGGAAATCCAGGAGAAGATGGAATCTTTGGAAGCTTCCAATAAGAAGCTCCAGGAAGATATTGACCAGATTAAAAGTGCTACGGAAGTGGCTTCCAAGAGACGGGCAGAACAAGCTTCTGAGCTGGCTAGCCGCCAGAAGGAGCAAGCTGAATACCGAGCTGCTCTTGCCAAAAATGGGGAAGAGTATCCCGTTCTATCCGTGGATCCGCAGTGGGGTTTTGTTGTGATTGGGGCCGGACAGGGCAGTAGTATTGATCCAAATACGGTTCTTCTTGTTACCCGTGAAGGTCGCAGCATTGGTAAATTAAAGGTAACTTCCCTGGAGAAAAATCAGACGGTAGCTGACATTATTAAAGACAGCGTACCGTCTGGTATGAGTATTCAACCCGGCGATAGAGTACAACTCCTGCGTCCCCGTCAGTCCGCCAAATAAAGGTTTGCCACGTATTTTCCTTGAACCCCGTTGTGTCGTCCGGCATAATGGGGTTCAACTTTTTAAAAGGAAATGATGAAACGATTTGCAATCTCCTTTTTGTTTGTGTCTTTTTCTATTCTTCTGGTCTCTTCCTGTTCCTGGTTGATGGAACCGCAGGAGAGGGAGCGTGTGCCGCAGCCGCCTCCCGGTCCGGAAAAGAGTGCGCTTCCTCATAATAAGACCCAAAGATTTGAGGCGGAAGCAACGCTCGGCCCGTTGGCCTCGCCGAGACGTTAACGGCATCCGAATGACGCTGGACGGTGATTCTGTTCTTTACAGTATCCGACAAACCGGATACAACCGCCTCCGGTTTCCAAGTGGAGAGATGGCTGAGCTGGTCTAAGGCACTCGACTCGAAATCGAACGTGGGCTTTAAAACCCACCGTGGGTTCGAATCCCACTCTCTCCGCCAGTTTTTCAGTAAGAGCCCCGTCGGAAGACGAGGCGTCTTATTTTCGATAGGAAAGGAACAGGCGGGAATTCAGATAGGCGGCTGTTCAGTGATAGAGGGTGCGTTCTTGACCGGGGTCTTTAAGGCGGTCTCCGCCAGGATGGTTGTAACTATAATAATTTTTGTTGGTTGTTTCGGTCGGTTTACCAATGATTACATGATCCAGAAAACGAACGCCTAATAATTTGGAGCATTCCCGCACGCGTTCGGTCAGGAGGTCGTCCGTACGGCTGGGGGCTGGATTTCCACTGGGATGATTGTGGGCAAGGATGAAGCCATAGGCGTTATGAATGACAGTGGGGCGTAATATGTCACGTGGATGAGCAATGGATTCGTTCAAGGTCCCGCTGGATATTTCCACGGGTTTGATGAGGCGACACTTGGTATCCAGCAGCAGAACGAGGACCGTCTCCTTTTCCTTCCAGCCCATGGCTGTAGTCAGATAATCATAGACATCTTCCGGTGTTTGAATGGGTTGACGTGACAGAGTTTCAGAGAGCCCTCGCTCCCAGTTCAAAGGCAGCGCTCAGCGTAGCGGCTTTCGCCATGCCTATTCCCTTGCAAATGTTCGCTATTTCAGCAGCTTCCATATGAGCTAGGGCATCTAGAGAGCCAGCAGACTGAATCAGATCCGAGGACATGTCCAACACATTTTTCCCCTTGATCCCCATTCGGAGAAAGATAGCAAGCAGTTCCGCGTTGCTGAGGCTGTGCCTTCCTTGGCGGAGCAATTTTTCTCTGGGCAGAGACTGAGAGGGCAGTTCCTGAAGTTTGCGGTAGGTCATTTCAATAACAGAGGCGTGCGGTAGAAAGAATGGCGGAAGGCAGATGTCGCAGCGTATCCCCTGCCGTCAATGTTTGCTGGGTGGCTTCTCCGGCGGAGATTGCCATTTCGGAAGCTCGGCCACACAGGTAGACGCCCAGAACGGCGGAAACCAGCAGGGATTCCCCTGGCTTATAAAGCCTCCGCAAATACCTGCCAGCACGTCTCCCTGACCGGCAGTTGCCATGCCGGGATCCCCAGTGATGTTATAAAAAAGAGGTTTTCCCCGTTGGGTGACGATGGTGCGTGCTCCCTTGTAAACCAGGGCGGCTTCATGTTCTGCCAGAAAGCAGTCGGCAATGTCTGCCCGGATGGCATAGTTGTCTGCATCTGGCAGAAGTCTGCGAATTTCTCCATGGTGGGGAGTAGCCAGAACGTGTTCTCCCAAGTTCCACTGCATGGCCGCGGCCAGATTCAGCCCGTCCGCATCCAGAACAGTGGGGGTACCTGTTTCCAGAATGAGGCGGATGGCTTCCGCATCTTCCTCCGATACGGAACCGATACCTGGGCCAATGAGGAAAGCACTGAATGTGCGAATGGAGATATCTGCGTAACTGTCCACGGGTCTGACCATGATTTCCGGAGGCATGGATGGAGCGATTAAGGGATAGACCAGCAGAGCCGGGCCGCACCCAGCATTCCTTCAGAGCCAGCTATGACGCCAATGTGCCCGCGTTTGTTCTTATAATCCGTATAGGGTCTTGCAGAGAGGAATTTGGTAAGCCGTGAGGAGGTAATAAGTTCCGTGGCGGGGAGCGCCTGTACGTGAAGACCGGGCAGGTCAATGCAGACTAAGCGTCCGGCAAACAGGGTGGCGTCATCGTCCAGCAGGCCCTGCTTAACGGCTCCTATGCACATGGTGAAATCTGCTTCCACTGCATTTTGCTGAGGCATTCCCGTATCTGGATCCACTCCGGTGGGGATATCAATAGCCACGGTACGTACAGCCCCGCAACGGTTTCTTATATAGTTCATTTCCGCGCAGAGAGCGGAGATTTCCCTGCGGAGCATTCCCTTTGCCCCTATTCCCAGCAGGCCGTCCAGCAGGATCATAGGTTTTCCCGTACGGGGAAGGGGAGGGGCCTGGTATTCCTGAGGGGGAGGAGATATTTCCGCCAACTGCCGCACGGAAAGTTCGCTCCATTCGTTGCGCGGGTAAGCGGTTCGGAAGCCTATTTCCCAGCCATGTTGTTTCAGTATGTTAAGGACGGTGAGAGCATCTCCCCCGTTATTCCCTTTGCCCACATAGGCTACGCACAATCCCGGGTCGGGGGAAGAACTGCATGAGAGATTCCGCAATACCGGAAGAGGCCAGTTTCATCAGGGTTCTGGCTGGTGTTCCGCTAACGATGAGCTCGCGTTCCGCGATCTGCATATTTTCCGTGGAGCAAACTTTCATGGCATACTGATAGAGGCAGCCTTTACTGTAAGCTAAAAACCTTCTCCTGCAAGCCGGGCGCACCTTGAACATGGTTCCTGCCAGTACGGCGCAGATGGTGCCTTCCACTTCAATTTCACTTTCGGAGTTTTCTTCCTTGGACTCTGATTTATTGAAATTTTTTCTGCCCTTGGTGTGGCGTCCTCCGCCTCCTTGCGGGCGTTGCCTGTTGGCGTTACCTCCGGGGCGGCTTCCTCCCCCCTGTTCTGGAATTTTCCCGGTCCTGCAGACTGTCCGGCCGACCGTGCCGCTCCTGTGCCATTGCCGGAAGGTCTGGATTGTCCGGGACGGTTACTGGTGCCGGTCGGTCTGGAACCGGGGCGGGAATTTTGTCCGCCGCTGGGGCGGCTGCTGGATCTTGGATTCGGGCTGATAGGACTCTCCTTGTAAAGTTAAAATGAACGCGTGTGTACAAATCCCGCGCAGACGAATGATAGACCATATTTTTTTGCAAGGGCAAGTCCTGAATGCGGAAGTTGTGCAAATAAAACACAATTCTATGGAGAAGGACGGGAAAAAAGGCTGTAAAAGAGAAAAAGTATTTGACATTTACGTGAATAATCATTAGGAATGCGCCCCCGAATTGGAAGATAACGGCAGGATGCCGAAAAACGAGAACGAAGAATTGAACCATGAAGACCTTCTCAGCCAAACCGCAAGAAGTAGAGCGCAAATGGTATGTTATAGACGCTGCCGACAAGGTGCTCGGCCGTGTTGCCGTTGAAGCGGCTAACATTTTGCGTGGCAAGAACAAGACAATTTTCACCCCCCACGTTGATTGTGGCGATTTTGTCATTATCGTAAACGCGGACAAGGTGGTGTTGACCGGTAACAAGGAAAAATGCCAAAATTTATACCCGTTTCTCCGGTTACGTTGGCGGTAAGCAGGTGGACACCCCCGTAAGATTCGTGCTCGCCGCCCTGAACTTCTTCTGGAACTGGCTGTTAAAGGCATGGTTCCTCACACCCGTCTGGGCCGTCAGCAAATGACCAAGCTGAAGGTTTATGCCGGCGCCAGCCATCCGCATGAAGCCCAGCAGCCCACTGCCATTACTCTCTAATTGATTTTTCAGACATGAGTCAGACAACCCCATACAACGCCACCGGCCGTCGTAAGACCGCTATTGCACACGCTTGGCTTACTGAAGGTTCCGGCCGCATCACGATCAACCGCCGCGGTTTTGAGGAATATCTTCCTACCGTTCAGTTGCAGAATGCTGTTCTTCAGCCCTTTCAGGTTACCAATACCATGAACAAGTTTGATGTGAACGTCGTTACCAAGGGCGGCGGTATTCACGGACAGGTGGGAGCCATTCGCATGGCGATCGCCCGTGCTCTCGTTCAGGTTGATGAAGCTTCCCGTTCCCAGCTTCGTGAATTCGGTCTTCTGACCCGTGATTCCCGTATGAAGGAACGTAAAAAGCCCGGCCGTCCTGGAGCCCGCAAGCGTTATCAGTTCTCCAAGCGTTAAGCTTGGCTGGTTGCGAAGGAACTGGCTTTACCATTTCTTTCTCGGAAAAGGAGTACTCCCTGTGGAGTGCTCCTTTTTGTTGCAGGAAGAACTTTGCTTTTTACTGCTTCACGCGTTTTTAAAAAGCTTTTTCTGGTTGGGTTGCTTACGGCAGCTTTCAATGATTTTCCTGCATTTGCTGTGAAGGGGGGGAGGTTTCCCAGTGCAGGAATGGTTTGTTGACGAGGGTTACCGATGGTATGGTGTTCCTGCCAGAATAGTGTGACAGCGGTAAAGCTGTTCCAGCAGGACAACAAGCGCCAGTTCATGTTGAAGGGTGAATTTGCTCAAGGACAGGATATGATTGCACCGGGACCGCAATTCTTCCGTATGACCGTCTGAGGCTCCGATGAGAAACGCGATGCGGCGTACGGAATGCATTTGCCAGTCCTTTGCCAGGTCGACTAGCTTTCTTGTGGTCCAAAGTTCTCCGCGTTCGTCCATGGCGATGCGCAGGCAACCCTCGCTGGCGGCCAGCAGACGTTTAGAAACGTCTTGGGAGCTTCCGTCCTGACAAGCTTGAGTTCCGTTTTGCCGAAGGGCCTGAGGCGGTTGAGATAGAGTTCCACGCCTTCCTTGGCGTAGCCTAGAGAAGGCTTTCCGGCGGCCAGAATCAGGAATTGCATGAGAAGTCAGGAGTTGGAAGATGAGTTAAGGTAGTTCAGCAGGGTGCGGGCCCAAGTTTCCGAAATGCCGCGGATGGCGGCGATAGAAGCCGGGTCCGCCTTTTTAATGGCAGTTACGGATTTGAATTTTTCCAGCAACAGTCTTTTTTTTGAGGCGCTCATGCCTGGGGCGTCGTCCAAGGCGCTTTCCCGCATGCGTTTGCGGTAGAGCAGTTCATTATAGCCGTTGGCGAAGCGGTGGGCTTCGTCGCGGATGCGCTGCATGAGTTTGAGGGCTCCCGTGCTGTGAGGCAGGCAAAGGGGCTGGGACTGGTGGGGAAAAAATATTTCTTCCCTCTGCTTGGCCAGGCCTACGATGGGCATGTCTCCCAGGCCGATGGCTTCCAAATCGGCCAGAGCGGAGGAAAGCTGTCCTTTACCTCCGTCCACGACTACCAGATCTGGAACTTTGATGGGGGCTTTTCCTTCCGCGCTGAGTTTCTTAAGCCACTGGTACAGGGTCATGTCCGCCTGCCGTGAGGCTACGGCGTCGCTCTCCGCCAGAATGCGGGAGTAACGCCTCCAGATGACTTCCGACATGGAGGCGAAGTCATTTTGTCCGTCCACAGTACGTATACGGTACCGACGGTAGGCTTTGTTATCCGGCCTGCCGTTGGTAAAGCGCACCATGGAGGCTACGATATGGTTGGAAGAGACATTGGAAATGTCAAAGCATTCCATGATGGTTGGGGGAGATTCTAATCCCAGGGCCACCCCCAGTTCCTTCATGTCTTCTTCCGGATGAACGGTGCCGGGAAGATCGGGAGTTCCTTTTCGGAACCGCCGGGCGGGTTCCAGTACCTTGACCAGATTGTCCCGGATGTCCCGCAGGTATGCCGCACGTTCAAAGTCCAGTTCATCGGCGGCTTCCATCATTTCCCCGGTAAGTTCGTCCAGAGTGCTTTTTCTGCCCGTTCCTTCCAGCAGACGCACCGCCTGGTCAAAGTTCCGGTTGTAATCATTGATGGAAATGCGGCCAATACACGGAGCGGAGCAGTTGCGAATCACATCCGCATGGCAGTGCCTGAAGTCATGGATTCCCGGATTTTTTGTCTTGCAGGTTCGCAGCCGGAAATGCCGGTTGAGCCATTCCTGCGTGGCGTAAAGAGCCTGGGAGTGGACAAAGGGGCCGAAGTAGCGCGCTCCGTCATCTTTGCGCACCCGCGCCAGCTGGAAACGAGGCAGTTTTTCCCCCTTCGGAATTTTCAGCAGGGGGTAGCGCTTGTCGTCCTTCATCTGGATATTGTAATGCGGGCGATATTGTTTAATCAGTTTGCTTTCCAGCAGAAAAGCCTCCTGGTCATTTCTGGTTTCAAAATAATCAAATGACGCAATAGCATTAATGAGCGCTCTTGTCTTATGGTTGGAGAGTGTGGCTCCCGTAGGAGAAAAATAATTGCCCAGGCGGCGGTGAAGGTCCTTGGCTTTGCCCACGTAGATGGTATTTCCCCGGGCGTCTTTCATGATATAAACGCCTGGTTTGTGCGGAGTTTCCCTCCAGAGTTCTTTCAGGGTTGGTTGCTCGCGGTCTGCCACGCAGGCATTATGCCATATGAGGCAAGAAATGGAACTGCGGAAACGTACTGTATTACGGCTACTTGGCTTGCCTAGGAAAACTTCTTCTGTATAATCCCCTATGTCTTTTGTATGAACCCTGTACCGTTTACCACGTTGGCCGCCGTCATGGATTTTGTGGTGGGAGATAGAAATTATCCCCTTTCTGAGCTGTTCATGAAAGGCGGTTTCATCATGTGGCCGCTGCTTCTGTTATCCATCGCCGGAGTAGTGGTGCTGGTCATGTGCTGCTTTTCTACCCGTGCTGCCGCCGTTTTGCCTACCAAACTGGTGGAACAGGCGGAATCTTTCATCCGCAAGCGGGATTACACGGGGCTTTCCATCCTCTGCAAGAATGGAGATTCCTGCTACGCTCGCGTGATGTTGACTGTAGCCAACTTCATGTTGCGCAACCCCTCCGCCCAGTTTGAGGAGGTGAGGGAGATAGCCTCTGCGGAAGGAGGACGGCAGGCAGGGGTTCCTAAGCCGCCAGATTTCCTGGCTGTCGGATATTGGCGCCGTAGCCCCCATGCTGGGGCTGTTGGGGACCGTGGTCGGGATGATGAAAACCTTTTTTGAGATTGCCAACGGTGATTTTTCCGGGGCAAGCAACGTATTGACATGGCGGGCGGCGTGGCGGAAGCCTTGATTACGACGGCGGGCGGCCTGATGCTTGGGATTCCCGCCATCCTGGCTTATGTATATTTCCGCAGCCGTGTACACAAACGGGTAGGAGACCTGGAGGCAGCCGTCACGCACAGTGTTTCCGTAGTTGCCACCCAGCTTCAGAAGCCACGAGCCGGTGCAGCTGGGGCTTTTCATGAAGAGGAACTTCCCAGAGTCCCCGTAGATCCCACTTCCCTGCGCGATGTGCGTGGGCTCTAGCCGGAACGCATCCACTTCTCCACCTCACCGGAAGATTGTATGAAATTTCATTATAAAATGCCCAGTCCTATCGGGTTCCAATTAGCCCCCATGCTGGACATCGTATTTCTGCTGCTGGTGTTTTTCATCGTAACCCAGACATTTGAGGATGATGAACCGGATCTTTCCATCAATCTTCCTTCAGCAGAGACTCCCAAGCCCGGTGAAAATGTGTCCAATGAAATTATCGTGAATATCCGTAAAGATGGTACCGTGGTAATCAACCGCCAGCAGTACACAATGCCGCAGCTGGAAGACAAGCTTTTTTCCGTCGCCCGGTTGGACAAAACCATGCTCGTCCGTATCCGCGTGGATGAGAAGGCGGAATCCGGCGTGGTGGTGCATGTGATGGACGCATGTCTGAAGGCCGGGCTGAATAACGTTTCTTTTTCCACGCGTCCTCCGGTTCCATCTTCAATCAATGTTTCCAATTCCCAGGCTTCATGAAAGCGTTTTTTTCCATTAATGCAGGTTTAATAACTTTGGCGATGTTTTCCGCCGCCCAGGAAAATATTCCGGATGCCGCTCCCATCGCGGATGGTCCGCTGGTCGCTAATCCGGAGCAGGATACGCTGGATATGGCGGACATGCTGTACAAGCAGGCCCAGGCTCCGGCTACGAAGGAGAACCGGCAGGAATATGGACGCCTTCTTGATTTAAGCTTGCGTAAATATCTGGAATTTACCCAACGTTTTCCCCAGTCCGCCCAGGCTCCTCTGGCGGAGTATCGTGCTGCCATGTGTTTGGAGGAGCTGGGCAGGAAAGATGAGGCACATGGCCTGTTCCTCAGATTGATTCAGACGGGCAGCCCCGCCCTGGTTGCCGCCTCCGCCTACCGTCTGGCGACGGATGCTTCTTCTGCCGGGGAGATAGATAAGGCCATTCAGTATTACCAGCTCGTGATTCGCAATGCGGAACAGAATGATTTGAAGGTGGACGCCCAGTACCGTCTGGGACGCCTGTTTCTTTCCAGCGGTAATCCGGAGGCAGCCGCCACCATGTTTTGTGCGGTGATGGGCAATCCGGAAGCGGATGTCAAGTTTGTTCTGGTGTCCCGGATGGGATATGCCGCCCTGTGTGCGGATACGGGACGCTTGGGAGAAGCTTATTCCGAATATCGCAAGGTGCTGGAAACGCCCGGTGTGGATAACAGGAACAGGGGAATCGCCACTCTTCAGGCCGCCATGCTGGCCACCAAACTGAAAAAAGACTGCGGAAGCCCAGGGCCTTTATGAACGGCTTTTGAAGGACGAGTCCCTGAAGGAGATGGCGCCGGAGGCCCGAATGGGGCTTCTTCTGGGGCTGTACAATATGGGCAAGTACAGGGAGATACTTTCCCAGTATGAGCAGCAGAAGGGAATAGATGCCGACAAAGGACGGCCAGGTGCGTCTGCTGATGCTGCTGGGGCAGTCCGCCTATAAATTGAAGGAGTATCGGAAAGCGGCGGATTTCTTTCTGGAAGCGGAAAAGTCCGTCCCTTATACGCAGGAGGCCATGCAAGCCTCCTTTTACCGGTTGTTGTGTTATAATGAACTCAAGCAGAAAGATCTTCCCCAGCGGGCTCAGAGCTTCCTGAACCATTATGCCAAGGCTTTTCCTACCAGTGAACTGCATGATATGGTGCGCCTGATGGCTGCAGAGAACCTGTTCAGCTCCAATCCGGCAGATGCCGCCCGGTTTTATGCCAGCATTGATTTTGACAAGGTGCCCCCGAAGATGCGTGCGGATATTTTATATAAGAGCGCATGGGCGATTGCCCAGGCCGGGAACAGAGGTGTGGCCGCCAAGCTGCTGACTGATTTTATCAATGATTTTCCGAAAGATCCCCGCATTTGCGAGGCATTGACGTTGCGTGGGGACATGTATGCCAAGACCAAGAAGGAAGCTGAGGCGCTGATGGATTTTGACCGTGTGATTGCCCGCTGGCCGAAAGCTGAATCAGCTGCCGCCGCATGGCAGAGAGCCGCTCAGATTTATGCGGGACGCCAGGATATGGCGAACATGGCGAAGTATTATGAAGGCCTGATTCAGAATTTTTTCGAAGGCGTCTCCTGCCGCTTTGGCTGAAGCCCATTTCCTGCTGGGGCGTGCGGCGTTTGACCAGGGAGATTTCAAGTCTTCTATCAGCCATATGGCTGAGGCCAAGACTCTGGATCCCCAGAAATACGGAGAACAGGTTAATGTGCTTTCCGTTCTGTCCTATCACAAGCTCCAGGACGTGAATAAACTGAAGGAGGCCCTGGAAACCCTGCAAAGGAAAATCCTTCCGCCGTGGCTCGTGTGCCGGATGTCATCCCCGCATGGCTGGGCCTTCAGGCCTATGGGATGAAGGATCTGGAAACGGCGGACAAGTATATGACCTGGGCTACGCAGAACGACCAGCTTCAGAATGTGAAGAAGGTGATTTGGCGTAATTTGGCGAAGGTGCGCCTGGCGCTCAGAAAGTATGACCGCGCCTTGGTGGCTTCCAACAATTTTCTGAAGGATGAGGACCAGCCTTACCGCCGTGCGGACGGCATGCTGGACAAGGCTTCCATTTTGCTGGGGCTGGGCAAGTATGCGGATGCCAGGAAGACGGCGGAGGAAGCGCTGGCCCTGGGAGTGGAAGGCCCCCTGATGGCCTCCCTGAAAATTGTTCTGGGGGATATTTCCTATGCGGAGAAAAAGTTTGATGAAGCGGCCAAGCATTACGGTGTTACGGCCGAGCTGTTTGTCAATGACGCTGAACTGAAACCCAAGGCTCTGTTCAAGGCGGCAGAAGCTTTGGACAAGGCCGGCCGCAAATCGGAGGCTTCCCAATATCGGGGCCGCCTGCAAAAGGAATTCCCGGATTGGAAACAGGATGGAGAGCCTTTGCTCCGGACGCACGATAAGCGTTTTAAAGATTGAAACCGGAAATGGAGACCAGGCGTACAAGATGGTATGATCTGTTTGGATTGCTGCCTCGCAATCTGGGCCGTCTGTTGCTGTGGTTCAGCCTCATTCCTATCGCTTTCATCATCGTTCTTCTCGTTTATGCATGGAGGGCGGACCAGTATGAGCTGGACGAGGTTTTGGCGCCGTTGGAAAATTGTGCCGCATATGATCGCAACGGCCAGTGGATAGGCACCTTGACAGATCATGACCGGGTGTATGTAGCGCGCAATGAACTGCCCGATAATCTGGTGAATGCTTTCATTGCGCGGGAAGATGAAGACTTTTTCGAACATGGCGGCATTGTGTACTCTTCCATTATCCGCTCCATTTGCCGGAATCTGACTACGTTGTCCTATGCCCAGGGTGCTTCCACGATTACGATGCAGCTGGCGCGGAATTGTTATGAGCTGGGGGAAGACCCTGGATCGCAAGGTTTTTGGAACCGCATTTATTTTGGCCCAGCAATGCTATGGGATTGCGCAGGCGGCGGATTTGTATTTCGGCAAAAAAGTGGCGGATCTGACACTGGCGGAGTGCGCTACCCTGGCCGGTCTGGTGCGCGGACCTTCCATCTACAATCCTGTTTACAGCCCGGAGGCTGCTGCCAAGGTCCGCAATGCGACGCTGGAAAGGATGTTTGAGTGTGAATTCATTACCCAGGAACAATTATGGCAGGCGCTCCGCGAACCGATGGCGGTGGCCGGTAAACGGGAAGCTCGGCCCGGTTCTTATCCCGTTCTGGTCGTTTCCCGCGAGTTGGGAGACCTGGATTGCTGCGACGAGCAGGAGGGGAACCTCCAGCATTTTTTGTAATGACCACGCTGGATTTGGGAATTCCAGCGGATGGTTGAAGATGTAAGCGAGCCTATGCTGGCCGCTCTGGAATCTTCTTCTGTGTGGGCAGGGTTGCCCAAAAGGGTGGACAACCAGTTGAATCGTTGTGTGCAAGCGGCCATATTGTGTGTGGATTCCCGTAAAGGGGAGTTGCTGGCCGTAACAGGGGGACGCTCCGCCCAGGACGGTCTGGACCGATGGCAGTCCAGGGTAATGCCCGGCGATCTGTTCACTCCCATCGTCAATTTATGCGCCGTCGACCAGCGTAGAACCGTTATTCGCAGCAATCCGGAAGTCACTGGCCGCGGGGTAGGTTTCAATACAGTAATAGAAACGGCACAAAAGGCCGGTTACAAAGGGGAACTTCCCCGTTCTTCGGACTTGTATACCGGCAGGTTTTCCGTGCCTCTTTCGCATGCCGTCAATGCCCTGTATCTCATCGGCAATGACGGGCTCAATGTGAGTATTTCCTCCGTCAGGCAGGTGGGCACCACCAAAAAGAACCTGGTGATGGTGAATGCTCCCTCTCCGGAAGAAAGCCGCCGGGAAATCCTGCCTAGGGAATCCGCCCACCTGGTGGCGTCCCTTCCTCCCTTCCGCTACGACGAACGAACCAGGAAAACCTTCGTCAATGTCAAACTTCCGGGAAATACGGGACATTTTTCCGCCGTCATGGGGCGTTATTTCACGGTTTTTGCCTGGGTGGGCTTTGATTCTCCGGAGGCCGCCGTCTATGAAAAGAAAGGGGTTTCCGCGGCGTTGGCAAAAACCTGTTCCTCCCTGGCCGGGGAGGTGTATGACCGTGCGGAGGAAGGCCGCAGAAAAGCTGTCCGGGAACGTCGGGAGCGGGAAAATGCTGCAGAGCAGGGCCCCCAATGAAGTTCAATTTTCCATTAGTAGAAGCATCATGAGACACTCACTTGAAATGACCACGGCCATCCAGGCCGCCAAATCCGCCGGAGCTTTTCTGAAGAAGCATTTTTATGAGCAAAAGAAGGTGGATGAAGCCAGCCAGAATGATATCAAGCTGGAGTTGGACAAGCTTTCCCAGAAACTGATTACGGAGGAAATTCTTTCCGTGTTTCCCAACCACGCTGTTTTGGGAGAAGAAGGATACACCGGGGACAGGAACAGCGAGTATGAATGGATTGTAGACCCCATTGACGGGACGGTGAATTATTTTTACACGATTCCCTGGTTCTGCGTCTCCATAGCTTTGCGCCGCCGCGGGGAAGTGGTGTTGGGCGTGATTTACGATCCCATGATGGATGAATGCTGGCATGTGGAAAAGGGCGGGATTCCGTACATGAATGATCATCCCATGCATTGCAGCCGGCGGGAACGCATGGCGGAAGCCGTGGTATTCGTGGGGCACGGCAAGACGGACGGTTCCAAAGAAAAGGGGATTGAGCGCTTCGCCAGGATCGCTTGGCAGGTACGCAAGGTGCGCAATAACGGTTCTGCGGCTCTGGCCCTGGCTTATATTGCCTGCGGCAGATTTGACGCCTATGTGGAAAGCGTCATTTCCATCTGGGATGTGCCGCTGGGGTTTTGCTGGTGGAAGCAGCCGGCGGCAAGGTTGTTTTGGAACCGAAGGAAGATAATCCGGAACAGTTCGCCATTGCCGCATGGAACGGCCGCATCCCTATCATGGAGGCGCTGGGAGAATAACCCGAACATTATTGCCGCAGTACCGTATGAAAAACATGATCGCTTTGACCGGGATCGGGTATGATATTCACCGTTTTGCGGAGATTCCTCGCCCCTTGATGCTGGGCGGCGTGCATATTCCTTCCTCCCGCGGCCTGGACGGCCATTCCGATGCAGATGTTTTATGCCACGCCATTGCGGATGCCCTGCTGGGTGCTGCCGGGTTGCCGGACATCGGCTACTGGTTTCCGCCGGGCGATCCTGCCTGCAAGGACATCCCTTCCCTGGATATTGTGGCGAAAGCCGTTTCTCTGATTCGGGAGCGTGGAGGTCGCATCGTGAATGTGGACTCGTCCCTTATTGCAGAATCTCCCCGCATTTCTCCTTATTTGGAGCAGATGAAGGGAGCTTTGGGAACCGCTCTGGGAATCTCTCCGGTCCGCGTGGGTATCAAGGCCACTACCAATGAACAGCTTGGCGCGCTGGGCCGCAGGGAAGGCATTGCCGCTTTTGCCGTAGCGGCTATTCTGATGCCGGAGGATTTGGCCATGCCGTAAGGAGAATGCTCCGGTTCCGTTTCTGGAAGCCTTTTTTCAAAAAAAAAGGAAGCCGGTACGGGGCTTTAAACAAGGAATATGTTTCAGAAATAACGGGCAGGTGGAAATGGCGCTTTTTTGGGGAGCCTTTTCCAAGCAGTTTTAATGAAATGACAGGAAATTTTTAACTGTTCCCTGGCGGAAAAGCCGTTTTTGGCTGCATAATAATATTACCCATTTCCCTGCACAGGGAAGAGGCGTTGCCTGATATCAGCTGATGCAGCGGTAATAATAATCCACGCGGGAGATGAACCAAGACCATTTGAAGCCGGGTTTGCCATTGTCCAGCAGAAGGTGGGGGCAACGCTTGCCGGTCCAGTAGTAATGGGGCACGACATTCCGCAGGGGAATATCGTGGGCATACATGTTGTAGGCCGCCAGCTTGGCGGCGCGGTCAAAGGTTTTGACGATGCTCTGTCCTCGCTTCTCACACATTTCAATGCCGATGGAGTACATGTCTCCGGGGCCGCCCCGGTCCGCATGGCGTCCCGTTTCATTCAGGGGGATATGCTGCATGGTCACGTACGGGTCTACCGTATAATGCCAGTTGCAGCGCAAAGCTCCGTTATTCAGGGCGCGCGCATGCTGCATAGCGTCTGCGGACGGGTTTTCCGTGTTGTGCATGGTGATGAAGCGTGGCTTCATTCGGGAAGAACGGCGGCGGAGCGGAGAAGATTTAGGCATGAACATCGGCCGGACGTTACATTCCGCCAGCAATTGGCGCGGAGAACGTTTCACCACGGGGACCCCGGAGGGCTTAAAGGAGATCATGGGAGCCATTCCTGCTTTTCCGGAAGGTTCCGAACAACTGGTCAGGGCAAGCAGGGCGGCGGTTTCCAGCAGAAAAGTTCTGCGGTCCATGCCCTGGACTTTCTCCAGCATGGGCTGGAGCTGACCGGAAAAGCGGGCAAGATAAGTGGCGATGGTGGAAATATTGCTCATACGGAGGCCGGGGGATGGGGAATTTTCAGCACGGATGCAGGAAAAGTTAAGTTCACGCTAAGATTCGCTCTTCTTCTTTGCAACGAAAAAGTGTGAAAGCTTCAGCATTGTGCCGAATTCTTCGCTCTTTTTGTCATATTGGTTTGCTTAAACCGTTGTTGAGAGCAGAACAGTCTCTGCTTCTGCGGCGGTGACGGCATTCGCGCCTGCCGGGGACAGAATGAATTCTCCCTTCCGGGCCGTTTTCCCGTCCCAGAGCACGGAACCGCAGAGGATCGTGAAGACGGCAAAGCGGGAGGAGTCCGGCTGGGTAAACCGTTCTCCCTTATCCAGGCGGTATTCCTTTGTGGTGAAATGCGGCATTTCCGTCAGGTATCCGGGGCGCTGGCAGAGTTCCCGGAATTCCCCGATTGAATCCAATGCCTGTTCCAGGTGCAGTTCCCGTCCTCGTCCGGAGTCATCCGTGCGGTTCCAGTCATAAAGGCGGTAGGTGGTATCGCTATTCTGCTGGATTTCCGCAATGAGGTGCCCGGCGCCAATGGCGTGAACCAGCCCTGCCGGAATGTAAAGGTGTTCCCCCGGTTCCAGATGGGTGGAGCGTATCAGTTGCTCCATCTGTCCTGTTTCCGCCGCATGACGGATGTCCGGGAGTGTGGCGTTTTCCTTCATTCCCCCGTAAATCAGGGCGTCTGGGGATGCATGCAGAACATACCAGATTTCATTTTTTACTTCTCCCCTGCCGGGCTGCCGCCGTGCGTTCCGGGGATGCACCTGAACGGAAAGATTTTCGCGGGCATCCAGAATTTTTGCAGAGCAGGGGAAAGCGGGGGAAACGCTCGTAGCCGGGACCGAAAATTTCCTGCCGATGTTCTTCCCACAGCCGATGCAGGGACATTCCTTCCCATTCGCCGTCCTTGACTATACTCATGGCTTCAGGACGGTCGCTGATTTCCCACGCTTCTCCATAAGCTGTTTCCCGGTCGGGCAGTTCCCGTCCCAGCATGGTTCTCATACTTTGTCCGCCCCAGATGCGCGGCTGGTAGATGGAATGGAATCGAAAAGGCTGCATGGTTGTAGCGGAAGCGTAGGATATCTTTTATGGACGGGCAAGCAAAATGCCCACAGGGTTTCCTGTGGGCATGGAGAGAGGAAGACGGAGAATTGCCTGTTATTTGATGGATTCCCAGACAATGCCGATTTCGTCAAATGGCACATGTTCCTTGTTCTTGTCCGGTTTCGGAACGCCGTAGTTGGTCCGGAACAGGGGCAGGATGGGAGCTCCCGTTTTAGGATCCTTGCTCATGGGGGCCATTCCAACTTCTTCAAGCAGAAGAGTCATGCCGAATTCACCACCAGGACCTTCACTAACCAGGATTTCAATGGGGTAAACCTTGCCCTGTTCCACCGTGAACTGCTTGCCGGCTGCCACACCGCGCATAGTGTTGTTCCAGTGCCCGGAAGAACTGTATTTGTAGAACGTAACGGGGGGGACATTGATGCCCACTTCCCGGAGTTCCTTTTTCAAGTCGTCATTGCCGGGTTTGCCTTCCATGGCATCAAGCCATTTGGCATTGTTTGCCGTCATTTTTCCCAGAGAAGCGGATTCCCAGCCGTAGTCGAAGACATTCTGTTTATTGAACCGTACTACTAAGTAGTCGTCTCCCAGTCCCACGAATCGGAACGTGCCGGACTTGGGGGCGCGTACTTTTCCCCGGTAAATGGCGAGCCACTGGCTAGGCTTTACTTTGTCATCGCAACCGTAGGCCTTGGGAGCGTCTTTGGCGGGAGTTCTGGGTATGTAGAACTGGGCTGCGTATAATTGTTGCGGAGCCTTGTAAAAACGGTTCAGTTCCATTCGTTCCAGCCTTTGTTCACGAAGCGAGAAAGGAACTCCCTGTACTGGTTCATGTTCATGTTGGTAGGACGTCCGCCAGGAGTCTGCTTGGTGTCGTAAAAGGTACCTACCAGCGTGCTTCCGGAGGGTTTGGACGTACCGAAGGCGGAGGTGGAGTCTCCCAGGTCGGGGCCGAAGCCGTCCCCCATGCCGAGGGCGGTTCCCTCCTCCAGCATGACAGGTTCATCGGGCGGGTCAATGTCGATCTTGGGGAGGCTCACCGGAGCGGCGGCCGCTGCCACCACGACCTTGACGGGCGTCTCCGCATGGGAGGAAGAGGAAGTTTCCCTCTGTACTTCCGGCGGCGGAGGCGTATCCGACGGCGGCGCATCGTCCGGCGTGATGTAGCCGACGACTTTGGGTTCTTCCGGAGGGGCGATGATGATGGTCAGGGAGTAGAGAATGGCTCCTGCCAAAACGACGGAGAGAATGGATGTCGCTAATGCGGCAATATAATTTTTTCCGCCTTTCCTTGCGCAGGGATTCCACTGCGTCTTCCGTGGGTTCTATATGAAGGCTCATGCATGTATGATAGCACAAGAATCCCATATGTTGAGTAACATGAAGATAACAGGGATAACATGTCGGTAACAAAAAAAAAAGGCGGCCTTGCCGTCCTTTCTCCGTATGGGCTTTTCAGCGTTTCCTCCGTCTTTCCGTCCCTCCCGGTGCCAGCGCAATGGCAAGGGTGGAGCAGATGCCCAGAATCAGGGGATAATACAGGTATTTCATGATCAGCAGGGGAGAAACCTGGGAGATTCCGGCGGCCATGAGCATTTGAGCGCCGTAGGGGATGACTCCCTGAACCAGGCAGGAAAAGGTGTCCAGAATGCTGGCGCTGCGTTTGGGTGGGATATGGAATTTGTCGCTTATTTCCTTGGTGATGTGGCCTGCCGTGATGATGGCGATCGTATTGTTGGCCGTGCAGTTCCGCGCCGCGCCTGCTGTGGATATGGGCCGTAATTTTTCCGATAATATACGCGATGCCTCCGTTGAAACGGATGATGGACAGCACGCCGCCGGCCAGCAGAGTGACGATGATCAGTTCTCCCATGCCGGTCATGCCGCTGCCCATGGCTTGGAACCAGGCCATGAAGGAGAAATACCCCATGCCGATGCCAATCAGTCCCGTTGCAAGGAGCCCCATGGTCAGAACGGCCATGACGTGGATTCCGGCCAGGGCCGTCACCAGTACGAGCAGATAGGGGAATACCTTCATCCATTCAATGGAGATATCCGCTGTGGAGGGGGACTGCACGTTCCATCCGAGCAGGATGTAGCAGGCCAGGGCCAGCAGGGCGGCGGGAGCGCCACCTTCATGTTGGCCCGGGAATTTGTCCCGCATGGCGCAGCCCTGCGTACGGGTGGCGGCGATCGTGGTGTCTGAAATGAAGGAAAGATTGTCTCCGAAGAATGCTCCCCCCACCACAATGGCCGTCATCATGCCGGCGCTGACCTGCGTGGCCTGTGCCAGCCCTGTGGCTACGGGAGCCAGAGCGACAATGGTGCCTACGGATGTTCCTACGGAGAGGGAGATGAAACAGGAGGCGATGAACACGCTGGCAAGCAGCAGATTGTCCGGAAGAAGCCGCAGCGTAAGCTGCACGGTGGCGTCAATGGCTCCCATATCCCTGGCAGACTGGGCGAAGGCTCCTGCCAGCACGAAAATCCAGACCATCATCAGGATGTTCCGGTTGGCCACTCCGGAGGAAAACAGATCCACCCGTTCCGCCATGCTTTTTCCGCGAGTGATGAAAACGGCCCAGACATCTGCCGCCATAAAGGCTACCGTGACCGGCACGGCGTAAAAATCCTGTACGGCTATGGAGATGACCAGGTAAAGCAGGAAGAAAACCAGCAGGGGACTCAGCGCCCACAGGCTGGCTTTGGCGGGGGGCGTATCCTGGTTGTCCGGGGGGCTGGTCATGGAGTTGAGGGGATCTGGCCGAAAAGTCAGTTGCCGACGGCTTCCATCCGGCTCAGATACCACCGGTAAATGCGTTCCACTCCCTCTTCCAGCTCCACCCGGTGTTTCCAGCCCACGGAATGCAGCTTGGAGACGTCCGTCAGCTTGCGCATGGTGCCGTCCGGCTTGTCTGCGTTGAACGCCAGATTTCCCCGGTACCCTGCCGTAGCGGCAATCAGGCGGGCCAGTCCGCCGATGGAGATTTCTTTCCCGGTGCCGATATTGATGTGGCAGTTCCGCACTTCCCTTCCTCCTTCTTGCAGCTGGCTGAAATCCACTTGCTCCATCACATGGACGCAGGCGTCCGCCATCTCTTCGCTCCAAAGGAACTCGCGCAGGGGAGTTCCTGTACCCCACAGTTCCACGGAACCGGGGGTAATGCCGTATTTGACCAGCACGGCCAGGATTTCCTTTTTTCTTCACCCGTGCCGTCCACCTGTTCCACTGGGCGCGCGTTCAGATCTTTCCGCACGGCGTTCCAGTCTCCCTCCATCAGGCATTGGCCCAGGTGTATCTTGCGTACCATGGCGGGCAGCACGTGGCTGTTTTCCAGGTGGAAATTGTCATTGGGGCCGTACAGATTTGTAGGCATGACGGCGATGTAGTTGGTACCGTATTGCAGGTTGAAGCTTTCGCACATTTTCAGCCCTGCTATTTTGGCAATGGCATAGGGTTCGTTGGTGTATTCCAGCGGGGAGGTGAGCAGGGCGGTTTCCTTCATGGGCTGGGGGCTTCGCGCGGGTAGATGCAGGTGCTCCCCAGGAAGAGGAGCTTGGATACGCCATGCCGGAAGCTTTCCCCGATGACGTTCTGCTGAATCTGAAGGTTGCGGAAGATGAAGTCCGCCCGGTAGCGGGAGTTGGCGATGATGCCGCCCACAAACGCCGCTGCCAGAAAGACGTATTCCGGCTTTTCCCGGTCAAAAAACTCCCGGACGGCCGCAGGGTCTTCCAGATCCAGTTCTTTGTGCGTCCGGCCAATCAGGTAGGAATAGCCTTTGTTTTCCAGGGATTTCCAGATGGCGGAACCGACGAGGCCGCGGTGTCCGGCCACAAAGATTCTGCTGTTTTTTTTCATCTCAGAAATGAACGGGAGTTTTTACGTATTTCATGTCGTGGCGCACCATGATGCGCACGAGTTCCTCAAACGGAGTGGAGGTAGGGTTCCAGCCAAGAAGGGTTTTGGCCTTGGTTGGGTCTCCCAGCAGTTGTTCCACTTCGGAGGGGCGGAAGTACTTGGGGTCCACTTCCACCAGAATATTGCCCGTCTTCCTGTCGCGCCCGCGTTCTTCCACGCCTTCGCCTTCCCATCCCAGCTCTATTCCGGCCTCACGGAAGGCCAGCGTGCAGAATTCCCTGACCGTGTGCATTTCCCCTGTGGCGATGACGAAATCCTCCGGTGTGTCATGCTGGAGAATCAGCCACATGCATTCCACGTAATCCTTGGCGTAACCCCAGTCGCGCAGGGCGTTCAGGTTGCCCAGGTAAAGCTTGTCCTGCATGCCCTGGGCAATGCGTGCCGCCGCCAGCGTGATTTTGCGGGTAACGAAATTTTCTCCGCGGCGTTCGCTTTCGTGGTTGAACAGGATGCCGTTAACGGCAAACATATTGTAAGATTCCCGGTAATTCTTGGTAATCCAGAATCCGTATTGCTTGGCTACGCCGTAGGGTGAACAGGGGGTAAAACGGCGTGGTTTCCTTCTGGGGACTTCCTGCACCAGCCCGAAAAGCTCGGTCGTGGAAGCCTGGTAGATGCGGCATTTCTTTTCCATGCCCAGAATGCGGACGGCTTCCAGCATGCGGAGGGTTCCCACGGCATCCGTTTCCGCCGTGTATTCCGGTACGTCAAAGCTGACTTTCACATGGCTCTGGGCTGCCAGATTGTAGATTTCATCCGGCTGCACGGTCTGGATGATGCGGATGAGAGAACTGGAATCCGTCATGTCCCCGTAGTGGAGGTTAATCAGGCGGTTTTTCTTCATGTCCCGCACCCATTCGTCCAGGTAAAGGTGTTCGATGCGGCCCGTGTTGAAGGAGGAGGACCGGCGCAGGATGCCGTGTACTTCATACCCTTTGTCAATCAGGAACTCTGCGAGAAAGGAACCGTCCTGTCCCGTAATACCGGAGATTAATGCGATTTTGCTCATATGGTGTGTCAGGTTATTTGCTGGCGGGAGAGGTTGATGAAATGAAAAACCTCTCCCGGAGCCGCAATTCATGGGCGCCGGGCATAAATAACGCATTTTTCCCAGCGAGGCGAGGAAAATGCTCTGGTCTATAGGAAGGGGGGGGGCGGAGCCGTCAGCGGGCATGTTGCCGCTTGCCGGCCGCAATCATTTTCCTGAAATCCCGGAACAGATACTGGGGATCCCTGGGGCCGGGTGCCGCTTCCGGGTGGTATTGCACGCTGAATACGGGAAGCGTCCTGTGGGCGATGCCTTCCACGGTATTGTCATTCAGATTGATCAGCGTTATTTCCACGTTGTCCGGCACGGTGTCGGATCCACGGCAAAACCGTGGTTCTGGGACGTAATGCTGATTTTACCCGTTTTCAAATCTTTGACCGGATGGTTCGCTCCACGGTGCCCGAACTTCAGCTTGAAGGTTTTCGCTCCCAGCGCGTGGGAAATAATCTGGTGGCCCAGGCAGATGCCGAACATGGGCACTTTCCCAATCAATGCAGCTACTTCCCGGTGAATGTCCGTCAGCGTGGCGGGATCTCCCGGACCATTGGAAAGAAAGACGCCGTCCGGGTTCATGGCAAGCACTTCCTCCGCCGTCGTGTGGGCGGGAACTACGGTTACGCGGAAGCCGTTTTCCCTCAACTGGCGCAGGATGTTGTATTTAATGCCGAAGTCAAAGGCGACGATGTCGTATTCCGCAGGGGGCAGAGTTTTTCCCGTAACCAGCGCGTCCACTTCCTCCGGTGTCATGGGGTGGGAACCGATTTTGTCCACGATATTGCAGCCTTCCATGGAGGGGGCGTTTCTGGCTGCTTCCACGGCTTCCTCCGGCGTCAGCTCCGTGGTGAGGCAGGCGCGCATGGCTCCGGCGGAGCGCAGATGCTTGGCGATTTTGCGAGTATCCACCCCTTCAATGCCGATGACGCCCTGTTTTTTTCCAGCCACGGGCCCAGGGATTCCGTGGCACGCCAGTTGGAGTGGACTTTCGCCAGTTCCGCCACCACAAAACCGCTGACCTGCGCTTTGCCTGATTCCCCGTCTTCCGGGTTGACGCCGTAATTGCCGATCAGAGGATAAGTCATGGTGACGATCTGGCCGCTGTAGGACGGATCCGTCAATACTTCCTGATAGCCGGTCATGGACGTGTTGAAGCAGGCTTCCCCCACTTCCGTGCCCGTGGCCCCGAAGTGCGAACCGATGAAGACGCTTCCGTCTTCCAGTGCGAGAATGGCTCTCATGGTGATGTAAGTATGCTTAGGTGGTGCGGGATTAAAGGTTTTGGGCGTGGTACTCCTGAATAGTGCACACCTGAAGATTTGTTCTTCAGCGCCTCAATGGCATTCACGCAGGCCTGTGCGGAAGCCAGGTTGGTGCAATAGGAGGTTTTGGCGGCAATGGCGGAGGAACGGATGATGATGTCGTCCGCCCGTGCGTCGTGGGAGCCGGGGGTGTTGATGATGAAATCAATATCCCCGTTTTTAATATGGTCCACGATGTTGGGGCGGCGCGCCTCGTTGACTTTGTAGGCGCGTTCGCATTCAATGTCGTGCTGGAGCAGGTGAATCATCGTGCCGCGCGTGGCGCACAGCGTGAATCCCATGTCCGCCAGTTGCCGGGCCATGTGAAGCACCCGTTCCTTGTCCCGGTCATTCACGGAGATGAAGACTTTGCCTTCCGTCGGCAGGGGATTGAATGCACTGACCTGGGATTTTGCGAAAGCGATATCCGGGTCCGGATCAATGCCCATCACCTCTCCGGTGGATTTCATTTCCGGCCCCAGCACCACGTCGATGCCCGGGAAGCGGCCCCATGGGAAAACGGCTTCCTTCACGCAATAGTATTCCGGAGTGATTTCCCGGGTAAAGCCCAGTTCCGCCAGCGTTTTGCCGGCCATGACCTGTGCGGCCAGCTTGGCGAGGGGCTTGCCGATGGATTTGGAGACGAACGGAACGGTGCGGGAGGCGCGCGGATTCACCTCAATGACGTAAAGCTGTTCATCTTTTACGGCAAACTGGATGTTCATCAGCCCGCAGACGTTCAGTTTGCTTGCCAGCTCCTTGGAAGCCCGCGTGATTTCCTTGTGCATTTTCATGGAAATTCCCATGGCGGGAATCATGCTGGCGGAATCCCCTGAATGGATGCCTGCCGGTTCCACATGCTGCATGATGGCTCCGATGACGGCGCGCTCCCTGTCCGCGATGACATCCACGTCAATCTCTACGGCATTTTCCAGGAAGCGGTCAATCAGAACGGGGCGTTCCTCGGAAGCTTCCACGGCTTCATTCATGTACGGGCGCAGTTCTTTTTCCTCATATAAGATGATCATGCCGCGTCCGCCCAGCACGAAGGAGGCGCAGCAGCACCGGGTAACCGATGCGCGCGGCAATGGCGGCGGCGTCCTCCACATTGGTGGCTGTTCCTGCCTCCGCCTGTTTCAGCCCCAGCTCCTTCAACAGGGCGGAAAAATGTTCGCGGTCTTCCGCCAGGTCAATGGCCCTGGGGCTGGTGCCGATAATAGGCACGCCGTGGGCTTCCAGCGCATTGGCCAGGTTCAGCGGCGTCTGTCCTCCGAACTGGACGATGACGCCGTCCGGCTTCTCCTGCTCGCAGATATGGAGCACGTCTTCCAGCGTCAGGGGTTCAAAGAAAAGCTTGTCGGAGGAATCATAGTCCGTGGAGACGGTTTCCGGGTTGGAGTTCACGATGATGGTTTCATAGCCCATTTCCCGCAGAGCCATGGAGGCGTGCACGCAGCAGTAGTCGAACTCAATCCCCTGGCCAATGCGGTTTGGGCCGCCGCCCAGGATGAGGATTTTTTTCCTGCCTGTTTCGCGGGCTTCATTTTCATCTCCATAGGTGGAATAAAAGTAGGGGGTGTAGGCTTCGAATTCCGCGGCGCAGGTATCCACCAGCCGGTATCCGGGCACAATGCCCTGTTCCTGGCGTTCCTTCCGGATGTTTTCTTCCGTGGTTCCCCGGGCCAGGGCGATCTGCCTATCGGAAAAGCCCAGCTTCTTGGCTTCCCGCAGATCCAGCTTGTCCAGGCTGTCTCCCGCCTTGGCCAGGTCCTGCATTTGTGCCAGGAACCAGGGATCAATCTGGGTAAGCTGCTGCACTTCATCCAGGGAAAATCCGTTGCTGAACGCCGTTTGAATCCAGAAAATGCGTTCTGCCGTGGGAACAGCCAGTTTCCGCGTGATTTCTTCTGCGGAAGGCGCCTGCGGGGCCTTCGCGTCAAATCCCCAGCCCCAGCGTCCCGTTTCCAGGGAACGCAAGGCCTTTTGCAGGGATTCCTTGAAAGTACGACCGATGGCCATGGCCTCCCCTACGGATTTCATGGACGTGGTCAGGTGTTCGTCCGCCTGCTTGAACTTTTCAAACGTGAAGCGGGGAACCTTGGTAACCACATAGTCGATGGTGGGCTCAAAGCAGGCGGGCGTTTCCCTCGTGATGTCATTCCGCAATTCGTCCAGCGTATAGCCTACGGCCAGTTTGGCGGCCAGTTTGGCAATGGGGAACCCTGTGGCCTTGGAAGCCAGCGCGGAAGAGCGGGAAACGCGGGGGTTCATTTCAATGACAATCATGCGGCCGTTGGCCGGATTAATGGCGAACTGGATGTTGGAACCGCCCGTTTCCACCCCGATCTCCCGGATGACGGCAAAAGAAGCGTCCCTCATGGCCTGGTATTCTCGGTCCGTGAGTGTCTGGATGGGGGCTACGGTGATGGAATCCCCGGTATGCACGCCCATGGGGTCGATGTTCTCAATGGAGCAAATGACGACGCAATTGTCCGCGCGGTCCCTCATTACTTCCATTTCAAACTCTTTCCAGCCGATCAGGGACTCTTCAATCAGGATTTCGGAAACGGGGGAAAGATCCAGCCCCCGGGCGCATATCTCTTCAAATTCCGTTTTGTTGTACGCTACTCCGCCTCCCATGCCGCCCAGCGTAAAGGCGGGGCGGACAATCAGGGGAAAGGTGCCAATATCCCCGGCCACCCGGCGCGCTTCCTCCATGGTATGCGCAATGCCGGAACGCGGCACGTCCAGGCCAATGCGGAGCATGGCTTCCTTGAACAGGTTGCGGTCCTCCCCGCGGTCAATGGCGTCTGCGTTGGCACCGATCATACGCACCTTTTCCCTTTCCAGCACGCCGCTGCGGTGCAGTTCCATGGCGCAGTTCAGGGCTGTCTGCCCGCCCAGGGTCGGGAGGAGGGCATCCGGTTTTTCCCGGATGATGATTTTCTCCACGAACTCCGGAGTAATCGGTTCAATATAAGTGCGCGGAGCTGTCTCCGGGTCCGTCATGATGGTGGCGGGATTGGAGTTGACCAGCACTACTTCATAACCCTCTTCCCGGAGGGCTTTGCAGGCCTGGGTGCCGGAGTAGTCGAATTCGCAGCCCTGGCCGATGACGATCGGGCCGGACCCGATCACGAGAATCTTTTTGATGGAGGTGTCTTTAGGCATAATGGCGATGGAAGAATCCTGTAGTCCTGGACCGCGGATTTCCGCCGGGGGAATTAAGTGCCCGCCGGGCTCCGGAGGAAAGTTTTTTTACGGTCAATGACGCGGATTTTTAGAGCGTGGGGAACGGTGGAAAACGGAGTAGGAAGGAGGCCGGAACAAGGCGCGCCAAGGCTCCGGAGCCGTGCCTTCCCTGCGGGCAGAGGCTTGACCCGCGAGGGGGGGGGCGGCACAACTCCGGAGCTCGTCGGTGCACCCACTAATAGATGAACAGCATTTCCCGGTACTTGGGGAGAGGCCAGGACCGGTCGTTCACCAGGGTTTCTGCGGCATCGACGCTGGTTCTCAATCGGGACATCGCGGCAAGGATGTCCTCATGGCAGCTCGTAAGCGCCGTCTCCAGGGTATCCAGGTCGGATACGATGGAATCCAGGGCGTCGCCCAGCTTGTCCGCCAGCTTCTGCAGGGCGGAGGTACCGTTGGTCCGCCTGGCTTCCAGCGCCCTGGAGAGCGCGGCGACGGTTTGCCCGTATCCGTTACGCAGGGCGGGTAGGATGATGGTGGCCGCCATTTCCCAGGACAGGCGCCCTTCAATGCGGATGCGTCTGTGGTATTCTTCCAGGAAAATCTCAAACCTGGATTCCAGCTCCCGCCTGGAAAAGACGCCGTACTTTTCAAACAGGGCCACATTCTTTTCATTCACCAGGGTGTGAAGGGCCGTCATCGTATTTTTCAGGTTGGGGAGGCCGCGGCGTTCCGCTTCTTTCACCCATTCTTCCGAATAATTGTCCCCGTTGAAGATGATTCTCTTGTGTTCGGAAATCCTGCGCTTGAGCGTTTCCTGGAGCTGCGGCAGGAATGTTTCCGGAGCGAAGGAGGAAAGTTCTTCCGCCAGGGAATCAAGGGATTCCGCCACAATGGTGTTCAGGGTCATCATGGGGCCCGCGCAGGATTGGGCGGAGCCCGGAGCACGGAATTCAAACTTGTTGCCGGTGAAGGCAAACGGGCTGGTGCGATTGCGGTCCGTCGCATCCCGGGGAAGAACGGGAAGCGTGTCTACGCCGATCTTGAGCGTATCGTTGCGCTTGCCGCAGCCGGAAGAGCCGTTGATCATATTCTCAATCACTTCATTGAGCTGGGCGCCCAGGAAGATGGAGATAATGGCGGGAGGCGCTTCGTTTGCTCCCAGGCGGTGGTCGTTCCCGGCGCTGGCCACGGAATTGCGCAGCAGGTCGCTGTGCTTGTCAACGGCCTCGATGATGGCGGTCAGGACGGTCAGGAAAATGGCGTTCTGCTGCGGGTCCGAACCGGGGTCCAGCAGGTTTTTGTTCCCGTAGGAAATGGACCAGTTGTTATGCTTGCCGGAACCGTTGACGCCTGCGAAGGGTTTTTCATGAAGCAGGCATACCAGGCCGTGCTTGCTGGCCTGCTGGCGCAGAACTTCCATCACCAGCATGTTGTGGTCGATCGCCAAGTTCACGTCCTCAAACAAAGGAGCCAGTTCAAACTGAGCGGGCGCCACTTCGTTGTGGCGGGTCTTGGCCGGGATTCCCAGTCTCCAGAGTTCCAGTTCCACGTCGCTCATGAAATTAAGGATACGGGGCTTGATGGAGCCGAAATAATGGTCTTCCAGCTGCTGGTGCTTGGCGGGAGGGGCGCCGAAAAGGGTGCGCCCCGTCTGGACCAGGTCCGGGCGGTTCAGGTAGAAGTTCTTGTCAATGAGGAAGTATTCCTGTTCAGGCCCCAGCGTAATGGTCACGTGTTCATCCGGAAGGCCAAAACTCTTCATCAGCTTCTTGACGGCATTGCCCAATGCCTGGCGGGAGCGCAGCAGCGGAGTCTTCTTATCCAGCGCGTCTCCCGTATAAGAACAGTAGGCGGTAGGGATGCAGAGCGTGGCTCCGTTCCCGTGCCTCTTGATAAAGGCGGGGCTGGTAGGGTCCCATGCGGTGTAGCCGCGGGCCTCAAAGGTGCAGCGCAAACCGCCGGAGGGGAAGCTGGAGGCGTCCGGTTCGCTCACAATCAGGTTTTTGCCGGAAAAGCTCATGATGGGTTCCATTCCCTTGGGATCCAGGAAGGAATCGTGCTTCTCCGCCGTGGAGCCCGTCATGGGCTGGAACCAGTGCGTATAGTGAGTGGCTCCCCGTTCCAGAGCCCACTGCTTCATGGCGTGGGCTACATCCGCGGCAATATCCGCGTTCAGCGGAAGCCCGTCCTGGATAGTGGCCAGGAGGGTTTTTTGCCGTGTCTTTGGGCAGGTACTTCTTCATCACTTCCGTGCTGAAGACATCCTCTCCGTAATAATCAATGCTGACCGGAGCGCTCTCGCTTGCTCCGCCCACGGGCAGGGAAGCGATGGCGCTGATGGCTTGTGTTCGTGTTGAGTCACTCATCATGGTTAACTGTTGTGCCTTTTCTCCAGCAAGAAGCGTGCCAACTTTTCAGGTAAACTTTCGCATGAATGTGTTGTTCATTTTAATATATTGATTATTAGTTAAATATGAATATCATGACGGAAGAGCTGCAAAAAAGGAAAACAAAACTGCGAACAAGAATGGATTACAAAAATGTAAAACCGCAACAAAAGGATGATTACGAAAATGTAAAAAATTCTTCTTGGAAGAAAAATATTTTTCATTCCGCTGCAAAATGTCCTGTTGTGCCGGACGCCGCGTCAGGCTCTGTAAAACAGGGACAAAGCAGTTTGAAAGCGGGAAAATATGAAGTGTGGACAATATTGGCACGGTTTTTGCTGCAAATAAGTCAGCTTAACCCAAACAAAACAGCAAACTGATGAATAGCGATCAATTCGAGACAGGCATTCCTGCGCCGCAGGGATTGTATGACTTTGAACAGGAGAGGGACGCCTGCGGCGTGGGCCTGGTGGCTGACCTGAAGAATGAACCGAGCCACAAAATCATTGAAATGGGGATTACTGTCCTCAAGAGGCTCATGCACCGCGGCGCCGTGGGGAGCGATCCGGATACCGGGGACGGCGCAGGCATTCTGCTGGCCCTTCCGGATGAATTCTTCCGCCTGGTTCTTCCCAACAAGCTTCCCGCCAGAGGCAAATACGGAGTGGCCATGATGTTTGGCGGATGCGGCCATGAAGAGGAATTGGAAGCCGCCGTTACGGAAAACGGCGGCAGCGTGATTGCGTGGAGGCAGGTTCCCGTGGACCGGGACAGCATCGGCAAAAATGCCCAGCGCACGTGCCCCCTGATCCGTCAGCTGTTCATTGACGGCAGCGGTTTTGCGGACCAGGCGGAATTTGAACGCAAACTGTTCGTGATGCGCCGGGAAATGGAACGGCGCGTGGGAGGCTGTTATGTGTGCAGCTGTTCCAGCCGAAGCATTGTGTACAAGGGGCTGTTTCTCGGCACGCAGATTGAAGGATTTTATGGAGACCTGGCCAGCGAGCATTTCAAGTCTCCCCTGGCCCTCGTCCACCAGCGCTACAGCACGAATACTTTCCCAACCTGGAGCCTGGCCCATCCCTTCAGGTATCTGGCCCACAACGGGGAAATCAACACTCTGCGCGGGAACCTGAACCACCTGAGCGTGCGTGAGCCGCATTTGTCCTCCACCCTGTTGGGGGATGACCTGCAAAAAGCTGCTGCCTCTTATTCCCCCCGGCCAGGCCAGAGCGATTCCGCCTGCCTGGACAACATGGTTGAGCTGCTGGCCGCCGCCGGGCGGGACTTGCGCCATGTCATGCTCATGCTCATGCCGCAGGCCTGGGGCGTCAACTACCATTTAGGGCCGGATGTACGCGGCTTCTTTGAATACCACTCCGCCATGATGGAGCCCTGGGACGGCCCGACCGCCGTCGTTTTTTCCGATGGTATCAATGCGGGCGCCATGCTGGACCGCAACGGCCTGCGCCCTGCGCGCTATACGCTGACCACGGATGACATTTTCATTCTGGCTTCGGAAACGGGCGTAGCTGATATTCCCGCGGAAAAAGTAGCCCGCAAAGGCCGCCTCCGTCCCGGGGAAATGATTTACTGCGACCTGGTGAACCACCGGCTGGTATCCGATGCTGAAACCAAGAATGAAATGGCCAGGCGCATGCCCTACCGCCGCTGGGTGGAGAAAAACAAGATTTCCGTCCGTTCCCTGTTTGATTCCATTTCCGCCTCTGCGGAAATGCCGGACCTCGTGGGCCGCCAGCGCCAGTTCGGATTCACTCAGGAGGATGTGGAGCTGATTATCCGCCCCATGATGCTGAAAGGCGCGGAGCCTCTCGGCTCCATGGGAAATGACGCGCCGCTGGCCGTCCTCTCCGGAAAGGCGCCTCTCCTGTTCAATTATTTCAAGCAGCTGTTTGCCCAGGTGACCAATCCGCCCATCGACCCCATCCGGGAGGAACTGGTCATGAGCCTGACTACATACATAGGCAACCATCCCAACATTCTGGAAGAAACGCCGGAGCACGCCCGGCTGATCAAGATGGCGCGCCCCGTCATTACGGATGAAGAACTCAACCGCCTCTGCAATATTCGGGAGGCCGGCTTCCCTTCCGCAAGGCTTCCCCTCCAGTTCCCGGAAGGCGGGGACGGGAAAGCCCTGCGGGAGACGCTGGAAAGCCTGGCGGAATCCGCCGTGGGCCTGGTCAGGTCCGGCGTGCGCATTCTGGTGCTGACGGACCGCAACATAGGGCACGGCTACCTTCCCGTTCCCAGCCTTTTGGCCTGTTCCGTGGTGAACCGCGCGCTGGCGACTGCCGGGCTGCGTTCCGACGTCGGGCTGATTCTGGAAACCGGGGAGGCGAGGGAAACAATGCACTTTGCGCTGCTTCTGGGCTTCGGGGCCACGGCGGTCAATCCGTACCTGGCTCTGGCGACGGTTACTTCCCTGGCCGCACCGCAGGACTGCCCTCTGGATGTAGTGAAAGCCTCCGGAAACTACATCAATGCCATAGACAAGGGACTGCTTAAAATCATGTCCAAGATGGGCATTTCCACGTTGCGCAGCTACCGCTCCTCCCAACTGTTCGAGGCGGTGGGTCTGAACCGGGAACTGATTGACGAATTCTTTCCCGGCACCGTCAGCCGCGTAGGAGGCATAGGGCTGGATGAAATAGCCGCGGAATGCAACCAGCGCGCCGCGCAAAACGCGGAACACGGGGACAAGCTGGATGCGGGAGGGCAGTACAAGTATAAGAAAGGAGGGGAGAACCATCTCTGGAATCCGCAGACACTTCAGGCTTTCCGCGCTGCCGTGCGTGACAATGACGAACGGAAATACCGGGAATTCGCGGATTACAGCAACCGTCAGGCGCAGCATCTCTGCACTTTGCGCGGCCTGTTTGAATTTGCTCCGGCGGATGCTATCCCCCTGGAAGAAGTGGAAAGCGTGGATTCCATTTTGCGCCGTTTCGTTTCCGGAGCCATGTCTTTGGGTTCCCTCAGCCCGGAAGCCCATGAAACCATCGCCATTGCGATGAATAAAATCGGAGCCAAAAGCAATTCCGGGGAAGGGGGGGAAGATGAAGCCCGCTATGAACCCAACGCCCGGGGCGAAGTCCGCTACAGCGCCATCAAGCAGGTGGCAAGCGGGCGTTTTGGCGTGACCATTAATTATCTGCGCCATGCTTCCGAGCTCCAGATTAAGATGGCCCAGGGAGCCAAGCCCGGGGAGGGGGGGCAGCTCCCGGCGCACAAGGTGGATCCATACATCGCCCGGCTGCGCCATTCCATGCCGCACGTCAGCCTCATCTCTCCTCCTCCGCATCATGACATTTACTCCATTGAAGACCTGGCCCAGTTAATTTACGATCTGCGCAACTCCAATCCGGATGCCCGTGTTTCCGTCAAGCTTGTTTCCGAGGTGGGCATCGGCGCGGTTGCCGCGGGGGTGGTGAAGGCCCATGCGGATGTGGTTGTGGTCAGCGGCCACGACGGCGGCACGGGCGCCTCTCCGCTCACCAGCGTGAAGCACGCCGGGCTGCCGTGGGAGCTGGGGCTGGCGGAAACGCAGCAGACGCTGGTGCTCAACAAACTCCGTTCCCGCGTCCGGCTCCAGGTGGACGGCCAGCTGCGCACCGGGAGGGACGTCGTGATGGCCGCCCTGCTGGGGGCGGAGGAATTGGTTTCGGAACCGCCATCCTGGTCTCCATCGGCTGCGCCATGCTCCGCAGGTGCCACGAAAATACGTGCCCGGTAGGCGTCGCCACGCAGGATCCGGCCCTGAGGGCCAAATTCAGCGGCAAGCCGGAATACGTCATCAACTCCCTCCGCTTCGTGGCCCAGGAAACGCGGGAAATCCTGGCTTCCCTGGGGCTTCGTTCCCTGGATGAAGCCGTAGGCAGGGCGGATCTGCTTTCCGTAAACCGCGCCATAGATTTTACAAGGCCCGGCATTTGGACTTTTCCTCCATCCTGCATGCGGCAGAGGGGGACGGACGCAGGTTTGACTCCTCTTTTTGAAAGGAACCGCTGGACAACTACGACCGCCGCCATCTGCTGCCGGCATTAAAGCCCCTGCTGGAAAAGGGGGAAAGACGGAACTCTGCCGCGACGTCCGCAATGTGGACCGGACGGTAGGGACGGAACTTTCCGGTGAGCTGGTGATGAAATTCGGGCCGCGCGGCCTGGCGGAAGATACGCTTACGGTGCACTTCACCGGATGTGCGGGGCAAAGCTTCGGGGCTTTTCTGGCTCCCGGCGTTACCTTTGAACTTGTCGGGGAGGCGAATGACTTTGTCGGGAAGGGCCTGTCCGGCGGCAAAATCATCGTGCGTCCCCCGGATCATATCTCCTACGTACCGTCGGACAACGTCATCGCCGGAAACGTCATCGGCTATGGGGCCACTTCCGGCAGCATCTTCCTTCACGGGCAGGCCGGAACGTTTCGCCATCCGCAACAGCGGCGCCAAAATGGTGGTGGAAGGCATTGGCGACCACGGCTGTGAATACATGACCGGGGGCCGTGTGGCGGTTCTCGGCAAGGTGGGCGTCAATTTCGCCGCGGGGATGACCGGCGGCCTGGCCTACGTGTATGATGCGGACAACAACTTCGATCAGAAATGCAATCTGGGCAGCGTGGACCTGGAAACGGTCATGCCGCATTCCGCCGATGAAGCGGAATTGCTTCAGCTTATTTACGAGCATTATATGGCTCCCAGGAGCCGCAGGGCTTATGACCTGTTAAACAACTGGCCGGAACGCCGCTTTTCCTCCTTGAGCCATTCCGCATTTGAAGCTGGCAATTTGCCTGTCCGGCGGCATTTCGGAGGCTGTTCCGTTCGTTTGCCGGGTAACGGCCGTTCCGGCTGCCGGACATTTGGAGACGAATGTTCCGGATAAGAAGGTTTTTATGACCGTGCTGTCAGTTGATAAAGAAATGCAGCTACATGGATGGGGATGGTAGTTGCGGTTGATGTCAGGAGGAAGGTCAAATGTTCCGGCAATGCCCGGTTCTGAGCGGATTATGAATTCGAAAGTCAACAGGAAAGTTTGAATGGAAATGTGTTAGTGGAGTTTGGGTTTTGGAAATTCGGCTGGATGGAAATTGATAAAAAAGTGAATTGAAAGGTAACTGATTGGTATTCTTGTTATTTAGTTTTTTTGGAAAAAGCCCGACTTTTTCTTTTTGGCGGGGGAAAGCACGGGCATGGGCAAGCGGCGGATAAGGGGCCGTTTGTCCTATGGAGATCAAATTCTGCGTGGTCCAGTACAGGGCCAGGGCGGAAGCGAAATTGTAACAGAACAGGAAGAACATCACAGGCATCAGGTTCATAATAATGCGCTGGGAGCGTTCCCCGCCTGAGGCGTCATCCTCATCTGGATAATCATGGTTACGGCCATGATGAGAGGCAGAATATTGATTGGAACGCCGAACAGGTGGCCCACGGTATCAGGCAGGGAAAGGTCCGTCATCCACAGGCAGAAGGGCTGCCCCCTCAGTTCTGCGGAATACTGGAGCACACGGTAAAAAGGCAAAGAAAATGGGAATCTGGATAAGCATGGGGACGCAGCCGCTGGCCGGGTTGATGCCGTATTTCTGGTACAGCTTCATCATTTCCATGTTCACCTTCTGAGGGTCGTCCGGATATTTCTCCTTGAGTTTGACCATCTCCGGCTGAACCAGGGACATGCGTTTCATGGCCATGTAGGATTTTTTTTGTGCAGCGGCCAGATGAGAGCACGGACAACGATGGTCATGCAGATGATGGCCACGCCCCAGTTGCCGAACCATCCGTGGAAGAGGTTGAGCAGCCAGTTCATCGGAACGCTCAGGAATACGAGCCAGCCGTATGCCATGATATCGCTGATGGCGGGATAGGAAAGATTCAGGTCACGCAGGTAGGCGTTGAATTTGGGGCCGGTGTAAATATCGTAGGTGAGCGTCTTGATTTCATTGGGGGCCATGGTCAGATTGGGGGATTCCCATGGCCACGGTGACGCCGGGCACCAGGGTGTTGCCTTCATGCGTCAGAGGGATTCCTGGCGGGTGGCGTACACGGTGGACCCCTGGACTGGTCCTGGGGAAGAAGGATGGTGGCGTAATACTGGCTCATGACGCCGGCATAAGTCAGGTCCTGGAGAGGGCCTTCCAGGACGCGGGCCTTGGCGCTGCTGAAAAAACCGCCTGTGAAATAGGAAGGCACTTCCTGTTCCAGAGAAACCGTCTGCATGGTAAAAGAAATGGGTGTAGGTATCTTTTTTGGTTCGCTCTTGGCGATGGGGTAGGCGCTGCCGCCGAAGATGCCCATGTAGCGCAGATCCTGGACGTTGGGGGATTTGTTGAGCAGGGAGACGGTCAGGCGAATGAGATATTTGCTGCCGGGCAATATTTCACCTTCCAGATTTTTGACGGGGTGCAGGGTGTACGTTTTTTGAGATGAAAAGCTGCCGTGCGGGGTCATAGCCTTCCAGGGTTACGGAGTCCGCCGTGCGTTTCACTTCCTTATACACGGTGTTGTCATAGGAAGGATCCTGGGTGGCATCCATGTTGAAAACGAGCTCGCCGATGCCCCTCTGCTGGGCTTCGTTGATGGTGATGTTGTGGTCCGCGACTTTTTGGGAGTCCACAATGTCGTTGTGGAGGGTAACGGCGCCGATGGAACCCCTATGCGGTTGAACGTGTAAGTGATGAAGGGTTGCTGCTTCCCGTTCACTTCCTGCGTGGCTACCAGAGTGATCGGGGCGGTTTTGTCTTCTTCAAGGGCTTTGTTGACGGAGGCCTGTTCCGGGGCGGAGGTTCCGGCTCCGGGGCGGACGCCGGCAACCGGGGCATTGGCTGCGGCGACAGCCGTCTGCGGTGCGGGAATGGGGGCGGTTTCAGCCTTTTTATTGTTGCCCATGTAAATATTCAGGCCCAGAAGGGCGGCGCAGATGCCTATGATGATCCATGCTGTGCGATCCATAATGTGATATAGCTTGATTGGAGTTGGTGAAAGGAAAGGGAAAGAAAGGTAATTGTTCAGCGTGGGTGGCGCGCCGGGGGCACGGGATCATAACCTGATCCGCCCCACGGGTTGCATCTTAAAATACGCCATGTGCCAAGAAGAAAGCCGCGCCAGGCTCCGTGGATGTGAACGGCCTGGATGAAGTACTGGGAACAAGTGGGTGTATAGCGGCAGCCGCTTCCGGGCCCCCCAGGGCATGCAGGGGAGCGCTGATGAAGGTTTGGTATCCCTTTACAAGGGTGATGAGCAGCCATTTCATCATGTCTTGTCTTGTTCCCGGGAAAGAAGTTGCAATTTGAGTTTTCGGGCGGCTTTCCGCCAGTCCCGTTCCAGGTCGGCGTAGCTGGCTTCCACGGCCCTCCAGCGGAGGACGCACACCAGGTGTACGCCGTTTTCAAAAGGAGCCCCGTGCGCCCTCAGTATTTCCCTCACGCGTCTCCGCAGTTTGTTGCGGACAACGGCACAGCCGATTTTTTCGTACAGATGATACCGAATTTGGAGGGTTCCTCCGGATGTTCCAAAGGGGTCGCGCTTAAAACAATAAGCCGACCTGCTACGGATGGCCCCTCGTTACGTACCCGGGCAAATTGGAATGCCCTGGTCATGCTTTGTTGACGAGTAAGACGCATCTCCCGCGGGTCGGCCCGTGAAAAGAAGTTCCAAGGAGGCGTTAACCGAATCCTGGCGGCTGGATTAACGGCCGTGCTGGATGGTGTGGCGCTTGTACTGGATTTCGGCTCCCTTGGGAAGCAGGCGCTTGCGGCCTTTAGCGCGGCGGCGGCGGATGATGTCCGCTCCGTTCTTGGTGGCCATGCGTGCACGGAATCCGAACTGACGCTTGCGGCAACGCTTGGATGGTTGATAAGTCCTCTTGCTCATGATGTTGAAAGATGCTTCTTGTGAATTACTAGATTCAGTGCCGTCCGTCTAAGCGGCCTATGCACAACCGGACGAAAAGGATAACTATTTTGATTGTTTTGTCAATCCGTCAGGCGATTAATTTGCCGTTTTTCTTGCGGAAAGCACTGGGATAAGTAGTCTTTATGATTGATAGACAGTGTTTTTCTATTCCAGAAAAAGCCCGCCTGCTTTTTACAGAAAGAGCAGTTCCGCGTATGTGGGGACGGGCCACAGGTCTGCGTCCGTCAGGCTTTCCAGCATATCAATGGTGCTTCTCAAATTGTCCATGCCCGTCTGGATGGCCCTGGTATCGGCTTCATCCACGGCGCGGCGCAGTTCCCTCACCTGTCCGGGGGAGAATATCCAGCAGCGTGCCGATTTGGTTGGCGCGATCCGTAGTAGCTTTCATTCCCGCCTTGATTCCGGATGCCTTCATCTGGGCAATGGCGGTGGTAAGCTGCGTGAGCTGTTCCGTTACGGCGGGGATGTAAAGGGTTTCCACCATCAGGAGGGCCGTTTCCGCTTCAATGTTGATTTCCTTGTGGAATATTTCCGTCTCGATTTCATGGCGGGCGTGGAGTTCTACGGCGCTGACCACTTTGTACTTTTCAAAAAGCGCCTTGGCCTTGGGCGTTTCCAGAGCGGCCAGGGCTTCAATGGTGCCGGGGATGTTGGGGGAGATTGCGGCGTTCCGCTTCCTCTACCCAGGCTTCTCCGTAGCCGTCTCCGCTGAATAGAATGCGCTTATGCTTCTTGATGATGTTTTGAAGGAGCTTGTTGAGGGTGGCGTGGAACTCCTCGGGCTTGTCCTTGACAGGTTCCAGGATGGTGCAGATTTCATCCAGGCTTTCCGCCACAATGGTATTGAGCACCGTCATGGGCCATGCACAGGTTTGGGAGGAACCTACGGCGCGGGAATTCCGAATTTATTGCCTGTGAAGGCAAACGGGCTGGTGCGGTTCCGGTCGGAGGCGTCCAGGGGGAACATGGGCAGGGTGTCCACGCCGATGTTGATGGTCTTTTGGGTGCGCGCTTTTTTAGTGCCTCCTTTCTCGATTTGCTCAATGATTTCATCCAGCAGATCTCCCAGGAAGATGGAAATGATGGCCGGGGGGCTTCATGGGCCCCCAGGCGGTGTTCATTGCCGGATTTGGCGACGGAGGCGCGCAGCAGATCCGCATGTTCGTCCACGGCCTTGATGGTGGCGCAGAGCAGAGTGAGGAAGATGGCGTTTTCCTGCGGGCTGGAACCGGGATTGAGCAGGCTGCCGTAACCGGGGGCGGAGAGGGACCAGTTGTTGTGCTTGCCGGAGCCGTTCATGCCGGAGAAGGGCTTTTTTCATGCAGCAGGCAGACCATGTCATGCTTGTTGGCAGTTTTCCGGAGCACCTCCATGACCAGCATATTATGGTCCACGGCCAGGTTCTGGCTTTCAAAAATGGGTGCGATCTCAAACTGGCCGGGAGCGACTTCATTGTGGCGCGTTTTGGCCGGGATGCCGAGTTTCCAAAGGGCTTCGTCCACGTCCACCATGAATTCCAGCACGCGGTCCTTGATGGAGCCGAAGTAGTGGTCTTCCATCTGCTGGTGCTTGGGGGGCACATTGCCGAAGAGGGTGCGCCCGCACATCATCAGGTCCGGGCGCAGGGCATAAAGCTGCTTGTCCACCAGGAAGTATTCCTGTTCCGCCCCCAGGTCGGCGCTGACGTGAATGTTGTCCGGACCGCCAAAGCAGGACAACAGCCGCTTGGCCTGCCGGGTGACAGCAGTCATGGATCTCAGGAGAGGCGTCTTTTTGTCCAGCGCCTGTCCCTTGTAAGAGCAGAAAGCGGTTGGGATGCAAAGCGTGGCGCCGTTTTCCGTCCGTTTGATAAAGGCGGGGCTGGTGGGGTCCCATGCGGTGTAGCCGCGCGCTTCAAAAGGTGGCGCGGCGACCTCCGGAAGGGAAGCTGGCGGCGTCCGGCTCGCCCTGCACCAGGCTCTTGCCGGAAAATTTGAGTTCCAGATTTCCCTCCGGGTCCACGTCCACAAAGGAGTCGTGCTTTTCCGCCGTGCTCCCATTGAGAGGCTGGAACCAGTGCGTGTAGTGGCTGGCCCCCTTTTCCAGAGCCCACGTCATCATGGCCTGAGCCACTTCATTGGCGATGTCGGGGTCCAGTTTTTCGTCCTTGCGGATGGTAGCCAGCAGTTTTTTGTTAAACGGGGCGGGGCAGGTAATTGCGCATGGTCTCCATGTTGAAGACATCCTGACCGTAAATTTCCGCAATAAAGATTGCGGCGTGGCCAACATCGGAAGGTGGGTTTGTATGCATCTTGATAGGGAACGCGCCAAAAGGCTCGGAACATACCAAACCTTAAAAGAGACTTTTTGGCAAGCCGAATCCTGCCCTATTTCTTCAGGAAAAGGACTTCTTCCGCCCCCATCCGTTTTCGGGAAGAAGCGTAAACGGTTTTCCGGTTTCTATGGTTCTCCGGCGGCAATGGAGAAATTGGGGAAGGAGGGGGACGCTGTAAAGGAAGGGATAGGCCGTGATTGTCGGGAAGAGGACTGGACGGGAATTGGTGAAGTGCCGGGTTTTTGTTTCATGAAACGGCACAGGAACCTGCCGAGCGGTATTTTTCCGTATCTTGCAAGAAATCTATTTCGTTTTCAGTAGTAATAAGTACAACCATATTATTGTGAAATGCGTTTATTGTTAATAGCAAGATGTTTATTGTTGATGCTGCTCGGATTGTCAACTTTGCCGTTCCCAGCGAGACGGTAGCCGGGTTGAGCGAGTATGGCCATTGCGGGTGGCAATTCCCCCCGTCCATGCCTGCATGAGTGCCTTGACCGGGGTCTCCAAAATGTACCGGGCCCCAAATTGATTCCATGCTACGGATGAATGACGGTTTTTTACGGAGGCGTTTGACAAAGCGCGTTTTCAAGCGTACCAGGAAGGGAATATCCGCCTTTTCCGAAAGGCTGCCGATGCGGCAAAAGCGGGAGATTGTCGGCTTGCCATTCCTCCATTGTTCCGGGGGATTCCGCTGAGCAGGCTGAGCTATGACGCTGTATTGGACAAGTACGCGGAATGGCTGGTTTCTAAAAGAAAAGACGGCCATGGAAAGTCATAGATATCCGTCCCCGGCTTCGGAAGCTCATTGCCAGAGAAACTGGCCGGGAATCCTGGTTTCAGGTATTCCGGTGACGGCGTGCACCCCGGTCGGAAGGGCATCATGCCGATAGCCCGGAAGTTCTTTCCGGGGCTGGTCCCGAAAATAGGCCTTGCTCCTGAGGTTGCGGAAAAAAGACCATCGGCCGACGCCGGATACGATGAAAAAAAAGCATGAGAAAGTCCGCAATGAATGGCTGGTAAAAACAGGACATGCACGGCCGGAAATTCCGGGGTATGATCCGGAAATGGCCAAGCGTCAGTTTCCTAGGACGGTTTCTGTCTGGAATGGTTTTTTACGGGAGGAGTTTACCGTGGGCGGCCGCAGGGCATTCATCGTCTTTCCCGACAAGGCTGTTGTTTCTGGAAAAGAACAGTTATGGATATGGCGGCCACAATTTTTGATTATAAGCCTATAGCTGATCTCGAACTGGTAAAGCGCGGCTATGCGGCGGTATTTATCAGCATGGAAGACCTTTTACGGTTCTCCCAAGGCCATGGAGGTGATGGATCAATTTTACAGGTATCTGGTGGATGAACAAGGAAAAACCGGTGTTGTTTGGACTGAGTCGTGAGGACTTTATGCTCTGAACTGGGCGGGAGAAGAATCCTGCCGACAGAGGCAAGGGCAAAGGTTCGCCGGATGACTGGAACAAATGCCTGCGCGCCTATGGCTTTAATGAACAGCACGAATTTATGCCGCGGATATAATCGCCGAACTGCGGGAAAATATGCCCGGCATTCCCAAATCCCTGCCCATTCAGCTGCAATTTTTGTTCCCTCCGTGGCAATCCCTTTGCGCAGCCCTGGGGAACAATGATTTTGACAAGGAAAAGGATGTTTGCGCTAAGATCATTTGAGGTCCTCTTGTGGAAAAAAAATTCGAGGGAAATAGAAGAGGGTGCTGAACTGCGGCGTTTTCGAGGCGTACCAGCAGAATAAACCAGAAACTTCTCAGTTCCCGATGGCCATTTCATCCCAATGCCGATGGCAGAACAGGTGATTTAAATTGACATTGCATCCATCGAACTGCGGGGAAAATTCAATCTATTACCAATTCCTCTTCCCTTTAATTCAAATAAACAAAAAAGATGCATAATGATGAGGGACAATCAAACTCATTATCGGTATCAAACCAGGTTTTCGATTCTCCCAATGCCGTCAGCCCTGTGGCTGACATTGCATTCAGGATGAAAAAACAACCTTCCGCAGAACAAAAAAGAACCCATGATGAGCGCTAAACTATCGGTATTACAGGTTCGATTCTCTGAACTGCCGGGGATTTTTCCGCGACAAGAGTTCACAGCGGTATGGACAATACTCCCCGTGGGCGTGATGCCGGAGGATACCATAAGGTGTTATGGGTGGATGCCATTTCCCAGCAGGCTCTTAGCGCCCACTGCATTGTTGCCATGGAACAGGCTTTGGGAAATGAAGATGAAGCAAGGAAATGGAACGCCGAATATGAAGCGCTTAAGAAAAAGATCAACCATCTTTACTGGGATGAGCGGGATGGATTTTATTACGATGTCACCATTGCGGACAAACAGCCCTGCCGCGTTAAAACCATTGCGTCCTACTGGCCTCTTCTGGCTCAGGTTGCCTCCAGGGAACAGGCGCGGAGCATGGTCAGGCATTTGATGAATCCCGAAGAATCTGAGGCAGTTATCCGACTCCTTCCCCTGGCCCGCTCGGATAAGGATTATCATCATCAAACCGGGGATTACTGGCGGGGAGGAATCTGGCTGCCGACGACATATATGGCGATTAAGGCCATTGAAAAAAGTATGGCTACCATGAGGAGGCCGATGCTATTGCCGAGAAGGTTATCAACCAGCAGCTTGCCGCTTACAGGAACATAGAACCGCATACTATCTGGGAGTGCTACAGCCCAAGCGGGAATACTCCTTCCACGGAACACGGACGCCGCGCAAGACCGGAATTTTGCGGCTGGTATACTTATTCAGTAAGGAAGGGGGATACTGAAATTAAGCTGTAAGGACCTTCTGTTTATCCACGGAAGGGCGTCATTGATGTTCTTCCGCGGGGTTTTTCCTTTTGCCGGGGCAAGATGCGGGTTTTTCCCGTGCCTGCGCCAATTTTTTTCTTTTGGAGGCGGTCTGAGAGGCAAGGGTGACAAAGGAAATTCCGGAAGGGCGGCAAGGAAATGTTCCGGAACATTATTTGAGAGGTAATGTTGTCTGCCGTTTTAACGGGGAGAGCAGGCTTCCTCCATATGCCTTACGGAAATTTTTTTGGTAAAGGGTATGGGTTTGTCCGGGGCGAGGGAAATGGAACGGGGCTCCGCGTTTCCCGTTTCAATGCACAGGAATTTATTCCAGGACTCCGCACCCAGGTCCGCCATGTTTTTGGCGCCCTGTTGTCCAGGATTCCAGACGATGACGGAAGAGGCATGATTCCGCTCCACCGTGATGGCGCGGTTCAGCATGAGGTCTTCCAGCATTGTTTTTCCCGAACAGGAGGGGAAGTTGTAAACGCGGTCCAGACACCCCAGCGGCGCCAGCGGGCGTTCTCCGTGCTTCATGGGCTGGGCGGCTTCTTCCCGGAACGGGATGTCCTCCAGCCCATGAACGCGGCATTTGGTCAGGTTGCCGACGGCAAAGTAGTTGTGGAAGGCTTCCGTGAGCTTGCAGGGCTGCGTGCGCGCCGTGGTTTCCAGCTTCATGGTCAGCGTGCGGCCCAGGGTAAGACGCAGGATGGCGGCGGGATAGGATTCATCTTCCGGATAGAAAGCCAGGGAGAGCAGGACGTTGCCGCGCTTGTCCATTTCCTGGTGGTGGAGGCGCCATTCCGAGGTGCGCGCTATGCCGTGGGACGGCGCGCCTTCCCGGGGACCGAACCAGGGCCAGCAGACGGGGATGCCTCCGCGGATGGCTTTGCCGGGGACAAAGGCTGCGTTGGGAGAAAGAAAAAGGCATTCCTCATGCCCTGCCGGCTTCCATGAGGTGAGGTGCGCTCCCTGAAGGCACAGGGATGCCGTGCAGAGCGGTGTTGTTACGTCCAGGAAAGAAAGCCCCTGGTTTGTTGTGCGCCGGACGGTCATGGCTGAAGGCGTTCAATTGTCCAGGAGCCGTTTTCCTGAAGTTTGTACATGAAACGGTCATGCACGCGGCCGGGGCCGCCCTGCCAGAATTCAAAGGTATCCGGGATAATTCGGTAGCCGCCCCAGAAGGAGGGAAGGGGTATTTCTCCCTTGGAGAATTTGTTTTGTTCCATCAACTTCATTTCCAACAGTTTTCTTCCGGAAATGACGGAGCTTTGGTGTGAAACCCAAGCTCCAAGCTGGGATTCCTTGGGGCGGGTGAGGAAATATTTCAGGGATTCCGCGCGGGAGACTTTGACGGCTTTTCCGTAAATGATGATCTGGCGTTCCAGCATTACCCACGGAAGCATCATGCAGACCTGTGGATTTTCTTCAATATCGCGGGCCTTGTGGCTGCCGTAGTTGGTGAAGAAAACAAAGCCCGTCCGGTCAAAATATTTGAGCAGCACGGTGCGCAGGGAGGGCCTGCCCTGGGCGTCCGCCGTGGCCAGGGAAAAAGCGTTGGGTTCCGGAATATCCGCTTTCAGGGCCTGTTCAAACCAGGTTTGGAATTGTTCAAAGGGATTTTCCGCCAGGTCCTTTCTGTGCAGCTGGCCTTTGAGGTATTCTTCTCTGAAATTGGACAAGTCCATGGCGTGTTGAACGATGAGGGGTTATTCTACGCTGAAATCCAGCCCCAGGTCCAGGGAGGGGGCCGAGTGGGTCACGTAGCCTACGGAGACGAAGTCCACGCCGGATTCCGCAATGGCGGCTACCGTATCCAGATGAACGCCTCCGCTGGCTTCCAGCAGGGGGGTGGTGCGTCCTCCGCGCATGGCGACGGCTTGTTTCAGCATTTCCGGCGTCATGTTGTCCAGAAGGATATGGTCCACGCCTTCCAGTTTAAGGAAGTTGCCCACCTGTTCCAGGGTGTCCGCTTCCAGCTGGATTTCCACACCGGGCTTTTCCTGACGCAGCCTGTTGATGCATTCCTGGAGGTGTTCCGTATTTCCATCCGTCATCAGGTGGTTGTCTTTCACCATGGCGCGGTCATAAAGGCCCATGCGGTGGTTGGTGCCTCCGCCATGGAGCACGGCCGCTTTTTCCAGCAGACGGTAGCCGGGAGTGGTTTTGCGGGTATCCAGAATGCGGGCGCTGGTGTGGGAAACGGCTTTCACATATTGTCTGTGAGCGTAGCTACTCCGGAAAGACGCTGGATGAAGTTGAGGGCGGTGCGTTCCGCCCCAAGAATGGAGCGGGCGGAACCTTCAATAAGCATCACCACGGCGCCGGGCGCCACGGCTTCCCCGTCATGCAGGTAAACTTCCACCTTCAGGGTGGGATCCACCTTGCGGAAAACTTCCGCCGCGACATTGACGCCGGAAAGAACGCCTTTTTTCCGGGGGGTCAAAATAGCTCTGGCTGTCAGATGTTCCGGGACGAAGTATGTGGAAGTCACGTCGCCGGAGCCGAAGTCTTCGGCCAGCGCCAGATTGATCAGGGTTTCCACGTTGTCGGATACGGTTTCTGCGGGCATGAAAGAAAAGCGGCTTAATATTCGCGGTTAAGAAGATAGTTGGCCAGTTCCACCAGGCGGGCGCGGCGTTCTTCCGGGAAAATCATCAGGGCATCCAGAGCCGCCTGAGTGCGGCATTTGGCTTCGGAACGGGCGCCGTCCAGGCCAATCAGCCGGACAGGTGGATTTCTGGGAATTGACGTCCTTGCCGGCGGTCTTGCCGAGTTTTTCCGTGGAAGCCGTCAGATCCAGAATGTCGTCAATCACCTGGAAAGCCAGCCCCAGGTTGTAACCGAAGTCCGTCAGAGCTTCCAGCTGGGACTCCGTGGCGTTTGCGGACATGCCGCCGAAGCGAAGGGCCGTGGTTAGCAGGGCGGCCGTCTTCCCTTCGTACACGGTGCGGACTTCCGGTTCGGAAAGCTGCTTGTGTTCTCCCTCCAAATCCAGAATCTGGCCTCCGATGAGCATGGTGCTGCCGCCGGTGGCTGCCAGCTCCCTCACGTAATCCCTGACGGTATAGCGTTCCGTATCGTCCACCTGGGCGATTACGGCAAAAGCCTCCGTCAGCAGCGCGTCTCCCGCCAGGATGGCGACGCCTTCTCCGAAGGCCTTGTGGCTGGTGGGTTTCCCACGGCGCAGATCGTCGTTGTCCATGGCTGGCAGGTCGTCATGGATGAGGGAATACGTATGCATCATTTCCACGGCGCAGGCGGGAACCAAGGCGTCCACTGCCAGTCCTCCGCAGGCCTCTGCCGCCGCCAGGCAAAGGACGGGGCGCATTCTTTTCCCCCCCGCAAATATGCTGTAGCGCATGGCTTTGTGGATGGTTTCGGGGCTTTCGTTCTCTGCTGGCAGCAGTCTGTCCAGCGCTGCGTCAATCAGGGCGCATTGTTCTGTGATGTAGTCGTTCAGTGATTGTTCACACATGGCGTTATGGAATAGGTGCGGGGTGTGGAGGAAACAGGTCAGCGGTTGACCAGCAATTCCGCGATTTGTACGGCGTTGAGCGCGGCCCCTTTTCGGACCTGATCGCCCACGACCCAGAGAGTCAGGGCATTGTCAATCGCCATGTCCATGCGCATGCGCCCTACGTAGCAGGTATCTCCGTTGGTGCTGTCCAGCGGGGTGGGCCACACGCCCTCCGCTGGGTTGTCCATCAGGGCGACTCCGGGTTTGCCTTCATAGGCGCTGCGGGCAGTTTCCAAGTCCACAGGTTTTTCAAACTGGGCGGTAACGGAGATGGAATGGGAACGGTAAACGGGCACGCGCACGCAGGTGCATGTTACCTTGAGTTCGGGCAGGGAAAGAATTTTACGGCCTTCATTAAGCATCTTAAGCTCTTCCTTGGTATAGCCGTTTTCCGTAAAGGAATCGATCTGGGGAAGAAGATTGAAGGCTATCTGGTGGGGATAAACATTTTTCACTACGGGATGGCCGTCCACTACGGCGCGCACCTGGGTTTCCAGTTCCGCAATGCCGTGCTGGCCGCTGCCGGAAACCGCCTGATAACTGGAGGCGATGACGGTTTTCAACCCGAAACGCTGATGCAGAGGGAAGAGGGCCATCAGCGTAATGATGGTGGTGCAGTTCGGGTTGGCGATAATATTGCGGGGGTGGTTGAAGGCCGCTTCCGGATTGATTTCCGGCACCACCAGGGGCACGTCCGGCTCCTGCCGGAAGGCGGAGGAATTGTCAATGACCACACAGCCCGCAGCCGCCGCGATAGGAGCGAATTTCAGGGAAATGCCTCCGCCTGCGCTGAACAGGGCGATATCCACCCCATCAAAGGATTTTTCCGTCAATTCTTCTACAGTCAGCATTTTCCCACGGAAAGCGACCTGTTTTCCGGCGGACCGGGCGGAGGCCAGAAGCTTCAGGGAACCTACGGGAAAATTGCGTGTTTCCAGGCAGGACAGGATTTCAACGCCCACCGCTCCGGTGGCGCCGACGATGGCAACATGGGGTGCTTGGTTCATGATTGTTGTCAGAAAATGACGGATATTTTCCGTCCGCCCCCATTATACGGCAGCCCGGTCATATGGCAATACGATTGCAAGCCTTCAGGCTTAAAAATGAAAAACTGTCCGGGGTGTAGAATCCCGGACAGTTGTTGAAAAACGGGAAAGATCGCGTTTTTTATTTCAGCGCTTGCGGCGCAGCATCAGCAGGGCCAGGCCCAAAGGCTCAGGGATGCCGTAGCCGGTTCCGGAACGACATCCTCAGCAGTGGCTGACATGGAAAAAAGCAGGTTGGAGTTCGTGTTTCCGCCGCCATTGCGGGTGGACATCACAATGTAAGCCGTGTCGCTGGTAAGGGGAGTACCGCTCAAGTCCACGGACAGGGTCATGCCTGTTTGAATCAGGGAAGAGGCCTGACCGGTCAACTGGCTGATCTGCCAGCCTTCTGCCGTCTGATAAACGATATTGAGCGTCGTGAAGTTTGCTCCGGATTGCAGCCCGGCGCAGTCCACGGAAAGAGTCAATCCGGTATAGCTGGCGTAATCACTGGTAAGCGTTACCGCTGTTCCTACGATAGAGCCGCCGTAAGCATTTCTGTTGATGAAAGACACGGATACATCAGTATCCCCGGATGCGGTGACGCTGCCGTAAATACCGGAACCGGAATTGCCGTTTGCAGTGGTGCCTTGCCAGCCGGTGGTGCCTTGCAACCATGTGACGACTTTTTGTGCAGTGATGACACTTCCGCTGTTGACGTTTCCGAATCCAGACAATTTAAGGTTTGCAGGCAGAGATGTCCCTTCGGCTGCCTCCCCATTTAGGTCGATTGCTACGGTGGCGGCCATCCCTGCGCCGCAACACAAAGCCATAAGACCGGAAAGAAATAATGTGTTCTTCATGGTTGTTCGTTGCTCTTTTTTATTGCTGTAATTTGCCGGGCTGTCTTGAACCCGCTCATGATGAATAAAGCGGATTTTCAATCCGGAAGTCAAGCGTAAAAATTCTGATAACCAAGAATTTGTGCCGAACTTTATTGCATCATTGAAAACCTTTTTATGCATACGGAAAGCCTGCCGAAATATCCACCCGTGCAGAAACCGCCGCCAGCTTTTGAGACTGCTCAAGATAAGTCTGAAAACCGGAGAACTCTTTTCCCTGAAAGCTGGTACATCTGCCGGGAATGTCCGTTTCAACAGCCGCAGGAAACAGTCCGCACCCTGCAGAAAGAGAAACTCATGCACTGTTTTCAGGGCATATCGGATTGAAAATCCGGCATATCCTCACTTTCCATGAAAGGCAACAAAACAGGCTCCCGATTTTAGGGAGCCTGTCTTTAAAGGAAAGAGCGGTGCAAGCCTGCTATTTAACCCATTTTCCCGCGCCTTCCGGCAGCCTGCCGTCAGAGACGGGGCCGTAGCGGGTGGATTCCGTGTTGCCCCAGAGGGGGGACGCCTACGATGCGTTTCCACCAGCGGGACATGCTGGCTCCCGTATAGCAGCCGAAGCTCCAGCAGTCGGACTGCGGCGTGAAAATATCCCGCCGTATCCTGTTCAGGTCCGTCTCATGGATCCATTCCGTGGAAACGGCCATGATATTGTTGCCGTAGTCCAGCATCCACGCATAGCAGTTGGAATGGCCGAAGTAGTAAAAGGATTCCACCTTGTCGCCGTGGAAGCGCGGGGGGAGGAATTCAGCGCCCGGATGGCCTGGTCGGCGCTGTTTACCCAGACGAGCCTGATTTTATACTTGGAAGCCAGGTCCGCAATCCAGCGGGTGTAAGGTTTTCCGTCTTCCTTCCCCGGGTTGCGTAACCGGGGCGGTAAACAATCCAGGTGATTCTGGCGGCAGGATCTTGCTGCTGGATCTGGGCGATGCGGATGGTGGAGGCCCTTACAAAGTTGGCCCACCAGTTGTCATGCCTGTCAGGCTGTATTCTCAGCCCTTCCCATTGCCTGAGTGCGGGGCCGCCGCACATGACGACGTGAACGGCCCGGGACAGTCCCGTGCCGCCCAGCAACAGGGCCAGAGCGAGAAAAAGGCGTGAAAGCATGCCCGCACCCTACCTTTGCTCCCCGTATCTGTCAATCCGGCGGAGCGTTTTTTGCGGGAACAGACGCGCGTGAAAAGACAAGGGAGGGGGTTCATGTACCCTCAGCAATTCACCACGTTGACGGCCAAGCCGCCCTGGGCGGTCTCCTTGTATTTGGATTGCATGTCCCTTCCGGTGTCCAGCATGGTGCGGATGACCTTGTCCAGCGGGACAAAATGAGCGCCCGTACCGCCCAGGGCCATGCGGGCGGCGTTGATGGCCTTGATGGCGGCGATGGCGTTGCGCTCAATGCAGGGTATCTGGACGAGGCCCGCAATAGGATCACAGGTGAGGCCCAGATTGTGCTCCATGCCTATTTCCGCGGCGTTTTCCACCTGGTGGGGTGTTCCCCCCAGGTACTCCGCAAGAGCGGCGGCGGCCATGGAGCAGGCTACGCCCACTTCTCCCTGGCAGCCGACGTCCGCGCCGGAAATGGAGGCGTTTTTTTTTGTACAGGATGGCGATTCCCCCGGCGGTGAGCAGGAAGCGATGCACGGCATCCGGATACGGGGAATCGCAGAATTTGGTGGCGTAGTTAAGAACGGCCGGAACAATTCCCGCCGCTCCATTGGTCGGAGCGGTGACGATGCGGCCGCCGGCCGCGTTTTCCTCACTTACGGCAATGGCGTACAGATTGATCCAGTCCATGATAGAGAGAGGGTCTTTCAAGGCTGATTCTCCGTGCACCAGAAGATTCTTGCGCAAAGTTTTGGCCCGGCGCGGAACCTGCAGAACGCCCGGCAGGTTGCCGCGCGCGCTCATGCCGTTGGAGATGGACTGCTTCATCGTCGCCCAGATCAGGTCCAGTTTTTCACGGACTTCCCGTTCCGGGAGCATGGCGCATTCGTTCGCCATGACAATGGAGGAAAGAGGGCATCCGCGCTCATCAGCCATGTGCAGCAGTTCCTCCGCGGATTCATAAGGAAAAGGAAAGGTTTCCCGGTCCCTTTCTTCCGGATGCAGAAGTTCCTGTTCGGAAGAGACGAACCCGCCCCCCCGTGGAATAAAATACCGCGTCTTCCACCGGGTCTCCGTCCTGATTTACGGCAGTAAGCTGCATCCCGTTCGGATGCTGGCGCAGGGGCTGGTAGTGGGAAAGATCCAAGTCGCGGGAAGGAAGAGAGAAGCGGACGTTTTTTTTCCGTGACGGACAACGTTTCCTGCTGGTGCAGGCGGGCGATTTTTCCGGGAATGCTGCGCGGCTCCACCGTATGGGGTTCTTCCCCCAGAAGCCCCAGCATGATGGCTGTGTCTGTGCCGTGCCCATGTCCGGTGGCGGCCAGGGAGCCATAGCATTCGCAGCGGATGCCTGAGATTTCCGCCAAGCGCGGGGAGTGGCGTATCTGTTCAAGAAAGCGGTGCGCCGCCCGCATGGGCCCTACGGTATGGGATGATGAAGGACCTATGCCGATGCTGAAAAGCTCAAAAATGCTGTAATGGTGCATGTCCGTTTTCCTGTAGCGGGGAAGGGCCGGAAATCCCGCTGGGAATTCCGGCCCTTCCCGAAAGATGGGTTTACAGCCCCAGCAGGTAGCGTTCCGCTTCAATCGCGGCGCTGCAGCCCATTCCGGCGGAAGAAATGGCCTGGCGGTAGTGAGGATCCGCCACATCTCCGGCGGCGAACAATCCCGGCGTCCTGGTCGCCATCATCCCTGTTTTCCGGATAATGTAGCCGGCATCGTCCCGGTCCACCAGATCCCCCAGGAAAGAAGTGTTCGGCGTGTGCCCGATCGCCATAAAGACGCATTTGACGGGAAGTTCCGTTTCATCCCCTTCTACTACGTCCTTCAGCATGACGGCTTCCAGTTCTCTCTTGTCGTCCGTCTTATAGCTTACGATGGTGGAATTCCACATGGGGAAAATCTTTTCATTGGACAGCGTTCGTTCCGCCATGATTTTGGAAGCGCGGAGCGTGTCGCGGCGGTGGATCAGGTACACCCGGGAAGCGAAGCGCGTCAGGAACATGGCTTCTTCACAGGCGCTGTCTCCTCCGCCTACCACGCACACAGGCACGTCCCGGTAAAAAGCTCCGTCACAGGTGGCGCAGGCGGTGAGTCCGTGGCCAACCAGCCCTTCCTCTCCCGGTATTCCCAGATAGCGGGCGGATGCTCCCGTAGCCACAATGATACTCCGGGTTTCGTAATTCTGGCCGCTGGTCTTCACGGTGAACAGTCCAGTGGCTTCATCCCTGACGACGCTCTTGACGGCCTCATATGCAAACCGGGTGCCGAACTTTTCCGCCTGCTGCTGCATCAGGAACATCAGGTCCGGCCCCATCACGCCGTCCGGAAAGCCGGGGAAGTTTTCCACTTCCGTCGTGGTGGTCAGCTGTCCGCCGATTTGGGAACCCGTGATCAGAAGCGGAGAGAGATTGGCGCGGGCGGTGTAAATGGCCGCCGTGTAACCAGCGCAGCCGGCACCGATGATAATGACTTGTTCGCTCATAATAGTATATATGTCCGTTGCCATGGTAAAGGGCCCGTGCCCGTTTTGCGAGTAGATTTTGCGCTATGCGGAGACAATGCAGCGGCCTGCAATCCGGCAGTTGCGGGACGGGTTCCGGCAGTGGCGGAAAAGAACTGCCTGCCTGCATGTATCCCTGGCGACGGTCTGAAATATTCTGGCCCTGTCTGCGGGAAGATTGCTTAGCCGCGTCCCTTTCAAGGGCAAGCGGCCCGGCAGGCCCAGCGGAGATTTTCCGAATAACGTGAAGTAGATTACGCATGCCGTCAGGTAGCTCCCTTCCTCCGTCGGGTGCCGGCCGTCAGGCTGGTACAGCTGAATGCCTGGATGGCGTTTGAGGCAATTCTCCCAGGCAATGCCCACGGGGGCAAGCGCTGCTTTTTCCCTCCGGGCAAGTTTCAAATACGCTTCAAGAAGAGCCTTTTGCTCCTGCGGGTCCGGAGTTCCGGAAGCCCCTCTTTTTCCCCCACGTCAGCATCAGGATGGGCGTTCCTTTGGCGGCTCGTACCAGAGAGCACCATTTTTCTCCGAACTCCATGGTTCGTTCCGGAGCCCGGACAGGTGTAGCGCTTTGGTCCTGGAGAATAACGAAGTCCCATGCCGTTCCTTCCATGTTGTTGCGGGCACGCCTGTCATTCCAATGGGACTGGAGGGATGCTGCCGGAGCCGCGTGCATGTGCACGTCCGGCCGCAATCCTTTGGTGTCTGCCATGGCTTTAACCATGGCGGGCATGCGGTTGAAAAACGTATAGCTGTTTCCCAGAAAGAGAATACGGCTGCCGGAGCGTGCAGGAACACAGCACGGCCAGGAGGGGGATGCGGGCGGCTCTTCCCGGGCCTGGAGAGGGCGGGGGGAAAGCTGCCCAGGAAAAAAATCAGCAGCAGGAATATCTTGACGGGCGGCATCATGGCTTTAGACGGGTTTCCATGTTTCCGGAATAAAATTTCAAATGGAATTCATGGCGTGAGCAGGATCTTTCTATACATCAGGTAAAAGTAAATTCATAGAGATAAAAGAGAACATGGAATGCCTCTGTTTCGGCATCCCTTGTACAGGCGCCGGGGCTGCCGTCAATCCCGGCAGGCAGACGGGGATTTCCTTGTCTCCGTATCGCCGCGCGAAGGTATTTTTCTTCCTTCTCCTTGATTGGGAAGCTCTGCATCAATTTAAGTCTGAACAACTGGTTGTATGACTGGGGAAGACTTTCCGGAGGACTTGCCGAAAGGAGACGGGTGTGGTTGGATATGGTCCATGAAGTCTGAGTCGCTGACCAAGCGCCGTGTGGCGGGGGTGGATGATCCGCTGTTTCTGGATTCTCTGGATATTTACCGGACAAGCTTTCCGGTGCATGAACAGCGGCGGATACAGGATTTCCCGTTGGCGTTTCAAGACCCCGGTTTTTGTTATGAAGTATTTTTAAATGGGGAAGGCCGGGTGGTTGCGATGCTGGTGACGTGGCGTCGGGAAAAAAATTCGTGTATCTGGAGTATTTTGCCGTGGATGCCTCCCTGCGCGGCCAGGGCGCCGGGCAAAGGATTCTGGAAGAATTGAGAGATGCGTTTCCGCACAAGGTTATTTTGGAAATTGATCCTCCGGAGGACGGGATCTCACGTCGGCGGCTGGGGTTTTATCAGAGGTATGGCTTTGTCCCCAATCCGCAGTTTGATTATATCCATCCTCCTTATACGGATGAGGGTGAACCTTTCCCGCTCCTGCTGATGACGCATGGAGATTTGCTGGATGAGGAGACATACCGGAGCTTTGTGGATTTCCACCATCGCCACGTAGTGGCGAGGTGAATGAATGGCCGGGGAAAACCCGCGCCATGGGGGATTTTCTCCTCTTGAAGCAAATTATCCTTGGGGAGGCCGATATGAGCCTGTAGGACATCAGGCTCATGTTGCGGTTTTGCCTGTTTGTGGAACGCCCCTGAGTCTGTATTTTCCGAATCAGAAGAGCCGTTCCGCATTTTTGGGAGACGGCTTTTTGAAAAATGCAGCGGGTTGGGATACACCGGAAGACTCAGCTCCATGCCCGGTCCACGGCTTCCCTCTCTTCCGGGGCAAGATATCTGGAGAGCCGTTCTCCCATGCGCAGCCTGTATTCGGGAATACTCCAGGAATGGAGCGGCTGGACGGCGGAATTGGTGAATTGCCAGGAGGGGACGGGAACGACCACGTCCAGCACTTCTCCGGCTCTGGAGGTCATTCCGGCCAGTACCGCCGCAATGGTGGAGGAAAGTTCCGGATGTTCATCCAGAATATCCAGCAGCCATCCGCAGCCCAGGTCCGTGGGAATGGCCTCCGTTTCGGCCAGCAGGTCCGCGAGGCGCCCGGGCGGGAGATTTTTGGAAATGAAAGACAGATAAGGGGCAAACCGCATGTCTCCCAGGCTCATCAGGGCGTCCAGCGCCGGAGTCATGGATGCCTGTCCGGGGCAGGGAGAGGCGCAGATGACATTCGCCAATCCGGCAATTCCGGGAAACCGCTCCTCCGGCAGGGGCGCGGCCAGCGTATAAATAAGGAAAGCGGATTGCCTGCGGATATCCGGCGCCTCATCCGCCATGGCAAAAGGCAGCAGGGCCCTCCATCCGTCCCCTTTGCGCTGCCGGATAAAAGCTGCCAGTTGCAGAGCGCAATTGCGGCGGGCGTCCGGAGCGCAGCGGGATTGGAACATGTTGTAAATGATGACGCCTTCTTCTTCTCTTCCCGTTTCATTGCAGGTGACCAGCCCGTAGGCGATCATGGCCAGAGGCCATTGATCCGAACCGATCTCCCCCCTGCGGGAGGGATCCGTGACGAGGGCGGCAAGCCGCTTGATTTCCGACAAAGAGCTGGTTTGATCCTGAAAAAGGCCCATGCCCGCATGATAGCCGGAGGCGGAAACCTGCCAAGGAAAAACCGTGGACTGCTTACAGGACTCCGGAGTTTTCCGGTGAACGCTGTTGAGGCATGTTATTGAGTACGACCGGCGTTTTATCCTTTATTTATTGGCATTCCGGCTCGCGGCTGGACAGGAATTCCGTATTTTTTGCTGAAGCTTTTTCCTGTGTTCCTCTCCGCTTTTCCCCTGGTAGAGGTAGGCGGTGTTGGAGTTGTATCCAGCCGTTCGGTCGATGAGGTCGAGAACCTCGCCGTCTCCGTATCCCCTTCCTGATGTATTTGACGACTTCCCCGGCCTGGTCGGGGAAGTACTTCACCAGCATGGAGATGAATCTTTTCTCCATAATTCTGATAACATAAGTGTCAAGCATCTGATTCCTTGATGAAAATGTAACCAGGTTATTCCATTTGTGAGTCCATTCGTAATCTTTGATGTCATTTCCAATATCCTTGGCTGAAGCGTCCATTTCAGATTGATGTTTTATGGGAGAAAAGATTTCATGATATAGTGATTCCTCATTCTTGTGAAAATCCTTGATATGCATTTTTTTAATAATGCCTGAAAGAAGGGATATATTAAAATGTATCAATTTTCTTTTACTGATCTTTAATGTTGTTGACAGTTGATTTATATCCATAAGGGAAATCGCTGTGCTGATCCTTGCTTTGCTGTAAATATCATTATTTTTCTCGTTTTTATAAGGCCATGGTTGAGCACTGGTGTAATCCGGAGCTTCATACATGGGGGCCCCGCCTATCAGATAAAGGCCCAAATCATGTCGCAGGCTTCTTCCCGTGTCATCACGCCGTCATGCTGCAGTTTGTTGATTGCGGTCAGAACCGTTTTAGCGTGCTGATAAAATGCTTTCAGGTCATTTTGTTCCAGCAGGCTTTTCAGGAGCGGAGCATGCCCTTCTGTACTTCTCCGGATATGGATGGAATCGGGCGGCATGAGTTCATGATCGAATGAATGTTCCTCCGCGGAGGAAAAATTACATCCAAAGAGAATGATGGGAATTATATAAAGAATATGTTTTTCATGGTTGTTTATTCTGGTTTAAAAAAGAATGCTTGTTGTTTTCTTCTGTTGACCTGGGCTACGGATCTTTGCGTTCCAATCCGGTCAAACATTCTGTTTTTTTCTGTCGAGTTCTGCAGGTTCGGGATCAGTTCATAGGGATTGACCTTGCTTTCCCGTTTTGAGAGTATGTTTACCGCTGCATGATGGAGGGTTGTGTTCATGGGGCATGGCCTGCGCCAGTTCTTTAAGCAGGTGAGTTTTGCCGATCATTGATTCTTTGGCCTTCATGCTCAGGCTGGTTTCAACGGGGCGGAGCGTTTATTGTTCGCGTTCCAAATGCGGTAAAAATATGGATAGGGTTTGTTTGCCGGCTGCCCCCGGATGGGACAAACATTCTGAAGACTTCCGGGTGGGTGGAGAGCCATTTCCCGAATGACTCGTCCTTGAGTTCATGCTGCGTGAACGGTTCTCCGTTTTCCGCGGTGCTGAAAAAA
>VOFF01000168.1_pt1 | contig 104001 bp, 177 predicted proteins | sample 5384061 | NCBI WGS metagenome assembly VOFF01 (sample SAMN12384725, study PRJNA508395) | human gut metagenome | isolation source: healthy gut E | host: Homo sapiens | reverse complement strand
ACTCGCAGATACAGTACCGCTTCATCCAGTATATCAGCAGGTGTTTGTAATACACTCATCATCGAATGAGAAAAACAAAAACCAAAGACACCCAAAAATATACTTAAGACCAGAAAACTGATCAATGATGTTGACACAATCGTTTTCATTTTGCCATAATTCCGTGCACCAAAATAGCGGCTTACAAGAACCCCGGCACCTACACCTGCACCCAATGCTACACAAATAAATACATTCGTAAGTGCGGCGCAGGCACCAACTGCAGCAAGTGCAGAGGAGCCAACAAACTGACCGACAATAATGGAATCCGCCATATTATATACTTGTTGAAAAAAGCTGCCCAGAATCATTGGCATTGCAAAAAATGTCAAAGCTTTAAGGGGCGCATCTGTGATCAGGTATTCATCTTTTGACATCTGTAATTAAATATTCATAAAAATTTTACAGTTCTGTAATAACTCCAAATTCAATTCATCCGCCTGTAATTTGGTATCTGCACCTGGTTTTCTTGAAAAAGAAAACTCTCGCTCACCATTTTCATCAATTGCAACAAATGCTAACGTGGTAAAATAGTGCTCATCCTCAATCAAGTTTAAAACACCTATCTTTTTCTTTCTCCAAAGTTTTTTTCAGAAAAGCTCCATGCATATCCTTTCCAACTTTTCGCTATTGTATTTCCTGAATTGATTCACCATTATCAAGTGTTTGATTCCGATACTTGTCACGCTGTTTATTTATTGGCGCCCCATCACTCTCTGGTGGATTTCTTCGTACTTTGCAGAATGATTTTTAGCAAAGAACTTTCCTTGTTTTTGAAATGGTAGAAAAGAATTCCCCAGCGATGACATTATTTATCGACACTCATTTTTTAGAGAAGATTTTTCGTTAACACAGATGGCAGAAGATCGCGTCCTTAGGTTCTTTTCTGGTCTATATTCACAGATGATTTTAGCAAGAACTCTTCCTTGTTTTGAAATGTTGTTTCAGACAGTTACAGGCATATTTAAACAGTGAGGAAACAGATCGTGTATGCTTGGTATTTGGTCTGCGACGAACAGGAAAGACAACAATGCTGCGTCAGGCTGTTTTAGGAATGACTCCATCACAGTCCGCAAAATCAGCATACATCAAAGCAAAAGGGAGCGATACCATGGCAGCGATGAATCGTGATTTGGGCAAACTCCTTGATCTGGGATATGAATATGTTTTTATTGACGAAGTAACCCTGATGCCCGACTTTATTGATTCAGCAGCACTATTCTCTGATATCTACGCTGCACAAGGTATGAAAATTGTTTTATCCGGAACAGATTCTCTTGGCTTTTGGTTTGCGCTTCATCAGGAACTTTATGATCGAGCTGTTACGATTCACACTACCTTTATTCCATTCCGTGAACATAGTCGTTTACTCGGTATCGACAGTATTGACGAGTACATTCGCTATGGCGGCACACTTCGTGCAGGAGAACTAGATTTTGATGATAAAGACGTTATTGCAGAGGATGCTTCGTTCCGTGATGACGAATCCACACGGCGTTATATCGATACCGCAATCTGTAAAAATATCCAGCACTCCCTGAGTTGTTGTCAAGATGGAGGATATTTCCGTCATCTCCAATCACTCTATGAGGCAGGTGAACTAACAGGTGCTATCAATCGAATCATTGAGGATATGAATCATCGTTTCCTTATTCGTATTCTGACCGACAAATTCAAATCTCATGATTTGGGTTCAGTTAGTTTCTGAACGTATTTTGGAAGAAGTGCGTGGTCGTATGATGGAAGACATCGTACTTTTAGAAACATTCAAATCGACTAAAAGACATCAACGTGTTTTCAAATTGCAATTTGCTGTCGGCGAATACGATATGGTAATTTACGATGCTAAACTCAATACATGTGAATGCTACGAAATAAAACACAGCTCGAAAATTGTTCCAATGCAAGCTCGCTTCTTAGTTGACGAAGAAAAAACTGAATCAAACAAGTCATAGATTTGGTCAGATTACCAAGCGATGTGTGCTCTATCGTGGTGAAGATTCCGTCATGGAAAATGGCGTTGAGTATCAGAATGTAGAAAATTATTTGAAACATTTATAATTTTCCCCTAAAGAAAGAGAGGTCCATGACATTTAACATCATGAACCTCTCTTTCTTTATTATCCTCTATTTCTTTTAGATGTGAAAATAGTTGTTGTAAGAACAAATTATGCAAACACAAACATCATATGAAAAACTATTCACTAATCTTGAGCTGCTCTATATTTTTTACTCCTCTAGTTCAATATTTATCGATACATCCTGTGTATCTTCATTGCAACTAACAAATGGTAAATGAATATCTGATGTCTTCTTCCGCACTGATATGATATTCGTCTTCCACATCACTTTGCCAGCTGTCGATACCTCCGACTCCTCTGACTGCTCCGTATACGCATAAAACTGTTCTTCTTCTGAAAACATTCCTTTTTCTGCTCCGGTTCTTGCCATGCTGTAAGCTCCTCTGTGGTACTCTTTCCTTTCCAAACAAATCCCAAAAAAAGATTTTTTTGGGATTCGTTCGTTAAAAATTTCTTGTTCTATTTTAGTATACACCTACAAATGAGATTACAGGAGCAACTCTTGAATCTTCAATACAATTTCAATTGCATTTGTTGGTGTCCTTATTTATAATCAACTGTGAATAGTAACGGAAAAAAATAAAAAAGGAATCTCAGAAGTTAGATAAATAGCGGGCTAGAGATTCCGAGAAACTATTATAAGCATGGGAGACAGTATCCGATGTCACAACTCCTAAAAAATGGTATCAGTTCAGCCAACAGCTCGGATTCGCAGTTCACTCTGCTTTTCTGCCGGATGCATCTGGAATTTCCATCTGCATCCTGTATTTTGTTACCACTGTTCTTCTTGATATTTGTACACCCTCTTCTTCCAGTTTCTTTACCAGTTTCTGATCACTCAGTGGTTTTTTTTATCTTCATTTTGAATGAATTTCTTCAGCATCTGCTTTACAGAATCACCGCTGACTTCTTCCATTCCTTTCGGCATAAAATCCGACAGTGCGTAGACACCTCTGCCACACTGTAGATATTTTCCTTTACAGCCCTGCTGACCGTCGATTCATGCACTTCCATGATCTGTGCAACGTCCTTCTGTCTGAGCGGTTTCATATCCTTTCCCGTCTCTAAAAATGTCCTTTGAAATCTATCAATATATCTGCGATTCTCAGCAGTGTATGACTTCTCTGTTCAATACATGTTTTCAGCCACTTTGCCTGCGCCTGTTTTTGAATAATATATTCTCTTACCTCTGATTCCTCAGAATCCTTCAGCTTCACATAGAATTCATTCAGCCTCAGTTCCCGGTACACAGCCTCATTCAATTCCGCTATATATTTTCCATGTTCTTTTGACACAATAATATCTGGTATTACATAGAGCACCGTTGTTCCTTCCCCGAAAATACTTCCCGGTTTTTTGGATTCAGGGTTCTGATTCTGGAAAATGCGTCTCTTACCGCCGCCTCTTCCTCTCCCAGTTCTTTTGCAATTGCTGAAATTTTATGTTTTGACAGATCTTCCAGATAATTTTTGACCAATGTAACCGCAAGCCGGGAGTCTTTCTGCCGTCTCAACTGCAGAATCAGACATTCCTTCAAATCTGCCGCGCCGATTCCTGCCGGTTCCAATGATTTGAGTATCTCTAATGCACTCCGAAGTTCCTGCACCGAACATGGTATATATTTTGCCAGTTTTTTCACCGGAATCTCCAGATATCCTCTGCTGTCCAACGCTCCCGCCAACTTTTCCACAATTTCCTTTTTTTTTTTTTTCCCAATTGACATCGTCAGCAGCTGTTGATGTATCATATCAACAAGACTTTCCGATTTTCCTCCCTGTGGAGTCCACCAGTCTTCTGGCGACTGATGCCCGCCGGTATATCTCCAGTCGGTATCCTCCGATACCTCTGCTTCATCAGTTTCTCGCACATCCTTCTTCACCAGTTCTTCTATCGGCACATCCATCATTTCCACTTCAATCAACGGATTTTCCAGTGCCACTTCCTGAATATACACAGCAATTTCCTGTGCATTCATTTGCAGGATGCGTGCCTGCTCAATCTGCTTCTGATATACCCTTTGTTTCTGCTCAACCTTCAGTTCCAGTCCCATCGAATTTCCTCTTTACTACTTAATCAGTCTTTTAAACAATTCGTATAGCATCGACAATTCATATTCATCCAATCTGATTCTGTATTTTTTTTTCTGCTTCCGCAAATACAATCCGAGAAATCCGATAGAACTCCTTCTCTTGCTCAGATAATTCCGTTGTTCTTCCTCATAACCATCCTGTGCGATCATCAGACGCTCAAACATAAATGCAATGTGCATATACAAATTTAGTCTCACATACCCCGACATTTCCAATGTATAATACTGTTCATACCGCATCAAAATCAGTTCTACTTCCTGAACTACAACCGCAGGGTTCAAAAACTGCAGTCGGCTTACGATACCTTCCATTGAGAAAAACTTTACAAATTCTCTTTTGAGCACTTCAAACTGCTCCGGATTTATTACTGTCTTTAAGGAATCCCACAGCACCTGTTCTCCACTTCCATCCAACACGTCATACATACTCAACCATGGAGTTTTTACTCCTTCTGAAAGTGAAGAAGTCGTCAAAATCAACAGTGTCTGCTCAAAGGATTTTTCATCATTTTCATCCAAAACCCGAATCAGTTTCTTATAATCCATCGTAATAAAAATCAAGCCCACAGTCTCCGAACACACTTTTCATCATTTCCTGAATCTTCTCCGCAATTCCCACTCCGGACATACAGGATATGACAATATTTTTTCCTTGTGAAAGGCCTTCAAAAAACTGTACATCAAAACTACAGAGTTTCTTTGTACTCTGTGTAATTTCCGTAAAGGAACTATGTCCCAGCATTTTAATTCCGATATCGAGTGCAATTGCCGTGGAAACATTATTGATAATCATCAGATCCCCTGACAGACTGTTTTTGATCAATGTATACATTCTGCTGAGAGAACCTGTATCTACCAGCAGAATCAGTCCTCTTCCCCGGGATATCTTCCAGATAACTCTTTACTTTCTCGATCGTCGCATCAAAAGAAGAATCCATCGGCATATCAATTGCTTCAAACACAAAGGTTCCACATGCCTGATTCACCACTTTTGCAATACTGCTCGCCGTTGTATCTCCATGCGCAGCAATCAAACCTGCCAGTTCAACAGACTCTACAACATACTCATGCAAAGCAAGTGTAAACAAAAACAGAACATGCTTTCCACAGCCTTGTTCCAACGATGCCGCTTTCTCAAAAAGGCGTTTTGCAATATAATGTGCCCTTGAAAGAGCCTGTTCAAAATAAACAGACAATTTCCACTCCATCTCTGCATCCAATTCCATTTGCGAGAACATCTTATAACTCAGGTACAGTTCCTTCAGACATTGGTCTGTCACACGAATTCCATAGCGTTTCAGCACCAATCTGCAGCTGCTCTCAAACATCTTTCTTGCCGTATTTTCAAACACCGAAGAACTCACCGTGACGTATTTTTTTCCCAAGTCTTCATCTGATGTTTATACCGCAGATATAACATATCGGTCTCATCCCAGGATGCCTTCACTACCTCTTCCCAAAGTGTTGAAACATTCACAGTATGCTCCGTGACACATGCTTCATACGCAGATTCACATTCCTGACTGCACAAAACTTTCATCGGGCAGACAATTTCTTCCAAGGAATCGTCCTTGTCCGGTGACTCATTCTGCAGCTCTCTTGAAGAGATTTTCAACAGTTCCTTCTCCTGCTGCCAAAAATATGCTTCCGCACAGCTTACCTGCACAAGATTTTCCAGTTTTCCGATATTTCCGGGTAACTTTGAAAAACACAGATACTGCATCGCATCCTTTTCAATCAGAATATCCCTGTTGATCTTTACCGCTTCTTTCTGATAAAACCGATAAATTAACTGTAGTCGTTCCATCAGCGGCCTTTCTGCAATACTTCCGATTGAAGTCTGTACGGTAATTCTACGGCGAAATGTTTCCAGAAGGACTTTTTCCGGAATCTCCGTTGTTGCAAAAATAAACCTTACCTTCGCCGCTTTCCAGTTCTTGTCACCAAGCGGTCGATATTTTCCTGTGTCCATGAAAATAAAAAGCTTTTCCTGGTTTTCATAAGACAGCCGGTGAATCTCGTCCAGAAAACGATAACCGCCGTCCGCTTCCTGCAAAAGCCCCTCTTTATCTGTATCCGCTCCGGTAAAGCTTCCCTTTTATATACCCTAAAAGTGCTGCCGACAATAGCTCTGGATTGTTCGCATAATCTGCACAATTCAGCACTACCAACGGAGCACTCTCCCTGATAACGGCTCTGGAAATTGCATATTGATGGATCAGTCTTGCCAGAAAGCTTTTTCCGACTCCACTTTCTCCTGTAATCAATATCGGCAGTCCGTCCGGCGGATATGACACCGCCGCTTTGCATCTTTCAATTACATTTTTCTGGCTGCCGTCAGCACCGATCATTGCATCAAAGACATCTTCCCGGCGTACTTCCGGCAGCACTTCTTCTATTTCTTTTTCTTTCTTCACTGACGGAACCCTGCACGTTCTCTCTGTTGTTTCCTGATATTCCAGCATACCGGCCGGGTAAGTGTCTTTTTCCACACAGCCTTCTTCCAAAAGACGGTTCAGATAATGGCTGACTACCTGTCGGCTTAAATTCAGTTCTTCTGCAAGTGCTGCCGCCGTAATCTGACAATCACTCTTCGACATCCTGCACAGCGCCTGATGGACCCTGTCTTTTTTTGCTTCCATAAAAAGTACCTCCCGGTTTTTCTGCTTTTTCATACCCCTATTGTAATAAATTTTGAATTTCTCTACAACACTTTTTTCTTTTCCATCTCATGGCTTTTTGTCCCGGGGATTACTGTTCACATGTTAACCTGTGAGCAGTAACTCCCGGCATTCTTACCTCGGCAGACGTGCTCTTCTGTCCGGAAATGCCCGGTCAAATCCTTCTGCAGAATCCTGATACCAATAAGCCACTGTTGCCACATCGTCCGAACGTTCAAACAATGACAGATCATCATTTCCAATCTGCTGCAAAGTTACTTTGATATCTTCTGAAAATGCGATTGATCCAGAATATGCCAGCGGTACAGACCATGGCGCGGCAGACTGTCATCGCCAAATGCATGTACTGCATTTAATTTTCCTGTTTCAAACCGTACACGTGTCTTGTCCTTTGTCTCATAAAACGGATAACCTAGAAACAGTGTGGAATAGTTCTTAACGGAAGGTCTTCCCAGCTCATCTTTCTGATGAAATGCCCACGCACCTCCGAAATAGTCTTCAGAACCTGTGGAGGATACGGTCGGGAATTCTTCATCTCCATCCAGATAGAACTTAAATTCACCCTCTCCCCACCAATATCTTTCCAGTGCAGTCAACGCAAGAAATGTTCCTACATAATAGCCTTTTCCTTTAATCTTATCCAGTATCACGTAATCTTTTGCCAGTTCTGTTTGTCTTTCCCGTTTCCAGTATGCGTGGAAATACAGAGTGTTTTCCGGCAGACTGTCTGTCTCCGCATAATTTACTGTATAGAAAAATGAAGTAATGTCTTTCGGATGTTCATTTGTAATGGTAATTCTTGCTCTCTCACGAAACGGCATTTCAAAATAGCTGTTCATACCGCCCGTTGGATTTACTACGATCGGCAGAGACGCAATGTCACATCGTTCGCCGAATCCGTTGCAGAAGAAATCTCCCAGTGGAGCTTCTACCGCCGGAGTGCTGCTATTGTCCCAATAGATTCTGAGTACAACATCACGCATAACAAAACTTCCCTTTTCTGTATTTTCACGAATCGTCATCCAGATATGACGAATGATTCCCGGTCCTTTTATATCTGCAATAACCGTCTCTTCTCCCATTGGAAGACGGATACTTCCTCTTCCTTTTCTCTGCGGTCCGAGTGCACTGTCTTCCATGCATGTTCTTCCCTTTTCTCCCGTCGGATTTTCCGGAGATACTGCTCTTGACCGCTCGCCCTTAAAGGTTGTGATATTATTTAATAAATTCATAATCCTGACTCCATTTCTCTTCGTTGTTTGGGTGAATTAATTTCTTTTGATTTTTTTTCATTTCTACATAAACCGGAAATGTACTTCTATTTTTCATAGAAAACTCTGCCATATGATGCTCATACCGAACCGAAATATCAAATCGGGCATTTCCTATCCGCATATTTTTCCAGTAGAATCCGCCGATAAACCGCTTAGGATGGATTCTGAACACTGCCTTCGGCGCATCGTATTCAATTCCGAGAAATTCCGTGATAAAAAGGATAAAAAAGATTCCTGCACCCCATCCACATTTTCCGCAGCTGTTCATTCTCACAACATCACCGGTCTGTGCTCCGATCTTATACGGCCACCACCACCAGGAACCATCCAGGTCTATCAGTCTTTCTAACTCACGAAATCTACCTTCGTCTCCTGACCAGCTTTCTTTCTCTGCCGCACCGTTTAAAATCGAAATATATCCCGGAAATGTTGCCCCGGACTGATTTCCCCACTTGATTCCTCTGCTCAGTTCACTGTAAGTAGGATTTTCTCTGCTTCCTGTAAACTGACCATACTGCTTCAAAGTATCCTGCTCTTCACTTTGATATTTGTAGTATTTCATCAGGGTTGTATCCGATTCTTCCCCATCATGCATTCTGAGACAAATTTCTCCGTCATGGTTCACATCTGTTATAAACTGAAGCCCCTGGTCCAACATCTCTTTCTGATACTTTTCTGCAGAATCACATTCCTTCTTTTTCCTCTGCGATTCCACTGATTCCTTCCAGATACTGTGTTCCAAAGAGCCCCTTCACAGTCATATACCGTTCGATATCTTTTCTTGTCTTTCCTGCTTCACTTCTCAACATTTCCGCATAACTTTTCTCTCCGAAAACTTCTTCCGCAATTCTTGCTAATGCCATAAAACTGCGGTACACACAGAGATTGGTTCCTGTATGATACTTTCCCAGTGCATACGCATCGGAAATCCACGTTGTACGATACAGATAAGGCTCATTTTCCTCACGGCTTTCGAGAACCGTCTGAAGAATTGCTTTCATTTTTCTTATAGAGCTTTGGATGCTGTTGGAAAAATTCTTTCTCACCAAAATACTCATAATATGCACCGGAAAGCATGATCACAGACAACGAATTGCTCAATGAATGAAAGACGCCGCCTTCGAATTTAGTTCCTTTATATTTGATTCCATATTTTGCAAACCAGAGAATACATTTTTTACAAAGTTCTGGCTCTGTCAGTGTAAACGGCAGACTGGAGTAGTACATGTCTTTATTCCATACATGTGGTGTGACCGGATACGTTCCCCAGTTGGAACCCAGAATTTCATTCTCGCCTGACATTGCAAACGCACCAAACGCCTGCTGGTATGCTCTCTGCAAAAGCATTCCTGCCATCGCATCTTCTTCCATCTTCAGTTCTCCTGTCAATGACTGGAAATACTGTAACGTCTGTTCCATCCAGAAATCCGTATCTTTACTTAAAAACATTTCTATATCCTGATACCGGTTCGGATCTCCAAACAGAAGTGAAACCCGTTTCTGCTCCATTGGCTGCAGTGTAAAGGAAACATCCTGATACGTTCCACTCTCCGCTGTTATCATCAACACATTTCTTGTATCCGAATATTTCTTTTCATACAAAGCAGGGAGACAGACCGTCATCTCTGCCGCCTCTCTGCCTTTATTTTTTTTACCGTTACTTCATAAAGAAGACAACTCAGCCGTTCTCCTTTTTGCTGTAATCGGTGCTGTGGCAAGAATCGTGACTTCTCCCCACGGAAAATAATGCCTGCAGCGTGGAAACAGATTTTCTGCCAGATCCGTCTCCACATATTTTGTATGTTCACATAATTTTTCTGTCTGTCCATTCCATTTTACAGAAATAGACAACTGATGTTCCTGCACAAAATCCTTTGCCACCCACACCCCCCCGGCTTACTTTCCATCAGATAATTTCCGTGAAAAAATGTAATATGTCTTATCGTTCCGAATTCATCCAGATTCGCCTGTACTTTCTGATTGGAAATATCAAAGGAAAATGTATCATCCGGTAGTTTTTTTTTCCATAATAACTCACCTGATTTTCCGTGCTGTATTTCCCGTCTTTTACTTTTACCTGAAAAAACGGATTTCTTTTACTGTCTCTGATACGATTTCCTGTCATAACTTTTTCCTCCTGCCTTAGCAGATTCCGAGAACGGATAATATAATTCCCAATGCAACAATTCCAAAGATCAAAACAATGATATTTACTTTCTTCTTTAACAGTTTAAAACATCCAAATGTAAGCAAAAAGCGGTACAATTCCGATAAAAATACTGTCAAGAGAAGACTGTACATCCATTACGGATTTTCCTTTCATCGTAAAATCAAGAATTGTCTTAAACAGAACCGTTTTACTCGTCATCGCTCCGACCATGATCAGTCCGACAATGCCCGCTGCCTTCGTCAGAATCTCCATCATTCCGTTAGAATAAATCTTTTTCTATGTATTTTGCGCCAAGAGAATATCCTAAAAACGCTCCATAGTAACGGCACAGATAGTTCGGAATATTAAATGCAAGAAGGAAAATCAATGGTGCAAGCACGTTTCCTGCATTGGCAAGTCCAATTGCAAGTCCGGCTGCAACAACACGCCATACGCCCCAGAATAAGGAATCGCCGATTCCGGCCAGCGGTCCCATCAGACTCAGCTTGATTGAGTTAATGGATCCTGCGTCAAAATCTGGTTTTTCACTGTTCTCTTTTTCCATGGAGCCTGCAATTCCCATTACAAAAGATGCCATCGGAATTGTCGTACTGAAATATTTCACATGACGTACCAATGCTTCTCTTCTTTTTTTCTTCGTTATCTTTATAAAAATGATTGATAAACGGAATCATGGAATAGCAGAAACCACCTTCCCATGGTAACCGGATTTACTGATGCATACATTGCTCCGGATCTCCAGAACATTTTTTTCTGATTAATTTTTTCTCTTCCTTACTGACATTATTCATTAATTTCATGCGAAAAAGTCCTCCTCTTCACTCATTTTTTTCTACCGCTGCCACCGGTGCCGCCTGATTGTTCTTTAACTGCATATCACGCTGTGCTGTCACAACCGCAATAATTGTTCCCAATACTGCAATTGCGATCAGTGGAAGATCCAAATATGCTACGAGAATAAATCCCAGCAGGAAATAGATTGCAATCTTATTATTCCAGAGCATCTGCAGAAGCATTGCCATACCAACTGCAGGAAGCATATTTCCCGCTACCGTCAGACCGTTCATAATTACATCCGGTATCATTTCCAGAATACGCTGAACAGCATCCGAACCAAACAATACTGCAAAAACGGAATCAATGCATATAACGCATAATGTACGAACCATAAACCAAAATGAAGTATTGTAATTTCTTTATCTTTTCCTTCTTTTTTGCAAGTTCTTCAAATTTCGGTGCGCATGGACCAATCACAAAAGAGAAAATAAAGTTCATTAACTGTAATCCAAGCACTGCCAATGGGAAAACGATTGGAATAATGGTTCCGACATTTCCTCCGAGATTAATTGCAAAAGCAGTTGCAAGTCCGGCTGCAAGTGCCGGTTCTGCTGTACTGGATATTCCGATGTTTACAACTCCCATAAAAATCGACTCCAATGATGCACCTACAATAAGTCCTGTCTGCACATCTCCCAAAAAGCAGTCCTGCCAGCGGTGCCACTACGATCGGTCTGCTCAACATTGCCATTCCCAAAAAGTTCATGTCCTGCAACTCCCACAAAAACAGCGAGTGCTACAAAAAATGCATCTAACATCATAATCTCATCCTCCTCTATCCTATTTTAATCAACATCCCTTTAATATTGCAGATGCCATTTTCTTTTCCATTGCCGGTGTTCCCTGGAAAAATGTGTCCGGGTAAAAGCTCTGTCAGTTCTTTCAGTGCTTCCAGTTCGTCTGCTGTCAACATAACTTCTTTTGATAAGATTTTCTTTTCTCCGGATGTCATTTTACCGGCATTTCCGATATTTACCATTTCAATATTTTTTGTAACGTTTACACAATGTAACCGCATCTTTTACCGTCGGTACAAGTACCATCAGACGCATAGACTCTGAACGTGGATCATCCAAAATCGTTGTCACATCTTCTACCGACTTGATGATACATTTGATTCCTTCCGGCACTGCCATCTTTAATGTCATTTTCTGAATCTCATTTGATGCAGCCTCATCACTTGCAACTACCAGTCCATTCAGTTTCAGTTCCTTTGTCCATGTCATTGCAACCTGTCCATGAATTAATCTCTCATCTACTCTTAAACATACAATCATCTTTTTTTCTCCCTTTTCTTTTTTGTTATGCTAAGAATTCTTCCTCTTCTTCCTTAGTTCCGCTGTCCGTTACTTCTACCCGAACGAGCATCATATTTTTTTCTGGACTCTTCTATAGAATCCAACAATTCTTCCTCTGTGACTTTATCCTCGTTCATTGCCAGTTCCAGAAGCAGCGGCAGATTGAATCCTGCTATCAGAAATACATTTTTTTTTCTGTGCGTACGGAACGATTTTCTGATTAACACTTCCACCCATCAGATCTGTACATACGATTACCTGATCTTCATCACTAATTTCTGAAAAATATGCTTTCAGTTGTTCTGTTTTTCAATCTTGTGATCAACTGCTGTGAAGTCTTTAAAAATATACTCTGTATTTGGAGCGACAAAATCGGACATGATTTTAGAAATTTTTTATGAAGATTATTTTTTGAAGTGTAAAAAGATATAAAAAAAAGATGCCAGGATTTCTCCTGACACCATAGTGACTATGCCAACTTCGTGCCCACTGGGCACAAGGTTGATTGTATTATTCTTCATTTTCTATTGAGATTGATTCTTTCTCTGTCTTCTTGTTTTTAGATATTATCCTATGACCTGTATAAATAGCCATAATCATACAAAGCAAAGAACTTGCCGCAAAATATTTATGGCTTGATTTTGAACCTTTATATCCGCTATAAAAAGTTCCTAGCATCGTTATCAATGCTCCGACAGACCAATATTCATGAGCTTTCATTCTAACATCTCCCTCTTGTGTTTATTTAAATATACAACTTTTGCTGAAATATGCAAACTGAAATTTTTTACTTTTCTTGAGTTCCCCCAAATTCCAAATTAGCATGCTATGATCTGTAAATCCTTCTTGAGGTTTATAATAAAATTTTACATTATCATCTACACTTATTTTATTTTTTCATTTAGTTTTTTATCACACATAGTTTTCTCTTCTTTTCTTCTTAGCCTAAGATAATAAGACAATATTTCTCCCTGTTATTATATTGGATAACTCCCATATTTTCAATACAGAGAGTCTGTCACCGGCGACTTCTCCTGCACGCTTTGATACTGTTTACAGAGGATCTGTGAACAGTATCTATACTTTTGACACTAAAAAAGAACCCCTTTTGCCGGTCTCTCATCCGGTAAAAGAGATTCTTTTCTTCAATTCACTTTATCAAATTCGTTTATCGCATCATTCAAATATTTCTTTTGAATCGAACTGTTCCATAAATTCTACATACTCTGCTGAATTTTTTTGAAGACCGGCTCATACTGATCCACCAGTTCTCTGCTACGCTGTGCTTTTTCTTTCAGAAGACCATACGCTGCCAGTGCAAACATTTTCGCAGTCACGATATATGCCTCTTCTTCATCTGTCACCTCAAGATCAACCTGATGCAGTCCGCCTTTTACGCCTCCGGTATTGAAGGTGTAAACCGGCATCAGATGCTGCACATCTCCTACATCGGTTGATCCTCCGGCATGACCGGAAGCTTCTATCACCGGTATATCTGATGCACTGATTTCTGCCGCATGCTTCAATTCCGGAAGTGCCTCTTCTGCCAGCGTCGGAAGATAACCCGGTAAAGTACTGATCTCAACCTTTGCTCCCATTGCAATCGCTCCTGCCTTAAAGGAACGGTCTGTCTTTTTTTTGGCTGCATCTGTAAATGCTTCTATCGTCTTTCCTCGAACCAGCGTCTCCACGACAACTTCATCCGGAATCACATTGACCAAGTTTCCGCCTTTTGTAATGATCGGATGCACCCGCACGCAATCTTCATCCCGGAAAGTTTCCCGGTTCAGTCCCAAAGCCTGAAGTCCAAGGGATGCTGCTGAAAGTGCATTCACTCCTTTTTTCCGGTGCCCCGGCGGCATGCGATGCCTTTCCAAGTACCCGGATTACTTTGGAAACGAATCCGTTTCCTGTCCCGCTTCCCACGAGGATCTCATTTCCTGGACGGATATGATGTGTCAGGCAAAGATCAATATCATCAAATGCACCGATTCTCAACAGTTCACATTTTCCACCACCGTAACGGATCTTTCCCTGCTCCCGGAGCTGGTTTTTAAATTCAATCTCTCCATACTCTTCTGCCGGTGTGGCAAAGAAGACTACCTGTCCATCCAGTTTCTCAGCGATCTCAGGAACCGTCAGTGCAAGTGCAGCACCAAATATGCCTGCCATCTGTGCATGATGTCCACAGCAATGAGCCGCATTGGTCTCAGGATTTGCAAAGGCATGCTCCGGGATACGGAGTGCATCCAGTTCTCCCAGCAGTGCAAGACTTGCATTTTCTTTTTTATCCTCATTCAGATACGCCTTTACTCCTGTGATCGCAAATCCCTTTTCAGTCCGCAGTCCCAGTTGTTCCATTTTTTTTTTTTCACAAACTTCCCGGAAGTCTGAAATTCTTTATATCCAAGTTCCGCATGGGTATAAATATCCCTTGCAAACTCAATAATTTCATCTCTGTGCCGGTCGATCGTTTCTATAATAAGTGCTTCTGTCTGATCCACTGTATGCCACTCCTCTCCGTCCTCTGCTTACTCAGATTCCCTTACGGTAATTCCTTTACTTACTGAAGTTCCTCAGGAATCCACCATAATCCGTCATTATTTTCTTCCATGTACTTTTTAAATTCGTCTTAGTGATATGCATCCACGATTGCTTTTGCCCAGTCAGCATCTTTGTTCTCTTCTTTTTACAACGACCTGAAGAACCAGGTAATCCTGAATGTCTTCATTTGCCAGTGCTGTAGAAGCATCGATTCCTGCATTGTATACAACACTTCCTGTAATTGCTACATAATCAAAATCAGCCATTGTAGCCGGGATTGTCATACTGTTCATCTCTGTAAACTGGATGTTGTAAGGATTTTCTACGATATCTTCCTGCGTAACTGTGGACGGATCTGCATTCTCATCAATCTTGATCCAGCCAATCTTCTGAAGCATCAGATAGCAGCGTGCTGTATTAGACGCATCATTTGGAACTGCTACTTTCGCACCATCTTTAATATCATCCAGGGAATCATATTTATCTGAATATACACCAGCCGGTACAGTCGGGATCGGGCTGATCGCTACAAGATCACCGTCATAGCTCTTATTGAAATTTTCCATATAAGCTGTATGCTGCTCTACGTTGACATCTACTTCTCCATCATTCAGGGAGATATCTGCTGTCTGAAAGATCTGACAGATCCACACCTTTCACTGTATAGCCTTTTTTTCTTCCAGGATCGGAACGATCGCATCTTCAAAAAAGCTCTGTATATGGTCCCTGGGATTTTCCATAAACAATCTCTTTTTGTCTGCATTGTCTTTGGAGGAATCCTTTGTGCCTGAATTTCCGCAGCCTACAAGCCCAAGGACTGTTGTTGCTACTAAAATGCCTGCTAATATCTTTTTCATAATTTCTTACTCCTTTTCATTTTTTGTATCTTTATGTTTATTTTCGATCTCGCTTTATTTTCGCTTTTTTATGGTAATTTTAATCTCGCTTTATTTTCAATCTGTCTCTTTCTTTGTCAGTTTGCTTTAGCGGTGCTGTCTTAATTTTGTTGAAATTGTATTTCCCGCAAACTGAAGGATCTGCACAAAAGATTACTAATACGACAACGGTAAAGATCATCAGTGGTGTGTTCATTCTCTGGTATCCATAAGTCAGTGCCAAATCTCCGACACCGCCTCCTCCTACATATCCTGCCATCGCAGATGCTCCGAGAAGTCCGATTGTACCAGTTGTCAGTGCAAGGACGATTGATCCTAATGTCTCAGGAAGAAGGAAATAGCGGATTACCTGCCAAGTCGATGCTCCCATTGCCTCAGCAGCTTCCAGGATTCCCGGATTGACCTCCAGGAGACTGTTCTCCATCAGGCGTGCCAGATAAGGACTGATATAAACGACCAGTGGTACAAGTGCTGCCGTACTTCCGATCGTTGTTCCGACGATTGCACGGGTAATCGGCATAATCGCCACAAGCAGAATAACAAACGGAATACTTCGTACGATATTAATGTAGATACTCACAATATTATAAAGGATCAGATTCTCTGCAAGACCGCCTCCTTTTTACAAAGCACCAGGATCAGTGCCAGCACGATTCCGATCACAGTTCCGATGATCAGTGCCAAAGCGACCATATACAGGGTCTGTCCTCCGCTGGCTAAAAGCTTCTCCAGCGATACTCCAAAAACTGCTGTTCCATCAGATTACTCTCCACTCTTTCCCGGATTACGCCATTTGCATCAATCTGCTTTTCAGCCTCGCAGATCTTATCTTCCGATCCGATCAACTGCAGAATAAAGACGCACATTACGTTCTCCTGTAATTCCTGTACTGTTGCTCGCAAAATATTGACGACAATTCCTTCTACCTGACAAATATCCGAGATAACCGGCCTTTTTTACACTGCTTCCGATAAATTTCAGTCGTTCTACACGGAAATGTTCTTTCTGCTCTTTTACAAGACTGACAATGCTCTCCGGAATCTGATCATTGATGACCGTCTGCACAAACCGCTTTGTGACCGGTGCCTGTGGCTTTCAAATACATCCAGCACACTGCCTGACTCTACAACTTTTCCATTTTCCATGACTGCTACTTTATTACAGATCATCTGAACCACCTGCATCTGATGTGTGATCAGAAGAATCGTGACTCCCATTCCTTTATTGATCTTTTTAACAGCTTCAGAATCGACTCGGTTGTCTGTGGATCAAGTGCACTGGTTGCTTCATCACAAAGCAGAATGTCTGGCGTCGTGGTCAACGCTCTTGCAATTCCGACTCTCTGTTTCTGTCCACCCGATAACTGACTTACATAAGTATCTTTTTTTATCTTCAAGTTCTACGAATCTCAGTACTTCATTTACTTTCTTCTCAATCACATCCTTCGGTGCTTTTTCAAGGATGAGCGGAAGTGCTATATTATGAAAAACGGTTTTGGAATCCAGAAGATTAAACTGCTGGAATACCATTCCGATCTTTCCTCTTAATTTTCTCAGCTCTGCCTTTTTTCAGACTTCCAAGATCCTGGTCATGTACCATGACTGTTCCACTGTCCGGGGTCTCCAGTCCGTTCACCAGCCGCAGAAGCGTTGATTTTCCTGCTCCTGAAAATCCGATGATTCCATAAATATCGCCTTTTTCCACATGAATGCTTACATCCTGTAAGGCATGTACCTCTCCGTATTTTCCTGAAAAGGTCTTATTTGTATGCTCTACTTTAATCATATCGTTCACTCCAATTTATCCTGTTCAGATTCGATAGGCGTATGATACACCTTGCTAACCTACTATGTCAATAGGTATTGTATGGTTTCGTAGATTTTACTATATTTTCTTCAAATTTATTCGATTTATTGTACACTGTTATGATAAATGAGGATATTCTCTGAAAGAAGCTTTACTATGAAATATAAGAATATCGTATTTGACTTTGGAAATGTGATTGGAACTTTTAACGGCAGAGAGATCATTCGCTCTTTTGTTACTGATGAGACTGATGTCGATTATCTCTGCGATCTGATCTATGCACACTGGGCTGAACTGGACAGCGGTGCGATCGATTATCAGGAGTATCGAAATGAAATTTTGCGTACGATTCCCGAAAGGCTTTATGATCCCGTGGATCTTTTCTTCCGTGAATGGCCTGGCTGTGCAAAGCCACTACCACAGACGCTTGCATTTGTCCGGGAATTGAAAGAGCGGGGGGAATTCCGGTCTATCTCCTTTCCAATGCACCGACTTACTTTGCAGATTATATGAAGGATCACGAGATCCTGAAGCCTTTCGACGGGATCCTGTTCTCTGCTCCGATCCACATGGCAAAACCGGATCAGGAAATTTACGAATATTTCTTCCGCAAATTTGATCTGAATCCTTCTGAATGCTTCTTTATTGACGATCTTGAAAAAATATCCAGGGAGCGAAAGATGCCGGTATGGACGGAATCATCTTTACCGGTGATATCCAGGCAGTAAAAGATGCCATTGATTTCTGATAAAAATGTCATGGGTGTTTCATAAAACTGCCATGGACTTTTCAAAAGATACCACTGGCTTTTCATTCAAGAATCATCCCGGCAGGGTGCAGGCAGCTATAGTGGTTATAGACTACCTGCCTTTTTAAACCTTCCTATTATTTCCCCATTCCATCTTTTACAATCGGAAAGTTCATTTCAACAATAAACTCTTTTTTTTCTATTTTTGCTTCAATCTCTCCATCCATCCGACTAACCAACTCCTTTGCAATAGATAGTCCCAATCCAGTAGATGTTTTACTTCTGGCTACATCTGCTTTGTAAAATCTATCAAATACATGTTCTATATCAATCTGTTCTGGATGTGTAACCTGATTGCTGACTCTTAATGCTGCCCGATCCTGTCAAAGATGGAATCATATAATTTTTCCCAGGAAAGTGCAGGAAGGGCGAAGCGTTTTTTCAGCTTCGCCCTTTTCAGATTTTTTTAAACGGCTTCGATCTCAAAGATTCTTGAAAGGAAGTCTCCTTTGTCATTCACACCTTTTTTCAGCACACCAGATGCTGCATCCGACAGAATGATTCCCACCTGCATCAATTCATCTCCATAACAGTTATATGAAATTCCACTGACTTTATACTGGAGATCTTCTCTCAATCCTGTTAGTTTCAGCCTCTGAAATCCGATATTAATCGGTTGCATCACGCGGTAATAACCGACAAATGCCTCTTTCTGATCTTCCGATACGATCATCCATGCTATCTCATTTCCTTCGAAGGGACTTTTCAGACGATAAAATGTCCCCTTTTGGATCAGCTCCCGTTTCTCCTTCATAAATTCAATCTGCCTGCGAATGGCATCCTTTTCTTCTCCAATCTTTAATAGATCAAGTTCATATCCAAAAGTTCCAAAATACGCCACATCTGCCCTGGTCTTAATCGGAGTGTTACGATTAGTCTGATGATTCGGGAAAGCGGACACATGACTTCCCATACAGCTGATCGGATAAACCATAGAAGTTCCATACTGGATCTTTAATCTCTCTACTGCATCTGTATCGTCTGAAGTCCATCCCTGAGGTGCATAATAAAGCATTCCCGGATCAAATCTTGCCCCGACGCTTGCGCAGGATTCAAATAAAATATGCGGAAAACGACTGGTAAGACGCTCATAAAGCTCATACACTCCAAGAATGTATCTATGGCAATTCTTTCTTGAGTTTCTTTTTCCCAGAAAGCATTTTATGTCCTGAATAAATAGCCATAACCATGCAGATCAAAGAACTAACTGCAAAATATTTATGAAATCATATCTAAATCTAAATTATTCAAGGAACAGTATCTGAAGTGATAACTGTGCCATGAATAATTTAGGTTTATTTATATTTCACAGCAGTTCCATAAGCAATAACTTCTGCTGCTCCTGACATTACCTGGGAGGATCCATACTTCACACCGATCACCGCATCTGCATCCATTTCTTTGGCTTCATCTACCATACGCTTCGTGGCAATCTGTCTCGCCTCATTCAACATTTCTGTGTAACCTACGATTTCACCGCCAACCAATGTTTTCATACCTGCCATGAAATCTTTGCCGACATTTTTTGTCTGTACAACTGTTCCCTTTACAATTCCCAGTGGCTCAAAATCCACACCCGGAATATATTCAATACTTAGAAGCTTCATCCTCTTCTCCTCCTTCGATTTCTTTCATGCTTCCTGCAAGTGCGATCCAAAGTCCAATAATCAATGCCACGGGTATTGCAATTAAAAATACCAGAAGTCCAAGTGGTATCGGCTCCTGCGAGTTTCCCCATAACATAAATCCAATGGTAAGTGCCATAAGCACAGTCATAACCACTGCGCCAATAATTGCACCTTTTCTTTTTTTCTTGTGGACATCCGTTTTGTTTACGTTCATAAACTTTGCACCTTCTTTCTCCATCTGCTCGATTTCTTCCAGACAGTCCTCTGCATTCAGAGATTCCAAAGATTGATGTTCCGAGATGAGGCGTTCACAGATATCCTGCATTTTCGTAAGTCCTTCTTTGCGATATTCCAGTTCTTTTAAATGCTGTTCAAGGCAAATCTGCAGGCTTTTCTTCTTTTTTTCAAAAGAGCTTTCATTTCTTCAATAGAGAGATCCATTTTCCGAAATAACTTAATCTCCTGAAGTCTGGTAATATCTTCTTTATGATATTCCCTGTATCCGTTTTCTGCACGCTCCACATTCAGGAGTCCCTGATCTTCATAAAACCGAATATTCTTTTTTTGTAATTCCTACCAGTTCTTCCACCTGTTTGATTTTCATTTTTTATTCTGTCCCCTCTCTTCTGACTTTTTAGAAAATCTGTCTGCGTTGTTTCTTTGTCTGTACCTTATTTATACGACTTCCATAAGGTGGAAGGTCAAGTGTTTTTTGAAAAAATTCAGCAAATCCAAACGTTCCATCCAGCGTATCCTTTGAAATTCATGCAGTTTCCGGTTGTTTCAAGCTATTCTATTTCGTTCTGTCTCCTCACTTTCCTTCACGCTTTTTTACTTCTCATAATCGTGAAAATAGAACTAAGCAGAAGTCTCATCTAGTTCTCCTGAAGCAAGAATATTTCCCGACAACATTTCTAATATAGATTTTACTGTACTTTTCAGATTCAGTCCATCTTTTAATCCCAGTCGGTAGAAAAACTCTTCTGTATGATTTCGAAGTTATCTTAGTTCTATCTGGTAACATGAATTACTATATCAATGGGCAAACCCTGCTTTTAGAGAGTGGAGATGGTATATTTATTAATTCTCGCGAAATGCATTATGGATACGCCTCTGACACTGAAGATTGCGAATTTAGTAAATAGCACGATAATATTTAAATGTCATTCAAAAGGAAAATCGGAATTTTTTTCTCTCTAACTTAATTTCTCCATTGAAATATTTCCCTCAAAAAAGGGAAGCTCGTCGCCTCCCTCTTCATTCATCTATTGACTCCAGTTTCCATTCCCGAATATTCTTCAGATCCTTTGCAACAATTGGGTTAATTCGCAACTTTAACATCTTACTCCTCCACAAGTGTCTTCAACTCGTCTAAATCCAGCCATCCTTCGCCATCTTTCACTGCTTCTTCGGCTTCCTGCAGCTTCATCAAAAGCTTCTTTTTTCCGCACGATCACGTTCATAATCTTCAAAATCCATAACCACAAAACGTCCTCTACCATTCTTGGTAAGATATACAGGCTCGCCTTTGTGGCAGTTCTTCAGGACTTCGTTATAATTTCTCAAATCAGATACTGGTAAAATACTTGCCATATTCTTTCAGCTCCTTCCTTGATTTTATATTGTTTCTACTACTTTTATTATACACAAAAAGCTGTAAAATTCAACGTGAATTTTTACAGCTTTATTCAAACTATGCTTTTTTCTGCCTAAAAGAAGCTGCCCACTACGGACAGCCTCTTCTCTATAATAAGATTTTCATTACTGATATATGTCCACCAATCCTGTTTTTAACATGGAATCTGAAAACTCATATGCCGCTCCATCACCGTTAAGATTCAGATACATATTATTCAAGTCATTCTCATTTACGATCCATGCCATATTCACCTGTATACTCTCACCAGGTTTTAATGAAGAAATATAGTTTCCTCCATTTCCATAATCCTCTGATATACTGTTGTATGTCATTTCAGCTGTACGTGCAACACCATCCCATATAACACGATTGTAGTCATCTCCGGACTGTTCTGTCGGTCAAGTGCGAAGTTTGAGTTAATTACTATAAACTTTCCTCTCCCGTTCCAATATTTGCCCTCGGCGTTTTTCCTGTTACTGTTCTCTTCTATTTTCCCCGGTACTCCCTTGGCGTCATCCCCGTCCCCCCCGCTTAAACTGCCGAATAAAATAGCTCACATTCTCAAACCCGCAGTTCAGACTGATCTCCAGCACCGTCTGCGTAGACTTCTGCAGCAATTCCTTCGCCCTTTCTACCCGGTAATCGATCAAATAGCGTACCGGCGGCACGCCGGCGATTTCTTTAAACACATGGCACAGGTACTGTGCATTGCACTGCGCCGCCCCCGCCAGCTCTTCCAGCGACACCTTTTTCCTTATAATGCTCTTCTATGTAAGACACCACCCGTTTATACCGATCTATCTTTTCCTTCTCAGCTGCACTCTGCATACTCTCGGATGGGTGAATCATCTGATTCTTCTTCAATTGATTCAACAATCCGAGCACACCGATCTTTGCCTCGTAATACCATCCGTCCTCCTGTATCAGTCCACACGCTACAATGCGCTCATATCCCGCCGCGAATTCCATGTATCCCCGATCCCCCGGGTGCATCACATGAACAAGACTATCCTTGTGTGACATCAGCGGTCCGATCAATTCTCTTTGCACCTCATCCTCGTAAGAAAAGGCAAGTATCTGCGGCTGGAAAATGATGACATCATGCAAGGTGACTGCTTCATTTCCACGAATCTGATGCAATTCTTCACTGTTGAAAATGCAGAAATCGCCTTCCCTCATTGTAAATTTTTCCAGATTCACTTCCACGGTATAGCTGCCCTTTTTTATCTTGATCATCTCAATTCCGCTATGCCAGTGTCTCTGCACAAAAAAACCATCGGGATAATAGGTCTTCGGTCCTGCCGCAAAACGCATCACCGTCATCGGCTGTTCCTTCGTACCGTGCCGGACATCCTCCTCCAGCGAATGTTCCTTATTCATACACCCTCTCCTCTACACCTTAACCGAAACAAGTGCCACATATATGCAAATGAAGTACTTATTCCGCAATCTCAATATTGTGTTATACTTCCACAAAATAATGCAAGATTCCTTTTCCTGTCTTCTATTATAATACAACATATAAGAGATTCAACACAATTCGAAATGTATTTTAGGAGGATTTCATTATGATTCAGAAATTTATATTCGGAACACCATTTGACACAGAAGCCGTTGTCACCCCGGTTTCACCTTACAAGTGGTCTGCCGCCGTACGGAACTGTCACAGTCGCGAACGCCCCGGCATCTGATTCCACAGATGCAGACAAGGCTCCGGCATTTTGCTTCACTTATCAAATGTCTGATGCTGATATTGTCTACGGACTCGGTGAAGCCAATCGCGGCATCAACAAACGTGGCTATATTTATACAAGCAACTGTACCGACGATCCAAACCATACAGAGGAGAAACGCTCCTTGTACGGTGCGCACAACTTTATCATCGTTTCCGGCAAAGAAACCTTCGGTCTGTTCTTTGACTATCCGAGCACGATAACATTTGACATCGGATATACCCGTCAGGATACACTGACCGTTTCCTGTGAAAATGCGGATTTGGATTTGTATGTAATCGAAGGGGACTCCGCCTACGACATCGTAAAGCAGTTCCGCAAGATCATCGGCCGCAGTTACATCCTCCGAAATTTGCATTCGGCTTCGGTCAGAGCCGCTGGGGATATAAGACTGCCGATGATTTCAGAAATGTGGTAAAACAATATCGTGAAAATCATCTTCCGATCGATATGCTCTATATGGATATCGACTATATGCAGGACTACAAGGATTTCACTGTCAATCCAGAAGAATTCCCGGACTTCAAAGCATTTGTCGAAGAAATGAAAGCTCAGAATATCCACCTTGTACCGATCATCGACGCCGGTGTGAAGATAGAAGACGGCTATGATATTTACGAGGAGGAAAAGAAAATAATTTCTTCTGTAAACGAAAAGATAGCTCCGACTTTGCAGCTGCCGTATGGCCGGGTCGGACACATTTCCCGGATGTCCTGAATCCGGAAGCCAGAGCCTGGTTTGGCGGAAAATATGAACGACTGATTTCTCAGGGAATCGACGGTTTCTGGAATGATATGAACGAGCCGGCAATCTTCTACTCAGATGAAGGTCTGGCAGAAATGAACGCATTTATGAGCGAAGCTGTCAAAGAAAACTCCGGTGCTAACGATTTCTTCTCCGATATGAGACCGCCGCAGCTTTCCAATAACCCGGAAGATTATCGCAGATTTTACCACAATATAAACGGAGAAATGATCCGACACAATAAGGTTCATAACCTGTTCGGATACAACATTACCCGCGCCGCCGGAGAGGCTTTCCAAAGAATAGCACCTGGCAAACGCTTTCTGATGTTCTCCCGTTCCTCCTATATTGGAATGCACCGTTACGGCGGAATCTGGATGGGAGACAATAAATCCTGGTGGTCACACATCCTTCTGAACCTGAAGATGCTGCCGTCTCTGAATATGTGCGGATTCCTTTACACAGGAGCAGATCTGGGCGGTTTCGGTTCCGACACAACCCGCGACCTACTTCTGCGCTGGCTTGCACTCGGCATCTTCACCCCGCTGATGCGGAATCATTCCGCACTCGGAACCCGCGAACAGGAATGCTATCAGTTTGAAAATGTTGCAGACTTCCGCCATGTACTTGGCGTTCGCTATCGCCTCCTACCATACATTTACAGTGAATTCATGAAAGCAGCGCTGCACGACGACATGTACTTTAAGCCACTGGCTTTCGAATACCCGGAAGACACCATGGCACGCCAAATCGAAGATCAATTAATGATCGGAAATGAAATCATGATCGCTCCGGTCTACACCCAGAACGCAGCCGGAAGAAACGTCTACCTGCCGGAAGAAATGAAATTCATCAAGTTCCTCCCGGACGGAACCATCTCCGAAAAAGTGCTGGAAAAAGGACTTCATTATGTAGACATCGCATTAAACGAAGTGTCTCTGTTTATAAAGAAAGGAAAATGCATCCCGATAGTAGATGCTGCTGAACATGTTACCGCAGTCGATATGGATACAATGCAGATGATTGGATATGAAGGGGCAGACTATGAGCTAAAGTTCTTTAATTCGGTATCTTCTTGCATCATCGTTCGGGTTTTTATTTCCACAGATAGGACATAGAACTCATTTTATAGTTTCCATATTTTTCTCAATCCTTACTTTAAATATTATCCTACTAAATTTATAAAATTTATCGCAACGGTTTTTAAGTTTTTGCTTCTTGATTACTTAACGGCGGAAAAAGAATGTTTTCACATAGGGCTGTTGTTTACATGTCATTTTTTGTTTTTTTAATTCTATACCCACCAGTACAACAGATAGCACAAACGCTGAAAAAATCAGCAACAGGCCCCGCTAGCAATACTCCCATAATTCCGAAACGAAGCGGGAGCAGCAGGGTAAGCGGAATCAAGAAAAAGGTCTGCCTTGTTAATGCCAACAGAGCACCTCTTAACGATTTTCCTATTGCGGTAAAAAAGCTAGAAGAAAGCAACTGCACACCATTTACCAACACCATGAAAAATATAGGTACGCATGAACAAAACAGCAAATTCAAAATACAGCTCGTCCCCGTCTCCGAATAGTGAAATGATAGATTGCGGGAAAAATTGAAATGCGATAAAAGCAATAGTGGAAACAACAAGATTCCACTTTTACTGCAAGCATGTAAGCCTCCCGTACCCGATGATATTGCCTTGCTCCATAGTTGAAACCGATAATCGGCTGTGTCCCTTGCGAGATTCCTACAACAATCGCAAGGATTATGGCATTTGTTTTCATAACAATTCCGCAAGCTGCCAAGGGAATATCCGTTCCATATTTTGATAATGCGCCGTAATAAGTCAACGAATTGTACTGAATGATTTGAATCACGGTAACTGCAATCTGGTTTGAGCTGCTGCTGATTCCCATGTTGCAAATTTTCATGCTTTCTTTGATATCCAATAAAAACGACTCTTTTTCAAAATGGATTGTTTGGAAACGCCATAGATAACGGAGTGCGAGTATGAAGGAAAAAATTTGCCCAATAACTGTTGCCCAAAGCTGCGCCGGCAATTCCCCAATCGCAAACAAAAATAAAAATGGGGTCAAGAATGGTATTGATAATAGCTCCCACAACCATGCAGACCATTGAATACTTTGGTTTTCCATGTGCTCGAATCAAATTGCTCATACCATTCGTTACAATGAGAAACGGCATTCCAAGCAATGTTATGCTGGCATACTGCTTTGCATATGGAAATACATCTGTCGTTGCCCCAAATGCCTTTAGGAGCAAAGACAGAAAAGCTTCACCAACCAACAAATAAATAATTCCGAAAATCCCCATCAGAACAATACCATTTCCCGCTGATTTGGCGGCAGCTTTCGGCTCTTTGCGTCCAAGACAGAGGGAAACACGGGAAGCACTGCCAATTCCAACCAGCAGTGCAATAGCAAGGCAGATGGTAGAGAACGGGTAGGCAACATTGGGTGCTGCATTTCCCAGATAACCGACCCCTTGACCAATAAAAATCTGATCCACAATATTGTAGATTGAGCCGACAAGAGACGCCACAATACTGGGAACAGCAAAATTTTTCAACAGCTTTGGAATTTTTTCATAGCCTAGGGGATTCTCAGTCATTAAACTCCTCCCCTTTCTCTCTATTTCCGATGTGATATTTCTGCCCGCCTGTATTAAGAAATCCATAAAAAGATTCTGATCGGATTCGCTCATGCCCTGCAATAAAAGAGCTTCTGTCTTTTCGCATATCGTCTGTATCTCGTCAATAATAGACAATGCTCTTTCTGTAGGATACAGCTTACACGTCCGCTTATCCTTATCATTTGGGGAACGCATAATCATTCCCTGCTTTTCTAATGCCGCAACTGTCCGTACAATATTGCTCGGATGAACATAAAACATATTCAACAAAGAATCTTGTAGAATACCGGGCGAACCACAGATTTTGATTAAGAACATATATTGACTGTTGTTGATTCCATAGGGGGCAAGTTGCTTGTCCAAATAGATTTTGTAAAATCGGTCTGTTACGGAAAGCCATTTTAATAGTTGCTCATTTTCCCGACCCATTCAAGCTGATTTTCTGCCTTTAGCTGTTGCAAAGAAAATCTGTCGTATACGCTTCTGTATCAAGACCTTCAAGAAGAACGTTGCAATGTATCTCTACAACCTGCTCATTGTCCACAAGCTTATCAGCGTACACCGATTGTATCTTGCTATAGAACCTACATACACCTTGCTGAGCATATAAGTTTACTGCAAGATTTTCTTCTTCTAAAAGAGCGTTCTTTTTTATCTATAGCGTCATTACAAATATCGGACCACCTTTTTCTCCAGGCAAGTAGCTGTTCCTTTGAATTCCATGGAGTATCAATGAGTGTTTCTCTTTTCCATTGTCGACGTCCATTACTGATTTTCTGGTGACCAGTTTTTTTATCAATGATAGGAATTCTGTTACCACCTTCATCAAGAGAATAGACCTTCTTTTGTTTTGACATCCACTTCCCGTTATCATCAATCCTGCGCATCGTTGTAAGGATGTGTACATGTGGATTTGCCTTGTATTGGCTGTGATTAACTGTGCTAATCGAAACACATCGTTTTTATGTTTCTTTATATTTTTGCTGTCAACCTGCTCTCCATTCAACTTGCGTTCTTTTAAATAGATTTTCTTGAAAAATCATTTTTCCACTAATCACATGTGGCAGAATGTATAAAGTCAGATGATTTTGAAAAAAAGCACAGAAAAGAGGCTGCGCACTAATTACTTAGTGCGACAGCCCCTTCAAACTTATTGATTTGATATTTTCGTGAGTAATATGTCTGGATTAGAATCCTGTCAATCTGAAGAACATCAATTCATTTGCCGACTCATCATTTCGCTTCTGTGTCAGCATAATTAACAGAGAGCCGTCATCTAAAAGCTGCATATCTTCCAGCCATGGATAACTGACACCAAATATGTCCTCTGTAGAAATGGCACCTACGTGCGTTCCATCTTTTTTGCCCAAAATTGTATTTTCCGCATATTTCCGTCTGCCGCTACAAAACCATTTTCTGTTTCTGCCATGCCCGTGATGGAACCAAGCCTGTCTGGAGAACCAATGTCTGCTCCGCCTAATTCCAAAAGCTGATTGCCATCATAATCATAGACAACTATTTTTTGTGCCTCCGTCTTCCGCAGCCATGGAACCGGCAACCATAATATGGTCATTTGTGATCTGGACGTCATCTATCATAGAAAATGGTCCCTTGCGTTCATCATCTTTATTTAATCCGGTCAGTATCCACGGCTCAGCCGTCAGGTTACCGCCTTGATTTACAATCTTCTGCGTATCACTGTTCACCCAGAAACTGATTCCCCATTCTCCGGATGGATGCATATTCAGATCTCCACTTACCGTTGTCTGAAGTGCCTTTTTCCCATCTTTTTTACGCCAATTACATCTCCGATTCCCGGTGAAAGATATAACATTCCACTGTTGTCTCCGGACAAATATTCAAAATCATCGTCTAATTCCATCGAAGAAACGAATTCAAGTCCACTTTCTGAATATTCATAAGTATCCAGTTTGTTCTCTAACAGATGGAATACCTGATTGCCCTGTTTTACAAACTGATGATCCATAATCTGCATAACGCCCTGTGCTTCTTTAAATGGGATATATTCCGGAACGATTGTATAAGAACCTACCATCTGCTCTGCCAATACAGGTTCAACAGGCTCTCCCTCCCATGGCCATGGTGCGTCTTTATTTCCTTCATCTTCTAATTCCAACACAATGCCTTCCAACAATTCCTTGACAGAATCATCTGTTTCCTGTCCTTTTACTCTGATATCATAGGATGTACCAGACTGTTCATAGCGATACATATACGTTTTCTCTATGGAATTACTTTCCGGCATTGCTGTATATTCTGCATTTCCTATTGTTACAGTGTCCATTTTTCCTTCAGCATATGCCTCTAACTCTACTCCAAAGGCAATCAAACTCTTACGATATGTGTATGAATCCTCCTTGGTCGCTTCTATAGAAATGACATTCTCGGATCCATCTGCTGTATCTCCATCAAAAAATCTAACGTAAGAATATTCTTCATCTTTCTTCATATTCTCTTTATCATAGTTCCATGCTTTCGGATAATACACTGTAAATAAATTTAATTTAAGACTTTCTCTGTCTTTAAATTCTGTTTCTTCCTGCTCTGCTTTTTTTCTTCTCCGGATTCTTTTTTGTCCACATGCCGCTATCATCATCATGCATATCATGATACACAGCACACACCACAATTTCTTTTTCATGGTATCTTCCTCCCTTCACGCTTTCCATATCCGTTTCAGCTATTCACCGTCACTTTTCACACAATGAAATGTGTAGTAGTCTTCGTCATTACTGTAATCTACTTTTAACGTGCCATCGTCATTTATCGCCACTGAGAGAGATGGGTTATCTGATTCAATCGCACAATACCCCAGTGCAACTGACCATGGGAATGTCCCTATCTCTTCTCCTTTATAAATAACTGTTACATTACGGTCATTTTTGAAATCAAGACGCAGTGCATCATTGATGTTGTCTACTCCTTCCATAGAAGTCTGCGGTCCGTCTCCTAAAAGTTCTTCTACGCTTTCAGAAGCCCACTTACCTATGACTGCACTTTCCTCCTCTGTCAGATAGAGCGAAGGATCCATTGCATCGGTTCCATCCTTTGCAAAAATCACCTTTACTCCCATCTCCAGCATGTCGTCAAAAGAAATGATATCTTTTCCGATGGTTCCCACCATTTTTTTCTCCTTCGATGCTCAAGGTAAACTGATCATCTTCGACAGACCATTTTCCATTTCCGGTAGTGTCTCCGACTGAAAAGGATACTTTTCCTCCATTTTTCACTTCAAATTCAAAATCACCACCGAAAGCTTCATCTACACTGACGGATATTCCCATCGTTTGAGCGGAGACCGCTACCCATTTTCCTTCATATGGATTCTTCTCTCCTGCTTTTCCGGAGCCTCCACACCCGGTCAGTGCTGCCATACTGATGATAAACACTAATCCTAATAACAAATTCAACTTTTTTTCTCATAATCCTCTCCCCCTTCAATTACTTATTGTCTGCGAAAAATGGAGTCAGTAATTCTGCCACCTTACTGATTGGCATGGTCTGCAAGATTACCTTTCCCGGTCCTTTCACAACGGTATTAAAAATGCCCTCTCTCCTCCGATCAGCATATTTTTTACTCCTTTTTACGGTTACAACATCCATTGTGCAGGTTTCTTCCATTGCTGCCAAATACCCTGTACTGATCAGGATTTCCTGTCCGGCATCCAACTCATACTCCACGGCATGCCCGTCAATTTCTACAAATGCAGTTCCATTTCCGCTCAGTTTCTGCATAATGAAACCTTCTCCGCCAAATATGCCTTTTCCTAATTTTTTCTGGAAATGCATGGACAGTTCCACTCCTTCTTCTGAAGCAAAGGAATGCACTTTTTCTGCACGACCATGGAGTGACCGCTGCTAATCTCCAGCGCTTTGATTGCTCCGGGAAAACTTGATGCAAATGCAATCGTTCCGTCTGCACCTTCTGCGGTATATCTGTTTTGAAACATAGAATCACCTGACATCAGCCTGCCGAACATTTTTTTCATTCCGCCTCCGGAAATTGTCTCCATTTTCATGTTCGGGCTCATCCAGCTCATACTTCCGCTTTCTGTGATCATGGATTCTCCTGCTGATAATTCACATACAACAACCGGTAAATTTCCTCCCTAAGATTTCATACTTTTTCATAGTAAATTTCTCCTTCCTTTTTCGTTTTTCTTTTTTTTCGTTTTTATCCTACAACAGTACCTTTTTCATTAAGTTTTGCGGCACATTGCACACACATATCCAGATCATCACAAATCAAAAAGCAATGGTCACATACAAGACGCTTACATATCGGACAAATATTAAAGATTTCTTTCGCCTGATTCAATGCTTTTTTGAAATGCTAAATTCTTTTCCCGGTCATAAAGCGTATCATAAATAATCTTCCGATTTTCATTTTCCGGTTTTCCCCGCTCTGGAAAAACGAATTGGTGTACTTTTCCATACTGTTTTACATTCCATGCAGCATAGTGAAAAGCAAAACTCATCCGGCGTAGAACAATCTATTAAATCCTTTTTTCGTAATATATTCCACATTTTAACCTCCTTGTTAACCTCCTTGCTCTATCACCATTATTTTTTTTTTCTTTTATCGGGCGGCCACCATTTCGTAATGAAAGCGTAACAGATACGGAAAGCAAATACTATGGTCGCCATTCGTATATTTTGCTTATTTTCCAAAATACGAACGATTAGTATACTATATATAGTGTTTCTTTTTTATCTATCTACTATATATACGCAATTTCTTTTTTGTAAAAATGTAAACGATATCTGTCAGTCAAACTAAAAAAAGAGCCTGTACAGACTCTTTTTCTTTTTTTACTCAGTTCTATTATATGTCAGCTTATCTAACTGATCGCATTTTCGAAACAACTCAATATACAGCATTAATTCCTCTCTGACAGTTATTCCCAGTTTTCGATTCATATTTGTATTATGCTTTCTTGCTGTTCCAATACTGATATAAAGCAATGAAGCAATCTCCTGTATCGTATATCCATCAACATAATACTGAAGAACCATCCTCTCTGACGGAGTCAGCGTTTCCACACGCAAAGCAAACGCCTCGAGCATTTCTTCTATATTCGGAGGAATGCCGCCATTTTCCAGTTTCTCCGTATTTCTTTTTTTCTGCATAAAATCAACCAATGCATCCACTTCTGAAATTCCTGATAAATTTTCATCCGTCAGCGTATCCTCCTGCAGTGCTTTTAAACTCCGAAGAATCGGCTTCACAAAACGACGGGACATACTGACAGAAACAACCAATAATAAAATCAGGAATAACAACATACCGATGATCCAGTCCCTTCGATTGTCCGCTGTTAATTTTTCATAATTCGCTTCTGATATCAATGTCAGTACCGCCAGCGGCATCCCATTACAACTCTTCAATTCAAGCAGTTCATGCCTGCCTATATAATTCCCAAAAACGGTAGAATATGTATTATAATACTTTCCTTTCTTCACGGTCATCGTTCCGGTTGGTGAAAGATGGGTGTCTTTTGTGTCCCCGAACATTGCTTTATCCAGATAAATTTTCCCTTTTTCGTCCATTGGAGCCACTACTGTCACCATATTTCCACAGGAACCTTCTACCATAGGATAAGACAGTCTGAAATATAGATTGCTCATCTCCATACCGCACAAACCGCGTACTTTTCCGGTACTGTCTAAAACCGGGACATATAAAAAAGCTGTACATCCTCCCATGTGTCACTCAGCTCCAGCCGGTCTGTCCACAGGCAGCTATCTACCAACCGGTTTCCGTCAAATTTCATAATCTGTTCATACCCTGGCAATGCGGATGTATCAAACTCTAAATTCCAACGATTATGAAGCTGTATCTGCTCTGCCCTTGCAATATAAGCATTTCCCCTGAAAAAACCACGTGCTGTTTGCTTGTATTTACTGCCTTTAAATCAGACAGCCGCAGGTAGATTCCCATGCGTGATGTGTCTGCGTACTCCGTTTCCGTATTTACCGTTGCATTTAATATAACAAAAACTCCGCTGCAATACTTCACATCCAATGCAGATTTCAAGGAGGATACAGCGCAGACTCTAAATCCATGATCAGCTGAGGATTATCATTCAAATCTGAAAAGGTCTTTCCATTGGCTGTCAAGTATTGACTTAACTCTTTTGTGATTTCTTCTGATAGAGAAATGCTTCTTGCCATCATAATGTCGGTCTGCTCTGTCATCGCTGACAACGTATTATTCTGCTGGGCAGACAACATTTCCCGTACTTTAAAATCCATTCCCGGAAGAACTCCAATAATACTCAGTAACAGAACTGTCGCTAAAAAAGTGTTAAAATCACCACGCACCAATAAACAATCAGTCTTTGCTGCATACGGATGCCTTGTCTCTTTATTCCTTTTATAATCTTCCGGAAATTTATTCTCTTTTCTCCCATATGTCAGCCACCTCTTTTGCCGATCCGGCAGACATTATTGTGTGTATGCCACTTTAAAATCCGCTAATGTCTCTTTGACAAGTTTATCTATATTTTCCGGATGTTCCTGCCACTCCAACCGCTTTACTGACAGGGTTTGCCTGATAAGTTCTTCAAACTTTGTTTCCAGATCCAGATAGGAATCAATTTCGAGCAGTATAAAATGTATAGTTCTCCTGCGTCTTTAAAAAAGCCTGATAAAGCGAAACATACATCGGATCACTCAGCTCCTTGATCGCTTCCGGAAGGCAGGCATCAAAAGCCTCCTGCTTTACCGGCATATATCCAAGGCTGGTTACAAATTCCACATTTTTCCGGGTTTCTGTCAGCCATTTAAGAAAGGTGATGCAGGCTTTTTCTTTGTCTGGTGTAGATTTTACCGTACAGATACCGGCACCCCGCTGCATGACCATCGTTTCTCCCCTGGCAAATACGGGACATGGCATGGAAACAATCTCTACTTTTTCCGATGTATTATCCGCATACGTAACTTCGTCTGAATAATACAACACGCTGGCTGACGAAGCCACCGATACAATCGAATCTCCCGTTCGCAAAGGTTCCGTCGCATAACCGCTGCGAAGCCATACACCTCCGGACAGTGCCGCTTTTGCATAAGGCTCCCATGCCGTTTCAAATTCCGGTCCAAAAGCCAGATTTTCTCCTTTAAAGAAATTTTCGCCCAATGACTCTACGCCTACCTGAAAATAGTTAAAATGATAATCATGAACGAAAAAATTCTTTCCATCACCAGGAACGTCCGGCGTCTGGTTATCTGTCCATGCAGCATATTGTTCTGCCATTGCGAAGAGCCCTTCCCATGTTCTTAAATCTTCGATATCCGCCCCTGTTTCTTTTGCAAAACGGTCAAATGCCGTTTTATTGACAAACATAACTTCCGTTGATTTTGCTACCGGCAAAATGGAAAGTCTTTCATGAATGACACCTTCTTCCAGAAAGAAGCCTGAATAAACTCGTCCAGTTCTTCTTCTGTAAAATAATCGCAGTAATCTACAAGAACGGTGTCATCCGGCAGAGCCAAAACAGTTTTCGGATAGGAAACAAACATATCCGGCAGTTTAGAGGCTCCCGGATCTCCAAATGCGGATGCCAGCACATTTTCATGTATCGTATTCGTATTTGTAACACTGCCAACCTGTACCCGGATATTTTCCTCTTTTCCAATCGTTTCATTAAATTCATCAATGAGATCGTTTAATGGTGATTCTGTCTGGCCGCCATATACATGCCACAATGTAACGGTTACCGGATCTTCGTTTTTCTTCTGCCCACACCCTGTAAAAACTATGACCGCAATCATTACCAGGAACAGGCTGCTTCTTTCTCATAATATATCTCATATTATTTTTCTCCCTTCCAGACAGTATCTTATAAAGCATCTGACATCTCAACCAAAATAAGATCTTAGGATTAAGACACTTTACACAGTATATGATAACGGTTTTCAGCGATTTAAACACTCCCCATGTGGGTAGTAAAATGCTGTTTTTAAAAAATCCGTTTATAATCAGATTTTTCTTTGTAACAGCTACCGCCAGTTTTGTTTTGGAATCAAAATTCGTTTTCTGCAGCATATTCTTGATATGCCATTTTACAGTCTCCGGTGATATGCACAAACTCTCTGCGATTTTTTTGTATAGGATTCTCCTTCCACCACTAATCGCAGGACTGCTAATTCGCCCTGTGTAAAATCACAACTTTTCGCCGTTCCGATCATCACAACCGGCGGAGCATCCGGATACACGCTCTCCCCTTTCATCGTGCGATCCATAACCTCCAACAATTCCTCTTTACCGGCATCTTTATACCAGAAGCTTTCTACTCCCGCTTTGCGCGCCCTGTCAATAAAACTGCACTCTACTAAAGAAGTCACGATAATTATTTTTATCTGAGGCATTGTCCTTTTAATCTTCTCAGCTGCCACAAGACCACTCTCATCATTCTCCGTACAGACATCCATCAAGACAAGTTCACATTTGCTCTGCCTGCATACGGTTTCTGCCATAGCTGCGTTTGTGATAGATGCCGCCAGACAATATCTCCCACTGGACTGGATATAATTTTCCATATCTTCCCGAGCCATACGCTGGTCTTCCACGATTAATACCCGTATCATCTCCGCACCTCCTTTGGTATCTTAACGATTATCGAAAATTTTGACTCCGCACTGATTCTCAATGTACCTCCACATTGCTCCACCCTTTTTCGTATACCGGATAATCCTCCTCCTTCTTTGACATCCTTCTCCGTTGTTTGTCCATTATCTGTAATCACCATAATCCATTCTTGTTCCCCACTACTGCATTTTACATACAATTCACTTGCCCCTGCATGGCGGACACAGTTGAAAGTGCCTCCAAAAAAAGTATTATATCCATCAGTTCGAAAATATGAGATTCCCAGACTTGTTCTCCTGTATAAATGATTTTCACACCCAAAATCTCCGCTCTTTCCTGCACCTGCCTGTGCAGTTGTTCGCCTTCCACAGACTCGTTATCTTTATTCAGCAAATCTAATGTCTGCTTCCATTGCGAACGGAAAATATCCCGGTCTTCTTCGGATTCCCGCATCAACATTCGCTGTGTTGCCAGCACGCTGTATCCCAGATTATCATGCACTCTCATTTTCATAGATAATGTCTCTTCTTCTCTGGTCAGAGTTATTACATTCTTAGAAAGTTCTTTTTATAGCCACAGACATTTCCTGAAGTTTCTGATTTTCTTCCTTCAGCAATACTTTGTTCCGATATAATTCCGACACTTCAGAAGCAAGAAATTGAAAGAATCGATCTCCGGCTGTCGTAGTAATCTCTTTCTCTGAAAATTTCCACACACTTCCATCCGCAAAGCAGTATACTTTCAAATCAACATCATAAAGTACATTCTCTTTCAGAGGATGTTCCAGTGCTTCCTTCAGTTCTGTAAGATTCTGTATATCTCTTCCCGCCAGATTCTGGCAAATTTGATACATTTTTCGATTCATCAGTTTAGGCATTCCGTTCCCATCAAAAAAAACAATTCCGCTCGGCAAATTGTCCAGACTCTCCTGAACTGCATTTTCCTCAGGCAGTTCTTGCGGTACTTATGAATTCCAAAGATCTTCATTCTTACATACAAAAACCACAAATTCCCATAACAATTAAAATCACATATGGTATTTTAAACATCCGTTGCCGCGCACACAAGCCGGATGTTATAAGGAAAACAACTATAAGCAATGCACTGTCCAGCAGCAACATCTTTCTTTGTCTTTTTCCTGTTCCTTCATAAATAACCAGAATCATATACAGCAAAGTCAAAAAATAAAAAAAGCAAATGATCGTAATCTGATACTCCGGCGAACAATTTTCAAATGTTTTTATCATTTTCCGCTACCTCCTCCCGGAATCAGAGAAAGCAGCCATGCTCCATCAAAATCCTGCTCCGCATAAGCTCCATATCGTCCGGCAATTTCCCGCAGATCTGTTTTACATTCCACACTCATAGACATGACGATCCGCTCCTCTCTACGTTTCAGATTTACAGTAAATGCCGACAGATCTTCCAAAGATTCCTCAATGACTGCTTCAAAAAAATCATAAATCTGCATAGCATCTTCACTTCGTATTTCATCTAAAGCGGTGGAAAAACCTGCCTCAACATGGTTCCATTCCAGATTCTTTATCGTTTCCCTGAAACATAACTCCAACTCTCTGATCGGAAATTTTACGGTCTGCTCCGCAATAAAAATAAGATTACTACGCCTTTTTTTATATAGGCTCCGATCACAACTATCTTCCCTAATATTTTTTCTCCTTTTGTTCTCATCTTCTTCCATAGAATATGCTTCAATGAATTCCGTCAAAAAGTTTACTCTGCCTTGCCGTCTGTTTCTGTATTTTATCATACAGCTGATTCTTCACAGAAAGTTTTTCTACTTCTCTTTTTGTTCTCAGATTTTCTTCCTCAATCAGATTCGCATCTTTTAATTCTTCCTTCCGATCTTCAAGCTCTCTTACGATTTCCTGTAATTCTGACAGGTTTTCCTTCCACAACACATAGCCTCCCCAAAATTGGTTTCCCCGAAAGTCGGATCCCATTTTCTAACATGATCGATCTTTGAGCTGCCCGCCTTGCGATTTCCGGTGCAATACATTCCGAATCCTGAGATTGATAAATGCATTTTCCACTCTGATCTGTAATCTGTGCTGAAATTGTAGATGCTGCAAATAACTGTGCGTATCCTGTATTGGAAGGGATCAATCCGCACTGGATGCAGCTTTCAATGATCAAAGCAAACAGAAGGCATAATGCAGCTGTCATATCGCTTGAAAATATTTTCCAGAAAGGCAGATTCAGATAATAGGCGATGCCATAGACAACCGACAGACCATAAGCACCAAAAGGCATCCAAAGCATTTTCCTGTTTTTAATTTTTCTGCATCTTAATAGAATAATCAAAGAGTGCTGCCAGCAGACAGCCAAGATCCCAGGCGACTATAGCATAATACATTGCTCCATATCCATAGACGCCTACTTCATAGGAAGCTGCTTCCCCCAGTCTCCCTCCGGGAAAGTAAAAACTAACTGGTGCAGATCATTCGTTAATACAATCCCTATCAGAAACAATGCCGGACAAAACAGCAGACATCGTCTTTCCGGTAATTTATAATTCTCCGGCTGCCGTATATAAAATGCCAGATAAAGACTGACCGTGGGCAGCAACACCATAGGAATATAATAAAGATACCAGGCATAGCGCAATGCTGTCGGCATCTCATACGGTATTTCAAATTTACACATACGAATGAGCATCCAAAAAACTATCATCGCTGCAATCATTATTAAACAACGCCTGGCTTCCTTTTGGATAATCCTTTTTTTGAAAAGAAACCGCCCATACCAGATAAAGTCCTATATAAATAAAAAGGTCTTAAAAGATGACAAACAGATTGCAGATAAGGATTGGTAAATGACACATAATGCAGCAGAACGGCCACACCTACGCATAGTGCCACACTTCCAATGTATACTGTAAACTTCTTTTCTCTGACACTGTGCATACTCCTTTCTGTTACGTTTTGCACTATATCTTGTTTACAGTATATCATAATCTCCCTTCCAAATTATATCTTCCTGCTTTCCGTCAACATTTTTTTTTCTTAAGTTCATAGTACGCAAGTAAGAAAAAAGAAATAATCAATATATAAGGTTTGTCACAACATCTACAAACTTTAACTATTGTCCTTAAAATACAAGTTATCTTTCCGGAAAATAACACAAAAGGATGCACTACGGTAACGTCTCCATTACCTTGACACATTCTTTTGTATTATTAATTATTTTTTTGCTATTTTTCTTAATGACAGCTATGACTTCCACATCCATGCTCACCACATGTATGTCCTTCCCCGTGGCTGTGCTCGTGATGAGAACACTTCATCCGGATTATAATCCAGTGTTTCATTAATGAAGGCTTCTACTGCCTCATCTGCATCCCCTGAAGCACCTCCAAAAAGCTTAATTCCAGCTGCTGCCAACGCTGTCTGTGCACCGCTTCCGATTCCGCCACAGATTAAAACATCTGCATTCAATGCTTTAAGAACTCCCGCCAATGCACCGTGTCCGCTTCCATTGGTATCTACTACCTCTGAATGTACCACTTTCCCTTCTTCTACATCATAAATCTTAAATGTTTCTGTGTGTCCGAAGTGCTGAAAAATCTGTCCGTTTTCACATGTTACTGCTATTCTCATGATACCCTCTCCTTTTTCCGCTGCATATTTTTTGTAAATTTCCTGCTTGTAACAGCCTCCAAAGCTACAGTTGCTGCTCTGACCGTCACAAATTCTGAAATCTCCACCCTCGATTCTAAGTGGATGTCCATCAATGAGTGCATCTGCTATTTTCTTCCTGGCGGTCTCATAAATTCGTTGAACCGTTGTTCTTGCGATCTGCATAGATACTGCACACTGCTCCTGACTATAACCTTCTTTGTCCAAAAGACGGATTGTTTCGTACTCATCTATCGTCAAAATAATGGGCGGAGTTTTTTTATTATCATCTACCGGAAAAAATTCTAAAACATCCGGAAAATGACAGACTTTTCTGCACTTTATTGGTCTTGGCATAAACTGCTCCTTTCTTGTTTTTCTTATATATTAACTCCATTAAGAGCATATGTCAATAATGTTTTTGACATATGCCCCTTTAACTTCTTTTATTTAACAAAACACACCTTCGCCATTACTTCTGAACACTGCCGCAATACTACTGACTATAATTATTGCAGAAAAAAGGTCTGAAACGGGAACTGAATATTTATGGCCATGAGGAGGTCATTCATATCCTGCACTCCATGGCAGAATTGCTCCTTCAGAAGAAACACTGCGCTGCCATTGGCAAACAGATTCATATGATTAAAGTAAAAGACGGAGAAGAAAAATTAACCTGCTGCGGTGATGAACCATTTAACCCTTGCGAAGAAACATATGCCAAAGACAGTAAATGGCTTCTTCATGAAGCATTCTGCCTCTATGGGCAAGCTGACAAATACCAGCCATATAAGAAGCATCATTCCACGGTAAAGGATGCCTGTGAACTGGCTGAAACCCTACATATCCGAACTTGATCCTGTATCACACCGAAGATGACACACTAAAGAATCGGAAAGAGCTGTATACAAAAGAAGGCTCCATGTATTACCATGGAACCCTCTATATCCCGAATGATCTAGATGAATTTGAATTATAAATAATGCTCATATAACGTGAGCAGCAAGCCGCTGAGATTATCATATGGTATATTCAGGAATACTCTTTGTAGTCTCCCCTCAACGATGAGATGCTGTCCTGCGTCAGCATTTCATCATTGTATACTTTTCCGATTCTGTACTTTTTCCTTACTGCAAATTTACATTTCTACTATTCTTACATTTTCTTATCGTCATTCTTGAAATTATGCTGATGTTCACATATAATGTATATATTATTTTCAGACAGAACAGGATTATATCTTTGAAAAAAGTGGAACGTAATGTGAGGTTATCTGTCCATAAGAGAAACTGCCCGAAAATGGGAAATGCAGGAATGACATGGCAGAAAGGAAGTGAACATCATGAGCACCGATGAAGAATTTTACAAGCAATATCTGTGCGGTGATGAAGCAGGGCTTGAGGCACTGATGAAAAAATATGGCGACCCGCTGACCTTATATATAAACGGTTATCTGCATGATGTCCACGAAGCGGAGGATTTAATGATGGAAACCTTTTCCTGGCTGTTTATGAAAAAGCCCCGCATCCGGGACGGCGGATTTAAGGCCTATCTTTATAAAGCGGCACGGCACATGGCTCTACGCCACAAAAAGCAGACGGCAGATTTTTTTTCAGCTTTGAGGACTTGACCGGGGAGCCGGACGGCAAAACGCTGGAGGAGGTCGTCCGAACAAAGGAACGGAATCAGATTTTACATTTCTGTATGGACGAGTTAAACTCGGAATATCGAGAGACCCTTTATCTGACCTATTTTGAAGGCATGAGCTACTTGCAGGCTGCTGAGGTCATGGGGAAAAGTGTAAAGCAGATCACAAATATGGTGTACCGGGGAAAAGAGCGTTTACGCGGATTATTGAAACGGGAGGGCATTACGAATGTTGAAAAATGAGGAACGGATTGCTGAGGTAAAACGGCGTACCGCAGAAAAAAAGAGCGTCAAAAAAGACTGCGGCGGAGATGGACTGCCGCCGTTTCCGGCGTGGCGGCGTGTCTTGCGGTGATCGTGGGCTTTTCCCTTTCCATGCCCGGTATTGTCGATCAAATCGAGCTGGGAACTTCCTCCGGCTTTGAAACAGCGGCAACGATGTTCGGCGGCAGCGCCGCGCTGGGATATATCGTGATTGGACTGCTCGCTTTTGTTCTTGGCGTATGCGTGACGATTTTATGCTTCCGCATCCGTCTGCTGAACAGGGAGGAACAGCCGGATGAGCAAAAGGAGGATGGTGCGGATGGAGCTTGTCAGTAACCTTTCACAATTCATCGTTACCCTGCTGGGCTTCTGCCTGAGCGGCATCTGGGATCTGAAAGGCCGGGCACAGGCATATTTCCTGCTGACCTGTTTTTACGGATGCTTTGCCCTTGGCTCTCTTTACTGGACGCTGTATCTGCTTCTTTTTCTGAAACACCGCAGGTCTTTTATGTGTCAGAGTTCGGCTGGATAGCCAGCGTGATTTTTCTTTATCTTCTGCAATACGGGCTTTCCACCGCAGAGGAAAGGGGTGTTGCATGCCGCAAGGCCCTGCTTGCCCCCCTGTTCGGCGTTCCGCTGTGCGTGTTTTACTGTACCTTTGGCGACATTCTCTACAATTTGCTCTGGTGTAGTATGATGATCGTTGTTTCTTATTCTTCTATCCGGGGGCTTGCTTACGCCTATACACAGACGGAACGGCACGGGAGTTGCGGCATTTCCACATCGGGGTGCTGTGCTATACGGCGGTGGAGTATGCCCTCTGGACTTCCGGCTGCTTTTGGCCGGGAGATTCCATTTCCAGCCCCTATTGCTGGTTTGATTTTCTGCTGACGCTCTGCCTGCTCGCTCTGTTGCCAGCCACGGAAAAGGCGGTGGTGAAATGACCTATATTGAAAATATTTTTATCTGTATGGCGTCGCCCCTGCTGATCGCCGCCCTGTGCATGGGAAAGCGGCAGACAAAGTTTTTCCTGTTTTGCCTTGCGGGAATGGGTGCGTGTCTGCTCTCCGCTTACATCAATACCTTTCTCGCCGCACTTTACGGGGCGGATGCCTTTTGTCGCCACCTCGGAGATCGCCCCGGTGGTGGAGGAAGATGAAGCTCCTGCCGCTGCTCTTTACCTCTTGATATTTGAGCCGAAAGCGGAACAGATCAAGAATGCAGCTGTGATCACAGCTCTTTCTTTTGCCACATTTGAAAACGTCTGCTATCTGATCCAAAACGGGGCCGGACATTTTTCCTTTATTTTCTTCCGGGGCATTGGGACGGGAGCCATGCACGTCATCTGTGGGGCCATAGTGGGCGGAGGGCTTGTCTATGTGTGGCGGCGGACATGGTTAAAAATTGCCGGAACCTGCGGCCTACTGGGGCGGCAATTACCGTTCATGCAATCTATAACCTGCTGATTGCCTACGGTAGCGCGGCACAGTATATCGCTTATCTCCTGCCCGTTCTGATTTTGACAGTGGGAAAGCTTATCTCCCGCCGTCTCATACCGTGATACAACTGAATTTTTTTCTTCTTTGGGAGTTGCCTTTGTGCAGCTCCCAAATTTTTTGAAAAAATTTGATTTTCAGGTGAGAGTTTTTCACTTTTTTTGTACCTATATAAGTGAAAGACTTTTTAAGCTGTGCTTTTGAGGAGGTTGGAAAGTATGTACGATACAGAAAAGCGTGTTGCGCTGGTAAAAAAGCGAATGTATGAATATCGCCGCCGAAAGGAGCGGCATAGAGTCTATCACCTGTCTGCTCTGTGTTCTCTGCTGTTTTTGTCCCTTGCGGGAGCTTTAAGGACGGTGCAGATCCAGCCGATGGATGCCGCAGGAATGTACGGCGCGATCCTGTTGCATGAAGGGGTGGGTGGATATGTGCTGGTGGCTATGACTGCATTCGTGCTGGCCGTAGTGATAACGGTCGTCTGTATGAGGCTGCATGAACGAGAGAAGAAACAACAAAAACAAAAAAAAACAAAAGGAGAACACAATATGAAAAAAATTCCTATCTATGCTATTGATTCTCTGCCTGTTTTTAGGCGCACTGCCCGCACAAGCGCTGGCTTATGTTGCTGACAACATTCAACGGGCAGACACTGTAGAGCAGGTTTCGGTGGGCAACAGCTCACTCGTCCTGCAAAACGATTATATCCGCATAACGCTGAACAAGCAGGACGGCTCCCTCACAACTTCCCCTGCCGCAACGTCGAGCAGTGTCAATCAAACAGACAAGCAAAAACCATTCTGTGAGTTTGTTACATGGAAAGGCTACGGCTATAACAAACAGGAGCTTGTGTATCCCTCAACGCTCCGCCTGAAAAATGTGTCTTTTGTAAATAAAACGCCAAATGGCGATGCAAAAGCCATCAAAGTGGAGTATGACCTGACGACCAAGCTGCCCGACAGCACGCTTACCGCCACGACCGCGGTCTACTATGAGCTGGTGCAGTGCAAGGAAGACGAATCGTCAGAAGATACCTGGGGCGTACTGACGACCGTCAGCAGTATCTATATCACAGGCGGATATGTCCTCCTACGACTGATAGTGATGCTTATATGCCAAGGTGGGGCTATACCCTCGACGACTTTACCGGCATGGGGCACGCAAACGCCACAGACAGTCCTGCAATTAAGATGAGACGCACTGTCTACAATACGGATCAGCATACGGAATCGACCGAAAGCTCTGTTCTTACCAGCAAGGTGGAAAATCTGTCTACCTGGGACGCCTTTCTTTCAGGGAAGCGACTATTGCGGGTCGATATCCGCGATGTTTATGTGGACGGCTACACTTGGGCAAATCCCTTTGTAGGACTGACGCAAGCCTCTGATGTGCAGGGCATTGATATTATTCTTCCGGAAAGATTCAGCGTAACGCCGGACAGTAGTCCTGCCAACACCTATGTGGAGTGTAAGGGCGACGTCGCTTACCATTTCGACAGTAATGAACCAGGTGGGAATGTGCACTTCCTTTGGGGCTTCCGCGAATTGAAGAAAGGTGTTGAGAATGTTCCGACAGAAGCGGACAAGGTAGAAATCTCCATTGAGGCCAAGCGGCTGGCCGCCTTTGCCAACGGGGACAGTGTGACGGTGGAATATGTGGCCGACGATGCGGCACTGAACGCCCTGAAACAGCAATACGGCGATCCTATTGCCCTCATCAGCGGCGACTATGAGAGCAGAAACGGCACGGAATTTACCTTTACCGGTGGGGCGGCACTGCTCTCGCCCTCCGTGACGGCGACATGGGATCTGCTCCAACAAAAACAACAAGCTCGTCATCCACAAGGACGGAACGATCACTCATAGCGGTCTGAGCCTGAACGCACCGAGCTTTAAGTTTTACCAGCCGAAAAGCGGTGCAGGCAAGGACTTGAAAATCAAGCTCACACAGGACGGTTTCACATTTGACATTAATCCAACGAAAAATGAGGCTGTGATTTACGTTGATATCCCATATGCCAATGCAAAGCTGGAAAAGGCTGTTGCCGATGCGGCGGGAAATCTTGTGTTCAGCGGTGATATTAGCTTCCAAACCATCTTTGAGGGGGCAAGCTTCACTCTGGAAGAACTGGGCTACGGCCTAAATGAGAAGAACGAGTTTAAGGTCAACGGCGTTCACGCAACGGGTAGCTTTGACACGGCCAAAACGCTGTCGCTGGAGCTGGCCAGCGTCGAGGGCGAGGTCAATACCTTCAAGGGCAAAGAAAAATATGCTTTCAATCTGGAATTGAACGCTTTTGATCTCTTTGAAACCGAGGCCGAGTTGGAGCTGACACGCAGCAAACAAGACGGCAGCCTGCTCCCCAACACGCTGTACTTCTATGTCGCGTCCAGCCCCGGCATCCCCCTCATTCCGGTGCCGATCGGACAGCTCAACGGCGGCGGCGCGGGATTCAGCAATCTGGCTGATACAGTGAACGGCGACTATTTCGCCATCCCACCCCTCAAGCTACGGGGCACATTGAAGGGCACCTATCTCCATCTCATCGAGGGCAAGGGGGACGTAGTCATCGGACCGAGTGAGATTTCCCTTACGGCCAGCGAGGTGGGTATCGTCGGCACGAACGCATCCATTATTGACAGCTTTGGCTATGCTCTCAAGCTCAACGGACAGGAGCGGACTTATAAAGGAACCACCTACAAGGGGATCTATTTCGTCGGCTCCGAGGCCCTTAACCTGCATCTGCCGAATACTGCGTTCAATGTTATTGTCCTGAACTCCTCCGTCGAGCTGGGTGCGTTCGGCGGTACTGATGAGAACAAAACAAACCTTTATCTTGGCGTAGGCGCAAATGGCAGCGTCAGAGGCAGAGTGCAGTTCCCGGACAATATTCGCGTCCTCGGCGGTCTTGGTGTAGATGTTGCAAATATCAATCTCGTCATAGGAGGACAGACTATTTTCCCAATCAGGAATGCCAGCGTCAGCGAGGGCATGAAGCAGGCGTTTAGCAATATGGACGTGTATCTCGGTGCGATGACCGAGGTGGGCGGCTGGCTTGCCAGTGCCCGGGCATGGGTACTCTTGCCGAATATCGTTGAGACCAACTTCCGCATGGGCGGCGGTTGGGATATTGAGGTTAACGCGTTCGGCTATTTGCCCGAATGGGACTGGTCGGACAAGGGCGTCGATCCAATCGTGCAGGCCATGTCGTCGGAGGACAGCGGCGAGGCTGTCCCTATGCTGCTTGCGGAAGAATCAGGTGTACCTGTAGCTAGCGGTGAGAACACAGAGGAAATCACAGTGACTGCCGGTGCAGACGAAACGCCGTATATCTTGCTGGCCTTTGAGAACACGGTCACCGAACAGGAAATCAAGGATGCTTTGAAGATTCAGAAAGACAACCAAGAGATTAGTGTCAACTGGGTTGGCGAGGATGGTCTGATTGATGCCGACGCGGACATCAATGCGGACATCGATATCATACATAACACGACGGACAACAAGGACTACAGCGTGGCTCTCCTGCGGCTGAATGAAGGCGGGACCTATACGGTCAACACGGGCTCGCTTGAACTAAAAAAACACCAAGAAGCCGCTGTAACACCATTTGAGGAACTGGACTTGTCTCTGAACAATCAGCAGGTGACTGGCCAAATCAAGTACGCCGAAACGGATACAAAGTATGTACTTCGCACCTATTTTGCAAATGAAGAGGGCGGAGCAGATTATCTGATTGATGAGCAGGAGGAACGGACGCAAGTAATATCTCAGTCGAGATTCCACAGAGCGGTGCGCTGGCACCCACGGGCAGCTACTATGTGACCTCTTTCCTCATGACGGAAAAGAGCGTTGAAAGTACCAACGAGAACGGCGAGGTGGAAACCCCTGACCGGTCTCGTCGCCATCGACAATCAGCAGTTCGACACTCAGGTGAGCTACACGAACAACAACCATCCGATTGCGCCTGACAACGTTGCATTGAACCTTGCTGGAAACGAGGTCATGACGGCATCGTGGGGTAAGGTAGACAGTGCCGATGGTTACGCCGTGACAATCTATCAGAAGCAAGACGACGGCACATACAAGGACACCGGTTTCGGCTATGACCTTGATAAAAACGCCACCTCTATCAATATGGCACTTACTGTTGGCGGGCAAGCGGTTGAGGTGAACGAAGAAGGAGAAATTTCTTCCACCACGGCGGCAGAAAACCTTGAAGCAAACAAGACCTACAAGGTGGGCGTGAGGGCATACAGAACCATCGAGGGCGGCAAATACTACAGTACGGAAGTCGAATCTTCCGAGCTATATCTGCCACAATATACGCCGTTGAATTTGATGCTCTCCATGAATGATACGCCTTGCATAGCAGACGAAAACGGCGTGTACCATGCCTATGTGGACGGTACCGACGATGTGCTAACGGTAAACTGCGAAACAACCGGTGTCACCTACAAGGTCACACGGATGGATACGAATGCCGAGATTCGTGAGAATACCGCAGGATCAGGGTATATGCTTCCCGATTTTTTGAGGGCAGCCTGATGTTCAGGATCGACGGTATTTCAGGTGTTGCGGGCAATACGACCGCCAAGGATATGACCAGTGTGTTCTTGCTGGTTAGTGTGGATAAAAACGCCGCCTGTGCTGACTCTTTCTGCTCCGATATTCTACGCTGACAAGATGACGGGCGAATATCAAATCACAGGCAGGAAATGATGGTAAATCTGTCGATGCGGCTAACGATGGCTCCTTCACCGTACCCGGTACGCTGGAGAGCAACGGTGGTGTTCTTTCCCTTTACGCACAGGACAGTGCGGGGAACGAATCCGCTTTGCAGCTTGCACTGATTACAAAGCAGCCGCAGTATGCTGTCACAGTGAACGGAAGCTACGCACAAGATTCGGGCGATGGAGAGTATTCAGAGGGCGAAACAATAACGATTAAGGCTGGTGAGCGCAGCGGTTATCAGTTCGGTGGTTGGACCTCCAATCGTGATGTTGCCTTTGCGGATGCAAGCAGCGCGACAACGACCTTTACCATGCCAAACGCCGACGTAACCGTTACAGCTAACTGGAAAAAAATCTGTTTCCCCTACGCCAATCACTCCTGGCGATACGGTAAAATATATCGTGGAGCATTATAAGGCTAGTAACGATGGTTATACGCTGGAAGAAACGGAATATCTTGGAGGTGCTATCGGTTCGAATGTTACCGCTGAGCCAAAAACCTACACAGGCTACACTTATAATCCTGATGCAGAAGGAAGTATTACCAAAGGGACATTAAAAAAAGATTAGCAGTGCATCGGATATATTGACCTTAAAACTCTACTATGACTTAACTGTTTATGCTGTGACCGTAGAAAATGATGGAAATGGCTCTGCAACTGCTGTTCCCGGATCCGCAACGATGGGAGAGACAATATCACTAACTGCTACGCCGGACAGTGGCTACCACTTCAAGTCGTGGGAAGTTGTTTCCGGCGATGTGACGATCAGCGAAGATAAGTTTACCATGCCCGCAGGAAATGTGACTGTAAAGGCTCTTTTTGAAAGAAAATCAAACAACGACGAAGGAACCACTTACTACACATTGACCTTTGATACCAACGGTGGTAGCAGTATTCATGCAATCCGCACGACTTCTGGTAAGACGATTAACCTTTCCGACTACATCCCGACCCGCAACGGCTATGACTTTACCGGCTGGTATTCCGATAAGACGCTGATGCAGAAAATCACGGAAATCAAGCTGAACGAAAACAAAACAGTTTATGCTGGTTGGACAAAACTGACAAGTGATGGTTCATCTACCCAAAAGCCTCCGACTGGTGATAGCAACGAATTGCTCCTCTGGTCTGTTTTGCTCCTTATTTCTGGTTTCAGCATAATAAACATTGTACTGCTTGTTAAAAAAGAAAAAAAGGGTGCAAAATAATCAACATATAAATAAGCTAATGTAGAAAGGAGGTAACGGACATAGTTTCGTTATCTCCTCGTATTGTAAATACCATTCACCTTAAAAATAAGGCTTTTCTCTACTTTTTTAATTCCTAGAAAACTGCTGCCAGCGGACAAGTGTTTTCACATACTCCGCAGGCAACACATCTTTTCTATCGACACTTGCCACTCTTTTTGCCAATGCTTTGTTCCCCTTTCAAATTTTGTATCTCTATTGTACCTGAAAAAGGTAAATCCTTCTGTGACATTATTACATAAGAATTTACCTTGAACACTAATAACTGCAATGACATATTTTTATTTATGACATATGTCAATTATTCGATTGACGCATCTTAAAAAAAGCAAGTATACTATGTTCATAAAGGAGATAACTGTTATGAGCTTCGAAAAGTATTTTCCAGTATGGAATGAGTTAAATACAGCACAAAAAAACTAATTTCAGATAATTTGATCACACAGCATGTAAAAAAGGAACAGTCATTCACAACGGGAAAATAGATTGTACCGGATTATTACTGGTTAAATCCGGGCAGCTTCGAACTTACATACTTTCAGATGAAGGACGGGAGATTACACTTTACCGTCTGTTTGATATGGATATGTGTCTTTTATCCGCCTCATGTATGATACGATCCATTCAATTTGAAGTAACCATTGAAGCAGAAAAAAGATACTGATCTTTGGATCATCCCTGCTGAAATCTATAAAGGTATCATGAAGGAATCTGCTCCCGTTGCAAACTATACCAATGAGTTAATGGCTACCCGTTTTTCTGATGTCATGTGGCTGATTGAACAAATCATGTGGAAGAGTTTAGATAAGCGTGTTGCTTCATTTCTTTTAGAAGAGACCTCTATCGAAGGAACAAATGAATTGAAAATCACTCACGAAACTATCGCCAATCATCTTGGTTCCCACAGGGAAGTTATCACTCGAATGCTTCGATACTTTCAAGGCGAAGGACTCGTCAAACTCTCCCGCGGCAAAATCACAATCCTGGATTCGAAAAGACTGGAAACACTACAAAGATCATAAAACTGTTTATTTCTAATAATCCATACCACATGCATATGCCCTTTCGATCAGCGTACGGTCATTAACCACTGCATCATAGAAGCGAAATCCGCCGGAAAAGTTGTATGTTTCATATCCATTTCCTCCAGAATACGACTGGCAATATAACTTCGCAGCCCACTCTGGCATATCAGATATACCGGCTTTCCTTTCTCAACTTCATTGATTCGTTCCTCAGTTCATCTACTGGAATATTTTTAAATCCATCCATATGTCCCCTGCTAAATTCATCTACCGTTCTCACATCCAGCAACACAGCACTTTTATCTTTAGAAATCTTATCCATATCTTCCAAATGCCATTGTTTTAAGGTTCCTTTTGCTATATTGTCTATTATGAATCCGGCCATATTTACAGGATCCTTTGCAGAGGAATATGGCGGTGCATATGCGAGATCCAAATCTTTCAACTGGATTGCCTTCAGCCCTGCATGGATTGCTGTTGCCAGCACATCGATACGTTTATCAACTCCTTTATATCCAATAATCTGAGCACCAAGCAAAGGATAAGTCTCTTTTTCAAAAACCACCTTCATGGTCATCACTTTTCCACCAGGATAGTAACCGGCATGACTCATAGGAGAAAGAATTACTGTGTCTACCTCTAATCCTGACTTTTTGAGCATTAGTTTCATTGATACCTGTAGTGGCTGCTGTCATATCAAACACTTTGATAACGGAGCTTCCCTGACTGCCTAAATAATGGCTATCACCACCACAAATATTATCAGCAATAATCCTTCCCTGTTTATTGGCAGGTCCTGCTAAAGAGATCAACGCATCATTGCCAGTAACATAATGTTTTACCTGAACAGCATCACCTGCAGCATAAATGTCTGGTACAGAAGTTTCCATTCTATCATTCACCACAATACTTTCCTTGATGCCAAGTTCCAGACCAGCTTCTTTTGCTAATGCTGTGTCCGGTGTAACGCCGATTGCCAGTACTACCATATCAGCATGAATGGATGGATTATCTTTCAATAGGACCTCCACTCCATTGTCTTTTTTTCTTTAAACCCTTCTACTGTATAGCCCAATACCAGTTTTATCCCGTGTTTTCTCATTTCACTATGAATCATCGATGCCATATCTGGATCAAAAGGATTCATCAGCTGCTTAGGCCGCTGGACAATTGTAACATCCATGCCAAGCTCCCTCAAATTTTCTGCCAGTTCCAGACCAATAAAGCCACCACCTGCCAATACAACCGATTTTGGATGATTCTTATTTATATATTTCTTTATCCGAAAAGTATCTTCTACTGTACGAAGTGTAAAAAGCTTATCAATACCTACTCCAGGAAGTCTCGGCTGTGTTGGTTTTGCACCTGGAGAAAGGATAAGTTTATCGTAATTTTCTTCAAATATTTCACCGTTTTCTAAATTCTTCACTAAAACAGTTTTACGTTCCGGATGTATGGAGATAACTTCATGATGAATTTTCATATTAATACGGAAGCGTTTTTAAAAAACTCTCGGGTGCCTGTAGTGTAAGTTCTTCCGGATCTGTGATCACATCTCCAATATAATATGGAAGTCCACAATTCGCATAGGATATATATCCAGATTTTTCAAATACCGTTATTTCTGCATATTCATCCAGTCTGCGTATTCTTGCTGCAGCTGTAGCTCCTCCGGCTACACCACCTACGATTATTACCTTCATCTTTTCTCCACCTTTCCTCATTAAAGCATTTCTAAAATTGCATTCTTAGGTCTTACTCCGGAAACCTGCTGAATAATCTTCCCATTTTTCATGACAACTAAAGTCGGAATACTCATAATACCGAACTTATTTATTTCATTCTGAAAATTATTTTTATTGATATTAATAGCAGACATTTTACAGTCCTCCTTGTTTTTTTCTTTTGTGGCTTTATTATAATCTGAACTTCATTTATTTTCTGTGATATCATCACATTATTATCGTGATTAATTTTTTTTAAATTTATCCTGGATTATTTTTTGAAGTGTAAAAAGACATAAAAAAGATGCCAGGATTTCTCCTGACACCATAATGACTGTGCCAACTTCGTGCCCAGTGGGCACAAGGTTAGTTCATTATTCATTTTCTGCATTCACCAATTCTTTCTTGGTTTTCTTTTTCCCAGAAAGCATTTTATGTCCTGAATAAATAGCCATAACCATGCCAATCAAAGAACTAACCGCAAAATACTTATGTTCTGATTTTAAACCTTTATATCCGGTATAAAAAGTGCCAAACATTGTGAGTAATGCTCCAAGTGACCAATATTTATGTGCTTTCATTCTACCACCTCTCTCTTTGTGCTTTTTTTATTTGATTCATCCATCGCAAAATAATCGTTGCTCCATATTCCCCTGGGCAGAGCCATTATTGTCATTACTTCTCCGTATGTATGTGTCTATTACTTACAAAACTCAAATGCCACATAATACACATAATCGTTATTTGAAATAAACGCTGTTTGGCTATTTATAAGATCATCTAAAACCGGAACAATCATTGTTTTATCATCATAAAAAGAAAGGCAATAAGTGGCTGCTGCTTATTATATCGGATATCTACGATATTTTGTATTTCAGTTGCGGATCTACCATAGTATTCTCTATCTTCTACATTTTCTAAAATAGGAATTTCGGTTGACAACCTACTACCACCTCCAGAAATAATTAACTTAATTACATAATTATCGAAATCAGACACCATTACGATTTCACCACTTTTTGGCGAACCAATATCTTCAAATCCCATTTCAACTTTGTCCTGATTACTTAATCTTCCTGATTCATATCGGTGAATATGTAATCTGAGTTTTTTATATTCATCCGTTGTGATAAACTTGTAGATGAATGCTCCATCCGGTCCAGCAAGCAGTTTTGCCGTCTGCATTTCTATACTATCCTCTGCAAGAGGCGCAATGAAATTCTGCGGTTTTTTCAAACGGTATATGGTAAATCCGATTATTGATACTGCACAAATAGCTATAACTAATAATATACATTTCATAATCTTCAGGCATTTCTGTTTATTTATATTGTCTCGGATCACTTCAATAATATTTGTTTCTGACTTCTGAATCATGTTCTCTTGGACTATATCTTCTCCTGCCAGAAACTCGTTGAGACTAATACCAAGAATCGAACAAAGCTCTTTATAAACAGATACATCCGGAAGGCAAACTCCCTCGCTCCCATTTAGAAACAGACTTATCACTCATACCTAATTTTTCTGCCAGTTGCTTTTGTGTCATCCCCAGGGACTTTCGCTTTCCTGCAATGTATTTTCCGATTTTGATAAGATCCATCCATCGCACCTCCTTCTTATATTAATCGTACTCTATTTGAGAAGAAAAAAAGCATACCCCTCGAAGGTAGAATATGATTTTTTAAGCCGAGTTTGCCAGATAAAATAAAGAGCTTATATAGCGGATTCATATACAACTTTACAGTTTTTATTACTGTATCCTATATATTCCAGACACTGCCATCAAGAAACATCGAAGCTCGTCTCTGTCTGTAAATTCATTTTGCACAAATTCTTCTTGGTGAAAAGATAATATTTTATCTTGTTCATTAATCCAACATATTAGCTTTTTATTTTTGCTTTCATTTATGTAACAAATTTCGTTCCATTCACAATCAACACAAATTGTTTCACACTTTCTACAAGACAAAATATTATCATGAATAGTTTTTCTGCACGAAAAAATGAGGAATGGAGTCGAACCATTCCCCCACTTGCTACAGGATTTCTCCTGACACCATAGTGACTGAACCAACTTCGTGCCCAGTGGGCACAAGGTTAGTTCATCTCATTTTTCCATCTAATCTGTTTTATTGCTCTACCCTATCACACTGGCACCAAATGGCATGAAAGAAAGTCTTGCCATCTTAAAAACTGCTTTCCAAACGGAATTCCAACTATCGTAATACACCATAGAAAACCAATTATCAGATTCCCCAATGCCATTTCCCAGCCAAAGAACAGGATCCAAATTAAATTCACCAAAAATGAGAACATTCCATTTTCATATACAATTTCTTTTCCAAAAGGCCAGAATGCTAGAGATGCAAATTTGAAACATTGCAGTCCCACTGGGATTCCAATAATTGTAATACACCATATGCATCCCGCAAAAATCCATGCCAGTCCACCCAGTAATCCTCCAAATATAAACCAAAGAATATTTCTAATGTTCTCATAACTGCATCTCCCCTGTCTCCATTGTTTTAGTATTCTTTTGAAATTTCTCCTGTACCATCATGAGCATTTTTTCCAAAAAGACTGTGCAAATCTCACATCATCCTCTTCTGTCCGTTTTTTCGTTCCCTTAAAATGATTCTTATGGGAACTTCTTCTGGCTTTTTTACTCAGGTGTCTTTCCATTAGCATCTGATCAATATTATCATCCGTGTACCATTTACCTGACTGATGAATAGCATACGCTCCTTTTCCTAACGCCATTGCAGCCACCCCATAATCCTGCGACACGACAACGTCTCCTTTATGGCAGATACTAATCAGTTTATAATCGACCGCATCTGCTCCTGCCCCTACTACAATCACTTCGCTATAATTAGAATACAAAATATGATTCGTATCACACAGCAATGTAGTTGGAATATTATATTTCTCTGCTATTGTCTCGATAATACCAACTACCGGACAGGCATCTGCGTCAACAAATATGCACTAGTGCCTCTCCATTTCTTTTTTTGAATCCATGTCATAATTACATCTACAAGATATTCCTGCTGCACTTGGCTTTAGTTCTTTTTCCCGGTTGCATTTTATGCCACTTCCGGATGCACTCTCTGCAACATGTTGCAGTTGCATACTGGGCAATAAATACCGGGTGACCACGCATTGGTGTCTGCTTGCCATCATTTGCTACATATGCCGGAGCTTCTCTTTTTTTGAGATAAAATCCTCTGCATGTTGTCTGATTCTCTCCATGTCTCGCCTCCCGGCTCGGTCGTTGCTCCTGCTACGCAGGGTCGTCCACTGGACGACCGCAACCTTTTTCGTTTATGTAATCAATATCTTTCTGCTTTAGATGGAAACTGCTTCGAACTTGGAATTGTTCAGTCGCTCAAATAACTGCTTGTACCATTCATCCTTCGTCATATCATCACCTTAAATCATATTGTTTCATAGTTTCTGCGTTTCGATATTCATGTTTTTCATAATATCCTATCAGTTTTCCCTCTTCTCTGAGTGCAACCATATAAACATCTTTATTCTGCTTCTCATTATGGAAAGTATAAACGATATTATGCCTTTCATCTATTGCAAACCAGTCCACTACCTACTGTATTTTATCTCTTGATTCCGGATTATGACAATCTAACAGACTTCTTCCAATAAGTTTATCGCCACCTCGCCCATCAAAAATATGTGCTGTTCCAAAAGGTCTTACCCTTGGCTGGCCTCCTTCCACTGTTGCCAAATAATATGTTTCTGCTTCTTTCAAAAAATTTACTACTTGTTCCATAGTATAATTCTCCTGCCTTAACTGTTTATCTGATACTTATAATGAATTACAACTATTCTCAGTATAGCATATATTGCTTTATTAAGTATCAATAATTTGCCTTATGAGAAGGTGGGGAATAACGAACCTGTATGTATAAAGCTTAAAACTATCGTTCTCTAATCTTCCTGACATTACGATTCATGAGGTGTCTTCCAATATGTCTATAAGCAAATGCTTTAAAGGCTGAAATTTCTTGATGATGTTCCTTCAACAGTTCATCTGGACAATCATAAACACCAAAATCCTGATTGATTCCCTCGCTCTGAATATAAGTATTGTTCCTGTAACTTCTTTATGTAGGTTTTATCCAAAATGAAAGCTTCCAGTTCGTACCACTGATTTTCGAAATTAATTTCTACCCAGCTATGGAAAATACTTTTTGGAGCATTACGGTAAACAAACCCGGTCATAGCCCCTTTCTGCAATCTTTTTATCAATCGTAAAAACCATGTACTCTGCATGGAATATTGCAGGCACGTAAAAGTGCCATAAATAAAGTTCCTTTTGTATTACATTGTCCATAACCATCTGCAAGTACTTTTTGAAGCTGAAATTCACCCATTTCCTTCCATTTCATATTCTGAATAAGTTTTTGAATTGCCGGATTAGAAAAATCAACCATTCGTGTTTCCCTAAGATACTTATCTTTCATTTCCTATCGCCTTTCCCATAGGTTTTCTCACAACACAATGCATTCGCATACCTTTACGAATTTCAAATTTTTCTACTTTTAATCCTGCTTTTTGCAACATTTTATGACCACATCTCTTGTTGGCACCTGGACATCTCCATGTCCGCATATATTTGCCAACGGCATTTCCAATATATTCATTAGCCATACCAATACTTTATTGTCACTGGTCACATCCCGCAGGATCAATCTTCCATTTGGGCGAAGACATCTTTTTACACTGTCAAAAAAATGCCTGTGGATCCGGATAATGATGAAAGCTCATAGAACAAATAATTGCATCAAATGAATCCTTTTCAGAAGGAAAGTTTTCACAGTCTCCTACAACAAACGTTGCATTTGAAATGTTTTTCTTTTTTTTTGCCTGTTCAATCATGGCCGAAGTCAAATCCAGACCTGTATAATGTCGGTCTGGATGTTTTTCTGCTAATAAAGAAATCATTGGTGCAGGTCCACAGCCTGCATCCAATAAATCTCTAAATGGCTCCTTCTCTAATTCTTCCAGAATATCCGGATAATCCTTCTTGCACATTTCGTAAATACCAGCATGGCTACTTTCATATCTTCCTGCTGCTTTTTGTAAATTCTTTAATTGACAATTTTTTTATATTCTTCATTTTTCATGCTTTTTTTCTCCAATCACACCACACCATAAATCAATATTCTCATAAGAATCATTCCTCTCCTCTTACCCCAGTGCCACATCCAGAATCATCATCAAACTAAATCCAACCGCAAAGAAAAGCGTACCAATATTCGAGTGCTGTCCCTGAGACATTTCCGGAATTAGTTCTTCAACCACGACATATAACATAGCTCCTGCTGCAAAGCTGAGTAAATATGGTAATGTCGGGATTACCAGCTGTGCGACAAGAATCGTCATTACTGCTCCAACCGGTTCAACGACTCCTGAAAGTACACCTCCCAGAAATGCCTTTCTCTTACTTTCACCCTCCGGCATGGATATAATCGCTCCTTCTGGGAAATTCTGGATAGCAATTCCAAGTGATAAAGCAAGTGCACTTGTTGCTGTAATCTGTGCATTTTCAGCAAGAAATCCTGCATACATAACACCAACTGCCATACCTTCAGGGATATTATGTAATGTAACTGTCAACACCATCATCGTAGTACGGCCAAGTTTGCTTTTCGGTCCCTCTGCCTGATCACTTCCAACATGAAGATGTGGAATCAAATGATCAAGTGCGAGTAAAAACAATATACCAATCCAGAACCCAACAACTGCCGGAACAAACGATAAAGTTCCCATCTTCTCCGATTGTTTAATAGCTGGAATCAGAAGACTCCAGATTGAAGCAGCAACCATTATACCTGCTGCAAACCCTGCAAGTGCACGTTGTAGTAACTTTCTAAGTATTTTTCTCATAAAAAACACGCATGCTGCACCTAGCGTTGTTCCAACAAATGGAATCAGTATACCTTCAAAAACATTCATTAGCATTATGTATTCCTTTCTGTATAGTCAAAATGTACTTTCACACCGCTCTGTTGTTAGTTTTAACTAACTATCATGTATAAAAGAAACCGTGCAAAAAGCAAACTGTAATTTCACACGGTTTTCCTTATGTTTAAGTATATCACTTACGAAATCATATAACAATATAATTCTTTTAACAATTTACAAAACCTGATATGTAATGACTTTTGTCAAGAGGTAAATTGAGAAAAATCACCACAAATTTATTAAATTTTACCTGGAGAACCCATGAAAGGGCTCACAGACGTATCAGTCCCCGGCTTTGGCCACTCTGATATACGTGGATTCGGATTGTTCCTTACCGACAGGTCAATGGTCCGCCGTGAGCTCTACCGTCTAACAGCGTGGATCACAGGCGAACCTGTGCCAACATAGGTTTATCGTAGATAGCTCGAACCTTGAAAGATGCTAAAACCCTTTCAGGGATCTATCACAGAACAGTTGAAGAAAAAATAATGCAATGAAAATGCAATCCTATAAAGGAAAAGCTGTAAAACCCTTGTAAACAAAGGCTTTACAGCTCAGCTTCAACTATTCAAACTCAATCGTTCCAGGCGGTTTAGAAGTCAGATCGTAAAATACTCTGTTAACTCCCTTAACCTCATTAATAATTCTGCTCATTACCTTATTCAGTACATCATAAGGAATTTCAGCAGCCTCAGCTGTCATGAAATCTACAGTTGTTACTGCTCTTAAAGCAACAGCATAATCGTATGTTCTCTCATCCCCCATAACTCCGACACTTCTCATGTTTGTCAGTGCTGCAAAATACTGGTTAATATTCTTGTCAAGTCCTGCGTTTGCAATCTCTTCTCTGTAGATGGCATCTGCATCCTGAACGATTTTTACTTTTTCTGCTGTTACTTCTCCGATAATACGAATCCCAAGTCCCGGTCCCGGGAACGGCTGACGGAATACCAACTTTTCCGGAATTCCCAGCTCCAATCCTGCCTTACGTACTTCGTCTTTGAACAGATCACGAAGAGGCTCAATGATGTCTTTAAAATCTACATGCTCCGGAAGTCCACCTACATTGTGGTGAGATTTAATCACTCCGGATTCTCCACCAAGACCGCTCTCTACAACGTCTGGGTAAATGGTTCCCTGTGCGAGGAAGTCAACTGCACCAATCTTCTTGGCTTCTTCTTCGAAGATACGGATGAATTCTTCTCCGATAATCTTACGTTTTGCTTCTGGTTCTGTAACGCCTGCTAACTTATCGTAGTATCTCTGCTGCGCATTTACACGGATAAAGTTCAGGTCGAACTGTCCATTTGGTCCGAATACACTTTCTACTTCGTCACCTTCGTCTTTACGGAGAAGACCATGATCGACAAATACACATGTCAACTGCTTTCCGATAGCTCTGGATAACAGTCCTGCTGCCACTGAAGAATCTACTCCGCCAGACAGTGCAAGAAGTACTCTTCCGTCACCGACTTTTTTCACGGATCTCGATTGTATTCTCTACGAATGCATCCATCTTCCAGTCGCCTGCACATCCGCAGACACCTAATACAAAGTTCGATAACATCTTAGTTCCTTCTGCTGTGTGAAGTACTTCCGGATGATACTGGATTGCATATAATCCTGCTTCTGTATTCTCAGCTGCTGCAACCGGGCAGTCCGCTGTATGTGCTGTGATCTCAAATCCAGGTGCAATCTGTGAGATGTAATCAAAATGACTCATCCAGCAGATTGTCTTCTCTGATACACCTTCAAAAATCTTGGAATCTTTCTTATCTATCAGCACCTCTGTCTTACCATACTCACGTACCGGAGCCGATTCTACTTTTTCCTCCAAGTACATGCGTCATAAGCTGCGCACCATAACATAATCCAAGAACCGGAATACCTAGTTCGAACAATTCTTTTTTATATGTCGGGGAATCTGCTTCATAACAGCTGTTTGGTCCGCCTGTCAGGATGATTCCCTTTGGATTCATGGCTTTGATCTTCTCAATATCTGTTTTGTATGAGTAGATCTCGCAATATACATTGCATTCTCTGACACGTCTTGCTACCAGCTGATTGTACTGTCCACCAAAATCAATGACAATTACTAATTCTTTTTTCACAAGAATTTCCTCCTATTTGTTTTCTATATGGCTAATCTTTATTATAAAATAGAAGTCCCGTTTTTACAAGGAGACTTCTATCTTATACGATCGCATTTTTCTTCCAACTTCCTTTGAAATACCGGATCACAAAGCAGAGCGCACGGAATACCCAGTCAATGACCATCGCAACCCAGACACCAAATACACCCATGCCCAGATATTTCCCAAGCACGTAACTGAATCCGATCCGGAATATCCACATGGATATACTTGAAATATACATACACGCTTTCGCATCTCCCGCCGCACGGAATGTCGCAGGCAGACTGAATGCAATCGGCCAGATGAAGATCGCACCGATTCCGTGGAAATGTATGATATCTGCCGTCGTTCTTGCTGTAAGATCCGACAGATTATATGCCTTTAATATAACCGGCAATAATGAAAATATGAATAATACCATCGCTGTCATACTGACATAAGTAATAACCATTAATTTTTTATTATAATATCCTGCCTGTTCATAATCACCAGCACCCACACATCTTGAAATAACCGGTGTGATCGCCAGCGTAACTGCCATTCCCGGAAGGATCTGAAACAATGCGATCGCATTCGACACTGCATTCGCCGCAATCGCATAGGTTCCGAATGTCGATACCAGGCTGAGCACGATAATCTTTCCAAGCTGGAACATGCTGTTCTCCAGGCCATTCGGCACACCGATACTTAGAATCTTCTTAACCATTTCCCAGTTAATTCGGTAACGCCAGGTCCGTTCTATGTGAAGCGTCCGTTTCTCATCACACAATAGCACAATTATAATAATCGCCGCCGTCATCCTTGACACCAGTGTCGGAATCGCAACCCCTTCCGTTCCACGGTGAAAACCAAGATCAAGATCGCATTTCCTCCTATATTAATAACGTTCATGATGATCGATATTTGCATTGTTACCTTCGAATTGCCCATTGTACGGAAGATCGCCGCTCCTCCGTTATACAGTGCCATGAATGGAATCGATGCCGCCACGATCAGCAGGTAAATGTCTGCATGATGCATCACATCCTGATCAATCTTGCCGAATACCGTATGCAGGATAAATGATTTTCCTAAATATACAAGTACCGTAATACCGATTGCACATATAGTAATAAACCATACCATCTGAGTTGCCGATTTACAGGCCTCCTCTTTTCTATCCTGTCCCAGAAACTGTCCTGCGACTACTGCACCTCCGGTCGCCAGTGCGGCAAATGCATTAATCAAAAGTACCATTATCTGATCCACCAACGATACTCCCGACACCGCCGCCTCGCCGACGCTTGCGATCATGATGGAATCCGCCATTCCAACCAGTACCGCCAGAAACTGCTCGACCACTAACGGCAGGATCAATGCCAACAGTGCTTTATTATCAAAGAAATATGCCTGCTGTTTCTCTTTTTTTTTACTCTTTCCCATTTTCTTCTCCTGTAATGTTTATATGCCGAAAAAAATTCCCCAACGTATATTCTTATTATACGCTGAGGATTCTTCTCATACAATATCCAGTTACTGCAGAAGTAAACTTATGCAGCTACAAATTTATCCAGTTCTTTCCAAAGATTTTCGCATTCTTCTTCATATACTTTCAGTTCTATTTTATGGTCAAATCCAAGATTCATAAGACCTAACAGGGACTTTGCATCTACAATATATCTACCCCGTTTCATATCCATATCAAAAGGAGATTTTTCTACGATCTTTACAAAATCTATCACATCACCCGGATTCGAAAAAAATAACACTTTTTCGTACTCATTATTGGTCCCTCCTTTTTTTTCTTATTGGAAATATCTTAACATTCTCCCGTATTTCTACAAGGGGAAATATTTAAAAAGGATGACTTTTTGACTGAATTTGTGTTTTTTAACGTTTTTTAATCTAACCGTTCTTTTTCGGTATTCAAGTGGCAACATTCCAGTCTCTTCCTTGAACACGCGGCTCATGTATTTAGGGTCTGTATAACCCACCATTTCAGCAATCTTCGTCAGTTTCCAGTTTGTAACCGTCAAAAGTTTTTTTACGTGTTCAAGCCTGTACCCCTCGGATCGTCTCGGTAAATGTCCGTCCTGTTTCTTTTCGGAACTGAGTACTTAAGTACTCCTCTGTCACATGTAGCTTTTCTGCAATCTCTTCCAATGTAATACCCTGATCATAATATTCTCGGATATTCTCCAGTGCCTTTTGAATCAGAAGACTTATATTATTGTGGCATTCTTCTTTGCTTGTCAGATATTCGAAGAATTCATCTGCTTTTTTCTTCTACGTCCGTCCATCCATTGGCTCTCGATATTCCCTGAAGAAAGGCCTGTCCTTTTCTCTGCGCCTGTAGTGCCCCTGTTCTGCCGCCATCTGGATCAGGACCAATGCGATATGGATACATCCCTCCTTGGCCTCCTGCGGGGTACATGGAAGTTCCCTGCAATATGCCTGATACCTGGAAAATATCTTTTAAAACGCTTCAAATCCTTATTCATCAGTGCTTCTTTGGCTTCTATTTCAAGGTGCAGCGGATACTTATATGAATGCAGCTTAATTTTCTGTATTTTTTCCTTACAGATTAATGTTCCCTTCTTCAGAATCAGATTCCATTCTGCCGCATGATCTAGTTCTCTGACCGCTTCATGCATATTTTCAAATCCATCACTGACCGCCCAGGTACATATCACCCTTCCGCGCACCGTATTGCAGATCATCGGAACAATCGTCTGTTCCAGATACTGATAGGTCTCATGTTCATTTCCCATATGATAAAAAAGACCACAAAACTCTGACGTCCGTACATCTCGATGGTATAGGCACAGAAATCCTGTTGCTGATTGAAGATCTCCAATTCTTTCAGCATCTGCAGCACTTGTTCTTTATATTTCTCATAATTTGAGCCCATGCCGATTCCCAGAATGCCAATCCTTTCGTCCGGTGCGATTCCATAACCTTCTTTTATGAGTTCTTTTATCTGCAGGTCATCTTTCAGCTTTCCTGCCATCGCATTCGGGAAAATGTATTCCAGATTCAGAATGTGTTTCCACTTTTTCTCGCTTTCCAGCTCTCTTCTCAATCTTCTTAGTACATTGCGGACTTCATAAGTTTTCAATGGTTTGACCAGAAAGTCAACGGCACCAAGCTCCATTGCACGTTTTGCATACAGAAATTCTGGACAGGAACTTGTAATCACAATTTTGCAGGATATCTTTCTTTTCTGCAGGGCTTCGATCATCTCGAATCCATCCATCTCCGGCATCCGGATGTCTGTAAATATCACGTCCGGACCAGCTTTTTCCCGGACCAGCTTTTCCACCAGCGCAAGCCCTCTGGCTCCATTGGCTGCACTTCCTATGATCTCTATATCCGACTCTTCCTGTTCCAGACATTGTAACAGTTCGTTCTTATATAACTCATTATCTTCTATGACAATTATTCTCACGGGGAATACCTCCTTCCAGATTATATCTTACCCTATCCCAGATGATACGCATCCAGTGTCTTCGCCAGATATCTGACTGTCTTATCCACCGCCTCGTCTACCGTCGGCTTGTCCCTGTCACTTCGCATGATTGCAAGCATTCCCCGATAGATCAGCACACTCATTTCATTCAGTTCTTTAATCTCCTGCTCAGATATCTCATAATTTCTTTCTCTGATCACATCTCTTAGCAGATCTTCGTTGCGTTTGAAGAAATCTCCTTCTTTCAAAAATCCTTCGTAATCTTCTGTCTTTTCTTCCTTTTCATTTGGATAAATCTCATAATATCTCCGGAAAACCTCATTCAGGTTCTGTGTCCCTTCCGGACTGAAGAATAAAGTTATAGATTCTCGGTCTCTGGAACGAATGTCTGCAAAAGCAGCGCCACTGTCCCAGATACCACTCCTGAAAATCCTTTCCCTCGGCCTTGTGTATCAACGTTTCCTGCATATATTCATCCAAACATTTTACACTTGCAAATAATTCCAGTTCATCCAGATTAGAGAAATAATGATACAGCGTTGCACTGTTGTATTTTTTTGCCTGTTCTGCAACCTTCCTGATCGTCAGATTCTCAATTCCTTCTTTTTCCATTAATTCAATTGTCGCATTGATGAAATACGACATAATCCTTTTTCTCTTTTCCTGTCTGTTTCCTCCAACTGTTGCCACAGTCTGCTGTCCTCCTTCATTCTCTTCCTTAATTTTAACTTTTTTGCAATTTTTAACAACATTTCATACATCCGATTTATTTATCTCTTCTATTAATATATCCATTTTTATATTAGCATTTCAATAAAATTTTTTCAATTCATAATAATTATGCATAATTTATTTTTATTATCTACTATCATTTTATCTTATATGCACAATTTGTAAACAACGATTGACTTCCATTTAATTATATAGTATCTTATTACTATGCGTTTTATATAAGCTGGGAAACTTGGATAAAATACGTGTATAAAATATTGGAGGTTTTTTATGGGAAACAAAAGAACAAAAAAAAATCCATCAGTCTTGAAGGATTCGTCTTTCTGGCAATCTTTTTTAGGAATTTTCGGTGGTATGGGTATGAAAATGGGCGGTGTCAACATGCTGAACACATTGATGAACACCGGCTACCAGCTGCTTCTTGAGACAGTCTTCTATATTATGGCAATCGCGGTTCTTGCCGGAGCCATTTCAGGACTGTTCTCAGAATTCGGTGTCATTTCGATGGTGAATAAATTACTGTCACCGCTGATGAAGCCACTTTATAATCTGCCGGGTGCCGCAGCACTCGGTGTAATCACTACTTATCTGTCCGACAATCCGGCAATCCTGGGACTTGCTGAAGATAAGAATTTCCGTAAATATTTCAAGAAATTCCAGCTTCCGGCTTTAACGAACCTTGGAACATCTTTCGGAATGGGACTGATTGTAAGTACATTCATGATCGGTCTGAAGTTAAAAGGTGGACACGCCGGAACTGCTGTACTGGTCGGTAACTTTTCCGCTATAATCGGCAGTATCATCAGTGTTCGCATCATGCTTCATTTCACCAAGAAAGAATATGGAACCGAAGAATACTGCGTACAGTTCGAAGAACATGAAGACATGGATGCCATCATGAATACCCGCGAGATCCGTGACGGAGGCATCGGCGGACGTGCCATCGAGGCACTTCTTGAGGGTGGTAAAAACGGTGTGGATGTCGGCCTTGCCATCATCCCGGGCGTTATCACCATCTGTACACTGGTCATGATGCTGACCAACGGCGCATCTGCAGACGGAACTTACACCGGTGCCGCTTATGAAGGAATCGCTTTCCTTCCATGGCTTGGAAAGAAGCTTGAATTCATCTTATCACCGCTTTTTGGATTCACAGATGCATCCGGAATCTCCGTTCCGATCACGGCACTCGGTGCTGCCGGTGCCGCAATCGGACTAGTACCGCACATGGCAGAAGCCGGAACCGTCCTCGCCAATGACGTAGCCGTATTCACTGCAATGTGCATGTGCTGGAGCGGATACGTCACCACACATGTGGCTATGATGTCTTCACTTAAAGTGAACAAGCTAACCGGAAAGGCAATTTTAAGCCACACGATCGGTGGACTCTGCGCCGGGGTCGCCGCCAACTGGATCTTTAAACTGGTGATGTTGTTCTTGTGATTATGAAGGCTGTGTTTTTACAATTCGAGACATCATAATTCTTAGAAATAATTAGTTGTATAAAAACTCCGCAAGGATATTCGAATGAATCGTCTATATATGATGCTTCTCCAGAATATCTGTGCGGAGTTTTTTTGTTCTGTTGTTATCTTTTATCCCATGAAATCGACTCGTTGATGTCCGAAATTATAAGAGCTTTTTGTTCTGTTACTCTCCTTATCCTGCGTGCCGATGCTGGTGAAGATATTTCTCCCGAGTGGCAAGTCCGCCACGAATGTGGCGTTCCTGTTTGTTCACGTCAAGAACTTTGCGGACGCTCTGCGCCAGGGTCGGGTTGATCTGCTCCAAGCGGTCGGTGCAGTCTTTATGTATCGTACTCTTACTAACCCCAAACTCCTTCGCGGTCTGACGCACAGTGGCTTTATGTTCGATGATATAATATGCAATTTCTACTGCCCTCTCCTCAATGTAATCTTTCATAAAAATAACCCCTGCATAAATTGTTTTTTTACAATCTATGCAAGGGGATTTTAATGTATGTCTGCATTTTCCTTTTTGTACTTTCGGAGTTTCCCTTATATAAGCCTTATAAACCAACTCTTCCCAGACACACCAGCAATCCAATCGCTCCGACAGCCACAAACACTAACCCGATACCGGCTGCCTTTTTCCTTTTCTCCATAACCACTAACTGTCTGCTGTCTATAGAATTCACCGGATAGTTCCTTCGACCTATTATATATAGTAACAACCCACTCGAATTATTCCCGTTCGCAGCAAGCAGTCCCCATAATTTTGGATGTTTTAATCCACGGGCGGCTGCATCCATCACCGTTAACCGATAGATCTGATATACCGTTTCCATAGCTCCGACAACTGCGGCCGCACCAAATATCACAGCCAATACAATATTTTTGTCCATTATAATTTCTCCCTTAAATACGTCTGATAATCTGATAAAGAACAATACTGCTGAGCTCACAATAGCCAGACAAAATACCATAATCAGATAATAGTTCTTATCCGGCAGGAACATACTTAAGGTAATTAACAGAATGACCGTGATAATATTAAGTATGATCGCTCCTATCAATTTTTGATTGCTTTTGACTACATTTGTGCTTTCTTCCAGATGTTCCATCATTCTTTCGTCCCCTTTCAATAAATCATCAAGACTTATGGAATAAAGGCTGCTCAACTCAATGACGCTTATAATATCCGGATAGGATTTTTCATTTTCCCAGTTTGAAATAGTCTGTCTGGACATATTGATCTTTTCTGCAACTGCTTCCTGGGTAAATCCGGATTTCATACGAGCGTCTTTTAGTTTTTTTCCAATTTCCATATCTGTATTTCTCCTTTCGGGAACATCTTTCAACATTGCGTGTCCAATGTCTATCAAACTTCCTTTACATGACCGTTTTTTCGCATCAATTTTCGTGTCAAAATTATTTTACACAGCGTATTTACGCAGCCTGCCACCGGGGACAGAAAAAAGTCACATTCCCCGTCCCCATGACACAATTCCGATTCCTATCAAGATTACACCTCCTAGAACATCTGCCTTTCCTGACAGCTTTGTTCCCCCAAAGTCTTACCGAGGCACAACCCTGTCTCACATATCACAAACGTTACCACTGCCACGATCAGTGAACAGACTACAGCCATAGCCAAACCATACCCGGCAGTGGTAAATCCTACCGACAACGCATCAATCGATGTTGCAATCCCCTGCATCATAAGCACGGCAAAACTTAATCTTTTCACTTCTTCCTTTTCCTCTTCACTCTGCATAGATTCTTTGATCATGCTTCCTCCGATATACAAAAGCAAAATCAATGCGATCCACGGAATGAACTTCTGAAACTGTCCAAAGACCTGTACGATCGTATGCACACATATCCATCCTATCATAGGCATCAGGAACTGAAAGAATGCATATACTCCCGCAATATAAGCCATTCTTGATTTCTTCATATTTTTTTCATTCATTCCATTTGCCAGCGAGACCGAAAATGCATCCATTGCCAGTCCCACTCCAAGTAAGACACTGTTCATAAAGAATAAAAAATTCCACTCCATTATCATTTCCTCCAAAATTAAGTTCAAACGCATGACAACAAAAAAACCAGATACAGCAGCTGCCTGCCATACCTGGTCTATACTTTCTTTATAGGATAGAGAGAGTCCACGCATAGATATTACAGCTACACATGAGTCTACAAATTAAAACAAGCCAGATCCATCGATCAGTATGTTGACTTGTTGCGTTATACGCCTGTTACTCCCCCATCGGTCATTTATCATCTAAAAGAAAATATCATAATTAATAAATTTTGTCAATAAGCAATCATTTATTCCTTTTTCTGTGGTATGCTTTACACAAAGATTTCCCCGGAACAACTCTGAAAAGAACCAATAAAGGAGTCACAACAATGCCTCACTACTACATGTTTCACAAACCTTTCGGCTGTGTCACTGCCAGACGCGATGACCGTTATCCGACGGTTATGGACTATTTTAAGGAATTACATAATGACAGGCTTTCTCCGGTCGGACGCCTTAACCGTGAGACGACCGGACTTCTTCTGATCACAGATGACGGTATCTTCAACCAGAAGCTCACTCATCCTTCCTATCACAAAGAGAAAACTTATGAATTCACCCTTCTTGGTGATCTGACACCGGAACTGGTACATAAGCTGGAAACAGGTGTCATTCTGAAGGGCGCCGATACCCCCGACCGTCCCGGCTGAAATTACCGTAACAGGACATGCGGTAATGTCCGATATTCTTTCCACATTACCGGTGGAGATTCAGAAAGATATCCACAAAAACCGTCCTGAGCACCCTGTTACCTATGGAATAATTACCATTTCCGAAGGGAAGAAACGTCAGATCCGGCGCATGATGAAATCGGTCCACTGCTGCGTGATTGAATTGAAACGCATTTCCATCGGAAATATTGTACTTGATGAATCGCTGCGTCCCGGTGAGTGGAAAGAAATCTTTCCGGATAATGCTTAAGATAAAAAAAACTCCCCGTCTATTCTGCCGCACCCAAATGGTGCCATGCCAGAAACTCCGGGGGAGTTTTTTTATCTTTATATTTTCTTTTGCTTTCAATTCAGTCCGGCTTAATTGCCTGAGTCTGAACTACTTGAACTTGATGAATCACTCGAGCTTGATGAACTGCTTGAACTTGCCTCAACCTGAATCACTGGTTAGCCAGCCATTCTTTTACAAGATCATTCAGTGCGATCTCTTTCAGCTCTGACTCGGATGCGGCTTTCTTCAGAGCCTTCACACTGTCGTATCCGTATGCATCCGCAATCTTCTTAAGCTCTGTCTTATAAGTCTCATCATCTAACTTAATGTTCTCTTTATCTGCAATTGCCTTTGTTACCAATGTCTGCTTTACACTGGATTTTGCAGCTTTCGTTACCTGCTTTTCGAATTTCTCAACAGTTGTTCCCATCTGCTGTTCGATCAGATCATCATATGACATATTGTAAGCTTCTGCAACAGATTTGTACTGAGAGATCAGGGAATCTTCAATCTTCTTTACATCTTTCTCCGGATATTTCTTAACTTTTGTATTATCAAGAACCTTCTGCCATGCTGCCTGCTGTAAAGAATCATTATATGTCTTCTCGTTATCTTCCTCGAGAGACTTCTTCACTTCTTCTTTATATTCTTTTACTGTCTTAGATTCTGACACCTTCTTTACAAACTTGTCTGTAAGCTTTGGTGTATTCTTTTTGTTGAAATGGATTTTACAGTAATTGTAAATGTTACATCTTTGCCTGCAAGATCAGAACTTCCATAATTCTCCGGGAACTTTCCGTTCCAGTCAAATGTATCACCGATCTTGTGTCCGATAATACTGTCTTCAAATCCTTCGATGAAAGAATTAGAACCGATCTCCAGTGGATAATCTGTAGAAGATCCACCGTCAAATGCTTTGCCATTCATCTTTCCAACGAAATCAATCGTTGCTGTATCGCCTTTTTTTACTGCACGGTCTGTTACTTCTTTTGTTGTTGCATTTTCATCCAGTACTGACTGAATCTGTGTATTCACATCATCATCCGTTACTTCGCTCGGTTTGTCAACTTTATCTACTTCAACACCTTTGTAGACTGAAATCTTAATGTTGTCATTTTCAAGACCTTTCGTCGACTGACAACCTGTCATCAAAAGAGAGACTGCCATAACACCTGTTAATAACATTGCCACTTTCTTTTCATAGTGCACCTCGTTTTATTATTCTTTTTTTTAGGGTGGGCATCATAATCCCATCTGATTTCTTTGTATACGTTTACGCATACTACTTTGTTATATCACATTTTGAAAAACTTTCATAGCATTTTCACATATATTTCATTCTTTTTATCAAATTTTTTCATTTTGAAATCGTCTACTTTGCTGACTTGAAAAAGTAAATTCCAGTGCAAGAGTAAATTCCATCATGTTTTAAATTTTGCCGAAATTACGAGAAATTTTTGCTTGAAATCTCTCGTTTTCTGCTATAATTAATGTAACTCATCGAAATTTTCTCGATTTCAAGGCATGCTAAATGGGCTACTGAATTTGGTGTGCTAGACTAAATTCCACCAGCCACATTCGAAAAATGTGAAAAGTTTACATCCAGTCTGACAGCAGATTTCGATTAGTTTTATTAACGGTTAAAGCGTATCAGCTTAGGCGTCAGATTGACTTCATCGGGTTCAATCGGCTTAAGCTGAAATGCTTTTAAGATATCTTCTCCAAGTGTTTCTAAAGCAGCTTCATATGGCGTTTTCCCACCAAGACTCTCTCGTGGAGTGGAATTGATATGATTTACAATGAGATTCACATCCCATTGTGTCAAAAAAACTCAAAAGAAGTACCTTTGGGCAAAACCATACGAAGCATTGTATGTGCTTGTTCTAAGGCTCCTTTTTGTCCACTGCGCATGGGATCACAATAATAGATACTGCTTCTTTGGATACCATGAATTCCTGTTTCCAAACTTTCAGGATCCCCGAATTCTGAACCTCTATCGGTCAATATATTTTCAAAAACAGAGAGAAATTCATATGTGCCTAATCGTTTCTCCAAACGATCAAATATAAGTCTTACCGCTCCCTTAGTACAACGATTAAGTAAAAAGGCAAGAAACTACTTTTCCTGTGTGAAAAACAATGTTAAGAGAGTCTTGTTTGATTCTCTTGAAGAATGTACTGTATCCATTTCTACAAAGGAGTCCAACTTTAATAAACAAAAATCAGAGTAAGTCCTGTTTTTAAAGACAGAGCGATCTGTAATCTGTGTTTTATGACACTTTCTAGGTTTGAACTTTGCCTGTCGTTTCAGATCAATATTTCTGGCTGTGAAAAGTCCCTTGTCAATGTATGTATACATAGAGCGGACAGACATATCCAGTTCTGGATGATTTGTAAGGATTTGATAAGGGGATTGCCCCTGTTCAATCAACGGCGAAATGATCTGGTCTTTCTGATGAAGCTGCCGTTTAGTCATATTTATTCCTGAACGAGAGTTTTTCAGTAATTCACGATACTTTCTGTCGGCAGCACGTCCGTTATAATAGTATTTATGTGCGATTATGCAGTGATTGATCTTTTTGGGCATCCATTACAAACGTACGGTGCTTTGTCCAAGCGTTTGCATCGTTCTTTTTCAAAATCTTTGCAGGTCTGATTACAGGTTGGACATGAGGCACACTTAATGCCACAGAGAAGAATTTTTCCGCAAGCATTGGTCTTCTTGCAGTGGTAACGATGAATGCAAAAGTTCTTTGAATTATAGAATGTGCCTTTGTGATACCAATCTGAAATTCGGTGAGCACGGACCTCTTTGGATATGGTCGTTGGATCTTTACATAGAAAAGCAGCAATTTCTTTAAAAGATGTTCCTTTTGCTAATTCGTTTTCGATGTAAATGCGGTCATTTAATGTTAAGTGTTTCTGATTTCCTGGTATATATTTACTCATGAGAATTCTCCTTCTACTGCTGTCAGAAGGAGATATAACCATAACATTATTGTGTGAAAGAGTAAATATCTACTGTGCGAGAGTAAATTCCACTGCCCAGTAGGGCAGTGGAATTTACGAATTCATTTTAGGAATCGTCTACTTTTCCCGTATACTTCTTGCACTCCCACCAAAACAATGTTAGAATATTTGTTATGGAATATAGAATATAGGAGGTTTATTGTGAAGACATTTACAATTGTATTATTGGTAATCCTTGTGATTTTGATCGTTGCATGTGTTGTATTATATTTCGTTGGAAAGAAAGCCGAGAAGAAACAGGCAGATCAGCAGGCACAACTTGATGCAGTTGCACAGACTGTTTCCATTCTGGTTATCGATAAAGGTCGTATGAAATTAAAAGAAGCCGGCTTACCGGATATCGTAATCGAAAATACACCAAAGTATCTTCGTCGTTCTAAAGTACCGGTAGTAAAAGCCAAAGTCGGACCAAAGATCATGACACTTATGTGCGACGCACAGGTTTATCCTTTGATTCCGGTTAAGAAAGAAGTAAAAGCTACTATCAGCGGTATTTACATCACAGCAGTAAAAGGTGTAAGAGGTCCGCTGGATGTACCGGAAAAGAAAAAGGGATTTTTTGCAAGATTAAGAAACAAATAAGTACTTAATAAATAACAGCATTGGAACCTATCGACCCAATGCTGTTATTTTTATGTCTATATTACAGTCTGCAACCGGATCTCCGTTGATATCCAGCGCATAGTTCACATGTACCGTGATCTTTTCATCCTGTTCTTCGAACCGGATATCTTTTTGTAAAGACCCCGATCATCATCTCACCGTATGGTGTCTCATACTGTGTCATATTGATCTTGTCTTTCTCGAATACCATATGCGTATTTGTAATCCCGCTCTTAATAATCTCAACCTTCCGGTCATCCATAATTCTGACCTTATTCTTGATCGTTCCCGGAATTCCTTCTACCAGTTCATCATAAATCACATAATGTTTTCCGTTTTTTCATAATAATTCGCGGGTGCGATCACTTCGATCGGTTCATTTCCCGGCTCATCACCCTGCGCTTCAATCCCGGTCACATCCTGATGCAGACCGGATATATAATAATACGTCTTTTGTCATATATTCTCCTAATAATCTTCAATATCAATTGCCTGTGTCTTATCTACATCGTACGGCAGGATTGAATTGGCGAATTTCTTAAACTTCTCTGCCGCATCACTGACATAAAAATCATATGCTGCCGGTTCTCCCGATGTATTGGCAATTTTCTGCTCTTCCAGTATCTGCTTCAAATCCATCGCCGTCTCGTACGCCGGATTTACAATATGTACAGACTCTCCAAAATATGCCATAATCCTGGATCTGAGAAGCGGATAGTGGGTACATCCCAGAATCAGTGTATCAATCTCCGACTTTCTCATATCGGACAGATAGATATCGATCACTTCTTCTGTGATCTTATGCTTTGCAAATCCTTCTTCTACCAACGGTACGAATAACGGACATGGCTTTCCGATGACTTCTGCCTCCGGCATAAGTTTCCGGATTTCTTTGGTATAGGTCTCGCTCTTGATCGTTGCTTCTGTACCAAGTACACCAATCTGACCATTCCTGGTCTCCCTTACGGCAGCTCTTGCTCCCGGTACGATCACACCGATGATCGGAATATCAAATTCTTCCTTCACCGTCTCCAGTGCCAGTGCACTGGCCGTGTTGCATGCGATCACGATTGCCTTTACATTCTTTGTCTTTAAAAAACGGATGATCTGTCTGGAAAAACGGATAATGTTATTCTTCGACTTACTTCCGTATGGAACTCTTGCTGTATCCCCAAAATATACTACATTTTCATTCGGCAGCTGACGCATGATCTCTCTTGTGACGGTCAAACCGCCGACTCCCGAATCAAACACACCGATTGCTGCAGTGTTCCTATTTTTATTTTCCACGATATTAAATCTCCTTTTATGAATACTCCACCATATTTTACTATTGTACCGTCTTGGACGTGCATTTTCAAGAGATTTTATGTCGAAACCTCCCTTGTATACTTTGCTATAAAAAAAGTTACCTGCCATAAAACAGATAACTTTTTATTCTTTATTCCGGTTGTTATTACAGAGCCAGCTCTTTTGCAATCTCATACTGGTAAGCAGGAATTCCTTTTGTCATTCCAAGTGCTTCATCAATATCGAAGTCTACATACTCGCCATGTTTGTAACCTACAACACGGTTTGTCTTTCCTTCAAGCAGAAGATCTACGGCTTTTTGCTCCCATGATAGAAGCGTATACTCTGTCTTTACATGTCGGGCTTCCACCACGCTGCATATGTCCAAGGATAGTTGCTCTTGTCTCCATGCCTGTTCTTTCTTCGATTGTCTTTGCAAGATTCACAGAATCACCAACACCTTCTGCATTGATGATAATGTAGTTCTTCTTTCCACGTTTTCTTGATTCCTGAATATCAGCAATGATCTTATCTTCGTCATAATCATGCTCTTCAGGCATCAGGATCTTCTCAGCTCCGTTAGCAATACCGCACCACAGTGCAAGGTATCCTGCATCTCTACCCATAACCTCGATGATAGAGCATCTCTCATGAGAAGTTGATGTATCACGTACTTTGTCAATAGCCTGCATAGCTGTATTAACGGCTGTATCGAATCCGATTGTATATTCCGTACAGGCAATATCCAGATCGATCGTTCCCGGAAGTCCGATTGTGTTGATTCCGAAGTTAGCAAGTTTCTGAGCTCCGGCAAATGATCCGTCACCACCGATGACTACCAGACCATCAATACCATATTTTTTGCAGATAGCTGCTGCTTTCTGCTGACCTTCTTCTGTAATCATCTCTTTACAACGTGCTGTATAAAGGATTGTACCTCCACGCTCAATTGTATCAGATACGTCTCTGGCTGACAGATCGATAATTTCCTCGTTTAAAAGTCCCTGATATCCTCTTCTGATACCTCTTACCTTCAGTCCTTTTACCCAGTGCTGTACGAACAACGGCACGGATTGCTGCGTTCATTCCAGGGGCATCTCCACCACTTGTCAATACACCTATTGTACGAATTACTTTTTTGTCTGCCATGATTCCATTCCTCCATTGTATTAGTTTGTTCCAATTATCTTCTAACCATTATCATTTCTCTCCGATGATATTGTACATGAATTAATGCACGCTTTCAATGGTTTTTCTATAACTTTTACAGAACTTTCACCCAGATAATTCGTCAATCTGCTCAACAATACCTCATCTGCGGTCACATTCCAGCCCTTTGCCAGGCGTTTTACTGCTTTTTCCTTTTTGCAATAGATGATAACTTCATCCATTCCTTCAGAGACTTTCAAAATATCCTGCAGCATTCCTTCCTGCTGAAGATAAGTCGCTTTATCCGGATATTGAAGCCATAGTTCCTTCCTCGTCTGATCAAACGGGATCACCTGCTCACAGATCAGTTTACTTGGTGCATCATCTTCTTCGGATACCCTTCCCTTTATAAATACCTTTGGCTTCTTCATTCAGATACATCTGATTTTTTTCAAAATCTCTCGGAAAGATCACAACTTCGACTGATCCCAACCAGATCTTCCAGTGTGATAAATGCCATCACTTTATTTGTCTTGGTATATTTGATCGTCTTATTCGTAATCATTCCACCGACAATCTCTTTTTGCGCCGTCATGCACCTTCGTTCTTCCGGTTTCATCATCCAGCTGGAAATCCAACGTCGTCCTGGATATATTTTTTCTCCATTTTTCTTCATAGTCTTCCAGTGGATGTCCGCTCAGATATACTCCGAGCACTTCTTTTTCAAATGCAAGCTTTGTCTCTTTTTCATACTCGCCAACATCCGGAAGTGGAATGTCGAATTCCGATTTCTGGTCATCACTTACGATGTCAAATAATGAAAGCTGTCCGGTCATGGAGTATTTCCGCTCACGGTTCACCTGATCCAGGATTTGTACATAAACTACCATAAACTGCTTTCTTGTACCACCCAGACTGTCAAATGCTCCGGACTTTGATAAAGCTTTCTATCGTGCGCTTATTGACTTCTTTTCCTGACAGACGTTCGATAAAGTCTTTCAGGTTGCTGAATGGCCTCCGTTTTTTCTTTCTTTGATGATCGACTCGATCACTGGCTTTCCGATACTCTTGATCGCCGCCAGACCATAACGGATATTGCCGCCGTCAACGGAGAAGCTTCCTTCTCCTTTATTGATGTCCGGCGGCAGGATCTTGATCCCCATCTGGCGGCAGCTGTAAATATACTCGGCTACCTTCCCTGGATTATCAATGACTGAGGTCATAAGAGCTGCCATGAATTCCACCGGATAATAATATTTTAACCAGGCAGTCTGGTAAGAAACGACCGCATAGGCTGCAGCATGTGATTGTTAAACGCATATTTGGCAAAATCGGTCATTTCATCATAGATCTTATTCGCCGTCTTCTCGTCGATTCCGTTGGCGATACAGCCCGGTACGCCTTCGTCCGGATTACCATATACGAAGTTCTGACGCTCTTTCTGCATGACATCGCCCTTTTTCTTCGACATCGCTCTTCGCAGAAGATCACTTCGTCCAAGCGTATAACCAGCCAGATCACGCACGATCTGCATAACCTGCTCCTGATATACGATACATCCGTAAGTCGGTGCAAGGATCGGCTCTAAGCTCTGCGGGCAGTCATAAGTGATGCTATCCGGATTGTTCTTTCCCTTTGATGTACTGCGGGATGAAGTCCATCGGTCCCGGACGGTACAGAGAGATTCCGGCGATGACATCCTCCAAATTCTGTGGCTTTAACTCTTTCATGAAGTTCTTCATCCCGCCGCTTTCAAGCTGGAAGACGCCGTCCGTCTTTCCTGTTCCGATGGATGCAGGACTGCTTTATCATCATAATCTATCTTATTGATATCAATCGTCTTTCCACTGCTGATACCTAGCCAGACGTTCTGCATCCTGGATAACTGTTAACGTACGGAGTCCCAGAAAATCCATCTTCAAAAGTCCGAGCTGTTCCAGTGTCGTCATCGTAAACTGTGTCGTCACAGAGCCATCGGATCCAAGTGAAAGAGGCACAAACTCCTCTATTGCCCTCTGACCGATCACACACCTGCCGCATGCATGGAGGTATGTCGCGGAAGACCTTCCAGTCTTCTCGACATATCGATCGTTCCTTTACCTGTTCATCTTCCTGATACAGTTTTTTGAATTCCGGATTCATCTTCAGTGCCTTATCTAACGTAATATTCAGCTCTGTCGGCACCATCTTTGCAATGCTGTCTACAAATGCATACGGAAGGTCCATGACACGGCCGACGTCACGGATCACGCCACGTGCCGCCATCGTACCAAAGGTTACGATCTGTACCACCCGGTCTGCACCGTACTTTCTTCCTACATAGTCGATAACTTCCTGGCGTCTCTCGAAGCAGAAGTCCACGTCGATATCAGGCATGGACACTCGCTCCGGGTTCAGGAAACGCTCAAACAGCAGCTGATACTTGATCGGATCAATACTTGTAATCTCCCAGACAATACGATACGATACTTCCGGCCGAACCTCGCCCCGGTCCGACCTTGATCCCTGTGTTCTGGCATAATTATAAAATCCCACACGATCAGAAAGTAATCTACATATCCCATAGATTGAATGACCGACAATTCGTACTCCAGACGTTCTTTCAGAATGATCCCCGTCCGGATACCGTTCTTTCAATGCCGTCAAAACAAAGTTTATTCAGATATTCCCAGGAAGTATATCCATCCGGCACATCGAATTTCGGAAGCTTCGTCACCCCAAACTCAATTTCTACGTGACACCGGTCCGCAATCCTTTGTGTATTTTCAAGCGCCTGCAGCGCATATGGAAACAACTTCTTCATTTCCTCTTCGGACTTAATATAATACTGTCCGCCTTCATAGCGCATACGATCTTCATCTGCCAGCTTTTTTCTGTCTGGATACAGAACAGAATATCATGTGGTTTTACGCTTCTGCATAAGTATAATGTATATCGTTCGTTGCTACAAGCTCAATTCCCGTCTCCTGAGCCATACGAAGGAGCGACTGATTCACGATCTGCTGCTCCTGCATCCCATGATCCTGCAGTTCCAGGAAAAATTTCCTTTTCCGAAAATGTCCTGATACCTTAAGGCTGCTGCCTTCCTTCTTCATACATCCCACGCAGGATATTCTTCTGTACCTCACCGGCCAGACATGCACTGAGCGCAATGATCCCTTCGTGGAATTCCTGCAGCACTTCCATGTCTACCCTCGGTTTATAGTAATAGCCTTCCGTAAATCCTCTGGACACGATCTTCATCAGATTATGATATCCCAGATCATTTTCCGCCAGAAGTACCAGATGGTAGTATCTGTCCTCTCCGCTTCCTACAGCTTCTTTGTCAAACCGGGATCCCGGTGCCACATAGACCTCACACCCAAGAACCGGTTTGATTCCTGCTGCTTTTGCCGCACGGTAAAAATCAATCACACCATACATGACACCATGATCCGTGATCGCCACACTGTTCATCCCGAGTTCTTTTACCCTGGCTACACACTCTTTGATTTTATTTGAACCATCCAACAGGCTGTATTCTGTATGGACGTGGAGATGTGCAAAGCTCATAGCTTTCTCCTTTCCTGTTCTAATCCACTGAAAAAAAGGTGCTCCCTTCAGGGAACACCCTCTCAAACATTCATGTTTGCCTTAGTCTTCTTTTCCAGTTCCAAGAAGCATGAATTTTACAAGTTTATCGATATCCTGTGGCTCATGAGCAACGATTTCCAATTCCGGAATTCCTCCGTTTGAGAAAATATTTGCCATAGATACATACTGAGATAATTTTGACTTTAAAGTTCAGTCTGTCTCCCTCACCAGTAACAAGCTCAACTCTTCCTTTACAACCGTCAATTGCTTTAAAAAATCCTTCAATATCGGTAATGTTCTGTACTTTCATTTCTCATTCTCCTTTTTTATTTATTTTATTATTAACAATCTTAATGCTTTTATTATACCTTATTTCTTTTTCATTTCAATATTCTTTTCGGAAATTTTTATGCGTCCTTCTTTAAGAAGTCTTCCGACAGCACGTTTGAACGCATTTTTACTTAATCCGAATTCCTGTTTGATCAGTTCCGGATCTGCCTTGTCATTAAACGGAAGCTTCCCGCCATATTCTTCCATGCGTTTCATGATCAGCGCTGCATCCTCATACATCTGAAGAAATGCTTTTTCTCTGACACTTAAGTCTAATTTTCCGTCCTCTCTTACTTTCAGGACTCTGGCAGATACACGATCACCTACTTTTAACCTGCCAAAAGCTTCTCTCTTCGGAATCAGTGCACTGTAGCAGTCATCCACTGCCACGAACACTCCGAAGTTATCACTCGTCTCGTAAATGATTCCTTCTACATGATCATCCTTTTTATATGGAGAATCTGTACGAAGCTTTTCGTATACTTTCATTGTCGCACAAAGTCTTCCGGACTTGTCCACATACAGTGCGACAAGCACTTCATCACCTTTTTTTCACTTTTGCAGTCTGTTCTTTGAACGGAAGCAGAAGGTCTTTTTCCAGTCCCCAGTCAAGGAACGCCCCGATTCTTCCGGTATCTGCAACTTTCAATACTGCCAGTTCATCTAACGTGATCTTTGGCTCCTGCGTGGTTGCGATCAGACGGTCAGAGGAATCTTTATACAGAAATACTTCTACAGGATCTCCGACTTCTACATCTTTTGGTACCTGTTTTTTCGGAAGCAGGACTTTGTCATCTTTGTTTCCCAGATATACTCCGAACTCTACTTCTTTAACGATCATCAATCTTCTTTTCTTTCCTAAATAATCTGTTAATCCCATATTTTTCCTCTCTGTTTCCTTCTCTTTTTTAATGTATCTGTTACCTGCTTACGCAAATCTGAATTCAATCACTGCATACGGCTTTGCATTTTCATCACATAATTCAACGACTGTTCTGTCATCTTCTGCTGCAATCCGCGGATAGATCACATCACCATATACCGCTGATTTCTTATATTCCACACGCATCTGGTGCACTTCTTTATCTTTTGGCAATGATTCCAGCGCCATCTGTACATATTGGCAGTTGTTGACATGCTCATTCGTATCAATATGATATCTGCGTACCGGAAAACTTTCCAGTTCTTCCGATTCTGTTGGAAGAGGAATCTTTCTGGATTCGTATGTCATCTCATATGGCTCTCCGGTTCCATATGGGGCAATCTCTGATTCATCCGGTCTTGCCGGACGTCCTCTCTCTATATCCATGTATACCCACAGGGAATTGGCATATGCGACATCGTTTCCATTCTCATCTGTCATGCAGAAATTACGCTCCCCGAACAATCCCTTGAAATCTGTCTCCCAGGTACTGGTCTGTATCTGCTCTCCTATCTCCGGATACCGTTCTACGACTACCTGCCACGACGACAGGATCCAGGCTCTTTTCCGCTCGCTGCAATGCACGATTCCCAGTCCGAGATCTTCCGACTGAAATGTGCTGCAGTCCTGAAAATAATTCACGATCCCCGGCAGTGTGATTCTTCTGGTATGATCCACTTCACGGAACCGGATTCTCCCCTCTGTAGTAGATTGATTGTCTCTCATAGTTAGTCTGACTCCTTTGTATGCTCTTCTTCCGTATTCTTATCGGAATTCCCGAAGAAAAACCATTTTATCTTGAATTCCGAAGCAGCAGTTACCATCTCATATTCTTCTGCACTGAGTGCTTCTTTCAGTTCTTTTTTCCGTCTTCATCAACCACCGCACAGGTCGCATTGGTAAAGCACAGGCTCGGGTACAGCACGCACCACCAGTTATGTCCTTTTCCGCTTCCGAGAGTGATCCTCAGCGCCTCATACTCTCATTCCGGAAATATGATATCACCATACCGTTTATCCGGGAAATAGCAGCTCGTCACCTTTGCCTGTGCCCGGTATGACACGCCTTCTTTTTTTTTAACACTTCATCAGCAGTCTTCACCAGTTCCTTCTGATGCTTTTTCACCCAGTCTTTCGTTAACTGTGCGCTTTTACGCTCCGTTTCCGGCATCTGTGATTTCATATAGTTAAGTACCGTATCCCGGACGTGCAATTTAATCCGCTGATCCTTCACACTATTGCTTTCTGCGATCACATGAAAGCGGAACACTTCCTCTGCCAGCGTTTTCTTCGTCTGTGCAATCTCCGCATGAACAACTTCCATACGCCGTTCCATAATCCCGGTTGTCAGCGCAAATGACAGCAGACATGCTATGATCAGGCAAATTCTTTCCCGTTTCATCTATGTATCTCCTTCCTGCCTCTTACCGTTCACAGATACTGCATGAACGGTAATTTTACTGATACAGGAAGTCTCGACACAATGGTTCTTATTTATACACTCCTGGCATACTTTCTGAATTTTTGTTTTCTAGCTCTGCTTTGTACGAATCACATCAATCACGGTCGTCACCTGATTATCGATATGTTTACACATAACATCTGTTGCAGCTTTCTTCTCACCTTTGCTGATATACTCTGATAATTTCCGCATGTTCTGCAATGAGCTGTGGATGTGCTTCTTCACGCTTCAGATATTCCACACGATAACGGTACATCTGTTCACGCAGGTTATTCAGAAGCAGAATCAGTTTCTGATTGTCTGTTGCCATATAGATAATGTCATGGAAACGTACATCTGCTTCAGCGATCTCTGTAATATCTTTACTCTTTAAGATCTTCTTAAAATCTTCCGCAGCTTTCTTCATCTCTTCGATCTCTTCAGCCGTAATCTTCTCACATGCAAGCTGAACCGCCAGTTCTTCCAAAGCGCTTTCTTACTTCCAGAACGTCCCGCATATTCTTCTTCTGTGATCTCTGCTACCTCAGCTCCCTTTCTTGGGATCATCAGTACCAGGCCCTCCAGTTCCAGTTTGCGGATGGCTTCCCGGATCGGCGTACGACTTACTCCGAGCTTGTTTGCAAGATGGATTTCCATCAGTCGTTCTCCCGGTTTTAACTCTCCTCGCAAGATCGCCTGTCTCAAAGTATTGAACACGACATCTCTAAGCGGCAGATATTCATTCATATTTACTTTAAAATTCGATTCCATGCTTATTTCCTCCTTGCATTATGTATGCCTGTCACATACACCTGCTTTGCTAATTGCTTTTCTCTTATCTTTGCTGCTGCTTTTCTTGCTTTCTCTTTGTCTCATAAAGGCCGAATACCGTTGGACCACTTCCGCTCATCATCGCATTCAGTGCTCCCTGCTCCTTCATGACATTTTTTTGATCTGTTCAATAACCGGATATTCTTCGATCGTTACCTTTTCCAGTACATTTCCCATCCGATGCTACCTTTGTAATATCCTGGTCATACAGCCCATCGATGATTCCGTCAATATCCGGATGATTCTCAATCTCATGGGAATCCAGCTTCTCATAGACCAGTTTTGTCGACACACTGATCGGCGGTTTTGCGATCAGCACATGGCATTTCGGACATGCCGGAAGTGGTGTCAGTATCTCTCCTATTCCTTCCGCAAGAACAGTTCCCCGCATAACGCAGTACGGAACATCCGCTCCCAATGTCACTCCTCTTTCCATCAGTTCTTTCTGTGAAAGACCAAGCGAAAACATACGGTTGATCCCGAACAGTACGGCTGCCGCGTTCGAACTTCCACCTGCCATTCCTGCCGCTACCGGTATATGTTTATCTAATGTGATCTTCACGCCTTCCTTTACATGAAACTCTTTCATCAGAAGGTTGCTGCCCTGATATGCCAGGTTATTCTCATTCACCGGCAGATAAAAAAGATTCGTCGACAACTCTATTCCCGGCTTTTTCGTCTTTTCTATCCGGATCTGGTCATACAGGTATACCGTCTGCATCACCATCCGCACATCGTGATAACCGTTCTCTCTCCGTCCCAGAACATCCAGACCCAGATTAATCTTTCCAAGTGCTTTCAATTCCATTTTATCCATCTTATTTATCTCCTTACATTTTGTATACAATGTTCTTACAGTATACCCAAATTTTGCTTAAAAATCAATATTTTATCGCCTTTATTTATACCTTCTTTTTTCCATATGATTAACTTCTTTTATATTTTCCACCGTTGTGTTATATTTTTTCGCAAGATTCCATAATGTATCCCCCTGTTGTACGAAATATCCGACAATTCCGGGACGGCTTTCCAACTCTTCGGTATCCATCGGGCGGAATTCCGCAGATTCAATATTCTGTATCTGCACTGGTTCTTTCTGAAAACAGTTGAATGCCAGAACGGCTTTCACTTCTACTTCACCGCTTCCCATGAGATTTACCGAAAGCTGCTCGACCGTACAATCCATATCTTCCATATCCGGTTCGCCGCCCCCGTTTTCCAGGAGATAACTGAACGGAACCATTCCATTCCATACGCCAAACGGCGTCTGATCATCTTCCCGCACATATAAAAACTGCAAGTGCAGCACACCGTCGATATGTACGCCATCCGTCTCTGCTTTTACTGTTTCCATCTGAATCTTTCCTTTACAGTGACAGATCTGCAAGATATCCTCTTTCAGCTCCGGCAGTGTTAATTCCTCACTGATCCTACATTTGGAATGATTCTGGAGTTTTAACCGGAAGAACCTCTTTTTTCTTTCACCTCCGGAATACAGATATGATCCAGCATATACAGATCTTCCAGTATCTGGATCTTCTTTCCTCGTAGACAATCAGACGGACTTGCAGCGTTGCTTCTATGCCAAGAATACGCATCTCGCCGTTCTCATCCATCCGCGGCTCTACATTGATATCTGTAAGATGTAATTCTGACTGATGATACATTCCGGGCATCACACCCATACATTCGATCTGCCCCCTCATACGGAACTGTTCTGCCTATCCAATCCGTCTTTCCGTCTGCCGTTTCGTACAGGCAGAACATGTTAAGTTCACCACTAATCAGCAGTTCATCTGTTCCTAACTGTGTATCCGCTTTTCCACCTGTCACATCCGTCCACAAAAAGTGTGCCGATATGCTCCTTTGTACCGCTCAATGTGACCTCTTCTTTAATCCTGTAAGTATCTTTTCCGGTAGCAAATACTTTTAGAATCTCTTCTTCTTTCATTTTCTTAAAAACCGGAACTTCCCTTCTACATCGGTTGTAATCTCTTCACCAGTACACTTTTCGGTTCCGATGGAAATCTCTGCCAGTGTCTTGATGTTCAGTTTTCTTGAGTGGATCATCGTTACAGTAACCTCGGTGTCAGACGTCTGAAGCACCAGATTTCCATCCGGCTCCTGCTCCAGATAGATCATTTCTTCAAATGGGATCCGCCCTTCCAGGCTTGCCGGTACCGGAACCATCTCATCTGCCATATAGAGAACTTTGAACTCCAGTTTTCCCCGATACTTTCAGATAATTTTCTACCTGTTTCATCTCCTCTACCCGCAACATCCCATTGCTTAATATAATCTTTCCCACATCCTGTTTTTTGCATCCGGAACATTATAATCCCCGTCAATATAGAACTGGTCATTTACTGTCCTTCCATTTTGAAATATACGGATCTCTTTTTTCTGATATTCCATTGTTCCTGCTTGCTCCTTTTACAACATCTTTTATTCATATATAATCTGCTTTTCCGTGTACGGCATCTTTATGACAATGTATGGATATGTCTTTTTCTTGTGTATTTTTTCCTTTTTCTCCGGGCCCAGAAGTGTTGTACGGATAACCACTGTATCCACTGTCTCATAACATGCATTTACTTCAATGCTGTAGCCGGTCGTCTGCTGTGTCCCGTATCCCCGCACTACATACAGGTATGCTTCTTCCTTTCCTGTATCTGCATAACTGATCCACATTTCCTTTTTTTCCAGCTTCTTTTATCTCTTCTTTCAGTTGTTCTGGAATCTCTTCTTTCTTTACAATCTCATATGTAACATCTCCTGTTTTCTGTTCTTCTATCGTGCCAAAACTACAACCGGAAAGCAGCGTTGTAACTGCGATCACGGTTAAGAGCATTTTTATTCTCTTCAATACAGCCTTCTTCTATTTTCTCTCTACTATCTTACACACTATGGGTGTAAAAATGCGGATTTTATGCTATGATAAAATAACTAGAATGAAAAGGAGTATTCATTATGAGAATTATACCAGTTGCCTTATTCGTGATCTTATTCCTGATCATCGGCATTCCGGTTCTTGGAATTGAATGGCTGATTGGGAAAATCAGCAAAAAAGACAATGGATTATTCCAGTCTGCGGATCGTCCAGTGGGCATTTAAAGTGATTGTCCGCCTTGCCGGGATCGAGCTCACTGTCATCGGCGAGGAGAATGTTCCGGACGAGCCGGTTCTTTTTATCGGAAACCACAGAAGTTATTTTGATATCGTGATCACGTATGCAAGATGCAAAAACCTGACCGGTTACATTGCCAAAAAAGAGATGCTCTCTATCCCGCTTCTCCGCACCTGGATGAAGCGTCTCTACTGTCTCTTCCTTGACAGGGAGAATCCGAAAGAAGGTTTAAAGACTATCCTTCAGGCAATCGATTATGTAAAACACGGTGTATCTATCTGTATCTTTCCGGAAGGTACCAGGAACAACGGCGAAGAATTATCTTTACTTCCGTTCCACAACGGTTCCTTTAAGATTGCAGAGAAGACCGGATGTCCGATCGTACCGATGAGTCTGAATAATACCTGCGATATCTTTGAAGGTCATATACCTTTCATTAAGAAAACACACGTTATTTTGGAATATGGCAAACCAATCTATCCGAAAGAACTGGACAAAGACGAGAAAAAACGTATCGGCGAACATTGCAGTAACATCATCCGCGAGACTATTCATAAGAATCAGGCACTTGTTTAGTGCCTGTTTTTTTTTTTACATTTATTCCCTTAAGTGCTATAATAAAACGGTATAACTAAAAAAAAATGTACTGCAAACAGCAGTAAAAAGGAGTTTGAAAATGAGCAAACGCAATCTTACCTTGCTGACCGATCTGTACGAGCTCACCATGATGCAAGGGTATTACGAAAAAAGGGCAGAATGAAAAAAGTTATCTTTGATGTATTTTTTCGTCAGAACCCTTGCAACAATGGTTATTCTGTATGTGCGGGACTTGCACAGGTAATTGATTATATAAAGAACCTGCATTTTACTTATGAAGATATTGATTATTTAAGAGGTCTCGGCATTTTTAAAGAAGATTTTCTTCATTATCTAAGTGGATATCATTTCAGCGGTGATATCTATGCCATTCCTGAGGGAACCGTCATATTTCCGAAGGAGCCTCTTCTGAAAGTGATTGCTCCGATTATGGAAGCACAGCTTGTTGAGACAGCGATCTTGAATATCATTAATCATCAGTCACTGATCGCAACCAAGACTTCCCGTATTGTATTTGCCGCTAACGGCGATGGAATTATGGAATTTGGGCTGCGCCGTGCCCAGGGACCGGATGCGGGTCTATACGGTGCAAGAGCAGCTATGATCGGCGGCTGTGTCGGTACTTCCAACGTACTTGCCGGCAAGATGTTCGACGTACCGGTCATGGGAACTCACGCGCACAGCTGGATCATGAGCTTCCCGGATGAGTACACCGCATTCAAAACTTATGCAGAGATGTATCCGGACAATTGTACACTCTTAGTTGACACTTACGATACTTTAAAATCCGGTGTTCCGAATGCCATCCGTGTATTCCGGGAATTCAAAGATTCCGGAAAACCACTGAACAAATACGGAATCCGCCTGGACAGCGGTGATCTTGCATACCTTTCAAACAAGAAGCACGGAAGATGCTGGACGATGCAGGCTTCCCTGAAGCTACCATCTGTGCTTCCAATGATCTGGATGAATTCCTTCTTCACGATCTGAAGATGCAGGGCGCAGCCATTGATTCCTGGGGTGTCGGTACCAACCTGATCACATCCAAGGACTGCCCTTCCTTCGGAGGTGTGTACAAGCTGGCTGCCATCCAGAATGAAGAAGGCGAATTCGTTCCGAAGATAAAAATATCTGAAAATACCGAGAAGATCACCAATCCTGGTAATAAGACGATCTACCGTATCTATGAAAAAGAGAGCGGTAAGATCAAGGCAGACCTTATCTGTTTTGCCGATGAAGTCATCGATACCGAACAGGATCTGCTTCTCTTCGACCCGATAGAGACATGGAAAAAGACGAAACTTTCCGGTGGCACCTATACAGTACGCGAGATTCTTGTACCTGTCTTCAAAAACGGCGAATGCATTTACAAATCTCCGACATTAAAAAGAGATTGCCTCATATTGCTGCGCAGAAAAAGACACTTTTATGGGACGAGACCAAGCGTCTCTTCTACCCGCACAGAGTTTACGTGGATCTTTCAAAAAAACTCTACAATATTAAAAAATCACTGCTGGATCAGATGACTATGACAGATTAAAGGAGGACTTATCGATCATGAAAATTATAGTATTAGCAGGCGGACTCAGTCCGGAAAGAGATGTATCCTTACTTTCAGGAGCCGGAATCTGTAAAACTCTCCGTGAAATGGGACATCAGGCATTCCTTCTGGATGTGTTCTTCGGCCTTCCATGCGATTCTGATAAATTAGAAGAAGTATTCGACCGCCCGGACGGCGGAATTGAGATTTCCAAAGGAATCTCTACTTCTGTACCGGATCTTGATGCACTGCGCAAGTCACGTCCGGACCAGTCACCTTCCGAGATCGGACCAAATGTCATTGAACTCTGCCAGATGGCTGATATCACATTCATGGCACTTCACGGTTCCATCGGTGAAAACGGAAAACTCCAGGCAACATTCGACAACCTGGGAATCAAATATACAGGACCAAACTCTCTTGGATGTACACTGTCTATGAACAAACTGGTTACAAAACAGATCTTCAAGACCAGTGGCGTTCCGACTCCAAGAGGAACTTCCCTGACAGTAAAAACGAAAGATACCCGTCTGGATGAACTTGGATACTACCTTCCACTGGTTGTAAAGCCATGCTCAAACGGATCTAGTATCGGTGTATACATCTGCCACACAGAAGAAGACTATTATGATGCGATCCACAAATCTTTTGATGTAGACAACACAGACGAGGTTGTCATCGAACCATTTATCAAAGGCCGTGAATTTGCCTGCGGTATTCTTGCCGGAAAAGCACTTCCGCTCGTTGAAATTGTTCCAAAGGACGGACTCTTTGATTATGCAAATAAATATCAGGCCGGCGGTGCTTCCGAAATCTGTCCTCCTATATCACTGGATACAGAGACACAAGAACTGATCCAGCGTGCCGGAGAACGTGCCTTTGAAGCACTCCGCATGGATGTATACTCCCGTGCAGACTTTATCGTATCCGATGCAGACGGTGAATTCTACTGTCTGGAAATGAACGCCCTTCCTGGAATGACAGCAGCAAGCCTTCTTCCGAAAGCTGCCAAGGCTGCCGGATATGAATACAGTGAACTTTGCGAGGCTATCATTCAGGAATCTATAAAAGCCCGCTATTAAGGAGGATGAAGATCCATGAAAAATCTTTCAATTGAAAATATAACCAAGGCCTGCAGAGGTACTTTCCGCGGCGATGAGAGTATTCTCAGCCAGGAAGTATCCGGTGTCGTGATCGACAGCCGGAAAGTCCAGCCTGGTTACTTATTCGTTGCCATTGACGGAGAACGTGTCAACGCACACAAATTCATCCCGGATACTGTAAAAGCCGGTGCCATGTGTGTCGTATCACACGAAGATCTCGGTGAGACGGATTTCCCTTATATCCTGGTAGAATCCACAGGCCAGGCACTGCTCGACATTGCCAAGCTTTACCGTGATTCTTTCGACATGAAGGTTGTCGGAATTACCGGAAGTGTTGGAAAGACCAGCACCAAAGAGATGATCGCATCCGTTCTGGCTCAGAAATATCACGTACACAAAACACTTGGCAACTTCAATAACGAATGGGGACTTCCGATCACCATCTTCGATATGCCGGAGGACACAGAGGTTGCCGTACTTGAGATGGGTGTCAATCACTTTGGTGAGATGCGCCGCCTTTCATCTGTATCCAGCCCTGACATCTGTGTGATCACCAATATCGGTATCGCACATCTGGAGTTCTTCAAAACAAGAGAGGGCATTCTTCAGGAAAAATCACAGATGATCCAGGATATGAAAAACGGCGGTTCCATCATTCTGAACGGTGATGACGACCTTCTTTGCAAGATGAGTCCTGTCAAAGGTGTCGCTCCTGTATTCTTCGGAACAGGAAGCAACTGTGCATTCCGTGCCGACAACATTGAACCTCAGGGACTCCGCGGAACTTCCTGCACGATCACATTAAAGGATGGGACTTCTTTCGACTGTCTGGTTCCTGTACCTGGCATCCATATGGTAAGCAATGCGATTGCAGGTGCTGCTGTCGGATATACACTGGGACTGACTGCCAGCGAGATCAAAGCCGGCATCGAATCCCTGCCGTCTATCCCGGGGCGTAACCATATCATAGAAACAGACCATATGATCATCTTAGACGATTGCTACAATGCCAATCCAATCTCTATGAAGGCTTCCATCGATGTCCTTAATATGGCAATCGGACGTAGAGTTGCAGTCCTTGGTAATATGGGAGAACTTGGTGATACTGCTGAAGTTCTTCATGCAGAAGTCGGTACTTACGCAGCACAACAGAATGTAGACCTTGTCTGCGGAATCGGAGACCTGACACACGCTCTGGTAGAAGAAGCATCCAGGGGCACACATACCCAGGCACTTTGGTTTGCTGATAATGAAAGCTTCATTCAGGCTATACCGGACATCATCAAAGATGGGGACAATGTTCTGGTAAAAGCCTCCCACGGAATGAATTTTCCACAGATTGTTCATGCTTTGGAAGAATTATAAAATAACAAAAAAAAGAACGAAACAAACGAGATATTTAAGGAGATTATTATATGGCTTATCAGATTCTCGCCCTTGATCTGGACGGAACTCTTACCAACTCCAAAAAAGAAATTACAAAGCCGACCCTGGATGCTCTGATCGAGATTCAGGAAGCCGGTAAAAAAAAGTTGTTCTCGCCAGCGGACGCCCGACAAAAGGTGTCGTTCCACTGGCAGAGCAACTTCATCTGGAAGATTATGGAAGTTACATCCTTTTCTTTCAACGGTGGACGTATCACCGACTGCCGGACCAAAAAAGCAATCTACAATAAAAATACTTCCGGCTGACTGTGCAAAAGGTGTCTACGAAACGGTGATAAAATATGCCGGACACGGCGTAGACATCCTCACTTACACATCCGAACATATTTTATCCGGCATCCACTCCAATCAATACACAGAGCTGGAGTCCCGCATCAATCAGATGCCGATCATTGATGCCGGTGCTGACTTTCTGGATGTCATCCCTGATGATCCGAATAAATTCCTCGTAACCGGAGATCCCGATATCTTAGACCAGATACGCAAAGAACTCAGCAAACAGTTTCACTCTTATCTGTCCGTCTACTGTTCGGATCCTTTCTTTGTAGAGGTTATGCCGGCCGGAATCGACAAGGCACATTCTTTATTAAAATTACTGACAAGTATCGGTCTTACTGCTGATGAAATGATCTGCTGCGGAGATGGATACAACGATCTGACCATGATCGAAACCGCAGGACTTGGCGTAGCCATGGCAAATGCACAACCAGCCGTTCTTGATAAGGCGGATTATATTACGAAGTCTAATGATGAGGATGGGGTGCTGCATGTGATCAATGAGTTTATGCGGTAATTTAATTTATTAACTGGGAAGTGGCCTCTCAGTCCTTGAAGGCCACTACGGTTACGCAATTGCCATTTCATTCGTAAGGCATTCGACACCCACGGAATAAAAAGTAGAAAGCCGTTCCAGTGAATGTGAAGAAGGTGTTGGAAATAGTTAAGCGTCAAAATTATGCGTTGGGTTTTCGAAATTTGCCTGTTTGAGCCGAATGGCGAGTTGCAAATTTCGGAAGCCCGTTTTTAGCATAATTTTGACGCTTTAGTATTTCCCGCCGACGGAACCTGAACAGGAACAACTTCCTACTTTTTATGCAGGTCCGGGTCGTCGTGCCTTTCTGAATTAAATCCCAATCCCCTCTAAATTAAATTCCGGTATAAAGCTTTCTTTTGCTGCTTCTCCTTCCTGGATAAATCCATCTTCCATTCCCAGTTCCAGTGCATAATCTATAACTTTTCATATTCCCTTTTTGTAACTTTACGGCCAAGAAGTGGATCTTCTGCGACCTGCGGCATAGGGAGTATATTGATTCATAATGCTGATCAGAATCTGGTCTTTGTATGTTTCGAGCAGATATTTTATGACCGCTTTGGAATTTTTTACATGCCCCGGCAGAACCAGATGTCTTACGATCACGCCTTTTTTGTATCATTCCTGTTTCTTTATTGATCTGGATATTCCCCGTCTGACGAATCATTTCTTTTAAAGATGATTTGGCATATTCGGGATAATCCGGAGCCTTCGAATATGCAGCTGCAAGTTCTGGTTCCATGTACTTAAAGTCCGGAAGATAGACATCTACATATCCATCCAGCATCTGTATTGTCTCCGGCTTTTCATATCCGCTTGTATTATAGACAACCGGGAGAGCCAGACCGGCTTTTTCTTGCCATCTCTAATGCTCCTATGATCTGTGGAACATAGTGTGTCGGTGTCACAAGATTAATATTGGCAGCTCCTTCTCCCTGAAGTTCCAGGAATATCTGCGACAGCCGTTCAATCGTGATTATCTTTCCGGCTTTTGCTTCGGCTATATTATGGTTCTGACAGAAGATACAGCCCATCGAACAGCCGGAAAAGAATACCGCTCCGGAGCCTGCATCTCCTGATATACAGGGTTCTTCCCACATGTGGAGTGCTGCCCTTGCTGCCACGATCTCGGCCGTCTCATGACATCTTCCGCGCTGTCCCCCAAACGGTCTGCATGACAGTTTCTCGGACATAATGTGCAATCCTTTAGAATATTCATGTTCTCTTTTTATTCTTTCCATATCTTTATTCATATTTTCTTATTCCCCGTTATTTCCATTATCCCTATCTTCCTGCAGTACCTTTGATGTATGAATATTGTACCACGAAATCCGCAGGCAATTTCATCTTTTTTCTTCCTGATTTTTTCGTTATTATTGAATTTCCCCGAGAAAATGGTACAATTTTTACCACTTGGAGTATACATGAATATTCTAAATATAATAAAACAACAGGGAAGGAAGCATGCATTATGAGGGATTACATCATCAGCTGCTGCTCGACAGCAGATCTTACAGAGGAACATTTCAAAGCACGTGACATATCTTACATCTGTTTTCATTTCGAACTGGATGGCAGGGAATATGCCGATGATCTTGGAAAATCTATCCCATTTGATAAATTTTATGCTGCAATGGCCGCCGGAGCCGATACAAAGACTTCACAGGTCAATGCCGAGGAATTCGAAGAATATTTCGAGCCCCTTCCTGAAAGCAGGAAAGGATATCCTGCATGTCACACTTTCTTCCGGACTCTCTGGAGTTATCAATTCCGCAATGATTGCAAAAAAGAAAGTCTTGAAGAACGTTATCCTGACCGCCGGATCCTGATCGTGGATTCTCTTGGCGCATCTTCCGGATATGGACTTTTTGATGGATAAGCTGGCGGATCTGCGTGATGAAGGCAAGTCCCTGGACGAAGTCTTCCGCTTCGCTGAAAAGCGCCGGCTGAACGTACATCACTGGTTCTTCCACCGATTTGAAATTCTACGTAAAAGGCGGGCGCATCTCGAAGACAGCAGGTGCGATCGGCGGTGTACTGAACATCTGCCCACTCCTTAACATGGATAACCTGGGACACCTGATTCCACGATATAAGATTCGCACAAAGCGAAAAGTTATCCGTGCCATTGTCGATAAGATGGCAGAATATGCCGATCATCAGACCGACTATACAGGGAAATGCTACATTTCTCATTCCGGCTGTTACGAAGATGCGAAGGCCGTTGCTGATCTGGTTCAATCCCGTTTTCCATATCTGAAAGAAAAAGTGGAGATCAACAATGTGGGAACAACGATCGGAAGCCATACAGGTCCAGGAACCGTTGCACTGTTCTTTTGGGGTGACACACGAACAGAATAAAATATTTGCTATCAAGAATATTTATTCTGTAACTGATAGATAGTAAAGAGTACAAAAAGGAGGTTTTCTCTTATGAAAACAGCTGTTATGACAGACACCAACAGCGGAATTATGAAAGCAGAAGCTGACTCGATGGGAATCTTTCTGATTCCTATGCCAGTCATTATCAATGATGAGACACACTATGAAGGAATCGATCTTACCGAAACTTCTTTCTATGAAAGCCTGACAGGCGGAAAGAATATATCCACATCCCAGCCTTCGCCCGGTGATCTGATGGATCTTTGGGATGACATCTTCGAACAGGGTTATGACGAGATTATCCATATCCCGATGTCCAGCGGACTGAGTGCTTCCTGTTCTTCAGCTATCAGCCTTTCTGCTGATTATGAAGGCAAGGTACAGGTTGCAGACAATCACAGGATCTCTGTCACACAGAGAGAATCTGTCATGCATGCAAAAAAGCTTGCAGAAGCCGGAAAATCAGCAAAAAGAAATCAAAGAAATATTAGAGGCCGAGGCTTACAATTCCAGCATCTATATCGCTGTTGACACGCTCGAATTTCTGAAAAAGGGCGGACGTGTTACTGCTGCCGGTGCCGCTCTCGAAGACCCGCGGTATAAAGAAGTGTAAGCAAAAAAATGGTCGAGGCATTAAAGAACGACCGTGAGACACGTTTTAAAGATACAGACGACAGACATATCCTGATTGGTGCTGCCGGTTCTAACCTGACAGAAGAAGAGGCTGCGGAATGGAAACAGATGCTTGTAGACGCATTTCCGGACTCTTATGTATATTACGATCCGCTTTCATTCAGTATCGGATGTCATATCGGGCCGAAGGGATATGGAATGGGTATCAGTGTTTGTTCGGAAGATTATGACAACTAACAACGTATACAATAACCCCCGGGAGACATCATCTCCCAGGGGTTATTTTTTATGACTTATTTATCATTTTCAATATATTTCTTATTAATGTCTTTCCACATTTCTGTGTCTACACCATCCCATGTAAGTTTATCCGGATTATAGTATGGATCTTTCTTTTCTTTCATCTGTGATTCATAGTCTTTGTAAAGTGCTATTACCTTTGGTGATAACAAAAAAGAACAACCAGCATATTTACCCATGTACAGCTTCCAAGTGCCAGATCCGATAAGTTCCATGCGATATCTGATTCCAGATTACCCCAGATAAAGATCAGAACAGGCATTGCGATTCTCATGATCCAAGTAACAACTTTACGTATTTTCGCTTTGGAATCACCCTGGAACAGGTACATAGCTGCTGTCTCTGCTTCGTAATAGTAACTGATCAGACAAGTGAATGAGAACAGTGCCAGCATGATCGCAATGAATGTAGGTGCAATCTTGCCCATAACAGTCTTACATGCCAGCTGCACAAAGATCACTCCATTTGTTCCTGCTGCTGCAAGTGCAGGAAGTTCTGCCGAACCACTGCCAACATATCCATTCGCTGTGTTGAAGCAGTCTGTTAACAGGATCATCAGTCCCGATGCGGTACAGATGATAACCGTGTCAAGCCATACACCTGCTGCATTCGCCATACCCTGTTTTACCGGATGACTTGTCTCTGCTGCTGCAGCTGTAGGAGAAGCTTCACCCATACCGGATGCACTTGAGAATGTACCTCGCTTAACACCCTGTTGGATGATCACACCGATTGTTCCGCCGAAAACTGCATTCTTGGCAAATGCTGCCGTTACAACTTCTTTGATCAGTCCAGGTACTGCTGTAATATTCATTACAATGATTACAATTGCCGCGATCAGATATACAGTTACCATAAATGGTACAATCATAGATGCAATTGCGCTGATACGTTTCACACCACCGATAACCACAACCGCAAGAATCAGGGCAATCACTAATGCACTTACCCACATTGGAATCTTGATCGCATTGTGGAATCCGTCACAGATTGTATATGTAGCTGCTGCAGGCATAAATACAGAAGTTCCGATCATCAGAATCATAGCCATGAATGCACCATATTTCTTCCAGCCAAGTCCTCTCTCCGCACAGTAAGCTCCTCCGCCACGATACTGTCCGTCAATTCTTGTTTTATAAAGAACTGGCAACGTACACTCTGCAAAACATACTGCCGAGTTGGTCATACCTGCAAGAATCATCCAGAACAATGCTCCCGGACCGCCCATGTAAATCGCCACTGCAACTCCGGCTACGTTACCTGTACCGACACGCATTGCCATGGTCGTACAAAATGAACCAAATGCTGAAATTCCCGAATCAGAATCCTGCTTATCGATGATTCTGCTCCACATATCCTTAAAATGTACAAACTGGAAACCGTGTAATCTGATTGTAAAATATAACCCACTTCCTACAATCAGTATCAGCATTCCAACGCCCCAGATGTAACTATTCAGGAAATTCACAACGTTGTTTAAACTGTTTAACATATGACATCCTCCATATCCTTTTGATTTGTTAATTTTATCACAATATTTTTTTTGAAAAAATCAACAAATCATCCACAATTACAGATATGTTTTTGGAATTTTTTGTTTATTTTTACGCATTTATGTATTATATTATTAATTTTATGCATTCATGCATTGTTTTCCCTTGTTAATTTTAAGACAAAAAAGTCCTCTCGGGAATATTACTCTCCCGACAGGACTTTCTGTAATCTTTTATATCTTTTTGTATCATTTTTTCTTCTTTGGCAGCGACAAGATGATCACACCCGCTATAATTCCGACAAATCCTGCCAGATCCATTCCCGAAAAAGCCACATGCATAAAGAGTACCGACATCACCGTTGCTGTCAGCGGCTCAACCGATGCAAACAGACTTGCCTTGGAACCTCCGATCAGACGAACCCCTTCCATATAACAGCTAAAGGACATTACCGTACCAAATATGATCACGACTGCAATGCAGCCGATACACTGCCAGTCCAAAAGGATATCTCCCGTCATCGTCCATGGCTGCACAAATGGTGTCAGACCGATTCCACTGATCAGCATTCCCCAGCCGACCATGGAAAAGGTTCCATAGATATCCATCATATTACCCGGTACGAGATTATAAAATACCGTTGCGACTGCCGAAGCAAGCCCTAATACTAATGTTGTCTTTGACACACTCAATTGCGTAAGATTGCCGTGCGTTGCCAGAAGAACCGTTCCTCCAAATGCCAATACCAACGCAAGTATCTCATTTGCCTCAGGCAGTTTCCAGTTTCTGATTGCCAGAAGGACCATAATCATAACCGGTGCCATGTATTGCAGGACCGTCGCAATTCCGGCATTTGAATCCTGTACCGCCATATAATACGTCATCTGACATCCTGCAATACCGATCACTCCATACACCAGCATACGGAACACATGTCTTTTATTTTTCCAGATACGGAAGATTCCATTCTTCTGCACCATATATGCTCTCATCAGCAGAATAATCCCTGCTATGATCAGCCGGACATTAACCAGCCACGGTGCCATCACTCCTTTGTATTCAAACGAATATTTGCCAAATACTCCGGCGAGTCCCCACAGAAAGCCACCCGTAATCGTCAGTGCAGTTCCTCTTACGATCTCTTTCCGGTCCAGTCTGTCCGAAAGCTGTTCCTTGGATACACTGCTTCCCAAGCTATCACTTCCTATCTTAATCTTCAATCATCATTTTAATGATTTCTTCATTCGTCTCACGCATACCTTCTTTTTTTCCGAGACGTCCGACATTTCTCAATGTCGCCTCTACACCTTTTGTCACGATTCCATCCCCGCCATAAAATTCCTGACCACGGATATACATATTATATCCAAGGATTCCGGCATCTACTGCCGATGCAATCTTTGCCGCACAGGATGCTTTCGCGCCATCGCAGACGATACCTGATACGATTGCCAGTGCATTGACAACCGTATGGATCACTTCCTCATATCCTCCGCCGCAAAGGTAGGCGATACCTGCTCCCGCTCCTGCTCCCGCATTAACCGCACCGCAATATGCTGACAAACGACCGATCGGTGTCTTCTCATGGATTGCTGTCAGATTGGAAAGTGCAAGTGCACGGTAGAGTTTTTCTTTTTCTACGTTCAACTCCTCCGCATATACCATGACCGGTACCGATACCGTAATTCCCTGATTCCCACTTCCGGAATTGATCACAACCGGCAGTTCACAGCCATTCATACGGGCATCGGATCCTGCTGCCGCCATCGCTTTTGCCCGGGTCTTTACATTGTCATCATCCATATCAAGAAGTACTTTTCCTATATTGGCACCATAATCCCCGCGGATTCCTTCTTTTGCAATTGTATAATTATACTCCATCTGTCTGTCAAGAACTTCTTTAATCTCTTCTACGTCTACTGTATTGATAAAGTCCCAGATATCTTTCATATTTAAAAGACTTCTGTCTGTAAGCCCTTCCTCTTCTTCACCCTTGACTTCTGATTCTTTTACAACTTCCCCATTGTGCTCGATCAGCACAATGTTGGTATGATAATTTGCAATCCTTACTTTTTGCATACTCATCTCCGTGATATAACGTGACTACAATGTCAAATGTGATACCCTGATCCAGATGTTCAACAGTGATTGGTGTATTCTCTAAGAAATCTTTGATTTTTGCCGAATCTTCCTCTGTCGCCTCTGCAATTACTTCCAGTTCTTTGTCCGGATCTCCTGCCACGATTCCTGCGGATACTGCGGCTGGTATCCCTTTCAGATGATTGGTATTCGGAACGATCACTGATTTTACATTCTTAATAATACTGCCACTTGCCCCAATGACAACTCTGTCCGGCAGACATCCGAGTTCTCTTCTGGCTACCGCTGCCGCATAAGCCAGCGCAATCGGTTCCGTACATCCCATTGCAGGATGTAATTCTTCTTTTAAAATCTGTATGTACGCCTGATATTTTCGATTTGTCTTTTCCATCTCTCTTTTGTATTCCTTTCTTCTATCTATAATACCATAAAACAATTTTTTTCTGAAAACGCATTTTATCTTGTTTTTCTCACTTAGACACTGTATCATCAAATAAATGATTCGTAAAATTTAACTTTTTATAAAATGATTAAAAATATTTTATGCAAGAAGAACGGAGGAATTATGGATTTTCGTGAAATAAACACATTTATACATGTTGCCAATCAGGAAAGTTTTTCAAAAAAGCCGCCGATGTTCTCGGTTACACACAGGCTGCCGTCAGTATCCAGATCAAACAGCTGGAATCCGAATTAGGCACCCGGCTTTTTGACCGGATCGGCAAACACATTTCCCTTACACATCAGGGAAAAGCATTTTTATCAGTATGCTCTGCGCATCACCAGTGAGATTGAAGAAGCAAAAATGTACTCTCCGGATCCCAGGATCTGAATGGCACACTCAGGATCGGAACGATCGAGTCGATCTGTTCTTCTATTCTGCCGGATATCCTGTCCAGATATCATGCACTTCACCCTGCGGTTGAGATCAGTATCATCACAGATTCCCCGGAAGCTCTTCTTGATATGATGAATAAATCCTGTGTAGATCTCGTCTATTTTATGGATAAACGTATGTACGATCCGAAGTGGGTCAAGATCTTAGAAGAACCGGAAAATATCATTTTCGTTGCAAGTCCGGATCATCCTTGCACAAAAAAAAGTCCTCTGACATTAAATAAAATTATCAGTGAACCTTTTATACTTACCGAAAAAGATGCAAGTTACCGTTTTATTCTGGATCAGTATCTTGCTGCATATGGTCAGGAAATCCATCCACGGGTGGAATCCAGCAGTACCGACTTCATCATTCAGCTTCTGTTGAAAAATGAATTTTTATCTTTTGTTCCTCAGTTTACTGTACAGAATCAGATTGCACAGGGAATCCTGACCCCCATACCGGTCAGTGATTTTTGATCTGCATATCTGGCGGCAGATTGTATACCACAAGGACAAACTTCTGACACGGGAGATGAAAGCATTCTTCCAGCTGGTGCAGTAACATTGGAGAAGGGCAGGTTTCCCTGCCCTTCAAACTGTTTTACCGATTTCCGTCAATCTGCAATTTTGTTTAAAATTATCTGTTAATTTTCTCTATTTATCATTTTTATCACAAATTACTTTCCCTGTTTTTGCATTATCTTTTTGGATATATTCTTCTAAAGTCGGAAATGCCATTGCTTCCCCGGTACACATTACCAAAAAGATCATCCCGGAGTGCTCTTGCTTCTACCGTATCCACTTTTCCAAGTTCTTTCAGCAGGCTAAGACTCTTTTTCCTGAATCCCTTCCGATACATCATCCCTTTTTTCACGGAATCTGCGCAGCCTGTAGTATACTTCTTTCTCCGATGTATACTTTTTCATAATCTGCAGCATATGCTCTGAACAGCCTTTCAAATCAATGTGTCTGATGATATTTTTCAGATCTACCGCATCGTCCAGCGCATTGTGGCTGACTTCTGTTCCGAGTCCGCAGATGATCTTCAGACTTCCAATCCCCGCACTTTGCAGATCCAGCTTTGCCGAATAGGTTCCTTCTATATCCTTGATCATACGAAGGATTCTGTTCACGATCTTTCTGGTCCGTTTCGATATGTCCTTACGATATTCCAGAAGATCCCGCTGTATCACATACTTATCCGGTCCCCATACATAGATTCTTGATACCTCCCACGCTTCCAGCTGCTCTGCGACTTCTTCCATCACAAGTTCATAATCCGGGGCACTTAAGAGATCTTTCCGCTCTATCCCGGTCATCTCCTGGAACCGGTCATGCAATTTGTCTTCTGCATAAATATAGGAATGAAATCTTGTTACTTCTTCAAAATTCTTTCCACAGACTACAAACCCAACCGACACAAGCTTGGCCGGCGGTCCTCCTTTTATCTGGGATGTTAAGAATTCCGTATCCAGGAACGCAACCATCTCGTTGTCGAGTTTTTCTGCGATATTAGGTGTGCTTTGTGTGAACGATTTTTTTTATTTATATTTTTATTTATGCTCTTCTTTGGTTTTTTCCTGATCTTTGCCAATGAAACCACTCCTTGTCATTTCGTTTTGTTCCTTTTGAAATGATACAGGGTGTGAAGAGATTTTGCAAGTATCTTTATTTCTTCAGTTTTATCCAAGATTCTCCGGTTATGTTGTACTCCTCAATTACTCTGTCAAACGGGAGCTATCCTGCTTTCACAATATTCACAGCAGTTCCAATTATCACCGCCTCATATGGACGCAATACATTTCCTTCTCTGTCATCCTCATAATTCCGAATCCAGACTTCCCCATCTTTCCACTCATCAAGCAATGGGCAGCTAACTTCCTCATCCGTAAAGTTTGCACATACCAGCATCTTTGTATGCTCATCTGTTCTCGTATAGGTAAAAATCTTCTCATCTTCCGGCAGAAGAAGGTCAAATTTTCCATCCACAAATACTGGATTTTCTTTTTTTCTTAAACGAATCAGCTTCTGATAATAGTAAAATACCGAATTTTCGTCTTCCAGTGCCTCTTTGGCATTGATCCTGATATAATTTGGATTCACGGTAAACCATGGTTCTCCTGTTGTGAATCCTCCGTTTTCCTCTCCGCTCCACTGCATTGGAGTCCGGGCATTATCACGGCTCCTTGCGTAAATAGAATGCATGATTTCTTCTGGCTGATATCCTTTTTTCCAGACGCTCTTTGTACATATTCAATGTCTCAATATCTTCATATTCCTCAATGCTGTCAAACTGCACATTCGTCATTCCCAGCTCTTCTCCCTGGTAAATGTAAGGAGTTCCCTGCATTCCATGAAGCATTGTCGCCAGCATTTTTGCCGACTCTTTTCTGTATTTTCCGTCATTTCCCCAACGCGACACGATTCTAGGAAGATCATGGTTATTCATGAACAGGCTGTTCCATCCTGTCTGATATAAAGTATTCTGCCACTTCGCAAGGCATTTTTTCAGCTTAACCATATTTAATGGAATAGTATCCCATTTTTCTTTTCCTTCTTCCTGATCAAGCATAATGTGCTCAAACTGAAAAACCATGGAAAATTCACTGCCATCCGGAGCTATATTTCTTTGCAATTTCCGGTGTTGCTCCCCAGGCTTCTCCAACAGTGATCATATCCCCCTTCTGAAATGTTTCTCTGCTTAGTTCACGCAGAAATTCATGCAGCTTTGGTCCATTATTTGTAATCTTAAGATCTGGCTCTTTTGCAATCTGATCGATCACATCCAGACGAAATCCACCTGCACCTTTTTCCATCCACCAGAGAATCATATCATAGAGTTCTCTTCTCACTTTCGGATTCTCCCAGTTCAGATCCGGCTGTTTCACTGAAAACTGATGAAAATAATACTGCCCCAGTTCTGGAACCCACTCCCATGCCGGTCCTCCGAACGCAGAATTCATATCATTTGGATAAACACCCTCTTCTCCGTCACGCCACACATAATAATCATGATACGGATTGTCTTTACTTTTCTTTGCCTCCAAAAACCATCTGTGTTCATCAGAAGTATGATTCAACACAAGATCCATCATAATTCGAATTCCGCGTTTCTTTGCCTCCGCAAATAACTGTTCCATATCTTCCATTGTTCCGAACATCGGCTCAATATCCTGATAATCTGAAATATCGTATCCATTGTCATCCTGTGGCGAACGATACACCGGTGAGAGCCAGATTGCATCTATTCCAAGTTTTTTCAAATAATCCAGTCTGCTGATAATTCCCGGGATATCACCGATTCCATCTCCATCCGAATCTTGAAAGCTTTTCGGATAAATCTGATATACAACTGCATTTTTCCACCATTTATTCTTATTTCCCATACTCATTCTCGATATCTCTCCGGCAGATTTTCTGATTCTACCGGGATATCCTCTCCTTTCTTTATTTCCTCTAAATTCTACGAATGAGCGTTCCATTCTTTCTCTTTTTTTGGACACTGTGGTTGCTTTTGCACCGACCGAAGCGGCAACGGAGACCAAGAAAAATCTATAAAATAGTATAACACAAAATAAAATTGACATGGTGAACTAATTGGATATTCATATTCCGATTTCTATTTTTGTTTCCATAGCATAGTGTATTCTTTTTCACCAGTAGCTTCATCCAAACCTTCACATTGAATAATGAACCCTTCTCTTTGGTAAAAAGAAATTGCTCTGGCATTCTTCTGGTATACATTTAATCGTAAGCTTTCTTTTTTATCCTTAATATAATCTAATAAAAGCTTACCGATGCCGCACGACTGCATTTCATCAGAGACAAAAATACCTTCGATATATTCATCATTTAATCCTACAAATCCTTGAATCATTTTTATCTGCTTCAAACACATAGACTTCGGATTGTGACATCATTTCTTTCACTAATTCATAATTACTTTGTGATGATGGATATACTAACCCTTCAAAAGCTTCAAACTTCCATTTTTCAATGTTAATTATCCTCTGATGAACATAGCTATAATTATTCAGTTTTTCCGTATTAAATGACCTGTAGCTGAATAACGTTCTTCTCATACGTATCCTCTCTTTACTCTCGAACAAGCTTTATTATATTACACTAATTATAATAAAGCAGCCGCTTACCCATACTCCTTTACTTTCCCTAATTGCATCTTTTGCACTTCTGCCCGGACGATAGCCAAAGCCGTCATCTGCAAACAGCGGTTCATAGATTGGCACTAACTGTTGCGTGATTGCCTGTTGGATGGTACGGTCTATCACCGTTGGTATGCCAAGCTTTCGCACACCACCGTCTGGTTTTGGAATTTCAACCCGCCTTACCGGAGATGGAGTATATTTTCCTCTGAGTATTCGGTTGATTAACTCCTGTCCCTGTTCCTTTAGGTATGGCAGGGCTTCCTCAATGCTCATTCCATCTATTCCTGCCGTCCCTTTGTTTGCCTTCACTCTTTTTATACGCTCTGTTTAGATTATCTTTGCACAGGATCGCTTCCAAGAGTTTCGGCTGTGCACTGTCCCTTTCCTTCCATATCCAGTTGAATGACCTTGACGCTTTCGCATACCCTTCATGTTCCGCACTATCTCTTTGCAAACAGCCACTGTTTGTGTTTTCTATCATAATCAGTCATTCCTCCTTTCCCCAGCCATACTCAAGACTCCTACTGATTCGGTCCTTCACCTTTCGACTACTATGACCTCGGCTGACTTCTGTACGTTCAGCACTGCTTTGTACAGTGGTTACTCCTTTCGGAGCATACCGCACAGACCTCCCTGGGTACCACACGTCTCTTTCTCTCCATCTATCTGCCACATTTACCATACGGGATTCCGTGTGGTTATTGGGCTTCGACTTGGGTGGCAGTCTTACCCTCATGCATAACCTTATATGAAATTTCTGTTCGTCAGACTAGAGATTTGCCCGTGGTTAGTCTGTTCCCACATCCGGCTTCCTTCAGATTTCACCTCACGATGAACACCCTTGCCTTCAGCTATATCCTTCCCACCACCGGGCGGATTCCGGACTTTAACCCGTTAATCGAGTAGGAGGCTAATCATTAATTGATTAGCCGACCTCTCACCCACCGTGCGTACCGTTCGGTACACGGCGGTTCAATCAACTTAACATTTAACAAACCTCTCGGTATAGTAGTCATACATTGAGACCAAGCCAAATGAGGCTAGTCTCTTATTGGTAATTACATAGTTTAGCGCACCTTCACTTAATCGAGCTACCCGTGCACCACTGTATGCTATTGCATAAGCCTTCTTACTATACATTCCTAACTTCATTAGGTTTTGCGCACGATTTTGTGGGGTTTTCCAATGCACCCAGATACACATACGCAATCTTCTACGAATTAGCGCATCCATATCTTTGCATAACCACTTCATATAACCGATTCCGAAATAATTGATCCATCCACGGGTTAGCTGGTTAAGCTTTTCAATCTTATAGCGATTGCTGACACTCCAGTTTCTTCTCGTGAGCCATTTCATTTTCGTTTTGAGCTTAGCTATTGATTTTGCATGTGGTCTTGCCTTGTATTGTTGTGCTTGCGTGTCGAAAAGAATCCAAAACCAAGATATTTAAGTCCATCTGGTCTGTCTACTTTGCTTTTAGTCATGTTGACCTTAAGTCCTAGTTTCTCTTCAATAAATCGTGAGATATTCCTCATAACTCGATTGGCAGACATTTCACTTCTGACCATAACGATACAGTCGTCTGCGTAACGTACAAAGTTTAGCCCTCTGCTCTCCATTTCCATATCTAGTTCATTCAGCATAATATTCGCCAATAGTGGCGAGAGATTTCCGCCTTGCGGTGTTCCCACAATAGAATCCTCATATTCGTCATCTATCATGATTCCGCTGACTAGGTATTTCCTAACAATAGAGATGACATCTCCATCTTTGATCGTTCTACCAATAATGATCATAAGTTTGTCATGATTCGCTGTGTCAAAGAACTTTTCCAAGTCAATGTCTACAATCCAATCATTACCATCATTCATCATATCAAGTGCTGTTAGGATTGCTTGCTGTGCACATCTATTCGGTCTGAATCCATAACTGTGGGCATGGAATTGTTCCTCGTAGATTGGTGTAAGTACCTGTGCAATGGCCTGTTGTACAAATCTGTCTGTTACTGTTGGTACTCCTAGGTTTCTGACACCACCGTCTGGCTTTGGTATCTCCACTCTTCGTACTGGTTGAGGTTTATATTTTCTTGTCCTCAACTGTTCCTTGATTATTTCGCCGTTCTTTACAAGATGTTCTTTAAGTTCTGTGTACTTCATTCCGTCCACTC
>VOFF01000060.1_pt1 | contig 105598 bp, 89 predicted proteins | sample 5384061 | NCBI WGS metagenome assembly VOFF01 (sample SAMN12384725, study PRJNA508395) | human gut metagenome | isolation source: healthy gut E | host: Homo sapiens | reverse complement strand
GATGCTTATGGCGATGAAAGTGCGTGTCACTGTTATTTGCTGCTGGTTTTTGACCCCGTCGCCGCTCAAGATGACGACACTCAGAGCACGGTGACGCCGGTTGTGCCAACCGCCGCCGATCCTGCGACTCCCGTGGCACAGCCAGCTCCAGCACCGGCATCGGCTGCACAGCCCGCTGCCACTGCCCAACCGGCATTCACACCGGCTACCGGTGACTCCGCATCGTTGCCTTTTGATGATCCGACTTCCGCTCATCCGAATATCGCCGTGAACGATCCGGCTGGCAATCTCGACATCCCTGACTTCCTGCGCTGAAAGGATTGATCCATGGCTGGGTTCATGAAAAACGCGATGTCCTATCTGGGCATGAGTGACGTTGTGGACGATGAGGACGACTACATCGAGGAGGAAGAGGGCAGAAGCCGGCTTCGAAGTCCGCATTTGATTCCGACCATACGGTCACGCCGCTGGCGTCAACCACCGCGCCTGCCGCATCGTCGACTACCAAGCCGTTCCCCGGTGGCCGTGTGAACAGAATCACCACCATCCATCCGAAGTCATATGAGGATGCTCAACTGGTCGGCCGCGCATTGCGTGACGGTGTTCCGGTCGTACTGAATCTCACCGGTGTGGCCGAAGCCGTGGCATATCGCATCGTGGACTTCTCCGCCGGCGTGGTGTTCGGCGTGCGTGGTTCCCTTGAGCGTGTCACTCCGCGCGTGTTCCTGTTGAGCCCGGCGCAGGTGAACATCAAGGTCGAAGAGCCGACAAAACCAGCCTCGGCACACGATTTGTTCGCTGAGTGACCGGTTCAGTAGTTTGCGCATTCGACGTTATATCGGTATTCGGCCGGCTCCCAGCAAGGAGTCGGCCGATTCTTATTGTGCTCCGAGCAAACTTTTCATGCGCGGTTGTTAGTCTGTCAGCATGCTTTCCTTAGTGTTCTCTCTGATCGGCCGCATTCTTGCATGGCTCATTAACGCGTATATCACGGTTCTGTTCGTGCGCATGATTCTGGACTGGGTCTCCGTTCTCGCACGAAACTGGTATCCACGTGGTGTGGTGGCCCAGCTGATCAATATTGTGTATTCCATTACCGAACCCCCTCTGCGCTGGCTACGTCGCTATATTCGCCCATTGCCGCTCGGTTCGATTTATCTTGATGTCAGCTTCATTGTGCTGTATTTTGCGCTGGTGGTACTGGAAAGTGTTGTTCTGATAGTGTTCTGAGGCCGTTTTTGACCCGCCGGAGGCATATATCTGGCATAAAAACCCACGTCGAATGTTCTGAAACGATGGGGTCGTGATAGCATTCTGACTTGAGACCAACGTAAGTGCGGGCGATGCCCAAAGCGAGGTGCAAGGATTTATGGCTCTGTTGACGCCGAAGGATATTAGGGGAGCATACCTTCCAGACTGTTCGATTCAAGGAAGGTTATGATGTCGACGAGGTCGATGACTTCCTTGATCAGGTCACGGAAACCGTCGAGGCTCTTGGACGTCAGGCGGTAGCCGGCGGTCAGGCCACCAGACTCTGGCCCGGATGTGACCAACTCAATTCCAAGATTTCCGAGTTGAATGCTCAGATCCAGTCCCTGCAGCAGGAGAACGCTGGTTTGAAGTCCGCTGGCTCAGGCCCAGGCAGGCCGGTCCAGGCTGGCAGGCCGCTCAGCAGCACAGCTTGTCTCTGCCAAGCTCAGCGAAGCCGAGGAATCCAACCGCGCGCTGTCCTCCCAGAATGAGCAGCCGATCGTCGTCTGTCCGCGCAGGTCGATCAGCTCACCGCCCAGAATGGCCGGTCAGCTTGGCGAGCAGCTTACCGCCGTGCAGCACGAGCGCGTGACACGTTCCGCGCACAGACCGAGGACCTGTCCCGTCAGCTGGCATCGGCCCAGGAGCAGGTGGTCGTGGCTCAGCGTCAGAAGGAGCAGATCGATCAGCTCACCGCAAAGCTTCAGGAAGCGCAGGACCAGGTCGCTCAGGCCCAGCAGCTCACTCAGGAGCATGCTGCCCAGTCCCAGCAGCAGGATGCCCAGGTGAAGCAGCAGGCCATGCAGATCCAGCAGCTTGCCCAGCAACTGAAGGATTCCCAGATTCGCGAGGCACAGCTGCGCGAACAGGTCGCCAAGTCCGAGCCGAGCACCGAAACCGGCAGCCTGCAGAAGATCGCAGGTGCCGCGGCAAGCGCCAATACCGAGCCGGAGCGCGCCACCGCCATGCTGACGCTGGCCATGCAGCTGCACGACCAGTACGTCGACAAGGGCAAGGCCAAGGCCAAGGAGATCACCGAGGAAAGCCAGCGCAAGTACGAAGAGATCATCGGCAGCGCCAACGACTACTCCAACCGCACTCGTTCCGAGGCTGACCAGTACTCCACCGACACCCGCGCCAACGCCGACAACTACCTGTCCGGCAAGACCCAGGATGGCGATGCCTATCTGGCACAGAAGCAGCAGGATGGCGATGCGTACCTGAACCAGAAGACCGAGGAGGGCGACGCCTACCTTGCGCAGAAGACCGAGGAAGGCAATGCCTATCTGGCCGGCAAGCAGCAGGATGGCGACGCTTATCTGGAGCAGAAGCAGCAGGAAGGCGACGCCTACTTCGCGCAGAAGCAGGAAGAGGGCGACGGCTACCTGGCTCAGAAGACCCAGGACGCCGACACGTACTTCTCCGACAAGCACACCGAGGCCGACAACTACGAAGCCGAAGTGCAGAAGCGCGCCTTCGACTACGATTCGAAGACCCGTACCGCTGCCGACGACTACGCCCAGCAGGTCCGCGACAACCTCGAGACCCAGACCAAGGTCATCGAAGGCAACATCAAGGGCCTCAAGCAGTTCGAAACCGAATACCGTGCACGACTCACCGACTTCCTCGGCCAGCTCGTCAACCAGGTGTCCGATACGAACAACTACGACCAGGACCCTCAGGACAACAACGACTGAGATTAGCCTGTGTCTGACATCATGAAGAATGATCAAAGACGGCTGCGCGACCGCGTGGCCGTCTTTGCGTGTATTGCGATCGAGACGATCGCGATTGACCAGCTCACCAAGATGTGGGCTTTGTCCGCATTGGCCGATGGCCGTACCATACGCGTGATTCCCGGCCTGCTTTCGTTGACATTGGTGCGTAATCCAGGCGCCTCGCTCGGCATGGGCTCCGGCATGACGTGGCTGATTTCCCTGCTGGCGATGGCGGCCTGCGTGGCGTTGGTCGTACTTGCCGTCCGCACCATTTCCATGAAATGGACGGTGCTGTTCGCCTTCGCCTTCGCAGGAGCGTTCGGCAACCTCATCGACCGCGTCATCTACGCGGGATGGTCCATCGGCAACGTGGCGGACATCTTCCTCATGCTCGCGGGCGTTGCGGCGGTGCTGCTGCTGTTCCTCGGGGAACCGTTCAGCCAAAAGGACCTTGACGAGGCCAACGGCAAGACGCTTGGTGATGATGCGAACGCAACCGACGACGGGGCGAAAGCAGCATGAGCCGTCTCGTACCCGCTCCCGACGCGCTCGTCGGCAAACGATTCGACGTCGCGGTCGCCAAAATGCTTGGCATTTCCCGGGCCAAGGCGGCCGACCTCATCGAAAGCGGACAGGCGCGCGTGCTCGGCAGGGACATTTCCAAATCGTCGACCCTGCAGGCAGGCGAAACCGTAGAATTCGACATCGTCGAGGAACGGTCCGAACCGGAACCGATCGCCCATGACATGGCCGTCGTCTATGAGGACGACGATGTGGTCGTGGTGGACAAGCCGGTCGGCGTCGCCGCGCACGCATCCGTCGGATGGACCGGTCCGACGGTGCTTGGCAGCCTGATCGACAGGGGAGTGCACATCACGTCATATGGCGCGGCAGGTCGTCAAGGCATCGTGTCACGACTCGACGTGGGCACATCGGGACTGATGCTCGTATGCAAGTCCGATCTTGCGTACGTGGAGATGCGCCGGCAGTTCGCCGAACATGAGGTCGTCAAAACATATCACGCACTCGTGCAGGGCAATCTCAAAGAAGACAAAGCCACCATCGAAGCGCCGATCGGACGCGCCAAAGTCTCCGACTTCCGCTTCTGCGTGACACCGGCCGGCAAAGAGGCCATCACGCATTGGGACGTGATGGAACGTTTCGGCGAAGCCACGCTCGTATCCGTGAACCTGGAAACCGGCCGCACCCATCAGATCCGCGTGCATTTCTCATCCATCGGGCATCCGTTGGCGGGGGACGCCATGTACGGCGCGAATCCGCAGCTGAGCGAGGCGCTTGGCCTTGAACGGCAATGGCTGCACGCCATGCAATTGGAATTCCGCCATCCGCGTACGCACGTGTGGACCACGGTGAAATCGCACTATCCCGCCGACCTGCAGCATGCGCTTGACGTGATGCGCGCACGGCACGCCGACCAGTCCCTATAAAAGTGTGGCCGGACGGCCAGAAACGACTCCACGCCGTCATGAAGCCCAGCTAAATTGGAACGCATGGCTACTTCCGCAAATTTCGTGCAACTGCATAATCACACGCATTATTCGCTGCTCGACGGCGCATCGAAAATACCGGATCTGGTCAAGCGCGCCAAGGAACTGGGCATGCCGGCCGTCGGCATCACCGACCACGGCAACATGCATGGCGCGTATGAGATGTGGAGCGCCGCGGTCAACGCCGGCATCAAGCCGATCATCGGCATCGAAGCCTATGTGACGCCGGAAACCGCACGTCAGGACCCCACCCGTGTGAGCTGGGACACCAACTGGAATCCGGATCTGGATCCGCTGCATCGCCGCCGTAACCCGGATGATGTGTCCGGCGGCGGTGTCATCACCCACCTGACCATGTGGGCAGAAAACGACGAAGGCCTCGTCAACCTCATGAAAGCCTCCACCGACGCGAACCTTGAAGGCCGAGTCATGCGCTATCCGCGTATGGATAAGGAAATCCTCGCCAAATATTCGAAAGGCATCATCGCCTCGTCCGGCTGCCCGTCGGGCATCATCCAGACTCGTCTGCGCCTGGGCCAGTTCGATGACGCGTTGCGTGCCGCCGGCGAATTCCAAGACATTTTCGGCCGCGATAATTTCTACATCGAATTCATGGACCACGGCCTGAAAATCGAAAAGCAAGTGACCGACGGGCTGCTCGACATCGCAAAAAAGCTCAACGCGCCGCTGCTGGCCACCAACGATTCCCATTACACGCGTGCCGAAGACGCCGGCGCGCAGGACGCCATGCTGTGCATCAACTCCGGCTCCACGCTGGACGAGCCGGGCCGATTCAAATTCGACGGCACCGGCTACTACATCAAATCCGCCGAGGAAATGCGCGAACTGTTCAAAGACCTCCCGAAGCGTGCGACAACACGTTGGAGATCGCCGAACGCTGCAACGTCATGTTCGACGATCATGAAGACGGCGCGTTCATGCCGCAATTCGACTGTCCGGAAGGCTGGGACGAGACGTCGCTGTTCCTGAAGAAGGTCGAGGAAGGCCTGGAACGCCGGTACAACGGCAAGCCGTCGCTCGAAGTGCTGCGGCAGGCCGACTACGAATGCGGCGTGATCTGCCAGATGCAGTTCTGCGGCTACTTCCTCGTCGTGGCCGACTACATCAACTGGGCGAAGGCCCACGGCGTGATGGTGGGGCCGGGCCGTGGCTCCGCCGCAGGCGCCATGGTCGCGTATGCGATGGGCATCACCGAACTTGATCCGCTTGAACACGGTCTGATCTTCGAACGATTCCTCAATCCGGAACGTGTCTCACTGCCTGATATCGACGTCGACTTCGACCCGGACGGTCGTGGACGCGTGCTCGACTACGTGGGTGAGAAATACGGACGTGACAAAGTGGCGCAGTGCGTGATCTACGGCACCATCAAAACCAAGCAGGCGCTGAAGGACTCCGCCCGCATCATGGGATACGACTTCTCCGTCGGAGACAAGATCACCAAAGCCCTGCCTCCCGCACAGACCGGCGGCAAGGACATTCCGCTGCACGACATCTTCGACCCAAGCGCGAAACGATACGCGGAAGCACGCGAATTCCGCGAACTGTACGATTCCGACCCGGACGCGAAACGCATCACGGACGAGGCGATGGGCATCGAAGGTCTGATTCGTCATACCGGTGTGCACGCCTGCGCCACCATCATGGGCAGCGAGCCGATCACCAACACGTCGCCGCTGCTGGAACGTACCGACGGCACCGTCACCACCACGCTCGAATACCATACGTGCGAAACGCTCGGTCTGGTCAAGATGGACTTCCTCGGACTTTCCAACTTGACGGTGATCCGAGACACCCTGAACAACATCGAGGCGAACGGCAAGGAACGCATCGACCATACGAAGATTCCGCTGGACGACCGCCCCACCTACGACCTGCTGTCCCGTGGCGACACGCTCGGCGTGTTCCAGCTCGATTCCGACGGCATGCGCTCGCTGCTGAAAACGTTGAAGCCGAATAACTTCAACGATATTTCCGCACTTATTGCGCTGTACCGTCCAGGTCCGATGGATATGGATTCGCACACCAACTATGCGAAGCGCAAGAACGGTCTGCAGAAGATCACGCCAATCCACCCCGAAGTGGCCGAACCGCTTAAGGAAGTGCTCGACGAGACCTACGGTCTGATCATCTACCAGGAGCAGGTGCAGTCCGCCGCGCGAATCCTCGCCGGCTATTCGCTGGGCAAGGCAGACGTGCTGCGTCGAGCGATGGGCAAGAAGAAGCCGGAAGTGCTGGCCAAGGAGAAGATTCCGTTCTTCGCCGGCATGAAGGAGCATGGATATTCCGAAGAGGCCTCGCAGGCCGTGTGGGACATCCTCGTGCCGTTCTCCGGCTACGCGTTCAACAAGGCGCATTCGGCCGCATACGGTTTGATCTCCTACTGGACCGCGTATCTGAAAACGCATTATCCGGTGGAGTTCATGGCCGCCCTGCTGCAAGGCGCCAGCACGAACAAAGACAAGACCGCGCTGTACCTGGGCGAGGCGCGACGCATGGGCATCCAGGTGCTTTCTCCGGACGTGAACGAGTCGGTGTACGAGTATTCGGCAGTCGGCGACGTCGTGCGATTCGGCCTCGGCGCCATCCGCAACGTCGGCAAGAACGCGGTCGATGCGATCATCGCGGAACGTGAGAACGGCCACGGCAAGTACGTGAACTTCACCGATTTCATCAAACGCGTGCCGTTGGAGGCGCTGAACAGGCGATTGGTGGAATCGCTGATCAAGGCCGGCGCGTTCGACTCGATCGACCCGAACCGTCGTGCGCTGTTCACCATCCACGAAACGGCCATCAATTCGGTCGTCGGCCTGAAACGCAAGCAGGCGGAAGGCCAGTTCGACCTGTTCGCCGACCTGGACGATTCCAAAGAGAACGATTCCGCCATGGGAGACGCCATGGTGCAGGTGCCCGACGTGGAGGAGTGGGACAAGAAAACCAAGCTCAACTTCGAACGTGAGATGCTTGGCCTGTACGTGTCCGACCATCCGTTGAGCGGCATGCAGTCGATTCTGGTGTCGTTGCGCGAAATGTCGATAGCGCACCTGATCGACCGCGCGGGAAGCATGCCGGACGGCCAGCAGGTGACGATCGCGGGCCTGATCACGAACGTGGACCGCCGCGTGTCGAAAAAGGGCAATCCGTGGGCCATCGTAACCGTCGAGGATTTGGAAAGTTCCATCCAATGCATGTTCTTCGGCAAGGTGTACGAGGCCGCCGCGCCCGAGCTCGCCGTCGACACCGTGGTACAGATCCGCGGCCAGGTGGAGAAGCGCGATGAGACAGTGAGCATGCGCGCCACCGAATTCACCGTGCCGACGTTGGAGGCGCAGGATGAACGTCCGCTGACGATTGTGCTGCCGCCGATCGCGCTCGACCAGTCGCATGTGCGGCGGCTCGGGCAGATTCTGACCAGCCATCCCGGCCCGTGCGAGGTGAAACTGGCGTTGATGGACGACAAAGGCAACGCCAAGGTGCTGACGTTCGGAGACCGGTTCCGCGTCAAACGCGACACGTCGCTGTTCGCCGAAATCAAGATTCTCTTCGGACCGAGCTCGCTTCCGTTGGCCTGAGCGGTTTGACTTGAACGGTTTGACCTGAACAGGTTTTTGATTGCCGGCCGATGCTGAATGGCGTCGACCGGCATATATTTTTCGCGGAAATCGGCATGGCATGGAAAACGGTGGATCTGCGTGTCTCACAATGCGGCTGAATGTGAGACGACGGGACGTTCTCGTGACTTGGCGTTGTTACCATGGGGCGTTATGAGCGAAGAAAACTATATGCGAATCATTGACCTGCGCGGCAAGAAGCTGACCCGAGCCGAAATGCTGGAAACCATGCCCCGCGCCGAGATGGGCACCAACGAGGCCACTGAGCTCGTACAGCCGATCCTCGATGATGTGAAGGCCCGCGGCGCTGCGGCCCTGCGCGACTTCGCGGAGAAGTTCGACCATATCCGTCCCGAGCATCTGCGTGTGCCGGTCGAGGCCATGAAGGCCGCCGTCGACGAGCTCGATCCGGAAGTGCGCGCCGCCATCGAGGAATCCGTGCGCCGTTGCCGCGCCGTATCCGCATCCCAGGTGCCGGCCCCGTTCCACACCGATCTGGCCGAAGGCGCGCGCGTCGCCGAACGTTGGATTCCGGTGCAGCGCGTCGGCCTGTACGTGCCGGGAGGCAAGGCCGTCTACCCGAGCTCCGTCATCATGAACGTGGTGCCGGCGCAGGCCGCAGGCGTCGAATCGCTGGCCATCGCCACCCCGCCGAGCCGCAGCAACTCCGACGGCCTGCCGGACAAGACCATCCTCGCCACCTGCGCCATCCTCGGCGTGGACGAGGTGTACGCGGTCGGCGGCGCTCAGGCCATCGCCATGTTCGCTTACGGCGCCAAGGGCTTCGAACCGCAGGACGGCGAGATTCTGTGCGATCCGGTGGACAAGATCACCGGCCCGGGCAACATCTTCGTCGCCACCGCCAAGCGCATGGTCTCCGGCATCGTCGGCATCGACGCCGTCGCCGGTCCGACCGAAATCGCCATCATCGCCGACAAGGGTGCCAACCCAAGCTGGCTCGCCGCCGATCTGATCGGCCAGGCTGAACATGACGAGCTCGCCGGTTCCGTGCTTATCACCGACAGCGAAGACATCGCCGACAAGGTGCAGGAAAGCCTCAAGTACCGCGTGCCTCGCACCGAGCACGCCGAGCGCGTCAACACGTCGCTGCGCGGCCGCCAGTCCGGCATCATCCTCACAGACGGCATCGAACAGTCCATCGACGCGGCCAACGCGTACGCGGCCGAACACCTTGAAGTGCAGACCGCTGATCCGGATGCCGTGATCGCCAAGATCCGCAACGCCGGCGCCATCTTCCGTGGCCCGTACTCCCCGGTTCCGCTGGGCGACTACATGTCCGGTTCCAACCACGTGCTGCCGACCTCCGGCACCGCGCGCTTCGCCGCCGGCCTCGGCGTGCACACCTTCATGAAGCCGGTCGAAGTCATCGAATACGACGAGCAGGGATTGAAGACCCTCGCCGCCCGTGTGAACGCCTTCGCCGTCTCCGAAGATCTGCCGGCACACGGCGAATGCGTGCTGAGCCGCTTCATCGACGACCCGTACAACAAGGCGACCATCAAGGAACAGGAAGAGCAGGCCGGCCTCCGATGAGCGAGACTTCCAGCAACGCGATTCCGGCATATCTGCCGCTGCGCAACGACCTGATCGGCGAAGAACCGTACGGCGCGCCGCAGCTCGACGTGCCGGTGTGCCTCAACGTCAACGAGAATCCGTACGCGCCCGAACCGGCCGTGGTGGAAACCATCGCCCAGCGTGTCAAGGAGATCGCCCCGACGCTCAACCGTTATCCGGACCGCGAGCACATCGAACTGCGCAAGGCGTTCTCCACATATCTGGAACGCGAATCGGGCGTGAAGCTCAGCGTCGACCAGTTGTGGGGCGCCAACGGCTCCAACGAAATCATGCTGCAGCTGTTCCAGGCGTTCGGCGGCCCTGGCCGCATCGCGCTCGGCTGCGATCCGACGTACTCCATGTATCCGGAATACGCGCGCGACACGTTCACCACGTGGAAGCTTGCGCACCGCAACGCCGATTTCACGCTTGACGTGGACGCCACCATCAAGGCGATCGAAGACGTCAAGCCGGCCATGATCGTGCTCACCAGCCCGAACAATCCGACCGGCACCCCGCTCAAGCCGGAAGATCTGAAGCGCGTGCTCGAAGCCGCCCGTACCGCCGAAGTGGCAGGCGCCGCCGAAGGCGTGCATCCGGTGGTCGTGGTGGACGAGGCGTACATCGAATTCCGAGATCCGGGCACGCCCACCGCGCTGGAACTCATCGGCGAATACGAAAACCTCGCCGTCAGCCGCACCATGAGCAAGGCGTTCGCCTTCGCCGGCGCACGCGTCGGCTACCTGGCCGCCAACAAGGGCATCATCGACTGCGTGCGCATCGTGCGCATGCCGTACCACCTGTCCGCCGTCACCCAGGCCGCCGCCCTCGCCGCGTTCGAACACACCGACGAACAGCTGAGCCGCGTGGCGCACCTGCGCGAAACCCGCAACGCCACCTCCGCATGGCTCAAGGAGCAGACCTACAAGGGCCAGCCGCTCGAAGTGGCCGAAACCCAGTCGAACTTCATTCTCTTCGGCGGCCATTTCGACGACCGCGACCGCATCTTCGACGAACTGTTGAAGCGCGGCGTGCTCATCCGCGTCGTCGGTCCGGAAGGCTGGATGCGAGTGTGCATGGGCACCGACGAGGAAATGGCACGGTTCCGTGAGGCGTTGGTCGAAGTGCTGCGCATCGTGGAACAGGGCTGAACAAGCCGGAACGCAAGCTGGGATACTGTCCGGAACGGAAGTTCGTGACAGTATTCGGCAATAAGCTTGAAACAGAACAGAATCGCGGTGGCTGCGGAAGACGCAACCACCGCAATCGCAATATCGTAGCTGTAATATCGCAACTGCAACATCGCAAAAGGAGTCGCAACATGGCACGTACTGCAACCATCGTTCGTGAAACCAGCGAATCCAAGGTGGAGCTGAGTCTCAACCTCGACGGAACCGGCAAAACCGACATCGACACATCCGTGCCGTTCTACAATCACATGATGACGGCGCTCGGCAAGCATTCGCTGATCGACCTGAAAATCAAAGCCGCCGGGGACACCGACATCGACGCGCACCACACCGTCGAAGACATCGCCATCGTATTCGGCGAGGCTCTGAAGCAGGCCCTCGGAGACAAGCGTGGCATCCGCCGTTTCGCCGACGCCACCGTGCCGCTCGACGAGGCACTCGCCAAAGCCGTCGTCGACATTTCCGGCCGCCCGTACTGCGTGTGCACCGGAGAGCCGGAAGGCTTCGAATACTGCATGATTGGCGGGCATTTTACCGGTTCGCTCGTTCGCCACGTCATGGAATCCATCGCCATGCATGCCGGCATCTGCCTGCACCTGCACGTGATTTCCGGCCGCGACCCGCACCACATCGCCGAAGCCGAATTCAAGGCTTTGGCCCGCGCATTGCGTTTCGCCATCGAACCCGATCCGCGCGTCGACGGCATTCCCAGCACGAAGGGCGCGCTGTGATGTCCGACGACAAGGACGATTTGAACGGTTTCGACGGCTTGGGGAAGACCAACGACGACGGCATGCATTTCAGCGAAGAGGAGCTGGAAGCGGCCATGGCCGGCTTCGAAAAGGAATTCCAGGACGAGGAAGCTGCCCAACAGAACGATGCTCCCGCGCAGGTGCCATTCGATCAGCCGGATGAGACGGTTAATTCCGATGCGTCTTCCGACGAATCGCAGGACGGCCTGCAATCGAAGGAAGCCGACGCGGTACTGTCCGAAGCCGAGAACTCGCTGTCATTCGACGACGAGTTGCAGGGACTGCTGGGCAACCGTGCGAAAGTCGCGGTGATCATCACCCGACTTGCCTCCGCACGCCTGTTCGCCGCGTTCTGCCAACTGTCCGACATCTCCGCGCAATGCCTCGCCTCACCGCAAGGCGCGGTCGCTGTATTACGCAATCTCGACGGCGATGGCCCGGAAGCGGCCATCAAAGATCTGACCACCGTGGTCTCCGGCATGCCTGCCGTCCTCGCGATCAACCGTGCGGACAAGCTCGAGGCGACGATGTACCTGCAAGGCAAGGTCGGCCAGACGTTCGCGCCACCGGTGCTGCTCACCTCCACCGCGCCGTTCGTCGAAGACCTGCTGCTGGGCATCACCGACGTTCAGGGGGTGCGTGATTCCGGCGTGGAAACCGTCGATTCCGCAAGCCTGACCCGTGATGACGCCATGAAGATCCTCGCCGAGCACACGCGATTCGGTCGTGGTTCGTCAAGCATCGAATAAGTTTTTCCCCGAAGGATGGATTCTTCGGCAAGCAAAAGAAGGAGAGCGCCCATGACTTCCGTGGTGGTGTTCGATTACGGTTTCGGCAACGTGCGTTCCATGGTGCGCGCGCTGGCCAATCTCGACCTCGACGTGACCCTCACGTCCGACCATCGTCAGGCTCTGGAAGCCGACGGACTGGTGGTGCCGGGTGTGGGCGCGTTCGGCGCATGCATGGAAGGACTGAAAAGCGTCGGCGGAGACAGGGTCATCAAAGACCGTCTGCGCGCCGGCCGCCCGGTGCTCGGCGTCTGCGTGGGCGAGCAGATCATGTTCGAACGTGGCATGGAACATGGCGACGGCACGCCCGGTCTCGGTCTGATCAAGGGCGATGTCGAGCTGCTCGACGCCGACGTGGTGCCGCACATGGGTTGGAACACCGTCGAAGCGCCGGAAGGTTCCGTGCTGCTCAAGGGCGTGGAGAACGAACGATTCTATTTCGTGCACTCCTTTGCCGCGATGAGCGCTTCGCCTGCCGACACCTCCGCCGACCAGCTGGACTTCGGCGACGCGGAAGAGCATGTGACGTGGTGCACCTACGGGCGCAGCCGATTCGTGGCCGCCTACGAACGTGGACCGTTGTTCGCCACGCAGTTCCATCCGGAGAAATCCGCCGAAGCCGGCGCGCAGCTGCTGCGTAACTGGGTTGCGACGTTCTGAACGCGGATTCGCGCAAGGCAATCGCAAAATCGTAAATTCAAATCGGTAATCGCAAGATCCGTTGAACGGCCGAAAACCGTTCAACGCAACGAAAGGTATGACATGTCTTTGACGCTGCTTCCCGCCGTCGACGTCCGTGATGGCAAGGCCGTGCGCCTGCGCCAAGGCGAATCCGGCTCCGAAACCGACTACGGCTCCCCGCTGGAAGCCGCCCGCACGTGGGTGGAATCGGGTGCGGAATGGATCCACCTCGTCGATCTCGACGCCGCATTCGGCACCGGCAACAACCGTGACCAGCTGCGCGCCATCGTCAAGGAACTGGGCGACAAGGTCAACATCGAAATGTCCGGCGGCGTGCGCGACGACGCCTCGCTCGACGCGGCGCTCGAAGCCGGCGCGGCCCGCGTGAACATCGGCACCGCGGCTCTGGAGAACCCCGACTGGACCGCTTCCGTCATCAAGAAGTACGGCGACCGCGTGGCCGTCGGCCTTGACGTGCGCGGCCACACCCTCGCGGCCCGCGGCTGGGTGAAGGAAGGTGGCGACCTGTTCGAGACCATGAAGTTCCTCGACTCCGTCGGCTGCTCCCGTTACGTGGTCACCGACGTGGCACGCGACGGCATGATGAGCGGCCCGAACATCGAGCTGCTGCGCGAAGTGGCGTCCCGCACCGACGCGAAGGTCACCGCATCCGGTGGCATCTCCAAGCTCGACGACCTGCGCAACATCAAGGAGCTCGCCGAACTGGGCGTGGACGCCGCGATTCTCGGCAAATCGCTGTACGCGCGCGCCTTCACGCTGGAGGAAGCCCTCGAAGTCGCACGCTGACATGTCGCGACACGGCATGTGTTAACGACGTTCGTAACATGCGCATGGAACGATTGGACACTATGGATAAACAGCAAGAGTTTGCTTTGCGCACGGTCGAGGAACGCGACGTGCGCTTCATTCGTCTATGGTTCACGGATGTGTTGGGAACACTGAAGTCCGTGGCCATCGCGCCGGCGGAACTGGAAGCCGCATTCGAGGAAGGGCTCGGATTCGACGGTTCCGCCGTGGAAGGCCTCACCCGCGTGTCCGAAGACGATATGATCGTCAAGCCCGATCCGTCGACGTTCCAGATTCTTCCGTGGCGCGGAGGCCCGCAGGGCACCGCGCGCATGTTCTGCGACGTGCTCACGCCTGATGGTGAGCCGTCCTTGGGTGACCCGCGCCACGTGCTCAAGCAAGCGCTGGCCAAGGCCAAGGAGAAGGGTTTCACCTTCTACGTGCATCCGGAGATTGAATTCTATCTGTTTGAAAAGCAGGATGACTGGGCGCAGACTCCGAAGCCGATCGATGAGGGCGGCTACTTCGACCATGTGCCGCGCAGCCCCGGCATGGACTTCCGCCGCGCCACCGTCAACATGCTCGAGCAGATGGGCATCTCGGTGGAGTACTCGCACCACGAGGCGGGGCCAGGCCAGAACGAGATCGATCTGCGATATGCGGACGCGCTCACCACGGCCGACAACATCATGACCTTCCGCACCGTCGTCAAGGAGATTTCGCTGGAGCGAGGCATCCATGCCAGCTTCATGCCGAAGCCTCTCGCCGACGCTCCGGGCTCCGGCATGCACACGCACTTGAGCCTGTTCGAAGGTGACGCCAACGCGTTCTACGAGGCCGGGCAGGAATTCAACATGTCCGTCACCGCACGACAGTTCGCGGCCGGCATCCTGTACCACGCGGCCGAGATCTGCGCGGTCACCGACCAGTACGTCAACTCCTACAAGAGGCTGTGGGGCGGTGCCGAGGCGCCGAGCTATATCTGCTGGGGCCACAACAATCGCTCCGCGTTGCTGCGCATCCCGCAGTACAAGCCCGGCAAAGGCAATTCCGCACGTATGGAATTCCGCGCACTCGACCCGGTCGCCAATCCGTACCTCGCGTATTCCGTGCTGCTCGCAGCCGGTCTCGACGGCATCGACAAGCAAATGCAGCTGGGCGAGCCCACCAGCGACGACGTGTGGGAGCTCACCGACGCCGAGCGTCAGGCCATGGGCATCCAGCCGTTGCCGGAATCGCTTGATGAGGCGCTGAAGATCATGGAGAAATCCGATTTCGTCGCGAGCGTCCTCGGCGAGCATGCGTTCGAATACTTCCTGCGCAACAAGCATCAGGAATGGGATGAGTACCGCAAGCAGGTCACCCCGTTCGAGCTGAAGAAGTATCTGCCGAAGCTGTGATTGCGTAATCGCAGGTTAGTGCATAAACGACATCGAAGGGGCCGTCATCCGGGTTGATTTCCAGATGACGGCCCCTTCGGTGTCGTTTATGCGGAGCTGGGATTAGGCTTCTTGTTGAGATGGAAGCCGCGTCGACTACACCACAGTGCCACTGCTGGGTTCGAAATCCTTCTCGAACAGTACGGTGTCATCGCCTTCAATGGTGAGCTTCACAGAGGTCCGCTCATCATCCAGCTCATAAGCGTAGATAGAGGTGGCCAGCACATCCGCTTGGGCTCTGAGAATCAAGCTAGAGTCGTCGCCGTACAGATAATCCTGGTCAAGCGTCTCGGTTCCCTGTCGTGCATTGACGCTCGCATGGTATGAGAATGTTTCATACGTGGAAGTGTTCTCAAGGTACCAGGAAATGCGGGCCACCATAAGTGGTTCGTCTTCATCATTCTGCTGTATCTCAAGAGAGTCCAATCGGAAATGAAGTATGGTACCGTTCAATTCTTCAACGCGTCCGTCTTCGACGAACGCCGCTTTATCGACCTTCGGTGCTTCCGGCACGTCGGAATAGTCGATTCTGGTCAGTGTCTCGTTGCTGCCATCGAAGGCGAACGCGGAACGAACCAGATTCTTGTGTCTGAAATTGCTTACCTGCATGGCGATGGGAGTCTGCATGTCGGAAAGTACATGATAGCTGACTTTTTCGGATGTTTCACCTGATTTGATTTTCTTGCTGGCCAGATCAAGATTCCCGTTGTATCCCGTCACCACCGCTTTTCGTAACTCTATGCCGTTCTGTGTGACGATGGAATCGGCCACGGCGTTGGGGTAAATCGCGTGCCGGCTCAGATTCCTGCATCCATAGGTCACTTTCACCGTCGGCTGTCCGTTGATGTCAGTTGGTCCGACTTCCATGTTCTTGATGGTGACGGTGAGCGCCATCCCACCGTATGAGTACAGATTGCCGCTGGTTTCGTTGATGGTCTTCTGTTCGGAGAGCTGCTCATATTTTTCGGTGTTCGGATCAAGTCTGTCCGCTATTGAGTCCAGTCCGCCGTGGCTGACGATTGTGCCGACGAGGTTCATCGCGATGATCGTCAGCACTGCGATGGCGATGATGATTATCGGTATTCTTGATTTTCTTGTGCGTGTCGTTCGGCTGATTGGTGTCTGTCGGTTGACGAGCGCCTGTTGTGGTGTGTGACGGGGCTCCTGTGGGGGTGTGGGGGTGCGTTGGGGTGTCTGCTGTTGTTTGGCGTAGCGCTGCTGTTCGTATGCTTCGCGTTGTGCATGCTCGCGGTCCACGTTGCTGGATAGTTTTTCGGCGTTTTTGCCGGGGTCGATGTAATCGGCTCCCTTGAATGGGTCGATGTAGTTGTCATTGTTGAGCAGGCCCATGAGGCTCCTTCGGTTCATTCCTTCCTAGAGGTATTCTACCGGAATTTTTCCGAAATATCAGTCTCGTGGATTGCCGAACATCGAATTGTAGATGATCGCGAAATTGCGGTTGCCGTACGTCGAGCACGCGTCGCCTTCGCCTGCGCCGGCCTTCAGCGCGGCCTCGTTCGGCTGGTAGGGCGTGTAGATGTACAGCAGCGCGGTCGCCTTGTTCTCGATGTAGACGTCGCTGCCGCCGCAGCCTGCGTTCGGATTGTATCGTACGTAGTTGAGAGCGCCGGCATGGTACGCGTATTGCGATTCGTGGCGCACGTAGTACTGGTATCGCTTCGCCGCCCCGTACACCTGGTTGAAGAATCCGGCGTATTTCGCATCGCAGTTCGCGTCGTCCGGACAGCTCAGGCCCATTGCAGATTTGAATTGAAAATCGCTTGGATCGGTGGCGGTGAGCAGATGCTGCTCCTTCTGCAGTACGGTGAGCAGCACCTTCTGGCTGATGCCGCATGCGTTGCCCGCCTTATAGATGATGGCTGCCGCGCTTTCGTTCTGTCCGCCCTTATACGCTTGGCAATATTCGTCCGCCGCTTGCGATTGCGTGGTGAACGTCATGGTCTTCAGACACTTGTCGCCGGTGCACGTCGCGCCCTGCTGGTCGAGGATGGTCTGCACCTGCCGCTCGCTTAACGCGTTGCCGTTGAAGAACGCGCCGTCGGATATGATGTTGCCCGGGTTGAAATCGTACAGCGATCGCATCTCGCTCTGCGCCGCTTTCGCCTCACTGACCTGCACACGCCAGCCGACAAAGCGGATTAGGCCCGCAATGATGGCTATCGCCGCGACCGTCGCCACCAATGTAGTGGCGATCATGCCGATGCGTTGCTTGAGGCTCGCCTTGTTCCATGTATTGCGCAGTTTTCTGCGCAGATTCTTTGGAACAAGGGATTTGCGGTTGCCCGTCTTGCGATTGCTTGTTTTGCGGTTGCGTGACCTGTTTCCGCCGGTTTTCCCGCCGCTGTTTCCGCTCCGATTGGTTTGCGTGTCATCTTGCGTGTCATCGGTACCGTATTGTATCGCGCGCGGTTTATCCTTTCCTGAAGAAAGTAAATCGTCAATCGATTGACGTAAGCGATGCTAAACAAATCGAAATATCGGGAAACGAATAGGGGAATGCGAACGGAAGCGGAGAGCGGAAAAGTGCGAATCGACAAGGAACGGTTCTTCAATCTGCCGGTGGTGATTCTCATCGCATCGAGTTTCATGCTTGGCATGAGTGAATTCATCGTGGTGGGCATCCTGCCCGACATCGCAGCCGATCTGAAGATATCGGAGGTGACGGTCGGCAATCTGGTGTCCCTGTTCGCCTTCGTGTATGCGCCCGTCACCCCGCTCGGATCCGCGCTGTCGGCACGGTTCCCGCGATTCGCTACGCATCTGACGCTGATCGGCATATTCCTCGCAGGCAACATCCTATGCGCGTTCGCGCCCAACTACGCGGTTCTGGTGGTGGCGCGCATCATGATCGCCTTGGTATCCGGAACGTTGGTGGCTGTGGCCATGACGTACGCGCCCGATGTGACAACGGACAGATTCCGTACGAAATTCATCGCATGGGTGTTCTCCGGCTTCTCCATCGCATCCGTGGTGGGCGTGCCGGTCGGCACATGGGTGGCCAACACGTTCGGTTGGCGTTGGGCGTTCCATATGATCAATGTGCTCACCATCGTTCTCATCATCGGCATGGTCATGGTGCTGCCGCGCAACAGCCACATCGTGAAGATCGGATTCCTGCCGCAGTTCCGCCTGTTCTTCGACCGCCGCATCCAGTTGGGCGTGCTCGACGTGGTGTGCGGCGCGGCCGCCAGCTACGTGTTCTACACATACCTGACTCCGATCATGCGCGATGAAGTGCATGTGCCTGAACAGTACTTGAGTGTCGGACTGGTGATCTTCGGCGCGGCCTGCCTGTGGAGCAACCTGTATGGCGGCAAGCTCGCGGACCGGGGCAGGGGAGTGGAGCCGCTGACGCACATCCGTCCCATCTACTGCGCCCATGCGGTGCTCATGGCGTCGCTTGTCGTGGCGCATTGGGTACCGGTATACGGCGCGCTGCTGCTGGTGGTGCTCGGCATGTTCATGTACCTGCAAAATTCCGCGTCCCAAGTTGTATATGGACGTCGCCTCGCAGTCGCATCCCGGATCGTTGAACCTGGCCGCGTCGCTCAACTCCATGTCGTTCAACATCGGCATCGCGATCGGTTCCGCGGTCGGAGGTCTAATCAACGGCCATTTCGGACTGATGTGGCTCGGCCCCGTCGGCGCGCTGTTCCTGGTATGCGCCATCGCCATCACCACGTTCCTGCGCCCGTTCGTCGCGCAGGAACGAGACTTCTATGCTGATATATGACGGGGAACACGGTGGTCAGCCGAGCGGCTTCCACTGATCGGTGTCATTGACGTCCCCGAACGACGCGCCGTTCGCCACCCAACAGCTTTGCATTTCCGCGTTTGAGAAATCCACTGTGGTGGGCTGGTTTTTGGCGTGCGCGTCCAAATCCTTCTTGTACGCTTCCTTGTCGTAGTTTTTCGGCACGATACCGGCCTTATGAAGGCAATCGACCATGGCCTGGTCGCCATCGGAAAGCATGCCGGGATTGCCGATCTGCATCTGGTATACACCGGTCACCGCAATGACTTCAGTGTTATAGCATTTGTTCTCATCCTCGTTGAACTTCTTGCGCTGTTGGTCGCTCATGCCGGTGGTATCCCGCATGGCGATCATGTACAGGCCATTGGAGAACTGCCTGAGCACCGGTGTCGTATACCCATAGCCGGTCACGCACTGCTTGTAATTCGACCAGGCAAGCTCGTAATCCGGTTTCGATACGCTTCCCGACTTCCTGGAACGTTTCAGAATCGTCTTCTGAGCGTCGCTCATGGGATACTTGGTATCGGGTTTGGCGTCCAAATCAAGAAGAAAATCGATGTAATCCGGTATCGAATTCGCGATTTTGGATTTGGATGTGTCGCTGCCGGCACTTCCGGTCGGCTGTTTCGTATCCTGCTGGTCGACAGCCACCCCACAGCCCGCGCAGCCGATAAGAGTTATGCCTACCAAGCATGTGGTGATGTTTCTCAACACATGGACTATTCCATTCCGCATGGTGATCGAGCGGTAGTGCCCGAAAAGTTGCGCACTTTGGATCATGGCCGTCCATGGAGCGATGATCAGTTCGCTTCCACGAGGTTGTCATCGAACCGGGACATGTCGAGGTAGCGGCGGGTCGACCATTCGTTCGCGGTGACGTACCGGATGCGCGCGCAGACGAGCATGAGCGCGCTGTTCCCGTCGGGGAAGCCGCCCACGACGCGCGTGCGCCGGCGGATCTCCTGTTCAACCGCTCGATCATGTTGTTCGTGCGGATGCGCCTGCGGTGCCCGTCCGGGAACTCGTCCAGCAGGTAGGTCGTCGTCTCGCCGACGCCCTCCCGCAGGCAGTTGGCGGCGGCCCTCAGCCTCCTAGACCTCCTCATCTCCGCGGCGACTTGTTCGGCTTTGTCCAGCGCGGATTCCCGGCTTTCCATGGCGAATACCGCCTTCAGGGCGGCGGACGCCCATTCCCTGTGGATCGGCGGGACCTTGAGAGCACGTTGCGCATGAAATGCACCATGCAGCGTTGGTACTTCGCCTTGGGCAGCATCGAGCCGACCGTGGCCACCAGTCCGGCGCACCGGTCGCCGACCACGAGCCTGACGCCCTTCAGGCCGCGTTCGATCATGCCTCTGAAGAACTGCTCCCAGCTGGCCGAGTCCTCCCTCATGCCCTCCGTGACGCCGATGACCTCGCGATGCCCCTCCGCGTTGATTCCGATGGCGACCAGGACGCTCACGTTCTCCACGCGCCCGCCCCATGAGCGCTTGTGCCACACGCCGTCCACGAACACGTACGGGTATTCAGATTCCAACGGCCTCGTGCGCCACTGGTCGATCTCCCCGTAGATCCTTTTGAGCTTGTCGCTCAATGTCTGCGAGGGCATGCGGTCTCCCCACAGCAATTGGCTGATGTCGTCGACCTGGCGGGTGCTCACGCCCGCCAGGTACATGTCGATCAGGGATTCCTCGACGCTCTGCTCGCGCCGCCGGTAGCGTTCGATCACCGCGGACTCGAACAGGGCGCCCTTTTTGAGTTTCGGCACCTTCAGCTCGAGCCTGCCGGCCTTGGCGGTGAGCTTGCGTTCGTAGTGGCCGGCCCTGTACGCCTTCCGTCCCCCGCTGCGCTCGTATCTGGCGGCCCCGGTGATCTCGTCGGCCTCGGCGTCGAGCATCGCGTTGAGGATCTGCGTCATCTTCTCGGTGATCAGCCGGTCGAGCCTGGTCTCGAGCAGGTTCTGGTCGATCTGTATGATGTTCTCGGGCATGGTTCCGTCTCCTGGCTTCCAATCGCGGTTTTTTGTTTTGGCGAATGAAAATCGTACACAGGACGCGGGCCATGCCCTCTTACGTCAGGGCCGGAATCCGAAAGTGCGCAAGAATTCGGGCGTTATCGATCGAGCTTCCTAATACTGATAATATTCAACATAATCATTTTGAGTCAATGAAGAGCCTCCGCTGACTGAGGCGGAGCAATGTTGCTTAGCGAGCGCTCTGCTTGTCTGCGAATGTTGCGTCCTATCTTGCTGTGCGTAGCAATATTGGTTATGGTAATCGGTTTGAGTCCTTACATATGAACTTGTCGGTTGCACACTCCATTCAACATGATAAGGGCCCTCGCTATATGAGCCACTGGTGACAGGGTACCGACATACAGCACTCGCCACGGCAGTGGCGCCGAAGCATATTCCGACAGCTGCTATTGATGCGGCAATTGTTTTCGCTAATTTATTGTGTTTCATCCAGGACATCATCGTCCACCTTTCATCATCATATCGAACTGCCTTGGCCCGGTGATTCATATGATATGAGTTGTTTTACGGGGTTATTGCGAACGATCTACTCAATATGAGTAAGGGGTGGTGATGAAATGATGTATTGTATTGCGGCAGGGGGATGTTTCCCGGGGGGAAGGAGCGTTGTACCATGACGGGGAAAACGGTTGGTGGTCCGAAGATATTGCTTGTTGACGATGACAAAATCGTCATCGAGGCGCTGACTGACCTATTCAAGCGGATTCTTCCGGCGGTGGGTATCGTCGATTCGGTTACCAGCGGCGTTGAGGCTTTGGAATTGTTTGCATCAAATGCCGACCAATATGCTCTTGTGCTGCTTGATATGTCGTTGGAAGGTATGCAAGGCCCGGAAGTCTGCCGTCGCATGCGGTTGATGGACTGTTCCACGCCGATTCTCGGCATGACCAGCTTCAGTCTGAACCGGTATCGCGTGCCGCTGGCGGCGGCTGGCGCGCAGGGGCTTGTCGGTAAAGGTGACGAGACGCAGCTCGAACAAGCCGTCTCCCGTGTCCTTTCAGGATGTTTCCTGCCCGGTTTTGAAACTCCGATGGCGGCTTATGCGAAGCTGAAATGCGATACTCAAGCGGAGTCCACGCTCACCAACATGCAGGAAACCATCATGAATCTGTGCGCGAACGAGTATCTGACGGATGGAGAGATAGCCGAACGGCTCGGCATATCCATCGCCACCGTGCGCAAGCACATGCAGAACATCGTCAAACGACTGAACTGCCGTACGCAACGGCAAGCCATCATCACATGGCTGAAACGTGGGAACGGGCGCTGACATGACCGAAAAGAACGGAGCGTTCCGGTTGTCGGATATGCCGCGAATCAAGCATCCGTTGCGTTTTACGGGCATCATGACGTGCGAACTTCTGATGGTTTATGAGGCGGTGTGCCACCCCGGTTCGCCAATGGCATTGATGTTTACCGTCATGCAGATTATGCTGACCGGTCTCGCCTATTTCTGGTCCCGTGTGTGCGTCCGTATGCCTATCATAAGGATGTGATCGGCCGGTTGATTGGCGAGGTATACGCGAACATTTCGCGTCATGCATCTTCCGGAGGCAAGTACGAGGTGTCGGTTCTGGTGAAGACGCATTCCTTGGAAATCACCGAAGTGAATGATATGGGTGCCCGGCATTCCGGCAGCCTGCCCGGTGGCCATGGCCTCAGACAGTTCGCGGCTGAAATCGAGCATATCGGAGGAAGTCTTTCCACCGATTGCGAGAACGGCATATGGATGTTCCACGCGCGCATTCCGTTTGACTGATGGCTTTCCGGCGCGGAGAACGGGGTAAATGCAACGAGCCGGTGGATGATGCTGGGGAACACCTGGTTCCACATACCCATATTGGGTATGCCGCGCGTGACGGCAGGTCTTGGGGGTCTAGACTAGGGGATAAAGCGGGTCATGGCGGCCTGACGGCTGCGTCGTTTGTGAGGGGGCTGATGACGATGTCGAGGAAAACGGGCATGCGTGGCAAAGCTATTGCCGTCATATGCTGTCTCGCTTTGCTTGTCGGCTGCACGGGCTGCGGGGCACTGAAAGAAGGCTCGCGACGGGAGCGTCAATCCCAGCAGGGTCAATCATCGCAACAGGGTGAACGAATCGCGTCGTCGCTGAAGGATTATGCGCGATCGTTGTTGGATTCCGACGGCGGCAAAATATCCGATCAGCAGAAGTCCGCGCTGGAGAAGGCCGCTTCAGGCGGAAAAGTCAGCCAAGCCGACTACGAACGCGCATGGGCGGATTACAAGCAGTGCATCATAGACAAAGGCTATGCCGAGCCGACGTTCGACAAGTACGACAACGGCATTTACGCCCTGCCTTCGTACAACACCGATGACGCCAGCAAAGAGGCGATCCGCAAACTCAATGACGATCTGACATCCTGCAGTATGCTGCATGTCACGGATATCAACACCGTGTACAGGCTCCAGTTGGGCAATCCGAAGCTGCTGCTCGACGACAAGGAGGTTGCGGCCGACTGCCTGCGCAAGGAAGGCATAAAGCCCAAAGACTACACCGCCGATAAGCTGGAGAAGGATTTGGAATCCGGAGAAAGCGCAGGACTGCGCGATAACAGGAAGGCGCTGACCTGCTTGGTGACGGCCGGAGTGAACGTGACCGCCTCGGATGAGACGGTCTGGTATCCGCTGAAGTAGTCTGATGCGCGAAGGGGCTCATATGCGAGTGGTTGTGGAAGGGCTGGCCCACCGGTTCCCGGGGACAGACCTGCTGTTCGAGCATCTTGATTTCGTGGCGGAACCTGGCTCCACCATCGCGGTATGCGGACCATCCGGTTGTGGTAAATCGACATTGCTGTCGATCCTCGCCGGTTGGGAGAAACCATATGCCGGGACCGTGACCCGTGAAGGCGTGAACCGTGTGGGATGGGTGTTTCAAAACCCGTACGGTGTGGCGGAACGCACCGCGCTCGACCACGTGGTGTTCCCGCTGCTCGCCAAAGGCATGCGGCGCAAGGAAGCCGAGCCCAAAGCCTTGGAAGCCATGGGGCTGTTCGACCTCGAATACGCGGCCGACCGCCGGTTCTCCGACCTCTCCGGCGGCGAGGCGCAACGTCTCATGCTGGCACGCGCCGTCTGCTCCAAACCCGACATGCTGCTCGTGGACGAGCCGACCGCTCAATTGGATACGCGCACCGCGCATTCCGTCAGCCATGTGCTGAACAACCTTTCCGGCCAAGGCATGATCGTGCTCGTGGCCACACACGATCCCGACACCCGCGACGCCTGCGACCGTGTGCTCGACCTCGCCGACTACGCGCCAGGCGGCAGCAAATCGCAGGAACCGGAATTGGAAGAATAGACGAATAGAAAGGCATCGACTCATGGGAAAGAAGCAACGGGGCACCAAAGTCATGAACAACGGTGCCAGACGCGGACGACTCGCAGGGGCTTGGAGCCTGCTCGCCGTGGCAACCGCCATATGCGTGTCCGTGGGAGCATGCGCGCTGCTCCTGCCAGACCGCGCGCCGGCATTGCTCGGCTCGGCAGGGGAGACGACCACCGCGCCAGCCAGCGTGCAGGAATACTCCGGTAGCCAGCAAGTGACGGTTGTGCCCACCATCTCCACCGAACGTAATCTTCTCGGCAACGCCAACGGCACCGTCACCGCCGACTGGTCCGCAGACGGACTCGCCTCCGGCAAAGGCGCATACAAAGTCAACGACCGCGTGGTCGTGGCCTTGAACACCGCCACACCCCTATACCGTGACCTCAAAACCGGAGACAAGGGCGACGACGTGCTCGCACTGAACAACGAGCTGAGCCGACTCGGATACAACAGCGTGGCCGGTTCCGACACCTACTGGTGGGCAACATCCGACGGCTGGCGGCAACTCATGAACGACAACGGCAACCCCTCCGACGGCACGCTTGCGCTTGCCGACACCATGTGGATTCCTGAAAACGCAGTCGCGGTCGACGAGTGGACGGCCACCACCGGTTCCATGGTGACGGGCGGTACGGCAATCGGAAAAATACCGGGAGCGTTGACGAAACTCACCGTGAAAAACGGCACGGCGGTAGGACAGGATCGCACCATAAGCATGTATGGCGTCAATGGAATATTGCCGGCCGATAGCACGGAAATCACCGACGCCGAATTCCTGCGTAATGTGTCGGCAAACGAAACGTTCCAGTCCATGGACATGCAGACCAAAAAGGCCGGTCTCGATGCCACCGTGGCATTGAAGGAACCATTACAGGTGCTGCGTGTGCCGGCGGGAGCGGTGTTTGGCATCGACGGCAGCAGCGGCTGCATCGTACCAAAATCCCACAATGCGTCCAATACGCCGGTGAAGGTGACCATCGTGGGCAGCGAGCTGGGCGTGAGTCTGGTGCAGACGCAGGATGCCGACGTGTCCGCGATCGCCAACGTCGAAATCGGCAGCGGGCTCAACAGGCTGGTTTGCAAATAGTCGGCGGACGAATCGCAAGAAACCGTTGAACTTCGCCAAACAGTGTGAAAACCGCATGAAACCGCCAATAAGGGAGCGTATATGAGACTTGGATCGGTGCTTTCCGAAGCGCTGCGCAACATCGGTTCGGGCGTGAGCCGCGCGTTCGCCATGTTCCTCGCCGTGCTGCTCTCCGGAACGCTGCTGGGCGGATATGATGCGATGACCGTGATTGACTTGGAATCGCAGGCCGTGCAGCGCATCAACGCGTACGCTGACGTCAACGCCATCGTCGGTGGAACGGTGGATGGCACCGCATGCGACCGGTTGTCCGACGCTGGCGATGGAATGACGGGCACCTTGGCTGGCGCGATGCGTGCCGGCAAACAGGTCGTGCCACTCGCGACACCCGGCAAGGACATCTCATCGTATGACGTGACACCCGGTATGATCCGGCTGATCGCCGGCAATGCCAAGGCCGACGTGTCCGGCGTATGGGTGCCGCGCGACGTGGCCAAGGACTTCGGGCTCGCCGTGGGCAGCGCATTGCAGACACGCGAAGGCACTACGCGTGTGGCTGGTGTGTTCGACTGGCCGAACGATGGGCGTGACACGCGTTTCGCCTACGCGTTCATCGTGCCGGTGTCGGCGAGCGCTTCGACGTTTGACGAATGCTGGGTCAAGCAGTGGCCGGTTGATGGGCAGACGGAGAATCTGCTGTATGTCACGTTGGTGGCGGGTTCCGGCTCGTCGAATGCGGGTGTGACGCAGGTGAATAAGGGGTTTGATGCGCATTATGACGCGCGTGCGTCGTATGTGAATCGTTCGACGCGGTGGATGCCGTGGGTGGGGTTGGCGATTGGCGTGTTGGTTGGTGTGTTTGGTGTGCGCCGGCGTAGGTTGGAGTATGCGGGTGCGTTGCATTCGGGGCAGTCGAAGGGTGCGCAGTTGCTGGGTATTGGTGTGGAGACCGGTGTTTGGGCCGGGCTGGCTACGTTTGCTTCGTGTGCGTTGTTGTTGGCGTATGCGGTGCGGATGAGCCGGTCCGATTGGGCGGCGGTGTTGGCGGCTGCGGTGCGTACGCCGTTGGCTGTGTTCGCCGGTGTGATGGTGGCGAGCCTGTTTGCGGGGTTGTTGATTCGGGAATCGCAGTTGTTCCGTTTCTTCAAGAAGCGTTGACGGGTTTGAAGAAACGGAACAATCCGTTGGGGTTTTGGCTGGTGGCTAGGCGATCGCCTTTTTGATGCGTTGCAGGCTGATCGGTTTCGGCGTGCCGAGTTCCTGCGCCCACAGGGACACGTAGAATTCCTCCAGCATCCAACGTACGGTTTCCGCCTGCTTCATCAGCGTTTCGTGGCGTGGGCCGGCTGGTTCACGTTGTGCTTTCGCCATGGTGTTGTCGGCGAGTTGTTTGGCTTCGTCGGCTTCCCAAGCCCATCGCACGTCGCGGTTCTTGTCGTTTTTCGCCTTGGTGAGGCGCAGCAGGTCGGCGTGCAGGTATCGTTCGATGGACGGCAATGCGTCCGGTGGCGTCTTGCCGATGAAACCGGGGTATACGAGTGTGGCGATGTGTTCGCGGATCGACTGCAGCACGCTCAGCAGTGGCAGGTCCGCTTTGCCGGACACGGCTTTGTCGACTTCCGCATACCGTTTCAGTATGGCGATCACGTCATGCGCCACCGCGTACACGGTGTCCTCGTACACTTCGCGCACGTCGAGCACTGCGTCGGCGAGCGCTTCGTCGTCGGGCAGCTGGTCGATGTTGGGCAGGAGCCGTTTGACGGCTGCTAGCTGCAGGTCTTCGGTGAGCTCCTTCGTGGACTTGTAGGGGGCGGAGGCGAGCATGAGCGCTTCCGTGCCGAGCCAGCGTGAGGAGATGCGTTCACCGGGCAGGCGCAGCGTGTCGAGCGCGCCTTGCCAGAGCATGGTGGCGCGTGCTTCGGTGGTCGCTCCCGCTTTGTTGAGCAGGTTGGCTTGTTCGACGAACTTGCCTTGGTCTCCTGCGTTTCGGGCTTGTTTTTCGACCATGTGACGTGCGGAGGCTTTGGCTTGTTCGGCGAATTCGCGTTGCAGTTCGACGAGTGATTTGCCGGTGCCGAGCGTTTTGACGGGTCCTCGCGCGTGTCGTCGGCCGTGCTGGTTCTTGCGGTTGGGCGGCAGCTGCTGTTCCACGGCGAAGGTCATGCGCAGGTATGGTGCGAGCTTGTTCCATAGTTCGCCGGTGAGGACTTCCGGGTGGATTTGCGCGCCGACGATACTGATGGCCGCCTGCGTGAACACGTGCGGCAGGTCGGGCCATGCGGCCATGCCATCCTCGTTTTCGGGGGCGATGTTAGGCTTCTGCTGGCTGCCGGAGCCCGGCAGGTCGGGATAGCGTTCGTCGATCCAGGCGCGGATTTTGCGTGCCGTGTCCGGAGCGGGCACGAACTGCACGCGCAACGTTTTCGGCAGCGACTTGATCATGCCGACGATCAGCTCGTCCAACAATCCCGGCACATTCCACGAGAACTGTTCCGGAGTCAGTCGAGACAATACTTTCAACGGCACATGCACGGTGACGCCGTCGTTTGGGTCGTGCGGGTCGTAGATGTAGCTCAACCTTAGATCGATGGGGGAGCCGTCGGTGCCGAGCGTATGCCAATGGTCGGGATAGTCGTCCAGGGACACCGAATCGGAGCCGGCGAGACGCTCCACCTTGTCCGGATCGAAATCCAGCAGATCGGGCTGCTCGTCGTGCTTCGTCTTCCACCATTTCGCCAAATCGGCCACGCTGGTGACGGTGTTGGGGATGATGGCGTTGTAGAAGTCGAACAGATCCTCGTCACCGACGGTCTGCGCCACCTGTCGGGTGCGGCTCGCATCATCGGCTGCATCCTCGAGGATGTCCCGGTTCCTGGTGACGAAATCATCATAGGAGAACCGTTGCTGGATGTCGCCCTCCACCAGACCCTGCCGGATGAGGAAATCGCGCGCCTCAAGCGGATTGATGCGCCCCCACTGCACGGTGCGGTCCTGCACGATCGGCAGGCCGTACAGGAGCACCTTCGCGCTCGCCACGGCCGAGCCGCGCGAACCGGACCAGTGCGGATCCGCGTACGTGGTACGGGTGAGTGCTCCGGCGAGCGGCTCCGCCCATGCGGGATCAATCTGCGCGGAATACCGCGCCCACAGCCGGCTTGTCTCCACCAGTTCGGTGCTCATCACCCATTGCGGTGTCGATTTGGCTACGGCGGAGGCGGGGAACAGGGCGAAATGCGTGCCGCGCGCGCCCTGATAGTCGTTCTTCGCCATCTTCTGCGCGCGTTTCATCGCACGAGCGCGTGCCGCACCCTTCAAACCAGCGAAATCGGATGCCTTCGGCTCGCGCGTGACCTGCATGCCCATCATGGACAGCAGGCCGGAAAGCATGGACGTGTGGATGCCCTGCGCGTCCCATGAGCAGCACAGCGAATGCGCTGCCTGCTGGTTAAGCGGCAGCTGGCGGATCACCAACGGTGGACGGGACACGGGAATCGGCTCGCCAAGCTTGAATTTGAACTCCTGGCACATTTCGCGCAGCTGGGCGACCAAATCCTTCCATTGGCGCATGCGCAGCCAACTCAAGTACTCGGTCTTGCAGATGCGGCGCAGCGCGGAATTGCTCGGCTCGCCATCCGCTTGGAACACGCGGTCCCACAGGTTCAACGCGGTCAGAAAGTCACTGGTCGGGTCCGCATACCGGTTGTGGATCCGATCCGCCTCCTCACGGTTCTCGTCGGGACGTTCGCGCGGATCCTGCAGGCTCAGGAACGCGACTACTACCAGCACCGCCGCCAGAGTGTTCGGCGTGGTCGACTTCGCGGCTTCGATGACCATGCGTCCCAGACGCACGTCGATCGGTATACGCGCCAGCAGGCGGCCGGTATGTGTCAACACCACCTCGCCGTGTCTGCGCGCCACCGCCTTCAATTCGGTCAGCTCGTTGAAGCCATCCGACACGGCCTTCATGTCCGGAGGGTCGATGAAACCGAAATCCGTCACATCCTTCGCGGTGCGCGCCACACCCACCGACAGCATGTGCAGGACGACCGCGCCCAGGGACGTGCGCAGGATCTCAGGCTCCGTGAATTCGGGACGTGTCTCGAAATCCTCACGTGAATACAGACGGATTGCGATGCCGTCGGCGATACGGCCGCAACGGCCCGAACGCTGGTTCGCGCTCGCCTGGCTGATCGGCTCGATCGGCAGACGCTGCACCTTCGCCGTCTTCGAATAGCGGGAGATGCGTGCCGTGCCTGGATCGACCACATAGCGGATGCCCGGCACCGTCAGCGACGTTTCGGCCACGTTCGTGGCGATCACGATGCGCTGATGCGTGTGCGGTTCGAACACCTTATGCTGCTCCTTCGAGGACAGCCTGGCGAACAAGGGCACGATCTCGATCGCATCGGGACGGCGCATATCCGCCGCGCGCGGACCGTAATGGCGGCGCAGTGCGTTCTCGAAATCGTGGATGTCGCGCTCGCCGGAAGCGAACACGAGAATGTCGCGCGGACCACGGTCGTGCGTGGAATGGATCACCAATTCGGCGCAGGCGCGCGCCACCGCGGTGGGCATGTCCACGTTCGTGTCGCGCGAATCACGGCCGTCCCTGCCATCCGGCGCGGCCGACAGCGCCTCGTAATCCGCGTCGCCGGGCATCGCGCCCGTTTCGAAACCCGGCACCGAACGCATCAGCGCCGGAGCGGTGCCAAGCGGCTCATACACGACCTGCACCGGATACGTGCGTCCCGACACTTCGATGACCGGCACCTTCGTGTGCAGCGCGTGTTCGAAATGCTCCTGGAACTTCACCGAATCGATTGTCGCGGACGTGATGACGAGCTTCAGGTCGCGCCGCTTGGGCAGCAGCGCCGTCAGATAGCCGAGCAGGAAGTCGATGTTCAGGCTGCGCTCATGCGCCTCGTCGATGATGATCGTGTCGTACTGCATGAGCTTCGGATCGCGTTGGATCTGCGCCAGCAGGATACCGTCCGTCACGACGCGCAGGCGCGTCTTCGGCGAGCTTTCGTCCGTGAAACGCACCTGATAGCCGACTTCCTCACCCAACGTCACGCCCATTTCGCTGGCGATTCGTTCGGCGACGGTACGTGCGGCAAGCCTGCGCGGCTGCGTGTGCACGATCTGCCTGCCATGCGATCCACGGCCCAGTTCCAGCAGAATCTTCGGCAGCTGCGTGGTTTTGCCGGAGCCCGTCTGGCCGGAAACGATCACCACCTGGCTTGACCTGACGGCTTCGGCGATGTCGCTGCGAGCCGCGGAAACCGGCAGTTCGGAAGGATATTCGAATTTCATGCCTTCACAACCTCGATGACGCGGAAGCCTTTCGAGCTCGCGTACTTGCCTACCTCATACCCGTCGCCCAACTGCGTGGCGAGCCACGGAATCAGCGAATCGGAACCCAGATTCCTCTGCACCACCAGATAGGCGGCACCGCCCGCGTTAAGCCGCGGCAGCCACGTCATCAGCAGCTCGTGCAGAGCCTCCTTGCCGACGCGGATCGGCGGATTCGACCAGATCAGATCGAACGTGAGAACGGCCGGAACCTGCTCGGCGGTGACGGCATGGATATTGCCCATGCCGTTCAACTCGGCGTTGCGGCGCGTGAGCTCAAGCGCGCGTTCGTTCACATCCAACGCCCAGATATCGGCCTTGGGCGATTCGAAACCCAACGTCAGCGCGATCGGACCCCAACCGCAGCCCAGATCAAGGAACGTGCCCTCCTCCGGCGGTTCCGGCGCCTGGCGAAGCAGCACCGACGTGCCCAAATCCACACGATTGCCGGAAAACACGCCGTTCGACACTTCCACATCCGCCTCATTGCCACGCAACGTGACATGCAGCTTCCTGCGCACGTCCTTCGACTGCGGTTCCGCCGCGAAATACTGCTCGGCCTGTGCCATGCTCTCTCCTTGCAAACGTTCGTCCTCCGGCATCCGCGCGGTAATCGCGTCCACGTGGCGAAAACGGTGATGCCCATGTCTCTAGACAATGATGATAATAAAGACACCATAGTTTAACCGTGAGAGGTGCCATTGAGCCAAGAGAACGATATCGAGCAGAGCATGACCGCAGGCGACGTCGGGGGAGTGCTCGCCGACCAATCCGACGTGCTGCTTGATACCGACGGCGGGGAACACTTTCGCGAAACCCACGACGAACAGTGGCAGGAACGCGAATCCCGCAACGCATTGAAGCATGTGGCGGGTCTGGGCGAGATCCAGGACGTCACCGAAGTCGAATACCGTAAAGTCAGGCTCGAACGCGTCGTGCTCGTAGGCGTATGGTCCAGCCGCGAGACCACGCAGGCCGCGGCCGAGGAATCGCTCCGAGAACTCGCCGCGCTCGCCGAAACCGCGGGCGCCGTGGTGTGCGACGGTCTGCTGCAGCATCGCATCAAGCCGGATGCGGCCACATACGTGGGTTCCGGCAAGGCGCGCGAACTGGCCGGCATCGTGGCGCAGGACGAGGCGGACACCATCGTCGTCGACGATGATCTGCCGCCGAGCCAACGACGCGCATTGGAAGACGCCACCAAAGTGAAGGTGGTCGACCGCACCGCCGTCATCCTCGACATCTTCGCACAGCATGCGACTTCGCGCGAAGGCAAGGCGCAGGTGGAGCTGGCACAGCTCGAATACATGCTGCCGCGACTGCGCGGCTGGGGCGGGTCGCTGTCGCGTCAGGCGGGCGGCCGCGCGGCAGGCGACGCGGGCATCGGCTCGCGTGGTCCGGGTGAGACGAAAATCGAAATGGACCGTCGCGTGATCCGCAGCAGAATCGCCAAACTACGCCGGCAGATCGCACAGATGGCGCCCGCGCGTGACGTCAAACGTGGCGCGCGCCGTCGCTTCGGCCTGCCGACCGTCGCCGTGGTCGGCTATACGAACGCCGGCAAATCGTCGTTGACCAACCGGCTGACCGGTTCCGCGGAACTGGTGGAGAACGCGCTGTTCGCCACTTTGGATACCGCCGTACGCCGTGCGAAAGCCAAGGACGGGCGACTGTACGCGTATGTGGACACCGTCGGTTTCGTGCGCCGCCTGCCAACGCAGCTCATCGAAGCGTTCAAATCCACGTTGGAGGAAGTCGCCGACGCCGACCTGATCGTGCACGTGGTCGACGGCTCGCATCCCGACCCGTTCTCCCAGATCGACGCCGTCAACGACGTGCTGTCCGACATCGACGGCGTCGAGACGATCCCCACGATCGTGGCGTTCAACAAAGCCGACCGTATGGACGAGGCCGCACGCGAACGTATCGAGGCGCTGATGCCGGAAGCGCACATCGTCTCCGCGTTTTCAGGGGAGGGCGTCGACGCACTGCGCGAGCACGTGGAATCGATGCTGCCCACGCCGAACGTGCACGTCGAGGCGCTGCTGCCGTACACAGCCGGCTCGCTCATGTCCCGCGTGCGCGAATACGGCAAGGTGATCAACGTCGAATACCGCGACGACGGCATGATGCTCGAAGCGGAGGTCGACGACCAGCTGGCCGCGCAGATCGTGGAGCAGGCCATCGACTGAGCTTCCGCGCAAGCCGTTCCCGATGACGTTTACCGGAGCGGCCGTGCAAACGCTGCAACGGATTGCAACAGCTGCATTTCAACGGGCGCAGTGTATGTGAGCGCTCACAAAAGCTGTGACGAAAATCACTTTTCAGTGGTTGCAAATCATGCGGATTCACGGCGAAACGTCATGCTGTATGGATAAAGTAGGGTTGAAATCGAAAGAAAATACCCTGCCACAACGCGGGACGTTCTTCTTGCTCAAAGAGAGGTAAAGCACATGGTGGATTCACCAATCAAGCCCACAAAGCTCGCTATCATCGGTGCCGGCGCAGTCGGCTCCACTCTCGCTTTCGCTGCTGCTCAGCGTGGCGTCGCACGTGAGATCGTGCTCGAAGACATCGCCAAGGAACGCGTCGAGGCCGAAGTGCTCGACATGCAGCACGGCTCCAGCTTCTATCCGACCGTGACCATCGACGGCTCCGACGATCCGGAGATCTGCCGTGACGCCGACATGATCGTCATCACCGCAGGCCCGCGCCAGAAGCCGGGCCAGTCCCGCCTCGAGCTGGTCGGCGCCACCATCAACATCCTCAAGGCCATCATTCCGGGCCTCGTGAAGGTCGCTCCGAACGCCATCTACATGCTCATCACCAACCCGGTCGACATCGCCACCCACGTGGCCCAGAAGATCTCCGGCCTGCCGGCCAACCAGGTCTTCGGCTCCGGCACCAACCTCGACTCCGCCCGTCTGCGCTTCCTGATCGCGCAGCAGACCGGCGTCAACGTCAAGAACGTGCACGCCTACATCGCCGGCGAACACGGCGATTCCGAAGTCCCGCTGTGGGCCTCCGCCACCATCGGCGGCGTCCCGATGTGCGACTGGACCCCGCTGCCGGGCCACGATCCGCTGGACGCCGAAGTGCGTGAGCAGATCCACCAGGAAGTCAAGAACGCCGCCTACAAGATCATCAACGGCAAGGGCGCTACCAACTACGCCATCGGCATGTCCGGCGTGGACATCATCGAAGCCGTCATGCGCGACTCCAACCGCATCCTGCCAGTCAGCTCCATGCTGCACGACTTCCACGGCATCTCCGACGTGTGCATGTCCGTGCCGACCCTGCTCAACCGTTCCGGCGTCAATACCGCCATCAACACCCCGGTGTCCGACCGTGAGCTCGCGGCCCTGAAGCGCTCCGCGGAGACGCTGAAGGAAACCGCCGCCCAGTTCGGTTTTTAATTGACGGTTTGACTTTATTGACAGGGGAGCGGTGAGCCGCTAGACTGTCAGCAGAACTTGGAAACCCCAGCCTTCGGACTGGGGTTTCCTGCGTTTTGAGACGAATGAAAATGGTATTGAGAAGCGGTTTCAATAGCCGCGGATCGAACCAAAGACGACGAAAGGAAACCCATCATGGCACACAGCCATGCGGGTGTGGACGCCACGACCGCCGCAAGCGGGGGCCGAACACCAGAAAGACTCATGATGTCATTGGGGCTGACTTCCACGGTGTTCATCGCCGAAGTGGTCAGCGCCATCGTCACCGGATCGCTGGCGCTGCTGGTCGACGCCGGCCACATGCTCACCGACATGTCGGTGCTGATCGCCTCCACCGTCACCGCGGTGCTCATGCAACGCAAACCCAGCAACAAACGCACCTGGGGATGGGCGCGACTCGAAGTGCTCACCGCCGCGGTCGGCGCGCTCGTGCTCCTGATCGTCGGCATCTACGCGCTCGTCGAAGCCGGCATGAGGCTGTTCGGCGGAGCCGCCGACGAAGTGCACGACGTGCGGTTGCTGCTGTTCATGGGCATACTCGGCCTTGCCGCCAACGTCGGTTCGATCTTCATCCTCGCGGGGCAAAGCGAGGACAACATGAACATGAAAGCCGCGTTCCTCGAAGTCATGAACGACGCATTGGGGTCCGTGGCCGTGATCGTTTCAGCCATCGTGCTGATCTCAACGGGCTGGGCCGGCTTCGATGCCGTCGCGGGCGGCATCATCGCATTGATGATGATCCCCCGGGCGTTCGTGCTGCTGCGCAACGCCGTGCGCGTGCTGCTGGAGGAAACCCCACAGGAACTCGATCTGGACGAGGTGCGCGAACATCTTGAGCAGGTGCCGCACGTGGTGGCCGTGCACGACCTGCACGCCAGCACCGTCTCTACCGGCATGCCCGTCGTCATGGCCCATGTGGTAGTGGAGCGCGGGCTGACCATGGATGATGCCGCCGACATCCTCTCCCAATTGCAGAACTGCCTGCGTGAGCACTTCCCCGTATCCGTGCCGCACACCACCTTCCAGCTTGAACCTGAAGGATACGATTCGGACAGCCGCAAGGAACTGCATTCCTGAACCGTGCTCCCGAACTTCAAGAATGCGACGACATTTTGAAATGCCCTCGCGTTCATTCTTGATGGATTCGCAAGGTGAATGCACAACCGCGCGGTATGGCAAAGGGTATGGCAAAGGGCGTCGGACATGCCTCAAAATGGTATGTTCGACGCCCTTTGCCGTTTAACGTGTGAAAGCAATCAGATCTTGCGCAGCACGGTGACGACCTTGCCCATGATCTCGGCATGCGTGCCGTCGATGGGGGAGTAGGCCGGATTGTGCGGAATCAGCCAGACATGGCCGTGATCCTTGCGGAACGTCTTGACCGTGGCCTCGTCATCCAGCAATGCGGCGACGATATCGCCATTCTCCGCGCTGTTCTGCTCGCGGACCACCACGAAATCACCATCGCAAATGGCGGCGTCGATCATGGAATCACCGTGCACTTCAAGCATGAACAGATTGCCGGTGCCGGTAAGCCGTTCGGGAAGCCTCATCACATCATCGACATGCTGCTCGGCCGTGATCGGCACGCCGGCGGCGATGCGCCCGACCAGTGGAACGTCATGCGAGGCCATGATGGAGCCGCATGCATCGTCCTGACTGGGGAACGGGATGACCTGGGCGACTTTTCCATTCGGCTCCTCGTCATTGAGGTTCACCACTTCGATGGCCCTCCCCTTGTTCGCGTTCATGCGGATGAAGCCTTTTTCGTCAAGAACCTGAAGCTGGTGTTTGACGGATGACGGGCTTTTAAGCCCTGCGGCCTCACCAATCTCACGGAACGAAGGAGCGAATCCCTGCTTGGCCAAATGCGTTTTGATGGCGTCAAGCACCTTGCGCTGGCGGTCGGTCAACGTGCTTTCATCCGGACGTTCGTCGCTCTTCTTGGGCGTGAAGGGGATGGTGCTCACGATGGGCTCCTTTCGTAGTTCCTTAGAAGCATAACGCGAAACGCCGATAAAATCAAACATCTGTTCGAGGTGTGTTTGCGTTTATCGAACATATGTGCCATACTTGGAACAAGCGTTCGATAGAACAGCTGTTCGAAAAGGAGTGGCGTGGTGAACGGTGCGGCGAATATCGGAAATGTGGCAAATCGAATCGCCATGGCGATCATGGCGGCCGGTCTTGCCTGGTGTCTTTTTGGATTCATCGCGCCCGGAAGTGCGCAGTCCGCGCCGGATTCCACCGCTGTCGTCGTGTATACGGTGCAACCCGGCGACACCTTGTGGAGGTATGCGGCGAGCATCACTCCGGAGGGTGGCAATGTCGGAGATACGGTGGATGAACTGATGCGGCTGAACAACCTTGATACGGTGTCTTTGCATGCGGGGCAGCGCCTCATTGTTCCCCATGAGGCGTAGGGGCCGCCAAGCGTGGCTTATTTCAAGGGCTCAGTCTATTCTGGACAACATGCATTGCCCGTTTTGCCAGAATCCAGACACCAAGGTGGTCGATACCCGTATTAGCGACGATGGTCACTCCATCCGTCGCAGGCGCGAATGCCCGAAATGCTCCAAGCGATTCACCACATTGGAGACGACCATGCTATTGGTCGTGAAGCGTTCCGGAAACGTCGAGCAATTCGACCGCAATAAGGTGATTTCCGGCGTGCGCAAGGCATGCCAGGGCCGTCCCATCAACGAGGACGATCTGAAGATGCTGGGGCAGAAGGTCGAGGAGGATCTTCGTTCACGAGGATTGGCCCAAGTCAAATCTGATGAGGTCGGCAAGGCGATTCTCAAGCCGCTGCGTGACTTGGACATGGTGGCGTACATGCGCTTCGCCAGCGTCTACCAGAATTTCGAGAATCTGGAGGACTTCCAAAGGGCCATCGACGAGCTGAAGGGCGCAAGTTCCGAATGATGGCGTGAGACGGGTGCCGCATCCGTAAGCAAATACAGCATATATAATGCGGGCGGGGTTCCAATCCTGATGGTTGGAACCCCGCCCGCATTATCGTAACGTTTCGTATTGCGTGCTCAGCTGATCACGCGCATGCGGATCGTACCCTCGATGGAGGCGAGCTGGTCGAGAGCCCTCTGGTCCGGGCGCTGCGCCACATCGGTGACCACATAGCCGATCTCGCCTTCCGTGCCCAAGGCCTGGGCGGCGATGTTGATGCCGTCCTCGCCCAGCACACGGTTGACGCGTGCCAGCACACCCGGAAGATTCGCATGCAGGTGGGCGATGCGGAAATTCGACTTGATGTCGGACAGGGTGATCTGCGGCAGATTCACCGACAACATGGTGGAACCCTTGAACCAATAATCCTCAAGACGCTGGGAGACGAACTGTCCGATGGACTTCTGCGCCTCAAGCGTGGAGCCGCCGATATGCGGGGTGAGGATCATGTTGTCCTCGTCCGCAAGGTCGGTCAGGAACTCGTCGCCGGTCTTCTTCGGTTCGATTGGGAACACGTCCACCGCCGCGCCGGACAGATGGCCGGAATCCAGATGCTTCTTCAACGCATCCAAATCCGCCACGAAACCACGGGACAGGTTGATGAAGATGGCATCCTGCTTCATATGCTCGAACTGGTCTTCGCCGAAGAATCCCGTGTTCGACTTGCGTCCATCCACATGAAGCGTGACCACATCGGACTGTTCCAGCAATTCGTTGAGCGTGTCGCAACGGTGGGCGTTGCCCATGGCGAGCTTCTCTTCAATGTCGTAGAACAGCACGCGCATGCCAAGCGCCTCGGCGACGACGGAAAGCTGGGAGCCGATGTTGCCGTAGCCGATGATGCCGAGCGTCTTGCCTCGGACCTCATGGGAGCCGGAGGCGGACTTATCCCACATGCCGTGCTTCATATGATGGGTGTGCGCGGGAATGCGGCGCATCAGGCAGATGATGTCGCCGATCACCAGCTCCACCACGGAACGGGTATTCGAATACGGCGCGTTGAAGACGGCGATGCCGTTCTTGCCCGCGTATTCGAGATCCACCTGGTTGGTGCCAATGCAGAAGCAGCCGACCGCGGTGAGCGTCGGACGCGCGTCGATGACCTTGCGGGTCACACTGGTCTTGGAACGGATGCCGAGCAGGTCGACACCTTCCAACGCATCAATCAGCTCGTCCTCGCTCAGGGCTCCCTTGAGGCACTCGACCTCGAAGCCATGGTCGCGCAGCGACTGCGCCGCGTCGGGATGGATGTTTTCAAGTAACAATGCTTTAGGCATGGTTCCTACCTTATAGCTTGAGCAGCTTTTCGTCGTCTTTTGTCCGCAGTATAAGCAGACGCTGCGTGGGCCTCGTCATGGCGACATACAAATCGGAGGCCGCTACGATACGCGACGGCGCGTTCTCCTCGATTCGTCCGGGCTGGACCACCATCACGGCATCATACTCCAGACCCTTCACGGTCTGTGTGGAACATACGGTGACCTGCTCGTCCCAGGAACTCTGGGCATCGAGCCTGTCGAATTCCTTCGGGTCGAGCTCATCCTGAAGTTGTGCGTATACGCGTGCGCGCAACGGCTTGAGCATATCGTCCGGCGCGATGATCGCCACACGACCGGTACCGTCGGAGGAAACGTAGGCGCGCACCAACTCGACGGTCTGCTGCGCGACGGCGTCGCCGATCAGGCTATCGTCACGCAAGGTGAGACGCTTGACTGAATCCGGGACGCCACGCACGGCGTTCACCGTGGAGATGTACAGGCCTTCGGACGAGGCGAAATCGCTGGCGAGCTGCGACACCTCCTTCGGATTGCGGTAGTTGATCGTCAACTCGTTGAGCTGCCAGTTGCGTTCGCCGAACAGCGGGTCCATCATGCGACGCCAGGACCGGGTACCGCCCAACGCGGAGGTCTGCGCCACATCGCCCACAATCGTGAACGAGCGCGACGGACAACGACGGATCAGCATGCGCCAATCCATCACGGTCAGCTCCTGCGCCTCATCCACCACGATATGGCCATACGTCCACTCGCGGTCGGCCGCGGCGCGCTGCGCGGTCAATTCGGCGTCCATACCATTGATATTGTCCACCAGCATCTGCGAAGTGACGATGCCGGAACCGATACCGGCCTGCGCCAGCGTGTCCTTGGCGAACTGCTCTTCCTCGGCGCGCTTGGCATCCAACGCCTTCTGCCTGGCCACGGCCTTCGGATCCGGTCCAAGCAATTCCATGGCCTCATCCAGCAGAGGTACGTCGCTGACGGTGAAGGGCGAGCCCTTCGGACGCGTCAGCGTCTCGATGTCACGCTCTTCGAGCCAGGGGGCGAAACGGCGCAATTGCTGCGGTTTCGCGAACAGCTGGTCGACCAACCATTCGCCGGTCATCGGCAGCCATGCGAGGTTCAGCGTCTTGCGCAAATCGTCGTTCATACGCAACTGCTGCATCACATCGTTAAGCTCGGCCTGCTCCGGCTCGTAGTCAAGCCGTTCGACGTACCGGTTGCGCATGGCCGACAGCATGTCGCGCACGAAGGTCTCGCGCGCCTTGTTATGCGGCTGCCGCGTGCGCTTGGCATCGGCGATGGCCTGCTCGATATCCGCACGCACCATCGGCACGTTGAAACCGTTGATGCGGATGACCGGCAGATGCGAAGGCACGCGTTCACGAGCCGCCACGGCATTGGCGATCGCCTTGGCCATACGGCGTTCACCCTTGAGCTTGGCCGCATACGGGTCGTCATGCGCGGTGGCGATGATGCCGGGAATCAGATCCGCGATGGTACGGCTGACCACACCCGTCTCACCCAGCGAGGGGAGCACCTGGTCGATGTAATGCAGGAACGTCGAGCTGGGGCCGACCACCAGCACTCCGGAACGCTGCAACGCGCGACGATGCGTATACAACAGGTAGGCCGCGCGATGCAACGCGACCGCGGTCTTGCCGGTTCCCGGACCGCCCTGCACCACCACCGCCTGGTTGAGGTCCGCACGGATGATACGGTCCTGCTCGCCCTGGATGGTGGCCACGATATCGGTCATCTTGCCGGTGCGTTTGGCGTTAAGCGACGCAAGCAGAGCACCCTCGCCGGTCAATGTGCCATTGGAGGACGCCTCGCCGACCTGATCGGAATGCACGTCGAGCACCTCATCCTCGACGCCGACCACTTCCCTGAAACTCAACGTGATATGCCGGCGCATGACGATGTCGCCATGATTCGAAGGCGTCGCCTCATAGAACGGGCGTGCCGCGTCGGCACGCCAGTCGGTGAGAATCGGCTCATGATCCTCATCGGACAGGCCGATACGCCCAATGTAGCGATGCGCGCCATGCACGTCGTCGAGCCTGCCGAAAACCAGACGATCCTCCACCGCACGAAGCTGGGTGAGACGGTCCTCGTACATGGTGGCGAAGGAATCGCGTTCGGTGCGTTGCGTGGGCGAACCGTGCGATCCTGCGGCCCGGACCGTGTCGAGACGCGACCGAGCCTGCGCCCTCAACGCGTCCAGACGATCATATGCGCGGCTGACGGCCTGTTGCTCCTCACGCAACTGGGCGGAATAACTCGACATTGCTGTCCCTTCATCAAAAACTTAAGGCACTCTAATGTACCCCAAGGCTTCTACGTGCGGCGATCGGCCGCGGCGAATCGCGATGGGCTGACAACGCCGGAACTGTACGGTGCGGACGCGCAATCTCAAATATGGGGAGAAATCGACAATATTTTGAGGCATTTTTGCTTTTTCGTGGGGAAAAATGGTGAGCAGTGGGGTAGAGTGGGGAAAGTGTCTCGGATTGGTGGGCCGAGTGTGGGCAAAAAGGAGGTGCGGTAATGGTCCATGACATTGGAGCAGAACCCGTCTCCGACGATGATCCGGCTCAATCCGGCGGCATGATGGCGGACTTGCCGCCATTGCTGCTGGGCACCTACACTCCGAAAATCGACGCCAAAGGACGTATGGCATTGCCTGCGAAGTTCCGCAGCCAACTGGGCTCCGGCATGGTGATGGCAAGAGGCCAGGAACGATGCGTCTACCTGCTGCCGCAATCGGAATTCAGACGGATCGCGGTGCAGATCCAACGCACGTCCATGGGAAACAAGGCGGCACGCGACTACCTGCGTGTGTTCCTTTCCGGCGCGGTCGACCAGGAGCCAGACAAGCAAGGACGCGTGCTTGTGCCGCAGATGCTCCGCGATTACGCGAATCTGGGCAGCGACATTGTGGTGATCGGCGTGGGAACCCGGGCCGAGATTTGGAACAGACAGGCATGGGAGGATTACTTGGCCGACAAGGAACAAGGATATTCCGACATTGCCGATGACGTATTGCCGGCGATGGAGTTCTAATGACAGACGTGACGACGATTCATCAGCCGGTGCTGCTCCGCGATTGCGTGGACTTGGTGGCACCGGCATTGGCGAAGCCCGGCTCGATCGCGGTGGATTGCACCCTCGGCCTCGCCGGGCATTCCACAGCGTTCCTCAAAGCAAGCCCCAACGCCCGCCTGATCGGCATCGACCGGGACACCGAGGCGCTCGCGCTCGCCACGAAACGCATGGAAATGGAAGGCCTTGCCGACCGTTTCACGCCCGTGCACGCGGCATTCGACGACTTCTCCCAAGTGCTTTCCGACCAAGGCGTCGACAAGGTCAACGCGGTGTTCATGGACCTCGGATTGTCCAGCCTGCAGATCGATGAGACGGAACGTGGCTTCTCCTATTCCCATGACGCGCCGCTCGACATGCGTATGGACGTGACGCAGCCCCTGACCGCAGAGCAGGTGCTCGCCGAATATTCGTTCGCCGATTTGGTGCGTATCTTCCGCACATACGGCGAGGAGCGGTTCTCCAAGCAGATCGCACGGGAAATCGTACGCCGGCGTGAAACCGAGCCGCTGACCACGTCGGGCCAGCTCAATCGTTTGGTGGACGAGGTCGTGCCGCAGGCCCACCGTCCCGCCGGCAACCCCGCGAAACGCGTCTTCCAGGCGCTGCGCATCGAAGTCAACGGCGAACTGGACAAGCTTGCCGGCACGCTGCCGCAAATCGCCAACCACCTTGCAGTGGGAGGACGTCTGGTGGTGGAGTCGTACCACTCGTTGGAAGACAAAACCGTCAAAGCCTTCATGAACCAAGGGCTTAAGGTCGACGCTCCGGCGGATATGCCCGTGGTGCCGCCCGACATGATGCCGTTCTTCAAGGAACTGACCCGCGGCGCCATCAAGGCGGACGCGGAGGAAATCGCCAACAATCCACGATCGGCGTCCGTCAGATTGCGCGCGGTGGAATTGACCAGACCGATTCCCGCACGATGGCGCAAACGGTTCGACCAATGCGCGGATTACGCAAGCATGACCAGACAAGGAAGAAGGGACTGAAGTGGCGGCACCAAGAACGATCGCTTCGAATGCGGCTCCGGCCGGCCGCAAAAGCCAGACCGAGACCATCGGCACCACGCGTCCCGAACTGCACGTCATTAAAGGGACCAGAGTCGAAGGCAACGGCATCCGTCACGGCTTCGAACAACTCATCACATGGACGCGGACCCGCAGCACGCCGCTGCTGCACCTGGTCATCGCCGCGGTGTTCCTTGGCGTATGCCTGCTGGGCTCACTGATGCTGCGTACCCAAATGGTGCAGAATTCCTTCGAGGCGAGCCAAATCGAAACGCATATCACCCAGCTGACCCAGGACGTCGAGGACGATCAGGCCAAGCTCGACGAACTTGACGCCTCATTGCCGAGCAAGGCCGAAGAGATGGGCATGGTCCCGCAGAAAGGCGCATTGACCATCGATCTGAACGGCTATCAGGCAAACGCAAGTGGAGACAAGACCCGGTGAACCCTATTCGCAGGATCTACACGTTCTTCCACAAGAACCTGTTGACGAAAACCATGGCCATCGGCGTCGTTCTGGCGCTGATGGGCACCACCTGCCTTATCCAACTTGCCAATATTCAACTGGTCAACGGCAAAGGCATGGCGCAGGCCGCGGCGCAAAGCCGTACCACCACCGTGACGTTGAAGGCTCGACGCGGCAAGATCATGGATACCAATGGCGCGATTCTCGCGCAAAGCGTCGAACGCTACACCATCATCGGCAACCCCGAACAGGCGCAGGCGTTCATACCGACCACCTGCACCAAACAGACCGGCAGCAACTGCCACCAGATCAACGGCAAGCCGGTCGGCGTGACGGGAGCCGCAGCCGTGGCTCGTCTGCTGGCCCCCGTATTGGGCATGGACGCCACGGAACTGGGCGCCAAACTGTCGATCAGCGGGCAATACGTGGTATTGAAGAAGGACGTGACGCCTGCGGTCAAGCGTAAAATCTCCAAGCTGAACCTCGGCGGCATCGTCTACGCGGAACTAAGCAACGAACGTCTGTACTCCAACGGCACTTTGATGGGCTCGCTATTGGGTGGTGTCGACGCCGACGGCAAGGGCGTGGCCGGCATCGAGCAGATGGAAAACAAGACATTGACGGGCCGTGACGGCTACCAGGTGTACCAACAGGGCAACAGCGGCGTCGAAATCCCCGGAACCATGACCGAATCCAAAGACGCGGTCAACGGATCCGACGTCACCCTCACCATCGACCGGGATGTGCAGTGGTACACCGAGAAAGTGCTGAGCGACAGCGAAAACAAATACCATTCCGCTTGGGGCATCGCCATGGTCCAGGACGTGCAGTCGGGCGACATCCTCGCTTTGGCGGACAGCGATACGACCGAGGCCGGAAGCGACCAGGCGAAGATGGGCGCCTCCCGGGCGGTGAGCGAGACCTTCGAACCTGGCTCCATCGGCAAGGTGCTGGCCATGTCGGGCATGCTGCAACTGGGATTGCACAAGATCGATGACAAATTCACGGTACCGAACACGGTGACCGTGGAAGGACAGACCTATAAGGACGCGGTGGACCATGGCAACGAACATTGGACGCTCGCCGGCATCCTCGAACAGTCGTCGAACGTTGGCATGGTCATTGCCGGAGACAAGATGACCAACGAGCAGCGGTACAACTTCATCAGCAAATTCGGTATCGGACAGGCCACAGGACTGAACCTGCCAGGCGAATCCGAAGGCGTGCTGCACCCCTCGGATAGCTGGGACAGGCGAACCCGCAACACCGTGCTGTTCGGTCAAGGGTACACGGTGAACGTCATGCAGCTGACCAACGCGGTTTCGGTGATAGCCAACAAGGGCGTCAAAAAGCCGCAACGCATCATCAAGTCCATCACCGACACCGCGGGGCATGTCGAAGAGCAGCAGTCCAAGGGCGAGGCGACACGCGTCATCGACGAATCCGTGGCGAGCCAGATGCTCAACGCCATGGAATCGTCCGCTGAACACTACAACACTTTCGTGAAGGTCGACGGCTATCGTATGGCGGCGAAATCAGGCACAGCAGAAGTCGCCGGAGCGAACGGCCAACTGACCTCGATCATCAGCGATTACTCGACGATCATTCCCGCGGATAATCCACGCTTCGTCATCACCGTGGTGCTCAAAGACCCCCAAGGCAGCTTCGGCGGTTTGACGGCGGGTCCTGTCACCGCGGAGATTGGTGAATTCCTTATGCAGAAGTATGAAGTGCCGGCGTCTTCACCTCGCACGGATGCTATTCCGGTGAATTGGTGAGCGAATACGTATTCAGACACGGAGGGGCGGAAAGGTGAGCGCGGTCAGCGAATCCATGAACAGACGAATGACTTTAGGGCTGCTTGCCAGCCGATACGGTTTCGATCTTGATCCGACGTCGGCGGCTGAAGTGACGATCACTTCCATCGCGGATGATGTCGAATCGGTGCGTCCCGGCGCACTGTTCGTCCCGTCCGCCGATGTGGACGTGCACCAGTTGTCGCAGGCTCAGGAGCAGGGAGCATATGGCGCGATCGTGCCCCATGCGCTGCGCGGTCAAACCGACGACATCCAGATTCCGCTCATCTACGCCGAACCCACCATGGGACAGCTCGGCAAACTGGTGAGCGACATGGCCGGCAATCCGTCCGACGCATTGGCCGTATTCGCCATCACGGGGAAGAACAGGGAGATCGTGGAATCCGAAGTGAGGAACCTCGCGGATTTCCTGCACATGCTGGGCAACCCCGTCGGCGTGATCAGCTCGTCCGATTCACAGTCATTGGAACGCTTCCTCAATCTGGAATATCCTCTGTCGGCCATCGATGTGCAACGTACCATGGCGGTGTGCGCCGAAGACGGCGCAGCCGCTGTGATCCTCGCGTTGGATGAAGAGACCCTGCGTGAGGACGCGTTGCAATCGGTCAGCGTCGATGTGCTTGCCTGCGATGACAACGGGCTGAGCGATGCCGAGGTTGCGAAACTCGTCGCAAAATTCGGATGCGCGGTCGGCAAACAGACCCGCATCGCGGGACGAACCCAGGAATCCGACCTGCTTGCGGCGCAGGCCGCGACGGCATACGGCCAGACGGACAGCCGTTCGCTGTCCCTGTCCATCGCCATGGTGCTGGCCGCCGGCGTGAGGAAAGCCAACATCAAAAGCGCGTTACGCGTCTCGCGTGACCTGAACTAAACGTGGAACGAAACATTCTCCACATCAAACACAAACCCAACCATTAGAGGAGTAACGACAGTGAGCAGCCCGACCATGATGCCGATGAGCCTGACGGAGATCGCGCAGGCGGTTGATGGACGGTTGATGCCGACGACCGTGCCGACCGACGAACCGGTGGCCATCAGCGCCTTCACGGATTCGCGCCAGATCGTGCCGGGATCCGTTTTCGTGGCGATTGCCGGCGAACGCGTCGACGGTCATGATTTCGTGCCGAAGGTCGGCGCGCAGGGGGCTGTGGCCGCACTGGTCGACCACGAAATCGCGGGCGCGCAGGTGCCGCAGATCGTCGTAGAAAACACCGTCAAGGCGTTGGGAGCGCTCGCCAAGCATAATATCGAGCGTCGGCGCGCGCTGGAATCGCCGTTCACCGTCATCGGCATCACCGGTTCCGTCGGCAAAACCACCACCAAGGATCTGCTCAAATCGCTGCTGTCCAAAATGGGCGACACCGTCGCTCCGGTCGGATCGTTCAACAATGAGATCGGCCTGCCGCTGACGTCGCTCAAGGTGAACGCCGGCACGCGTTTCCTGGTGGCGGAAATGGGCGCCAATCACGTGGGCGAAATCGCCAACCTCACCTCCCTGGTTCCGCCGGACATCGCCGTGGTGCTCAAGGTGGGCGTGGCGCATCTGGGAGAATTCGGCTCTGCGGAACGCATCGCCCAAGCCAAATCGGAAATCGTACGCGGACTGGTGCCGGGCGGCCTGACCATCCTCAACGCCAACGACGAACATGTGGCCGCGATGAGCGCCATCGCTCCGGCCGATGTGCTGTGGTTCGGCCTGCCGCAGAAAGAAGACGCGCAACTGGACACGACCGCGCTCGACGTGCGCTGCGACGATCTCGACCATCCGTCATTCGTACTGGAAGACAAGACAGGCCGGCACGCCAACGTCACGCTCGGCATCTGCGGACAGCACAACGTCATGAACGCGCTTGCCGCAGCCACGGTGGCGATGACGTTGGGCATGCCGATTGACGCTGTGGCCTCCGGCCTATCCGACGTGACGAGCATCAGCCCGCATCGTATGGCGGTGTCCACCGTCACCAAGCCCGAAACGTCGTTCACACTGATCGACGATTCGTTCAACGCCAACCCCGATTCCATGAAGGCCGGACTCGATGGTCTGTCGCGCTGGCATGCCGGCGCCGAGCAGCAGCCGTTCAGAATAGCGGTTCTCGGAGCCATGTTGGAGCTCGGACCGGATGAGCATCGCCTGCATGAGGACGTCGGCAGATACGCCGTCGAGGGCGGTGCGGACGCGCTTGTGACGGTCGGCAGCACTTCCGACGAGGCGTTGGACGCGCTTGCCGAGGCCATGGCGCAGGGCGGCAAGGCGGTTGCCGCCGACCCGACGATGGTGCAATGGGCGCATGATGCCGAACAGGCCGACCGAATGGTCACCCGGCTTGCGACCGACCATGAGGGTACAGTGGTGTTGCTGAAAGGATCCCACGCGTCCGGATTGAGCGCTCTGGCGGAGCGTTGGACGCAAAACTGACGGAATCGGCGTCGTGCCGATCATAGCTGACTGAAACGGAGAAGATCAGGTGATTTCACTCATCATCGGCATTATGGTGTCGCTCGTCGTGACGATTGTGGGCACTCCGCTGCTGATTAAGTTGGTGCACAAGCTCAATTACGGACAGTACATCCGTCAGGATGGCCCGAAGTCGCATCTCGTCAAGCGCGGCACGCCGACGCTTGGCGGCGTGGTCATCAACCTCGCGGTGGTGCTCGGCTGGTGCTCCTCGGCACTGTATCGGTTCCTCACCAGGGGAGAGGTGCCGTCGTGGTCCGCGGTGTTGGTGCTGTTCGCCATGCTGTCGATGGGATTCTTGGGATTCATCGACGATTTCGCGAAGGTCCGCAAGAAGCAGAGCGAGGGACTGACCGTCAAGGGCAAGTTCATCGGACAGTTCATCCTCGCCACCATATACGCGGTGCTGGCGCTGATTCTGCCGACCAAATCCGGCTTCCCCAGCGCCCAGGCCGGCATGAGCTTCATCGAAAAGCCGTTCTTCAGCTTTGAATTCGCCGGTCGTGTCGTGGCCATCGTGCTGTTCGTGATCTGGGTGAATTTCCTGATGACCGCATGGACCAACGCCATCAATCTGACCGACGGTCTTGACGGCTTGGCCGCCGGCTCCTCGATGATCGCCTTCATCGGCTATGCGATCATCGCGTTCTGGGAGTTCTACCACCTCAAGGGTTCGGACCATCCAGGCTTCACCTATGCGGTGTCCGATCCTCTTGACCTGACCATCATCGCGGCGTGCGCGGCTGTAGCCTGCTTCGGCTTCCTGTGGTACAACTCCAATCCGGCCTCCATCTTCATGGGAGACACCGGCTCCTTGGCGCTTGGCGGTCTGTTCGCAGCCATGTCCATCGCCACGCACACCGAATTCCTGGCGATCATCCTTGGCGGTCTGTTCGTCATCGAGACCATGAGCGACATCATCCAGGTCGGCTACTTCAAGATGACCCACAAGCGCGTTTTCAAGATGGCTCCGATCCATCATCATTTCGAATTGAAGGGCTGGCCGGAAGTGAAGGTCGTGGTCCGGTTCTGGATGATCGAGATGCTGTTCGTGCTGATCGCCTTGGTGCTGTTCTACGGCGATTGGGTGGCCCGTTCCGGCCTATGACACGATTGCGGGCGCGGCTTTACGCCCGCAATATGAGTGTGCTATCACGGCAAATGACGTTTCCGATTGAAGGGTGATGGATATGAATATGGATGGCAAGACCGTAATCGTGGCTGGTCTCGGTGTCTCCGGGCAAAGCATGATGGAAGTGCTGGGCTCCCGTGCCGGCAGAGTGCTGGGCGTGGATGAGAAGAAGCCGGACGCCGACCTGCATTCCTTCGACCAAATCGATTGGGACAATACCGACATGGTGATGACCTCGCCGGTCTTCAACCCGCGCACGCCATTCATCCTTGAGGCGCAGAAACGCAACATACCGGTCATGAGCGAAGTCGAACTGGCCTGGCAGCTGCGCGTGAACAGCAACACCACCGGCAAGCCGGCGCAGTGGATCGGCATCACCGGCACCAACGGCAAGACCTCGACCACGGAAATGACCTCCGAAATGCTGACCGCATGCGGCCTGACCGCTCCCGCCGTCGGCAACATCGGCAAAGCCGTGTCGCACGCCGCCGTCGACCCCGCGAACGACGTGCTCTGCGTCGAACTGAGCTCGTTCCAGCTGCATTTCACCTATTCTCTGGAACTCGACTGCGCGGCGATCACCAACATCGCCGACGACCATCTCGATTGGCATGGCGGCATCGAGAACTATGCCGCCGACAAGGCGAAGGTGTTCCACAACGTCAAGAAGGCGCTGGTCTACAACGCCGACGACGAACGCGTCACCAAATTGGCGTTCGCGGCCCAGACCGCGCCGGAATGCCGCCGGATCGGCTTCACGTTGGCCGAGCCGAAGGACGGGCAGATCGGTGTGAAAGATGGCTGGATCGTCGACATGTCCGGCATTGCCGGCGGAGAAGCGGGAAAGCCGTTCCAAGTGGCGAAGGTCACCGATTTCACGCATCTGACCGAGCCGGATGGCACGGTCTACCCGCATCTGCTCGCCGACGCCCTGACCGCGTTGGCGCTGGTGTTGGGTCTCGGAGCAGACAAAGACAAGGCGTTGGCCGCGCTCAAGCAGTTCACGCCGGGCGGTCACCGCATCCAGACCGTCGCCGTCGCCAAAACGTCCGACGGTGGCGCCATCCGTTTCGTGGATGACTCCAAAGCCACCAACGCGCATGCGGCCAAGGCGTCGCTTAACAGCTTCGCGGACAAGTCCGTGGTGTGGATCGCCGGCGGACTTGCCAAAGGAAGCCGTTTCGAACAGCTCGTCGCCGACCAGGCGCACACCATCAAGGCGGCTATCATCATCGGCAAGGACCAGCAGCCAATGCTGGACGCGTTCAAGGCAAGCGCTCCCGACATTCCCATGTCCATCATCGATCCCACGGACAACGACACCGTCATGGCCCGCGCCATCGATGCTGCCGGCACCTACGCGCAATCCGGCGATGTGGTGCTCATGGCTCCGGCCTGCGCGTCCATGGACCAGTTCAAGTCGTACGCCGATCGCGGAAACCAGTTCGCGCAGCAGGCTCAGCGTTGGGTGAATGAGCATGGGGAAGCCTGAGGCCAGCCGTAGCATCACGTCTTCCGCAAGCCGCCCGAACATGACGGACGGCGCCGCGGCACAGACACGAGAACCGTTGAAGAACGGCGAAACGCGTAATCTCGCCAACCCGTTATGGTGCTTCCACGGATTCCGCCTATGCGTGATCATCCTCACGATCTTCGGCGTGATCATGGTGTTCTCCAGCTCTTCGGTGAACATGATCGCCAACGGGCAGTCGCCATGGGCGCAGGCGCTGAAACAGGGCATGTACTGCGTGTTCGGCCTGGTCATAGCATTCATCACGATGATGCTGCCGGCCAGCTTCTACCGAAAGATCAGCTTCTGGTTCCTGCTTGGCGCCATGGTCATGCAGGCCGCCACACTGACGCCATTGGGCGTCGAAGTCAACGGCAACAAAGGATGGATCGGCATTCCGGGCGTGTTCACCATGCAGCCCGCGGAAATCGTCAAGCTGGCGTTATGCATCTGGATGCCGAACGAGCTGATCAACGCGCGCAAGCAGGTGAAGAAGGTCGGCGCGCCCCGCGCGTACTTCAAGCTTATTCTCGGCTATCTGTGCGCGTTCTGCCTGGTCATGTCCGGCAAGGATCTTGGTACGGGCTTGATTATTCTCGCAATTGGCGGCATTGCATTGCTGCTTGGCGGATTCCCCGGCAAATGGCTTGCCGGAGCCGCGCTGCTTGGCATATGCGGCATCGTCGGATTCATTCTGACCAGCCCCAACCGACTCGGCCGCATCATGGCGGCCTACCGGACCTGCTCTCCGTCCGACCTGCAGGGCGTGTGCTATCAGGCGGTCCACGGCAAATACGCGATCGCATCCGGCGGCTTGTTGGGCGTCGGCATCGGCAATTCCGGCGAGAAATGGGGCTATCTTCCCGAAGCGCACAACGATTTCATCTTCGCCATCATCGGCGAGGAAACCGGATTCGTCGGAGCAGCCATGGTGATTCTGCTGTTCATCGTCATGACGTGGTGCATGCTGATGGTGGCCGTGCAGGTCCGCGACCGGTACATCACCATGGCGTTGGTGTGCATCGCGGTATGGATCGTCGGCCAGGCGTTTGTCAACATCGGCGTCGTCGTCAGCCTGCTGCCGGTCATGGGCGTGCCGATGCCGTTCGTATCAGCAGGCGGATCGTCTCTTATCATGTGTCTGGGGGCCGCCGGCGTGGCCATCAGCCTGATGAAGGAGCAGCCGCAGGTCAAAGCCGAGAACCGCATACTGTAATCGGTTCCCGTCATGCGAGTTGCGAAGCAAGCAAAAGAAAAGTAGACGAAATGTAAGTATCTGCATCGGCGGCGGTATGCCGCGTGGCCTGCCGCCGCATGGTGGGCTAAGCTCGTGGATTATGAGCAATCAGAAGCATATCGTTCTTGCCGGTGGCGGCACGGCAGGCCACGTCAATCCTCTGCTCGCCGTGGCGCATGTGATTCGCGAGCTTGAACCGGAAGCGGATATCGCGGTGGCGGGCACCGCCGTCGGTCTGGAGCGTGATTTGGTTCCGCAGGCCGGTTTCGAACTGGAAACCATCGAAAAAGTGCCGTTCCCGCGCAGGCCCAACAAGGCTGCGCTGCAGTTTCCAGCCAAATGGAAGGCCGAGAAGGCCAAAGTACGTGACATCCTCACCCGGCATCAGGCCCAAGTGGTCGTCGGTTTCGGCGGATACACGTCCGCACCCGTATACGCGGCCGCGCACAGCATGGGCATTCCGATTGCGATTCACGAACAGAACGCACGCGCAGGCATGGCCAACAAGCTGGGCGCGCGTTGGGCGTCCATGATCGGTGCCGCATACGCCCAGCCAGGACTGAGACCACGCAGGGGCGTCGAAGTCGAACGCGTGGGCCTGCCGCTTCGTCCGGCAATCGCACGATTGGCGTCCGATCTGGAACATGACCGTACCGCCACTCGTAAAGCCGCCGCGGCGCAGCTTGGTGTCGATCCGGACCGTCCGCTCGTGGTCATCACCGGCGGATCCTTGGGCGCGGTGAACGTGAACAGGGCTGTGGCCGCTTCCGCCAAGGATTTGCTTGCGCACGCCCAGGTGATTCATCTGACCGGTAAGGGCAAAGACGACGAAGTGCGTTCCTTGGTGTCGGTAAGCGCCGGAGAGGACGTGCTCGGCGAGCTTGGCCCCGACCACGTTTCGGATGGCGACTACCGTGTGGCTCCCTATCTGGAACGCATCGATCTGGCGTTCGCCTGCGCCGATCTGATCATCTGCCGTTCCGGAGCCGGCACGGTCAGCGAGCTGACGGCTTTGGGACTGCCGGCGATTTACGTGCCTCTGCCGATCGGCAATGGCGAGCAGCGTTTCAACGCGCAGCCCGTGGTCGACGCGGAAGGGGGCTTGATGGTGGCGGATGGCGATTTCACCCCGGATTGGGTCCGTGGCCATGTGCCGGAACTGCTTGCCGATCCGGACAAGCTGTCCCGATACGGTGCCAACGCGTGGAAATACGGCATCCGCGACGCTGCCGAAGTCATGGCGAAGCGCGTGCTCGCGCTAATCGATCAGCCAGCTGATTAACCGGCCGAACAATCATGGCCGCACCCCGTGGGAGACCATGGGTGCGGCCATAATGAAATGAGCTTGAAAACAATTTACGAGGAGCAATCGTGTCTGACAACCAGCGTGAAGCCGGTACCATAATTCTTGACCCAACCCATGCGTCGTTCGCACCTGAAGAGACGGTGCATGACCTAGGTGCCACGCATTTCATCGGCATTGGTGGCGCAGGCATGAGCGTGCTCGCTGAAATGCTGCATGAGCAGGGTGTCGAGGTCGATGGTTCGGACCGTGAGCCAAGCGCCAAAACCGACCGTCTGCAAAGCCTCGGCATCACCGTCGAATTCGGCCAGCAGGCGAAGAACGTCGAAGGCAAGAACACCGTCGTGTTCTCCAGCGCCATCAAGCCGGACAATCCGGAAATCGTCGCCGCGCATGAGGCAGGGGAGCGCATCGTGCACCGCAGCGACATCCTCGCCCTGCTGATGAACGCGAAACGTGCGGTGACCGTGGCCGGCGCCCACGGCAAGACCACGACCAGCTCCATGCTGGCGCACATTCTCGTGAACGCCGGAGAAGGCGAACTCGCCGATCCGAGCTACGCCATCGGCGGTTCCATCCAAGGCAAAGACGGTGCCATTTTGGACGGCGGCCATGCCGGCAAGGGCAACGTGCTGGTGGCCGAGGCCGACGAATCGGACGGCAGCTTCGCCAAATACCATCCGCAAATCGCCATCATCACCAATTCCGAAGCCGACCACCTTGACCACTACGGCACGCAGGACAATTATCGGGCCGCATTCGTGGACCATGCCGGACACGCCACCAAAGCCGTAATCATGTGCGGCGACGACGAAGGCAACCTTGCCGTGCTACGTGCGCTTGACGCCACCGTGGCCGGACGCACGATCGTCTATTCAACACGGAACGCCGCCGAATTGGGCGACCTGAACGGTGCCACGCTGGTACGCATCGAATCGGAAAGCGAAACCGCCGAAAGCGGCGCCGAACATTTCACGCTGCATATTCCGGGCGGACTGATCGGCGAAGAGGAGCGCCGCATCGCCGTGACGCTTACCGTTCCCGGCATCCACAACGCACGCAACGCCTCCGCGGCGATTATCGCGGCCGCGCTGTTGGGCATGGACGTCGAACGTGCCTCCGCGGCGGTCACCTCGTTCCTCGGTGCCGCACGCCGCTTCCAGGTCCGTGGCACCGTCAGCCAAGTGACGGTCGTCGATGATTACGCGCATCATCCGACCGAAATCGCTGCGCTGCTGGATGCGGCCCGTCGCCGCTACCCGCAGTCCAAGATCCGTGTGATCTTCCAGCCGCACCTGTTCTCCCGCACGCGTTTCTTCAGCTCTGAATTCGCGCAGGCGCTTGCCAAGGCCGATGACGTCATCGTTACCGGCATCTTCCCCGCGCGCGAGAAGCAGGAGGATTTCCCCGACGTGACTCCGGCCACCATCGTGGACGAGGCGCTCAAGCTTGAGCATGAACCGGCCAAGGACTGGATCCGTGGCGTCGAAGACATGCACACCGCGGCCCAGATGATGGTGATGCGCGCGCATCATGGCGACGTCATCTTCACCGTAGGCGCCGGCGACATCACGCAGATGGACGAGGTCATCCTGCATACTCTTGAAGCGCATCGTTGGGATTGCGAGGGCTGATGGCTCGACGGGTCATCAGTTCCGGCAAGGATGTGCAGGAGACGGACCAGTCGGGCGGACGACGCTCCGGACGGTCCATCTCATCGGAGCATGCCGAAGGACGGTCGATTGAAGGGTACGCGGACCGTTCAAAAGCCGAAGGCTTCGTAGACGCGCGACGTTTGCAAAGCGAGGACCTGGTTTCCAAAACCCTGCAGGAGACCACCGGCACGATCGGCATCATGACACGTCCGAAAGTGGTTGATTTCGGCGAACGGCTCAAGGAACGCCGTCAGGCCGGCGCGCGAGCCATAGTCCTGCGCGTGCTCATCGGTCTTGCCGTAGCCGTGGTTTTGGGAGCTGTCGTCTGGCTGTTCCTCTTCTCGTCGGTGTTCCGTTTGGAGCCAGGCAACATCAGCGTGGTCGGCGCCAACGAATGGGTGAGCGAATCGCAGGTGCTTGACATCGCGAGGCAGCAGTCCGGAAAATCGTTGTTCCTGGTTTCGGATGGAGCCGTGGAGAAGCAGATCAAGGCGATTCCGGGAGTCACGTCAGCCAAGTCGAAGAAACAGCTGCCGAACTCGCTTGAAGTGACGATCAAGGCGCAGAAACCCGCGGCCATGCTCAAAACCAGCGAGGACCATATGACGGCGGTCGACAGCAAGGGCCGCGTGCTCAATTCCGTCAGCGGCGTTTCCGTGGAAGGCATTCCCGTCATCGAAGTGCAGAACGTCGATGCGAGCCTGTCTAGGCGTCCTATCAAGGAAGCGTTGAAGATTCTCAGCTCACTGCCGGAATCGATGCGCAATTCCATCACCAAGGTCACCGCGGCGACCCAGGATTCCATCACCACGGAACTCAATGGGGGAGACCGCGTGATCGTATGGGGTGATTCCTCGGACCTGAAGCTCAAGAAAGCGGTGGTGGACAAGATCGTCAATGATCCGAACGTGATTGGAGACAAGCATAACGTGGACGTGTCCGCGCCGTTGAGACCGATCATCAAATAGCGTTATTGCGCAACGTCACTGCATGACGGAGCGGAAATACTTTGATCTAGCTCTTTTTGTCTTGACAGAAAAACGAAACGCGCTCTGGACCTTCTTTCCAAGGGAGGGCCAGAGCGCGTTTCCGCGTTTGGATGGATGGTATTAGCCGTATGCGTTGAACGGGCGTCAGTCCTTGACGATGGTCTTGCCTGCGGTCGCCCCTGGCGTCAAGTCCTGAATCTCCGTGATCTCCAGAACGGGAATGGTCATGGGCTTCTTCGTGCCGTTATGTTCGGCCACAGCGACCTGCTCATCGTAGATCGCATCATCGGAATGCAGAGTGACGTTGCCACGGAAACGATAACCTCGCTTCTGCTCAAGATTGGCCACTGCGATGACCAGTTCGCTGCCGTCGAGCAGATTACGGTACATTTGGCCGGCGGTACGCTCGTGATAGCCGATATGAGTGTCATCGATGACGAACGTGCTCATTTTCGGCCCCAAATCGACGTGTCCATCCTTGCCGATGGTGGCCACCCAAGCGAGATTGCTGCTGATGAAATCCTTCATTTCCTCTGTAAGCTTCGCCATGATATCGTCCCTTTCGATGGTTGGCTGGCCGGCGGCTTGCAATATTGAAAGGCGCCGGACGGTTATTTCGATGATACGGAGGCGTTGCTGCCGACATGCGTTGTTTCACCAAACGAGAAATGTGATTGCAAATACAAAAAGCCGTCATTGCTGACGCATGATTCGTGCCCACATTTTGCCCATGTTTTTGAGAAATATCGCGATAAAGGGTGAATTGCAGCGAATTGCAAAAGTGGTGGAAACCGTTGGAAATAAAGGAAAAGCCGCCATTTCTGGCGGCTTTCAATCCGTGGAGATGCGGGGAATCGAACCCCGGTCCGATGACCGAACCCTCAGTCTTCTACGTGCGTAGTCTGCTGGCCGTGCGGCGGTTTTTCTGCCCCCATCGATGTCGCAGACAACTGATGGCGAGCATATCTACAGTAAAAGTCCCTTGCCGGCCCTGTGGCTCAGCCGGTAAGGCAAGTCTTCTAAACGACGCTCAACATCCCCCCAAAGACGAGGGGGAGTGAACGGAGCGGCTGCTCACTGGTTAATCCTGGCGCGAAGCTCAGGCAGCGAGAGCGAACTCAGTGCGGTTAGATTTAGCACTTATTCTTTTGTAGGGGGCATCCACGAGCGGACCCTACGTTCTCGGCACGCTTCCCTGCGACGAACAGGTCACCGTCGAAACCGATCATCCCCAAATATTGAATTATCAAACCTTCCGGCTTTATAGCCAGAAATTTCAAGATACCACGGTTTATCCGACAAACCAAATTATGCTATCGGCGATTCATCATACCGACGAAACTTCGCAAAACCGGTAAAAAAATTCCGCATGCCGTTATTTGACGGCATGCGGAATCGGTGATGATGAAAGGAAAAGATACGCTTACTTGGCTGCTGCGGCGAGGTAATCCGGAACGCCTTCGGTCGGGTAGGCCGGCCAGCCGCCTTCCTTGGTGCACACGTAGGCGGCGGTGTTCACGGCCGCGCGATGCGCTTCCTTGAGGGAGGCACCGGACAGGATCTTACCGGTGAAGGAGCCGGAGAAGGAATCGCCGGCTCCGACGGTGTCGGCCACCTCGACATGCGGGGTCAGCAGAGTGGAGGTCTCGCCGTCCTTGGCGATGATGGTGCTGAAGGTCGCGCCGCCGGTCAGGATGGTGTACTCCAGATCGAAGCGATCCATGAACCACTTGCAGGCCTCTTCATCGTTGCCCTCCGGAATGGAGAACATCTCACGCATCATGATGAGCTCGTCGTCGTTGATCTTGAAGATGTTGGCGTATCCCAGCAGCTCCTCGATCAGCTCCTTGGAGTAGAAGTTGGCGCGCAGGTTGATGTCGAAGAACTTCAGCGCGCCTTCCTTGGTATGCTGGAGCAGTTTGATGATGGTGTCATGCGATTCCTGGGAACGCAGACCCAGCGTGCCGAAGCAGATGGCGTCGGCCTTGGACACGGCCTCGGCGAGTTCGTCGGTGTAGCCGATGTGGTCCCAAGCTACGTTCTGCACGATGGTGTATTCCGGAATGCCGTTGGTCAGTGCCACGGCGACGGTGCCGGTCGGGTATTCGTTGGTCTGCACCAGCGTGTTGATGCCGGCCTTGTGCGCATCGTTGAGCAGCTCGGCGCCCAGCTCGTCGTTACCGACGGCGCTGATGGCGTAGCTTTCTGCGCCGTTCTGGGACGCGTGGTAGGCGAAGTTGACGGGAGCGCCGCCGGCGCGCTTGCCGGTGGGGAGCATATCCCACAGGATTTCACCGAGGGCGATGACGATTGGCTTGGACATGGGTGGTTCCTTTCTTTGGTGGGCGGCGTGCTATGCGACGTCGAAGAACATCGATGGATGTTCCAAAAAATTGGTGATGGCCACGGCGGCGGCACCGGTGACGGTGGCGTCGGTGGGCAGGGCGGACAGGGTGATTCGGGTGTTGCGCCCGATTTCGGGGATCGTGCGTTCGCGCACGACTTGTGTGACTTCGTCGAGCAACGGCTGGCCGGCTTGCGCGATGATGTCTCCAAGAACGATGTGTGTCGGATTGAAAGCGTTGATGATGGTGACCGCGCCGTACCCAACGTATCGGGCAACATCGAGCATCAGAAGCGTCGCGGTCTCGTCTCCCGCGTTCGCCTTGGCGAACAGTGCTGCGCAAGCCTGCGCATGCGTCATCGTCTCGCATCCGGGAACGATGCTCGGGTTGGCGTTGAGTTGTTCGTGGATGGCGTTGGCGGAGCAGTAGCGTTCCAGGCATCCGACATTGCCGCAGTCGCATGGCTTGCCGTTCACGTCGATGGAGACGTGTCCGATTTCCGTGGCGGTGCCGTGCTCGCCGTAGTAGATGGTGCCGTTGTCGATGACTCCGAGGCCGATGCCTTCGCCAAGCAGATAGTAGGCGAGGGAACCTTCCGACAGTTCCGGATTGAACAGGAACTGCGCCAGCGCGCCGGCGCGGGCGTCCTGTTCGACGAACACGGGGACGCTGAATGCGTTGCTGAATTCGTCGATGAAGTTGATTTGCCTCCAGCCCTGCATGGAGGAGACCAAAGCGGTGCGTCCTTCGTCCTTTAAATAGGGCCCCGGAACCGCCATGCCGACGGCCACGATGCTGGGGTCGTCCTTGATGAGCTGGCGTACGGTATCTCGAATGCGCTCCACCGTTTCGGGGATGTGCTCTTCGCTGACGGTAGGCAAGTCGGACAGGAAGATACGGTTGCACTTGAGGTCGAAGACCGCGATTTGCACCAGACTGCGGGCGAACTTCACGCCGATGATGTGGTATTTGGCGCAATTGAGATTCAGACCGATGGAACGGCGGTTCTTGTCTCCGTCCATGTCGCCGGTTTCTTCGATGATGCCCTGCGCCAGCAGTTTCGCGGTGATTTTGGTGATTGCCGCCGGAGTGAGCTTGATGGCTTTGGCGATCTGCGCGCGTGAGCAGATGCCATTGTGGTACAGGTATTGCAGGATGCGGGAACGGTTGTTTTCCGAGATCGATGACTGTTGGGCGCTGTACCTACTCATGCTCACCTCCTTGCGACAGTGCATGGACCCTCGTTGAACTTCTTAATATATTAACGCCGTTAATTGATTAATGCAATTCGTGTTGTGCCGCGTGTCGCGCGCTTATCTGGGTCTCTCTGTGCGAAAGCAATGAGTGAAAAAGAAGGACGTAGACCTTGAATGCGACTTTGGCTGGGTCCGTCTCATAAAATGGCTGGTTTTTCTTATTTTCTTTCACTAGTCGTTAAAACGTTGGAATTTCGCCGTTTTAATGCATAGCAGAAAACGGCGAATATAAGGTAGGTGGGTAAAACGGCCTCCAATGAAACGTACGGTTAACATTGCGCGCCGATTCTTGTCACTATATCGCCTTGCACAGGGGCGATTCGGATAGAAAAGAGAGGATTCCATAGTGAATCGCAAGAAAGTTATCGCCGCTCTGGCTTCTGTCGCGGCTCTGGCTTCCCTGGCCGCCTGCGGCGGCGTGAAGGACGGTGGCGCCGCAACTGGCAACACCATCACCGTCGGCACGACCGATAAGATCACCAGCCTTGATCCGGCTGGCTCCTACGACAACGGTTCCTACGCCGTGCAGATTCAGGTGTTCCCGTTCCTGTACGCGCAGAACTACAACACTTCCGAGCTGTCTCCGGACATCGCCGCCGATGACGGTACCTGGAGCGCCGACGGCACCGAGTTCACCGTCAAGCTCAAGAAGGGCCTGAAGTTCGCGAACGGCCACGATCTGACCGCCTCCGACGTCAAGTTCTCCTTCGACCGTATCAAGAAGATCAACGACGAGAACGGTCCGTCCTCCCTGCTGGCCAACATCGAGTCCGTCGAGGCCAAGGATGACACCACCGTCGTGTTCCACTCCGCGGTCAAGGACGACGTGACCCTGAAGCAGGTGCTCTCCAGCCCGGCCGGCCCGATCGTCGACGAAGAGTCCTTCTCCGCCGACAAGCTGACCGATGCCAACACCATCGTCAAGGACAACGCCTTCGCAGGCCCGTACAAGCTCACCTCCTACAAGGTGAACGAGGCCCTGGCATATGCCAAGAACGTTTCCTACAAGGGTTTGACCCCAGCTAAGAACGACGTTGTGCAGGTCAAGTACTTCGCCGATTCCTCCAACCTGAAGATGGCCGTGCAGCAGGGCCAGGTCGACGTGGCCTACCGCTCCATGACCCCGACCGACGTCGAGGACCTGTCCAAGGACAACAAGGTCAAGGTCGTCAAGGGACCGGGCGGCGAAGAGCGCTTCCTTGCCTTCAACTTCAAGATCATGCCGTACGGCGAGAAGTCCAGCGAGCCGAACGCCGACAAGGCCAAGGCCGTGCGTCAGGCCGTTGCAAGCCTGATCGACCGCAACGAGCTGGCCACCAAGGTCTACAAGAGCACCTACACCCCGCTGTACTCCTTCATTCCGGATGGCCTGTCCGGCCACGACGACACCCTGAAGGAAGCCTATGGCGACGGTTCCGGCAAGCCGGATGCGGCCAAGGCCAAGAAGACCCTCGAAGCCGCCGGTGTGAAGACCCCGGTAGACCTGAAGCTCCAGTACAACCCGGACCACTACGGCCAGTCCTCCGCCGACGAGTATGCGGCCATCAAGGCCCAGCTCGAGGAAGGCGGCCTGTTCAAGGTCGACCTGCAGTCCACCGAATGGACCCAGTTCAACAAGGACCGTGTGGTCACCGAGGATTCCGATGGTTCCTACCCGGTCTACCAGCTCGGTTGGTTCCCTGACTACTCCGATCCGGACAACTACCTGTCCCCATTCTTCCGTGACGGCAACTTCGTGAACAACGGATACTCCAACAAGGAAGTCAACGATCTGATCGTCAAGCAGGCCGGAGAGACTGACGCCAAGGCCCGTGAGGACCTGTTGAAGGAAATCCAGAAGCTCGAAACCGATGACCTGTCCACCATCCCGCTGCTGCAGGGTGCCCAGGTTGCGGTCACCGGTTCTAATGTGAAGGGTGTCGTCCTTGACGCTTCCTTCCGCTTCCGCTACTCGTCCGTGACCAAGGCCTGACGGAAGGCTTTGACCGCCCCTGCCTGACCCGCCTAAGTCAGGCAGGGGCTCAATTTGTATCTAAAACACCAATAAGGAAAAGGAGCCCGACGTGACGCAAAGCGCAACCGAGGCTCAGCCGAAAGCCAAGAAAAACAAGCTTTCAAGCGGATTCTTCCGTTTCGTGCTCACACGCTTTCTGCTGATCATTCCTACAGTATTTATTCTTGTAACCATCGTCTTCTTCGTGATGCGCGCTACCGGCGATCCGATTTCCGCCGCTCTTGGTGGCCGTCTCACTCCCGAGGAACTGCAGAAGCGTATCCACGCGGCCGGTTATGACCGTCCGCTCATCGTGCAGTACATCGATTATCTTGGCGGCCTGCTGCATGGCGATCTCGGCACCACATTGACCGATAACCAAAAAGTGAGTACCATCCTTACTCACTATGGTGCCGCTACATTCGAGCTGGCGTTCCTCGCGCTCATCGTCGCGCTCATCGTCGGCATCGGCTTGGGACGCATCGCCGCACGCAAGCGTGACCACGCGGCCGATGCGGGCATCCGCACCTTCGCCATCCTGTGCTATGCCACCCCGGTGTTCTTCCTCGGCCTGATTCTGAAGCTCATCTTCGCCATCTGGCTGAACGTGCTGCCGGCATCCGGGCGCTCATCGCTTGGCAGCGAGATGCAGTTCTCCCGACTGGTCTCGCCGACCGGCTTCTACATCATCGACGCGATCCAGTTGGGTGATATGTCCGTGTTGCTTGATGTGCTCCGTCACGCTGTGTTGCCGGCCCTTGCGTTGGGCCTGCTGACCGCCGGCGTGTTCATCCGTTTGGTGCGCACCAACGTGATCGCCACCTACAATTCCGGCTACGTCGAAGCGGCACGTTCCCGCGGCGTCTCCGAGAAGCGTCTGCTCAACAAGCACGCATGGAAGCCGGCGTTGATTCCAATCATCACCGTCATGGGCATGCAGATCGCCCTGATGCTCGCAGGCGCGGTGCTCACCGAAACCACCTTCGAATGGAAGGGACTCGGCTTCATGCTGTCGCAGTACCTGAAGGCACGCGACTTCGTGGCCGTGCAGGGCATCGTTATCCTAATCGCCATCATCGTGGCCGTCGTCAACTTCATCGTCGACGTCATCGCCGCGTTGGTCGACCCGAGAGTGAGGTACTGACATGACCGCAGCATCTGCCAACAAGGTCACCGTTCCAGGCGACAATCGTCTGGACGAGCTCAAGCTCGGCAACAAGACGCCATTCTGGCATAAGATTCCGATCATCAAGGAACTACGCGTCGCAGTCGGCTGGCAGAAAGGCATGCTGATCACGGGCCTCGTGCTCACGGCGTTCTTCCTGCTGGTCGCCATTTTCGCGCCGCTCATCGCGCCATACAGCTACGCGCAGCTCAAGGGCGCCGACGGCGTTTCCTTCCCGGCCCAGGCGGCACCGTCCTCCGAACACATCTGGGGCACCACTGCAGGTGGCTACGATGTGTTCAGCCGTGTGGTCTGGGGTGCCCGCACCGCCGTCATCGCCATCGTCGTCGCGGTATTGCTGTCGATTTTCGCAGGCGTGCTGCTCGGCCTGGTCTCCGGCTATTTCGGCGGATGGGTCGATCGTGTGCTCGTCATGATCGCCGACGCCGTGTACTCCTTCCCGTCGCTGCTGCTGGCGATTCTGATGGCGATCATGATCTCCCACGGCCAGTCCGGCCTGTGGAGCGGCATCTTCGCCTCCGGCATCTCCATCACCGTGGTCTATATTCCGCAATACTTCCGTACCATCCGTGCCGAAGTGATCCGCATCAAGGAATCCGCGTACGTGGAATCCGCCCGCGTGGTCGGCGCCTCCACGTGGCGCATCATGACCAAGCACCTGTTCAAGAACTCCACACGAACCCTGCCGGTCATCCTGACGCTGAACTCCTCCGAAGCCATCCTGACCCTTGCGGGCCTGGGCTTCCTGGGCTTCGGCATCGAACCGACCGCGGCCGCCGAATGGGGATACGACCTCAACCGCGCCGTCTCCGATGTGACCGCCGGCATCTGGTGGACCGCCGTGTTCCCGGGTCTGGCCATCGTGCTCATCGTGCTGGGCATCACCCTGGTGGGCGAATCGCTGAACGATCTGGCCGATCCGCGTCTGCGCGCCCGCAAGTCCGCAGGCGAAGTGGTGGGTTCCATCGAAGACACATCCGTGGACCCCAGCCAGGAGCCAGGCAAGCGCAACGAGGTCGTCGCCGAACTTGAGGCGGCGAAGAATCCGATGGGAGCCAGCGACAAACCGGTGACCGTCACCGACCGTGATCCGTCATTCGTGGCTTCCGAATGGGCTTCCGAGGAAGGGGAGTGAACCGATGAGTGAAATCAAGGAAGGCAATCTCGCCGAGATCAAGGACCTCAGCGTCTCGTTCATGACCGACGCCGGTTCCATCAAAGCCATCGACAAGATCAGCTTCGAAATTCCCCGTAAGAAGGTCATCGGCGTGGTGGGCGAGTCCGGTTCCGGCAAGTCCGTGACCGCACGCTCCCTCATCAAGCTGCTGCCGGAGACCGCTACGACCTCCGGCGCGGTGTACCTGTCGAACCGCGCGGGCACCGAGGAGCTGGAAGTGCTGTCGCTGTCCGGCGAACAGCTGCGCGAAATGCGCGGCGCCGAAGCGGCCATGGTGTTCCAGGAGCCCAATTCGGTGCTCAACCCGGTGTATACCATCGGATGGCAGATCGAGGAAGGCCTTCGCGCCCATGGCATGAAGGACAAGAAGGAACTCCGTGCCAAGTCCATCGACATTCTCAAGAAGGTCGGCATTCCGGACGCGGAAACCCGCATCGACTACTACCCACACCAGTTCTCCGGCGGCCAGAAGCAGCGCATCGTCATCGCCATGGCCCTGGTGCTCAACCCCGGCCTGATTCTGGCCGACGAGCCGACCACCGCCCTCGACGTGACCGTGCAGGCCGAAATCCTCGACCTGCTGCGTCTGGCGCGCGACGAGTTCGACGCATCCGTGCTCATCATCACCCACAACATGGGCGTGATCGCCGACATCGCCGATGAGGTCGTGGTCATGTACCGCGGCCACGTCGTCGAACAGGGCAGCGTCGAGCAGATCTTCTACTCGCCGAAGGACGACTACACCAAGCGTCTGCTTGCCGCCGTGCCGCGTATTGGCCAGAAACTGGTCGTCAAGGATGCCGATGGCAAGGTCATCGAACGTGAGAAGGATTGGCGCGATCAGCCCATCGCGGTCGAGGCCAAGGGACTGACCATCACGTATCCGGGTCATCTCATGCAGCCTGATTTCAAGGCCGTGGACGGCATCGACTTCACCATCCACCGTTCCGAAGTGCTCGGTCTGGTAGGCGAGTCCGGTTCCGGCAAATCCACCACTGGCCGTGCCATCGCAGGCCTGCAGAAGGTTTCCGGCGGTTCCCTGAACGTTCTAGGCATAGAAATGAACGGTGTGAAGGAACGTGATTTCAAGCCCAAGCGCGCCGACATCGGCTTCGTGTTCCAGGATCCGGGCAGCTCGTTCAATCCGCTGATGACCATCGCGGAAAACGTGGCCGAACCGTTGATCGTGCACAAGAAGTTCTCGTCGGTATCAGACGCCCGCAAGTATGTGGGCGATCTGCTTGAGATGGTGCAGCTTCCGCGCGCCTACATGAACCGTTTCCCGCACGAGCTGTCCGGCGGCCAGCGCCAGCGCGCCTCCTTGGCACGCGCGTTGGCGTTGAAGCCGAGCCTGCTCATCGCCGACGAACCGACCTCCGCGTTGGATGTGTCGGTGCAGGCGAAGGTGCTGGAACTGTTCAAGAAGCTGCAGGCCGAAATCGGCTTCGCATGCCTGTTCATTACCCACGATCTCGCCGTGGTCGACATGCTCGCCGACCGCATCATGGTGATGCACAAGGGCCAGATCGTGGAACATGGCGATGCGGACCAGATCATGCAGAATCCGCAGAACCCATACACGCAGAAGCTGCTGGCCTCCCTGCCGGTGCCCGATCCGCGCGAACAGCGCAAGCATCGCGAGCATCTGCATGAGCTGCTTGCTGCCCAGCAGTGAGCTGATCCACGGAATCTAATAAAAAGGAATCCCCGCAACGCTTGAAACGTTGCGGGGATTCCATTTTATGATGTATGGAAGGCGATTTCAGCGGATGGTGCCGTTGAAGGCAAACTGGGCATGGGAATCGCCATTCGCCTTGGCCTTCAGATATTCGCGTACGTAAGCCATGCGTTCCACCGTGGTGGCTGCCAACGGTTCGGGCAGAGCATCAGGGGAGAACCAGCCCACGTTGAGGCTTTCCTCATCGCCGACGAACGGCTCCGTGTTGCCATTCGGATTGGGCCTGCAGATGAACAGGTGATCCATGTACATGGTGTTGTCCCCATTCGCATAGGTGAGGACCTTTCTGGACGATTTGACCGACACCAGATCGGTGACGACCACATCCACGCCGGTCTCCTCCTTGACCTCGCGGGCAACGGTATCGGCCGGTTCCTCTCCGGGCTCGTTGATGCCATACACCATGGCCCATTCGCCGGTGTCGGAACGACGCCCCAACAGCACACGGCCCTGCTCGTCCTCGACATAGCCGGAGACGCCCATGAGCCATAACAGATCGTGGCCTATTTTTTCACGTAGCGAGAGCACGAATTCAGGCGTGGGCATGATGCGTCCTCAGGCCTTCACGCCTTCGGCGGCCATATCGGCCATCCACGCCTCGACATCGTCGATCTGCTTCGGAATGCCCGCGGAAATCCATTCCGGACCATCCTCCGTCATGAGCACATCATCCTCGATACGAATGCCGATGCCACGGTATTCCGGCGGAATCAGCAGATCATCCTCACGGAAGTACAGGCCCGGTTCGATGGTGAAGATCATGCCCGGACGAATCTTGGCGTTCTGATACGACTCATAACGCGCCTGCGCGCAATCATGCACGTCGAGACCCAGATGGTGGGCCACGCCGCAGGCGAGCCAACGGCGATGCTGCTGGCCTTCAGGGGAGAGCGACTCCTCGACATCGACCGGCAGAATACCCCAGTCATGCAGACGTTCGGCGATCACGCGCATGCACGCATGATGGATGTCCGAATACGTGGCGCCCGGCTTGGCCGCCTCGAAACCGGCCTGCTGGGAATCCAACACGGCCTGGTACAGCTTCTTCTGGAAATCGGTGAACTTGCCGTTGGTCGGGAACGTGCGGGTGATGTCGGCGGTATACAGGCTGTTGACCTCCACACCGGCGTCGATGAGCAGCAGCTCGCCCGACTCCACGGTACCGGTATTGCGCATCCAATGCAGAATCGGAGCGTGGGCGCCGGAAGCGATGATGGTGTCGTAGCCGACCTCGTTGCCTTCTTCACGGGAGATGGCGTTGAACGCGCCCTCCAGCATGCGCTCCGAACGCGGCTTGCCAAGGGAAGACGGAATCTTGCGCAGAATGTTGTCGAAACCATGCTTGGTTGCCGCGACCGCCTTGCGCATCTCACGAACCTCATACTCATCCTTGCACATGCGTGCCTCGGCGGCGAATTCGTGCAGCTTGTCATCGGCAGCGGTGTTGTTGTCCGGATCGGCGAAACCGTTGGCTTCACGGATCTCCTCGACCATGCTGGTAATCGCCGGATCGGCTTCGCGGATCACGCGCACGCGCACCGCGCCGGCCTCAGTGCCGACATCCTTGCTCAACGCGTCGGGCAGCTGCGCGATGTCGTTGGTTTCGATGCCGGTCATCGCGGTCATTTCCTTCACACCGGCACGCGGACCCACCCAATACTCGCCATAATGGGCGTTCATGAAAAAGTCCTGCGTGTAATGGTTGGCACGCGGAGCCACGAACAGTTCCGGAACATGCGTCTTGCCGGCCTTCGCCTCCGGAGAATCCGGATCGACGGGATTCAGCACCAGCACCGCGCCGGCCTCGAAATCCTCACCCAAACCGGTGTAGTAGGAAAACGTCGTATCCGGACGGAACGCGTAATCGCAATCGTTGTTGCGCACCTTCGGCTGTCCGGCCGGAATCACGATACGCTCGCCCGGGAACGCCTTGCCCAACGCCTCCAGACGCGCCGGCGTGTACTTGGAGGACTCCAACGGCTCGATCTGCGGCTCGTTGTCATCCCAACCGGTGGTCATGAACTCCTTGAACGCCTCGGAACGCGGACGCAGCGAACGATTGTTCACACGATCGCTCATGGCCTGATCCGGTCCCGGAGCGGCCTCCCGCTCCATCTTCTCGTATTCCTTGTCCTTGTCAGTAATGACTTCGCCCATCACATCTCCTGAACATGCATTCGTAACGTACGGAAATTACCGCAACCCATCCTATAACTTTTCCCGGCGCGCAACGTTCATGCGGACATCTAGAATGGGAAAAGTTTAGTGTGCTGTCCGCAAGGTACGGGAGGAAAACGGGAAATATGTCATTCGAACATCCCAATCGCAACAACGAAAGCATGATCGACGTCGAACGCGACATCATGAGCCGTCCATCGGAACGCAACACCACCAATCTCGACCTGCAACGCATGAAGATGATCCTCGACATCATGGGCCATCCGGAGCAGTCGTTCCGCGTCATCCACATCACCGGCACCAACGGCAAGGGCTCCACGGCACGTATGGCCGAAGCCATCTGCCGCGCCTACGGCATGCGTACGGGCCTATACACCTCGCCCCATCTGGAACACGTCAACGAACGCATCGCCATCGACGGCCAGCAGCTGTCAGACGACGATTTCGTCGACACATGGGACCAGGTCAAGGACCTCGTCGCCATCGTGGACATGAAAATGGACGAGCTGGGCAAGCCGAAGATGAGCTTCTTCGAAGTGCTCACCGCCATGGCCATCTGGAAATTCGCCGACGCGCCGGTCGACGTCGCCATCGTGGAAGTCGGCATGGGCGGCCGATGGGACGCCACCAACGTGCTCGACGCGGACGCGGCCATCATCGGACCGGTCGACATGGACCACATGGCATGGCTCGGCGACACCGTGGAGGAAATCACCACGGAAAAGGTCGGCATCATCAAGCCGAACTGCACCGCCATCATCGGCCGCCAGCCACACGAGGACGAGGTCATGCCGATTATCGAGGCCGCGGCCAAGGAGAACCACGCCAGCTTGGTGCGCGACGGCGTCGAATCGGAAGTCGTTACCCGAGTGCCGGCCGTCGGCGGCCAGGTGGCCACCCTGCGCACCCCGAACGGCACCTACACGGAAGTGCCGATCGCCAAATTCGGCGAGCATCAGGCACACAACGCGCTCGCCGCACTGTGCGCGGCGGAAGTGGTGATTCCCGTCAACGGCGCGTTGGACGGCGATTTGGTGGCCGAAGCGTTGAGCAGCGTACGCATTCCGGGACGTATCGAACAAATTCGTACCTCGCCTACCATCATCCTTGATGGCGGACACAACGTGAACGCGGCCGAATCGCTGCGTGCCGCCATTGAAGAGAACTATGATTTCCAGCAGCTCGTCGGCGTGGTCGCCATGATGGGGGACAAGCAGGTCGAGGAGTATCTGGGCGTGCTCGAACCGTTGCTGAGCCATGTGATCGTCACCGAGAACTCGTGGCGTGACCGAGTGATGCCGGCTGAGGATCTGAAGAAGATCGCGGACCGTGTTTTCGGGCCGGAACGCGTCACCTGCATTCCCGAATTGCCGGACGCCATCCAGGAAGCCGTCAACATGGTTGATGCCGATGACGAACTGGGCGTCGGCTACGGTCATGGCGTGCTCGTCTGTGGCAGCTTCACAACCGCCGGTGATGCGCGACTCATGCTGGAGGAGAAGATCAACCCCGACCTGAAGAAGCCAAAGGCCGAACGTGTGTTCCAGGAAGCCGTCGATCCGGAACCGCGCAAAAAGCAGGACGAGGCTGACGTGGATTTCGAATCCGACGCCAACCCCGATTTCAACATCAACGATTTCGGCAGCGTCGGTCCGGACGATTCCGTTTTAGCAGACGCCGATGCGGATGAAATGGATGAGGCGGCGGATGCCAACGAACCGGCGGATGCGGAAACGTCTTCGGAAAACGAAACGAAGTGACGAAGCGAAACAACATCGGACGATGACGCCATACGTGCGGCGTACACCGTCCATATAAAACAGATTGTGGGTGGCTCCCCAGGCAATGGGAAGCCACCCACAATCTTGTTTTATCGTCCGACGCCTAAGCAGTCGAAGATAGGCGTGACAAATAATAGCTACGCGCGCAACGCTTCGGCCCGCGCCACGGTATCTTCCACCAGCACGGCCTGCGCGTCGATGACCGGCAGCTGGGGCAGCGGAAACGCCTCGTTGAGCACGCTCAGCTCGGTGCAGCCCAATATCAGCGTGTCGCACGCGCAGGGGCCTGCCGGATCGAGCATATCGCGCAACACCGATTCGTAGCGTTCCAGATTGAGCTCGCCACTACCTTTCACATCGTCATAAATCAGCGAAGTGATACGGGCCTGCAACTCGTCGGTCGGTTCGACGAACGTGTACCCGGCCTCTTCGACGGCACGCTTGTACACGCCGGATTTGCGCGAACCCACGGTGCCGAGGAAACCGACCCGCGGAAAACGATCCTTCGGATAACGCTGAGCCATGCGTGCCACCGCGCCGCGTGGCATATGCAGAATCGGCACCGTCGTCAACGCCTGGAAATCGTCATAGAAATAGTGCGCGGTATTGCAGGTGAGCACAATGAAACTCGCGCCCATCGCCGTTGCCTTCTCGATATCGTCGGCGAGTACGGGGAAGGGATTCTCGTCGGATTCGCCGAGAATGTACGCGGTGCGGTCCGGCACGGAGGAATCGTTGAAGACGATGTAGTCCAGATAATCCTGATCGCAATGGGCATGCGTGGCGCGGTTGACCAAGCGGATGTAGCTTTCGGTGGCCAGCGTGCCCATGCCGCCCAGTACGGCGAAAAACGGTCGTTTCACTTAAGCTCGCCCTTCTTGGTGAAGTACTTGGCATAGCTCTTCTTGTAAATCGAGAACATGTGCCGAATCATCAGCCAACGCAGCGGATTCATATCCTTGGAATACTCCAAGGTGGTACCCCAATCGCCCGACTTGAGCATGCGCTTGCCGGTTTCCTTGTCAGCGCCTTCTGCGACGTAATCAAGGAAAATCGACTTCGGAATCTCAAGCCACAGCTTCGAACCGCGGCCGAACAGGGTGTTGCCGTCGAACGGCGTGTCCTCGACGAGGTCGTCGACGAAATACTTCGCCAGATTGAATCCGTTCAGCGTGACGAAATAGCTGGAACGTCCTTGGCGAAGGTTGATTTCGAACAGCTTGTACTCGCCGTCGCGTTCGTCGTACTTCATGTCGAAATTGGCCACGCCCTCGTATTTGATGTCCTCGAGGAAAGCCTTGATACGACGGAACACACCCTCGTTGTAGTCGGGCAGAATGGCCGCATAGTTGCCTGCGGCGACAGGGGAGGGATCCTCCAGCAGCGGGTGGCCGAGGAACATCATACGCACGCGATGATGCTGGTCCACATAGGCGTTCAGCACACGCATGCGGGAATCGTCGCCGGGGATGAAGTCCTGAATCACCATTTCGGACGTGTATCCGGCATCGTACGCACGCTTGATGATGGTCTCCAATTCGGCCGGATCGTTGAAGATGTAGGCCTTGCGACGGCCCTCGAAATCGATGTTGAGCCATTCCACCGAATTCGCGGGCTTCATGGCCACCGGATAGCTGAACGGCAAATCACGGTAGGTTCCTGCCTTCACCTCATCGGCGGTGACGGTGCGCGTCTTCGGATGGGGCAGATCATACTGCTCGCAGATCTGGTAGAACGTGGACTTGTAGGCGAGCCGGCGCGAAAGGTTCACGTCAAGCGTGTTGTATACGAAATATTCGCGAAGATCGTCGCCGCACTGGCTCAGCAGATTGGCGTACACGTCGCCGCAGGGGATGAGCAGCAGCACGCGTTCCGGATCCTCGGCCTTCATACGCTTGCCGAGCTTGAGCATGAAATTACGGAACGTGACGAAGTTGTTGAAATCGTCGACGATGTGCACGTTGACGATACGGCTGAATTTCGTGGGGCTCAGCTGGAAATACGCATACGCCTCGGAAACGATGCCGTACTCCTCATGGAACGCCCTGGCCATGCCGTAGACGTTGATGTCGCTGCCCAGCAGAATCGGTTGGAATCGTGTCATAATGCCTTCACCTTAGTTGTTATTTGAGACGGAACACGCGTTCCACGATGCGGTCGTCGCCCTCGTAAGGGATGTGCTTGCCGTGGTCTTTGAACCAACGTTCGTTGCCCTTGCCGATGATGAGGATGATGTGCAGATGCTCGGGATCCTTGCGATCGCGGCTTACCGTGGTCTCCACGGCTTCGGCACGGTCGAGAATGGTCTTCACGTCAAGCTGCGGGTTGGTGACGCTGTCGTTCATGTCCGCGCAGACCTGTTCCACAGGCTCGTCGTCGGTGTCTTCGAAAGTGAGCACGAGATGGTCGATGCGGTCCTGCGCGGCGTGGACGATTTCGGCGCGGCGATCGTATGCCTTGTTTCCAGCGGAGCCGGTGATGAGCGTGATTTCCGGCTTTTCGCTGCCGTAACGCTGATCGACGTAGTCAAGCAACGCGGTGACGGACGCGTAGTTATGCGCGTAATCAACAATGGCGATGGTGTTCGACCGCGTGTCCTTGAAATGCTCCATACGTCCGGCGATGCGTACCGGCTCCATCTCACGCAACGCGTCCTTGGCCTGTGCGGAACCGAAATCGAAACCGGCCGCACGGGCGATCGCGACGGCCGCCGCCGCGTTCGCATAGTTGAAATCGCCGTCCAATGTCAGGCTCAACTCGCCGATCGAGGTGCCGTCGATGACGATGGAGAAGCGGCTGTGATCGTCATTCGCCGGCGCGGCCATGACGTCTGCCGTGGAATCGCCGCCAAGCGCGAACGTGGTGACGGGAACGCTGGCATGACGTGCGTCCTGCCGGATGAGGTCGGCGCGCGCGCAATCGGCACCCAATACGAGGGCACGGCAGTTCTTGACGATCTGACGCTTGCAGTGGAGATAATCCTCGAACGTCGGATGCTCGATCGGGCTGATATGGTCCGGGCTGATGTTGAGGAACGCGGCCACGTCGAATGTGAGACCGAACACGCGGTCCACCTTGTAGGCCTGCGAGGAGACCTCCATGACGAGATATTCCATGCCGTTATCAACGGCCTCGCGCATCATGCGGAACGCATCCATGGATTCCGGCGTGGTCAGATCGGATTCCACGTAGGTGTGGCCGTCAAGACAATTGTCCACGGAGGAAAACAGCGCGCACTTGCCGCCGGAACAGCCATTGAGCATCGCCTGCGTGAGATAGGCGGTGGTGGTCTTGCCTTTGGTGCCGGTGATGCCGACCACCTTCAACTGGTCCTGCGGACGACCATAGAATTCAGCCGATAGCAAAGCCATGGCCTTGCGCACGTCATCCACAATAAGGCCCGGAGCTTGCGTGGCGTCGGAGAAGTCGTTCTCCGACACATAGGCGGCAAGGCCGCGTTCGTCGATGCCCTGCAGATATTCGGCCTTGAAACGGCCCTTGCAGCACAGGAACGTGCCCGGCTCCACCTTGCGGGTGTCGTAGGTGATTGCGGAGAACGGCTCGTCGAATCCCTTGATGTCGTGCGGATCAAGCGTCCAGACATCGCCGCGGATGATTTCGCGCAGCAGTCCGTGCCTATCGAGCAGTCGGGCCGCCGATTCCAGAGTCAAAGCCATGTTTTCGTGTTCTCCCTGTGTATGAGACGCCGAGCGGATACCGAAGAGCCATTTTAGCGGCAACCATGTGCACGACGTGTGACGTCGGGGAAGTTACAATGAGGGTGTGACTGAACAAGAAACGGAATCCATGGCGGGCCGGCGCGCGCGGTTTGAGAAGCTTGCCATGCCCGTTGTGGACTCGCTGTACCGGCAGGCGATGAAACTGACCAACAATCCCGACGACGCGCAGGATCTGGTGCAGGACACCTTCGAACGTGGATTCAAGGCGTTCGACTCCTTCAAAGAAGGAACGAATTTCGCGGCTTGGATGACCACCATCGAACGCAACGCCTATTTCAACCAGTACGCCAAAGCCAAGCGACGGCCGCAACGCGCTAACGATTCCACCGGCGAATACGACGACTGGGACCTGTATTCCGCGTCCGAGCATTCCTCCGAACAGCTCAAATCCGCCGAACAGGAATACTTGGACGCCTACGCGCCGGAGGAGATCATGGCCGCTTTGAACCGGCTTTCCCCGGAACGCAGGCAGGTTTTCATCGACGCCGCGATCGACGGCAAATCATACAGCCAGGTAGCTGAGGAACAAGGCGTGAAAATCGGCACCGTGATGAGCCGGCTCAACCGCGCCCGCACACAGCTGAAACGTGAGCTTGCCAATTACGCCAAGGAACGTGGCTATGCCACTGCCGGGAAGGATCGACCATGAGCGAACCAATGGAACGGCACATCTCCATTACTTCGACCACCACCAACACGAACGGTGTGGTGACGCAGGTGACGCATGCCAGCGTGCATGTCGTGGCTTCCGGGGACTGCTTCGACCCGGAGACCTGTTGCGATGAACGCGAACGTGCGCTGATCGCAGCGATGCGCGCGTACCTGCGGCCGAAACACGCGCCGCAAAGCCTGATCGACAGGCTTGAGGCGACACTTGACCACTGTTGTGACGAGTAATTGGAAGGACGTGCGGCGTTTCATGCGCCAAGTGCCACGCTGATGTGACGCGAGGCGCGCCCGCCGCATCAGCGTCTGAATATGGGAAAACCCCGCGAACCGTAATGATTCCGCGGGGTTTTCCATGCTCTGTGACGCTATTCGCGCCGGCAGGGATCAGGCGTTCGGGCGCTTGCCGTGATTGGCGGCCTTCTTACGACGATCCTTGCGCTTACGTCCGCGCATGCCCATGATTGGACTCCTTTACTTGCGATTAATAAGCCTTCGGGATTATCGCACACGAGCGAGACGTTTGCCAAATTCGGCGTCCGCTGTGTGGCCGGGACTTATTCCGATGGTGATTATATCAGTCGAGCATCCCGATGAACAGCGCCGTGCTTGACGTCTCGCCCGGCTTGATGACGATGAGGTCCTTGCCGGTGTTGAACGCGTTCGCGTATGCCGTCTGCGGTTCCACCGCCACGCCGGCCGGATGCTTGATGGCCGGGAAACCGGTGCCGGTGCACACCTGGAACGAGGTGACGGTCTCGTCGCCGCCCACACGCACCTTCTTGCCGTCCGGACGGGTGAACACCGCGGTGACGGTGCCGTCTTCGGCATGCTCCAGATCCGTCCAAGCGTCGTCGAACGGCTGCTCGGTGAGCAGCGTGTCCTTACGCAGGTCGTACTTGGTGCCGTCCACCGGCTCGGTGCCGGTCGGAATGAGGTTCTCGTTGACGGTGACATGCGTGCGCCCCGGCACGGTCAGGCTGCACTTGGCGTTGTGGGCGTCGATCTCATCGCCGTATCCGTTGAAGCCGTTGGCGAGCCACGGGTGGATGGCCAAGGCCCACGGTGCGTCTGCATCGCCGTTGTTGTAGGCGCTGATGTTCAGATGCAGGCCATCGTCGGCGAGGCTGTACGTCGCGGTCACCACGATGTCGAACGGATATCCCTCCATGTTGGGGGCGCGCCAGCTGAGGGTCACGGCATCCTCTTTAAGGGAGACAAGCTTCCAGAACGCGCGCTTGCCGTAGCCGTGGATGGCGTTGTGGCGCTCATGCTCGTCGATCGGCAGCGTGTAGGTCTTGCCTTCGAAGGTGTATTCGCCATTCTCGATGCGGTTCGGGAACGGGATGAGCAGCTGGCCGTGGCAGCAGGTCACCATGTCATCCGGACCGGGGGAGACGATGATGTCCTCGCCTTGGTAGGTCAGTTTGCGCAGCGTCGCGCCCAACTCGGTGACGACGGCATGGTAATCGCCATGCGAAATGGAAAATTGCTGTCCGGTGCGTGGCGGCAGATTGGTGCAGGTCATAAATCACTCCATAGTGTTGTCGACTGTGTTTCCGCTACTATGTTACCGCTCACGATGTGGTGGTGGATGCGCTTGTCGTGTGGAAATTCTGCGGATGAAGACGGCCGATGTCGATTGACGGCGCCCGTGCCTTAATATTGGTGATTGCTGTTGTGATGGATGGATACGATTGGAAGGCGGCTTGACATGGGCAAACGCATCGTGCTGGCGGATCCGCGCGGATTCTGCGCCGGCGTGGATAGGGCGATTCTGACGGTGCGGACGATTCTCACATCCGCCGATACGCCACGTGCCGACGGATTGCCGCCGGTGTATGTGCGCCGCCAGATCGTGCACAACAAGCATGTCGTCGAGGATTTGGCCGCGCAGGGCGCGGTGTTCGTGCAGGAATTGGCTGAGATTCCCGATGCCGCCGCCGAAGCCGGCATCCCAATCGTATTTTCCGCCCACGGCGTGTCTCCGGCGGTCAAAGCCGAGGCCGCGGCGCGCGGCATGCATGTGGTCGATGCCACTTGCCCGCTGGTAAGCAAAGTGCATCGCGAGGTGCTGCGTTTTGTCAAGGAAGGTTACGAGATCATCTACATTGGGCATAAAGGCCACGATGAGGCTGTTGGCGTGGTGGAGGAGGCGCCGGAGCATGTGCATTTGATCGAGCATGCGTCCGACGTCGACTCGTTGGATTTCCAACCTGACACGAAACTGGTGCTGCTTACGCAGACCACGTTGAGCGTCGATGAGACCGCTGGCACGATCACCGCGCTCAAAGCTCGTTTCCCATGGCTTGGAATGCCGCCGAACTCCGATATCTGCTATGCCACGTCGAATCGTCAGGCGGCGGTCAAGCTCGTTGCCGAGCAAGCCGATTGCGTGGTGATTGTCGGCTCCGCGAATTCCTCGAATTCCGTGCGGTTGATGGAAGTCGCTCAGGAGGGACTTAACGCGCGGTACGCCTCAAAAACGGCTGTTGGCGCCGCTGGTCGCGCCCATCGTGTTGATGATGCTTCGGAACTTGACCCCGCATGGTTTGAAGGTGTCGAATCCGTGGGTATTTCCTCGGGTGCCTCCGTGCCGGACGAGCTGGTTTCCGGCGTGGTCGCAGCGTTGCAAGAACTTGGCTACCAGGATGTGAGCACCATCGAAACCATCAAGGAGAACATGCATTTCGTGCTTCCTGCGGAACTGCGCAAATAGCGCGAACCTTTCGCTTACGCAAGTGGGTGGTCGGAACATCGTGTTGTTCCGACCACCCACTTATGTATTGGTGTGATGTATCGGCGTGTTTTTTACCAAGTGCCGATTGGCGCCGCTACCGCGTCGAGCACCTTGAGCAGATCGTTGGGATTGACGCCGACTGAGAAACCGCGTTTGCCGCCCGACAGCAGGATTTCGTCGTATTGCAGCGCGCTTTCGTCAAGCACCGTCTTGTGGTGTGTGCGCTGGCCAAGCGGGGAGATGCCGCCGACCACGTAGCCGGATTCGCGCATGGCGACCTTCGGATCGGCCATCGCCGCCTTCTTCGCGCCGACTGCCGCGGCCAGCGCCTTCAGATCCATATGTCCGCTGACCGGCACCACGCCGACCACGCGTTCGGAGCCGGTGTCCGCCATCAGTGTCTTGAACACCTGATGCTCGTCGAAACCGAGCTTGGTGGCGGCCTCAACCCCATAACCGTCATCCATGTGATCGTTCGAATGCGCGTATTCGTAGGTTTTGAACGGAACTCCGGCTTTTTCCAACTGCACGGTGGCCGGTGTGGAACCGGCGCCCTTCTCATGCTTTTTCTTTGCCATGCCGCCCATAATAAGCCTTCCACGTGTCCGTTGTGGCGTTTCGGATACGAAAAGGGGCTTCCGCCGAAGCGAAAGCCCCTTTGTCTGAGGTTCAGAGACGAACCGTGCGGATTACTCCGCGCCGATTCACTCGGAGATCTCGGCGAAGTACAGCAGGGTACGCACCATGTTGCAGGTGAAGCCGTACTCGTTGTCGTACCAGGAGACGGTGCGAGCCATGGTCAGGCCGTCAACGGTGTTGACATCGGTCTGGGTCGGATCGAACACGCCACCGTGGGTGTCGCCGATGATGTCGGAGGACACGATGCCATCCTCGTTGTAGCCGTAGAAGTCGGTGTCGGAGAAGGCGGCCTTGAAGGCGGCGTTGATCTCATCGGCGGTGACTTCCTTGTTCAGGACGGTGGTCAGCTCGGTGACGGAGCCATCCGGAACCTGGATGCGCTGGGCGTGGCCCTGCAGCTTGCCGTTCACGGACGGAACGACCTTGCCGATGGCCTTGGCGGCGCCAGTGGAATGAGGAATGGTGTTGATGGCGGCGGCGCGGTTGTTGCGAGCCTTCGGGAAGCGCGGGCCGTCGAGGATCATCTGGGTGCCGGTGTAGGCGTGGATGGTGGTCATGAAGCCAGCCTTGATGCCCCAGTTCTCGTCCAGCAGCTTGACCATGGCGGCCATGGAGTTGGTGGTGCAGGAGCCGGCGGACACGATCACGTCGGAAGCCTTGAGGGTCTCGTGGTTCACGCCGAACACGATGGTCGGGGTGGTCTCGTCCTTGGCCGGAGCGGAGATCAGGACCTTCTTGGCTCCAGCGTTGATGTGGGCCTGGGACTTCTCAGCGGAGGTGTAGAAGCCGGTGCACTCGAGCACGAACTCAACGCCGTCGTTCTTGACCCACGGGATGTTGTTGGCATCCTTCTCGGCATAGACCTTGTATTCCTTGCCGTCGACCACGATGGAATCGTCGGTGGAGGTGACCTCGACCGGGGTGCCATCGTCATGACGGAAGGTGCCGTGGGTGCTGTCGTACTTCAGCAGGTAGGCCAGCATGGACGGGGTGGTCAGATCGTTGATTGCAGCGACCTCAATGTCACCGGCCTGGCCGCCACGAGCCTGCAGCTCGAAGATACGGCGGAAAGCCAGACGACCGATACGACCAAAGCCGTTAATACCAATCTTAACTGTCATGTAATTCTCCCTTTAGGGTAGGCCACGCGTGTGCCAGGCACACTGAAGCCATTGTTTACCAACACCGTCCACTGTAGTGCGTCACCTGTACTTAGGGCAACGTTCCGAGGCGCGTGTTCCAAAATGCAGTGCGATTTTCAGTGAACGCTCACATGCATGTCCCGCATGCGTTCAACGGCCGCTTGGCTCGACCAGCGCGGAGGACACGTCCGTGTCCAATGCACCGAGATCTCCGGAGAAGCCATGCCATCGCGCCACGTGCGGCAGGGGAGCCTCGATGGGGAACGTGACGATGAGCGTGCCATGCTCCACCGTGATGCGGGACGGCCTGCCGGCAAGGAACTCGTTGCTCAGTCCGTTGACGCGCGTGCTGCTCATGTCGGCGTGGTGCAGCTCGTATTTCAATCCCGTTTCGCTTACGCCGGTCGAGATATCGCTGTGGGAGAACACGGAGACCATGCGTCCCGCAACGGCGTCGTCCGCCGGGAAATCGAGCGCGCCGTCGCAGATCGCGGTGACGATCGATCCGTCGCCGTGCAGGTAGCCGGTCGCGCCACGGTCGGCCAGTAGCGCCATAAGCTGAATATTGGAAATCGTATGGTCGATTCGTCCGCCGAGCGCGCCGTATATGTGGAACGTGCGCGCGCCGCGCAGCCAGCCGATCTTCAAAGCCGACAGCAGGTCGGGATCGTCCTTTTCCGAAGGCAATGCGATGGTGTGGTCGTTTTGCGTGGGGCGTCCGCCGGTAATCGAATCGAAGTCGCCGACCACGAAATCGGCGTCGATGCCGAAGGCTCGGACGTGGTCGAGGCCGCCGTCCGCGGCGACGACGAAGGCGTCATCCGGAATCGCAGGGGTCTCATCGTAATAATCGCCTGCGCCGAAGATCACGCAGGTGCGGGCATCGTGGGAATCCATACCCGGTAGTGTAGCCGTGACGGGCGAAAGGAAAGAATCGTCATTTTCATGGCTATGCGGCATACCTAAAATGTCTGAAACCTGTGGAGATTGTCACGCATGAATCGGTTCGGAGGCGCGGCGGCGGTTTTTCGACATGCGGATGCTGGTACACTGACACCGAGTTTGTTTTGAAGGGATTGCAGATAATGTGCGGAATTGCTGGTTTCGTCAACGATATGCCCATTGACGTGAAATGCCCGGTCCTCCAACGTATGACCGACATGATCGCGCATCGCGGGCCGGACAGCGAAGGCCATTACATCGACGAGCACGCGGCGCTCGGCCATCGAAGGCTCAGCATCATCGACCTCGGCGGCGGCCAGCAGCCCATCTACAACGAGGATGGCTCGAAGGTCATCACCTTCAACGGCGAGATCTACAACTATCAGACGCTGCGTGAGGAATTGATCGCGGCCGGACACGCCTTCACCACCAAAAGCGACACCGAGGTGCTGCTGCACGGCTATGAGCAGTGGGGTGTGGATTTGCTGCAGCGCGTACGTGGCATGTTCACTTTCGTGATCTGGGACAAGAACAAGCAGGAGCTGTTCGGCGCGCGCGACCATTTCGGCATCAAGCCCTTCTACTATGCGAAGATGAACGGCACGTTCATGTACGCGTCGGAGATCAAGAGCCTGTTGCGCCACCCCGATTTCGTCAAGGAGCTCAACGCCGAGGCGTTGAAGCCGTATATGACCTTCCAGTATCCGGCGATCGGTGAGACCTTCTTCAAAGGCGTCTACAAGCTGCCGGAAGGGCACTATTTCACGTACCGGGATGGCAAGATGGACATCCACCGGTATTACGACGAGGATTTCCGCGAAGGCAAGCAGAAGCTGGGCGAGCTGGTGAACTCGATCGACCAGACGGTGTGCGATTCCGTCAAGGCGCACCAGATCGCCGATGTGGAGGTCGGCTCCTTCCTGTCGAGCGGTGTCGACTCCAGCTACGTCGCCGCCGTGGCGCGTCCGCAGCACACGTATTCGATCGGTTTCGGCAAAGGCACGTACAACGAATCGCAGCAGGCCGGCGAACTGGCGGAACTGCTCAAACTGAACAACACCGCCGAGTCGTTGACCGACGAGGAGGCGTTCGCCGCGTTCCCGCGCATCCAATGGCATCTCGACGAGCCGGACTCCAATCCGAGCTGCGTGCCGCTGTACTTCCTGTCCGCATTGGCCGCCAAAGACGTGAAGGTGGTGCTGAGCGGCGAAGGCGCCGACGAGTTGTTCGCCGGATACATCGACTACGGCGTGCACACCAAATTCAGGCCCATCAAGGTGGTGACTCGCTGGCTCACGCATCTGCCAGCCGGCGCGCGCAAGGCGATCGCCCGGTTCTGCAAGGGCAAGACCTTCCCGGGCGCATGGCATCTGTACGCCAATCTTGCGCCGGCCGAGGAAAGCTTCATCGGACAGGCGCGTGTGTTTGAGGAATCGCAGTCCGAACAGCTGCTCAAGCCTGAATACCGCAAGGCGCCGAGCGTGCAAAGCATCGTCGACAAGACGTATGCGCGTGTGGAAGGCAAGGGTCTGAGCGAACTGAAGAAGAAGCAGTACCTTGACATGCATCAGTGGATGCCGGGTGACATTCTGCTCAAGGCCGACAAGATGACCATGGCGCATTCGCTGGAATTGCGTGTGCCGCTGCTCGACAAGGAGCTCATGGGCGTGGCCGAGCAGGTGCCTACCAAGTACCTCATCACCGACGAGAACACGAAATACGCGTTCCGCCAGGCGGCGGGACGTCATCTGCCCAAGGAATGGTACGACCGTGAGAAGCTTGGCTTCCCGGTGCCGATCAAGAAGTGGCTGCGTGAGGAGAAGTTCTACAAGTACGTCCGTTCCGTGTTCGAACGCGATTACGTCAGCCAGTTCTTCGACCAGGACGCGCTGCTGAAGATGATCGACGACAACTATGCCGGCAAAACCGACGATCGCCGCAAGATCTGGACCGTGTACTCATTCCTGACGTGGTACGACGTCTACTTCGTGCACGACGGCGAGAAGCCGGACGTCATCGCCATCGCCTGACGGCGGATGCCGTCCGAATGGTGACGAACACCCCGGGACCGGTGCGACACGCGCTGGTCCCGGGGTGTGGTATTATCTACAAGGCTTGAGAAATCAAGAAAGCGGGATATCCCCACCTGGAAGCCTTTCAGGGCCTCGGGTTCAGGCAGATGCCTTCCACCGGTCGTCTCGGTGAGATATGTAAGCCGCTCTTACGGGTTTACGGCGCGTTGTGATGCGTTTTGGCATGCCTTGAACAATCGAGACTTTGGAAAACTGCCAATCAAGGGATGTTCCGTTGCATGGAATATGAGGATTGGAGTCATCATCAGCGACGAACCACGCATTAACGACGAGATTCGCGTCTCCCAGGTGCGTCTGATCGGCCCGAACGGCGAGCAGGTGGGAGTCATCGCGACTTCCGTCGCACTGAACCTGGCAAAGGAAGCGAACCTCGATCTCGTCGAGGTGGCGCCCAACGCGAAGCCTCCGGTCGCCAAAGCTCATCGATTACGGCAAGTACAAGTACAACGAGAAGATCAAGGCTCGTGAGGCGCGCCGCAACCAGAGCACCGCGGAAATCAAGGAAATTCGCTTCCGTCTGAAGATCGACGACCATGACTTCGACGTCAAGAAGGGCCATGTTGTGCGCTTCCTGAACGGCGGAGACAAGGTCAAGGTCACCATCATGCTGCGCGGTCGTGAACAGTCCCGACCGATCGGCGGCGTCGAGCTGTTGCAGCGACTCGCCAGCGAAGTGGAGGAATACGGCACCGTCGAATTCGCTCCGAAGCAGGAAGGCCGCAACATCATCATGACGCTCGCGCCGAAGGGCAAGAAGGTTCACACCCAGTCCGAGCAGCGTCGTCGTGGCGATCAGTCCCGTGCCGAGCGTCAGGCCCGCCAGGCCGCCCGTCTGGCGGCCAAGCAGGAGGCCCAGGCAGCGGCCGCAGCCGCAGCCAAGGCAGCCGTGGCATCCGACAAACCGAAGACTTCCGAAACGAAGTAACAAACAAGGAGGGCAGCAATGCCGAAGATGAAAACTAATTCCGCCGCTTCCAAGCGCGTCCGCGTGACCGGTTCCGGCAAGCTGATGCACGCCGGCTCCGCAATGCGCCACAACCTCGAGCACAAGTCCGCTCGTAAGCGCCGTGAGCTGAAGGCCGACGGTGTTCTGGCCACTTCCCAGAGCAAGAACATGAAGAAGCTGCTCGGTCGCTGAGCATAGCGAGAGCTTAGAAACAAAGACTTAATAGAAAGCTGAGGAATCAAATATGGCACGTGTCAAGCGCGCAGTAAACGCCCACAAGAAGCGTCGCGTCGTTCTCGAGAGGGCTTCCGGCTACCGCGGCCAGCGCTCCCGCCTGTACCGTAAGGCCAAGGAGCAGCTGCTGCACTCCTTTACCTACAACTTCCGCGACCGCAAGGCTCGCAAGGGCGACTTCCGCAAGCTGTGGATTCAGCGCATCAACGCTGCCGTCCGCGCCGAAGGCATCACCTACAACCGCTTCATCCAGGGCCTGCACCTTGCCGGCATCGAGCTGGATCGTCGCGCTCTCGCCGAGCTGGCCGTCTCCGATCCGGAGGCTTTCAAGGCCATCGTCGAGCAGGCCAAGGCTGCTCTTCCGGCTGACGTGAACGCTCCGAAGGAAGCCTGAGTTTCCCCGACGGTTCACCTGTGAACTTCAGAACCCCCGATCCGGCAAGCGGACGGGGGTTCTTGCGTATCGCGTTCCCCATACCGGATACTTGAATAGACTTTCCGGAATGTTGATTTCCATCCAATGACGGCTTCCACCTGGAACGAACGTCCTTGGAATCCTCCATGTGGGCAACGCGTTCCGTACGGGAGCGTGACGGAACGGACACGACAAATGATGACGATGCAAACGGAGGACCACGATGACGGATATCGAACGCTTGATTGATCAGTTCCTCGCGTACATCGACGTGGAACGAGGACTTGCGAAAGCCACGGTGCGCGCATATGACTCGGACCTGCGCAAATACAACGGCTGGCTTGCGACGCAAGGCATTCAAGACCTTAATGCAGTGACCACGCAGGACGTGGAACGATACATCGCCTTTCTTGACGATTCCGGAGAATCCGCGCGCAGCAAGGCACGAAGACTGGCCAGCATCCATGCATTCCATCGCTTCGCACTGAACGAACATGTGGTGTCCAATGACGTTGCGGCACAGGTCAAGGCTCCCAAAGGCGCGACGACGCTGCCTGACGTGCTCACTGTGGACGAGGTGGCCAGTTTGCTGGACGCGATCCCCGTCTCGCAGAATCGGCCTCAATCCGAAGGCATGGCGGACATGCCCGACGATCCCGCGATGCTGCGCGACAAGGCGTTGCTGGAATTCATGTACGCCACCGGAGCCCGCGTGTCGGAAGCGTGCGGCGCGAATCTTGACGATGTCGACTTGGAATCGAACGTTGCGAGATTGATGGGCAAAGGCTCCAAACAACGTCTGGTGCCGGTCGGCAGTTACGCATGTGAGGCGATCGCAAGATACCTCAAAAACGGACGGCCGCAGCTCGAGTCGAAGGCGAAAGGGCCCACCGAACGACGCGCGTTGTTCCTCAACAAGCGCGGCAAACGACTGTCAAGGCAATCGGTGTGGGAGATCATCCGTGCGGCCGGGGAACGCGCGCATATCGACAAGCCCCTGCATCCGCACACATTGCGCCATTCCTTCGCCACGCATCTGATCCAAGGCGGGGCCGACGTGCGCACCGTGCAGGAACTGCTGGGTCACGCGAGCGTCACCACCACGCAGATCTACACGCATGTAAGCCCGGAGAACCTCATCGAGACATATCTGACCTCGCATCCAAGGGCAAGATAGCATGAGATGCATGTGTTGCTGCCGTTTCTGACGGCGATGATGGGCTAGCATGGAAACAGTGGAGTTTTTGACACGAGGATGTTGGTAAGGTAAACGGTATGCCTACGGATTTGCTTGGACGTGATTATGAGACGTTTCCCGCACCGGAGCCGCTGCAGACGCACGGTCCGGCAAGGGTCATCGCCATGTGCAACCAGAAGGGTGGCGTCGGCAAGACCACCAGTTCCATCAATATCGGCGGCGCGCTCAGCCAATACGGCAGGCGCGTGCTGATCGTCGACTTCGATCCGCAAGGCGCCGCCACGGTGGGTCTCGGCATCAACGCCAACGCGGTGGAGGATACCGTGTACACGGCGTTGTTCAATCCGCGCATGGACGTGCACAGCGTGATTCACCACACCGATTTCGAGAATCTCGACATTATGCCGGCCAACATCGATCTGTCCGCCGCCGAAGTGCAACTGGTCACCGAAGTGGGACGTGAGCAGGTGCTTGCCGGTGTGCTGCGCCAGGTCAAAGACGAGTACGACGTGATCATCATCGACTGCCAGCCATCGTTGGGCCTGCTGACGGTGAACGCGTTGACCGCGGCCGACGGTGTGATCATTCCGGTCGCTGCCGAATTCTTCGCGCTGCGTGGCGTGGCGCTGCTCATGCAATCCATCGAGAAGGTGCAGTCGCGCATCAATCCGAGCCTTGAAGTGTATGGCGTGCTGGTCACCATGTACACCCGTACCCTGCATTGCGAGGAGGTGTTGCAGCGTATCTACGAGGCGTTCCAAGGCAAGGTGTTCCATTCCGTGATTTCGCGTTCCATCAAGCTGCCGGATTCCACGGTGGCGGCCGCGCCGATCACCATCTACGCGCCGAACCACAAGACGGCGAAGGAATACCGTGAAGTGGCCCGCGAGCTGATCGCCAACGACATCGTGGCCTGAACTTTGCAAGAGCCCCGTTGGGGGCTCTTGGTGTTTATGAGCGACTCGACACACTTATAGTCATGTTGACTATAAGTGTTAGACTCCTTTCCTGTAAGCAATTCGAAGTATTGGAAGAGGCCATCAATTGATCATGGGCAATGTCTCGGAACGGCGCAAGCAGCCTCCGCAGGTCGGCGTATCCGTGGTGATTCTGGCTTTGGGACCGGTTCCGCAGTCAGATGTAGGCGCTGGTGCCGCTTCGTCCGGCATGGGCTCCACCCTGTGGATGCCGCTGGTCAAACGCGTCCGTCAGCCTTTTTTGGGGCAATGGGCGTTGCCGGAGGCGGTCTGAGGGCCGACCATTCATTGGAACAGTCGGCGTATGCCGCACTGGAATCGACGACGTCGCTGCATCCGAAATATCTTGAGCAGCTTTACACGTTCGGCGATCCGGCACGTTCGCATGGCGGTCTGCCGATGGTGTCCATCGTGTACTGGGCCCTGGTGGGCGAGGCCGATGGACGAATCGACTTCGCCGGAGGGGACAACGTCAAGTGGTTCCCCGTCAACCATCTTCCGGAACTTGCGTTCGACCATCGCACCATCGTCGAATACGCCATGAACCGGCTTCGCGGCAAAATCGAATCGCCTGACATCGCCACCCGATTGGTGGGCGAGCGATTCACGTTGAGCCAACTGCATGACGTGTACGAGGCGATTGCCGGACGGCGTATCGATTTGGCGAATTTCCGCCGTAAAATGCTCGCTTCCGGACTGTTGGAAGACACCGGTGAGAAACTGCGGATCGGCCGTAACAGGCCGGCGGCGGTCTACCGGTACAGCCGGAAGCCGGGAACGGATTTGTGGACCGAAGCCGGAACGGCATCCGAATCGGACGACACTCGAATTGCTTTCCAGGATGACGACGCGTTATCCGCATTGATGACGGCGTGATCGCCTGCCATCGTCGGGCTTGAACGAGCTCACGACACAATAGGAAAACAATGATAAAGGGGTGTTGATGTCCGCATCGCAACAAACCGTCGGGGGAGAGGTCTCGCTGACTCGCAACGAGCGTCTTGACCGACTGCCGTTCAACAAGGCGCACAGGAAGCTGTTGGTGGCTTCGGGTATTGGATGGGCGTTCGACGCGATGGACGTTGGTCTGGTGTCGTTCGTCGTGGCCGCCATCGCGGCCGACCCGCATTTCAATCTGACGCCGACCGAGAAAAGCTGGGTGCTGTCCATCGGTTTCGTCGGAATGGCGATCGGCGCCGCGCTTGGCGGCTTCGTGGCCGACCGCGTTGGCCGCAAGACGGTCTTCTCCGCGACGCTGGTGATTTTCGGTCTGGCCAATGGCGGTATGGCGTTGTCATGGTCGCTGGCGGCTCTGCTGATCGCTCGACTGGTCATCGGCCTCGGCCTGGGCGCCGAGCTGCCGGTCGCCTCCACATTGGTCTCGGAATTCTCTCCGACCAAACAACGCGGCCGTATGACGGTGCTGCTGGAATCCTTCTGGGCAGTCGGCTGGATCATCGCCGCCTGCATCGGCTATTTCGTCATTCCTAACACCGGCGATTGGGGATGGCGCTGGGCGCTGCTCATCGGAGCATTGCCGCTGCTGTACGCCATCGTGACGCGCATTCATATCCCTGAGTCCGTGCGATTCCTCGAATCCAAGGGACGTGAGGATGAGGCCGAGCAGGCCGTGCGCTACTTCGAACAGGCCGGAGGCGTCGAACCGGTCGCATCCCCGAAGGGCGAGCCGCTGCCGAAGATCAAAACCCGCGAGCTGTTCGGCAAGAAGTATCTTGCGCGCACCGCAGCCATCTGGGCCACATGGTTCTTCGTGAACTTCTCCTACTACGGCGCGTTCACGTGGATGCCGTCTCTGCTGGCCGACCAGTTCGGCTCGCTGACCAAGTCGTTCGGCTACACGCTCGCCATCGCCATCGCACAGCTGCCCGGCTACTTCCTCGCGGCATGGCTGGTGGAGATCTGGGGCCGCAGGAAGACCCTGAGCGTGTTCCTCGCCGTGTCCGCCGTGGCCGCGTTCGCCTTCTCCCAAGCCGGTTCCGTGGCCGCTGTGCTGGGCTTCGGCATGCTGCTGTCCGCGTCCAACCTTGGCGCTTGGGGCGTGTTGTACGCGGTGACTCCGGAAATCTATCCGACGCGTCTGCGCGGCGCCGCCTCCGGTGCAGCCGCGGCTTGCGGTCGTGTGGCCGCGATCATCGCGCCGCTGCTGATGCCATGGTTCCTGACCTTGTCCGGTGGCAACAAGGCCGTGGCGTTCATCGTTTTCGCCGTGGCGTTCATTCTCGCCTGCGTGGCGGCCCTGTGCCTGCCTGAACGCACTGGCAAGGAGCTTGAGGATTAAGGTCCGCGCGTCTCTTCGCGCGATTGACGGCGGGCCTGTCGGCATGATCTGACAGGTCCGCCGTTTTCCATGTGTCGTAATGCTTCGCTAGAATTGGCTCGGTTTGTGTGTAAGTACGGATTTTTAAGTACCGATAGCATGTACGTACCGAACGTTTACGTAAGAAAACAGCAACACTAAGAGAGGTTTCGATGGCGGTTCGCGGCGATATCCGAAATGTAGCGATTGTGGCACACGTCGATCACGGTAAGACCACCCTGGTCAACGCGATGCTGGCCCAGTCCCACGTGTTCAACGAGCGTGAGGAAGTCCCGGACCGTGTGATGGATTCCAACGATCTGGAACGCGAGAAGGGCATCACCATCCTCGCCAAGAACACCGCGGTGCAGTACACCGGCCCGCTGGCCGCCAAGTACGGCCATCCGGAAGGCATCACCCTCAACATCATCGATACCCCTGGCCACGCCGATTTCGGTGGCGAGGTGGAGCGTGGCATCTCCATGGTCGATGGCGTCGTGCTGCTCGTCGACGCTTCCGAGGGCCCGCTGCCGCAGACCCGTTTCGTGCTGCGCAAGGCCCTCGAAGCCAAGCTTCCGGTCATCCTGTGCGTGAACAAGACCGATCGTCCGGACGCCCGAATCTCCGAAGTCGTCGGTGAGTCCTCCGACCTGCTGCTCGGCCTGGCCCAGGACGTCATCGAGGAAGGCATCGACCTCGATGAGGATTCCCTCTTCGACCTTCCGGTCATCTACTGCGCCGCCAAGGCCGGTTACGCTTCCGAAAACCAGCCGGAAAACGGCGGTCTGCCGGACAACGACAACCTCGAGCCGCTGTTCGAGGCCATCATCAAGAACATTCCGGCTCCGGAATACGAGGAAGGCGCGCCGCTGCAGGCCCACGTCGCCAACATCGACTCCTCCGACTTCCTCGGCCGACTCGGTCTGGTCCGCATCTACAACGGCACCCTTGAGAAGGGCAAGACCTACGGCCTGTCCCGTGTGGACGGCTCCATCGAGAACTTCCGCGTGTCCGAGCTGCTGCGTACGCAGGGCCTGGAGCGCACCCCGGTCGAATCCGCAGGCCCTGGCGACATCGTCGCCGTCGCCGGCGTGAACGACATCATGATCGGCGAGACCATCGTCGACCCGGACGATCCGCGTCCGCTGCCGCTCATCCACGTTGACGACCCGGCCATCTCCATGACCTTCGGCATCAACGATTCCCCGCTTGCCGGCACCGAAGGCAAGGACCACAAGCTTACCGCCCGCATGATCAAGGACCGCCTCGACCGCGAGCTCATCGGCAACGTGTCCATCAAGGTGCTGCCGACCGACCGTCCGGACGCCTGGGAAGTGCAGGGCCGTGGCGAACTCGCACTGGCCGTGCTTGCCGAGCAGATGCGCCGTGAAGGCTTCGAACTGACCGTCGGCCGTCCGCAGGTGGTCACCAAGACCATCGACGGCGTGGTCAACGAGCCGATGGAAAACACCACCATCGACGTGCCGGAAGAGTACATGGGCGCCGTCACCCAGCTGCTCGCCGACCGCAAGGGCCGCATGGACAACATGACCAACCACGGCACCGGCTGGGTCCGTCTGCAGTTCACCGTGCCGTCCCGTGGCCTGATCGGCTTCCGCACCGCGCTGCTGTCCGCCACCCGCGGCACCGGCATCGCCTCCTCCATCTCCGCTGGCTACGCTCCGTGGGCCGGCCAGATCGTGACCCGTCAGAACGGCTCCATGGTCTGCGACCGTCAGGGCGTCGCCACCCCATACGCCATGCAGCGTCTGCAGGCACGCGGCAACTTCTTCGTCGAGCCGCAGTCCCCGGTGTACGAGGGCCAGGTCGTCGGCATCAACAACAAGCCGGACGAGCTGGATGTGAACATCACGCTGGCCAAGCACATGACCAACATGCGTTCCGCCACCGCGGACGTGCTGGAAACCCTGACCCCGCCGATCAAGATGAGCCTCGAAGAGTCCCTGGACTTCGCCAACGAGGACGAGTGCGTGGAAGTCACTCCGGAGTCCATCCGCGTGCGCAAGATCATTCTGAGCCGTGAGGATTGGTACAAGTGGCGCGCCAAGCAGCGTCGCCAGAACAACGCTCAGAATAACAAGTGATTCTTCGCATTGTTTTGGCGCTTCGCGGGAACGGTAGTGTGTTCCGCTAGTGCGCTAAACGCTTAAGAAAGGCAAGAGATGTCGGCGGTTTTCCGCGTATCTCTTGCCTTTCTTGCTGTTTTGTAAGGAACGTAGGGCATAGTGGAGGACATGACGCAACGCACGCAGGAAACACAGCCGGAACCGCAATCGCAATCACAGGACGGCATCGACCGCAGGCTGCTGCCGTGGTCGCATCGTCTACCGGTATGGGCGCGGTTTTTGGTTGACCTGCTCGCCGGTGCCGTCGTCGGCGTGATCGGCACGATGGCGCACCGCATGGGCGCGTCGGCGAATATTCCCTACGGTCTTGTGATCGCATATGCTCTGGCCATCATCTCGACATGGTCGGCGCGTTCACGTGATGGCGTGTCGGGCCTCGCATTGCATCTGATCAGTTCATCACTGGTGGTCTGGACCGTCATGGCCGGTTACGGTCCGGGCGGGGACGCCATGATTCCCGTCGGATTCGGCGAGACGGCGACGTTGCCGTATTTCAGCAACAACGCCGGCTATTTCTGGCTATACGGCGTGGTGTTGATTCCATTGATCATGCTGGCGCTGCCCAAAAGCTGGTTCACGATGCCGACGCGCACTGAGGATGACTCCACGGATTATGACCAGAACGAATCGTCTGAACCGGACCATGACACCGCCCAACCGGTGGACTAGACCCCTCCACAGCCCCGCGAATGCGCTAAGGTGCTTAGGATGACCCGCAACAAGGAGGCACAGGCGGCAATGAGCGCACGCAAGCTGTTCTATCTGGGGCCACAAGGCACCTTCACCCATCAGGCGGCCGTCAATGCCGCCCAAGAGTTGGCACGGCTCGAACCGCAAGGCTTCGACCTGATGCCCATGGACGATGTGCCGCAGATTCTCGACGCCGCACAGCACGGCGACGGCTGGGGAATCGTGGCCTGGGAGAACAACGTCGAAGGGTACGTGGTGCCCAACCTCGACGCGCTGATCGACGCGAAGGACCTTGTCGGATTCGCACGCGTCGGTGTGAACGTCGAATTCGACGCATACGTGGCGCAAGGAGCCGATCCAGCCGAAGCGCGCATCGCCACAGCCCATCCGCACGGTCTCGCGCAATGCAAACGATTCATCGCCGAACATCGGCTCTCCACACAGCCGGCCACATCCAACGCGGCGGCCTGCCGGGACCTTATCCCAGGTGAAATCGCCTTCGGTCCCGCCATCTGCGGCGAACTGTACGACATCACCCGCATCGGCACCGCCATCCAGGACTACCAAGGAGCCGCCACCGACTTCCTCGTGCTCGCGCCACGCGCCGAAGTCGCACGGCTGCTCGCCAAACCACGCGCCGAAGCTAACGTCGAATACGAATCGGTATTGACGCTCATCCCGCTCGTCACCGGCCCAGGCGTGCTCGCCAACCTGCTCGACGTGTTCCGTGACGCGGGACTGAACATGACCAGTTTCATCTCACGGCCCATCAAAGGACGCACCGGCACATACAGCTTCATCGTCACCCTCGACGCCGCCCCTCTGGGAGGAACGTTTCCGCGACGCGCTTGTGGAAATCGCAGAACATGGCGACTGGGCCAAAACACTCGCCGTCTACCCTCGCAGGGAACGCCCCAACCCGCCCGTCACCTCATGGATGCTGCCGCAAGGCGGCGTACGACTCGACGACAGCCACCTGCCGGACGATTGGCAGAACGACGAAACCGTCAGAAGGGAGCTGATGTGGTGAAGCCACGCATCGCAATCGTAGGACTCGGCCTCATCGGAGGATCACTGGCACGCCGACTCGTCAACGCCGGCTGCGAAGTGACCGCATGGAACCACAACGACCGCCCCTACGCCACCGCCGAAGCCGACGGCATCATCTGCAAACCCACCTTGGCGGCACTCGCCGAAACCAAACCGAACGTGCTCGTACTGTGCAACCCGCTCAGGGCCATGCCCGAAATCCTCGGCGCATTGAAACCATTGATCGACACGGAAACAACCACCGCTCACCGACGTGGGCAGCGTCAAAGGCGTGGTCCGCGACCAAGTCAAAGCCATTGGTCTTGACGGCTGCTACGTCGGAGCACACCCGATGGCCGGAAACGAACTGTCCGGCTGGGAGGCATCCGACCCGACACTCTATGACGACGCGCTCTGGGCCATCACCGTCGACGAACACACCGAATACCGCCGGTTCCGCGCCGTGGCCGACATGATCGTGAACCGTTGCGGCAACCGGCTCATCGTACTTGACGACGCCACCCATGACCGTTGCGCCGCGCTCATCTCACATATGCCTCACGTCATCGCCACCGCCATGATCAACGAGCTGGTGGCCAACCCGAACCGCAACATCGCGGCCGCGCTCGCAGCCGGGTCCTGGCGTGACATGACGCGCGTGGCGCTGACCGATCCGAACCGCACGCGTGCCATGGTGGAGGAGGACGCGGCCAACGTGGAGACCTTGCTACGCAACATGGCCAACCGATTGACGTTGGTGGCCAACGTGCTGCATGACATGGCCGATACCGGCGTGCGCCCCACGGAAGGCGACGTGAAGCAAATGGACCGTTTCTTCGCCCAAGGCCAACCGTTCCGCGACTACAAGGCCGCCAGCAGGCAGCCGGAGTACGCCGAACATTGCGCGACGGTCGAACTGTCGATTCCCGAAAACGATTGGCAGCGCACGCTGCTGGAATCCGCCCGCAGAGGCGAGCATATCGTGCGATTCGACGGCGAGCGTACCGCGATCGCGCAGGCGCGTTCCGTGGTCTGACGACTGACGCCATCGCTATGCAAAAGCGCCGCAATCGCAGAAAATCAGTGCGATTGCGGCGCTCTTGTCTTTGCGCGCGGTAGGGGGAGGTACGCGACTACGGACGTGGCCGAGTCATGGAACGTTCCGGCGCCGGCTTGATCGTCACGATTTCGTCGGCGGGAATCGTGACACGCTGCTCGGGACGTGAGCCGTTCGCCGCCGCATCGCGCGTCATCTCCAGTTTCTGACCGTCCCACGAACGCACGTGGCCTACGTAATCGCGGAACTTCATACGATGATCGGTAGGATCGACGCCTTCCAAGGTGCGCACCACGATGCGCGCTCCTACTGGAATCTCATTGGGAATAGGCATTGCTGCCTCCTTTCGATGTTCCGCTCCAACTGTCTCACTCGCTCGCCACGGCGTCAAGGACCGGCTGCTTCAACGCGCGGGAGGCGGGGGAGATGCTGGACACCAGACCGACCACAATCGACAGCAGCAGGAACACGAGCAGCTGCAACCACGGAATCGCCAGCGTCTCCAAACCTTCGGACGCGTAGACCGCACGAATCACCACTCCCGCGGCGACGCCGACGACCAAACCCAACACCGTGCCGAACACGGATGATCGCCGCTTCGATGCCAAGCATGCCACGCACCTGGCCACGTGACGTGCCGATGGCACGGAGCAGACCAATCTCCTTGGTGCGTTCCGACACGCTCAACGCCAGCGTGTTCACGATGCCGAAAATGGCGATGATGATGGACAAAGCCAGCAACGCGTACAGGACCATGAGCATCTGATCGATCATCGAACTCATCGTGGACTTGTACTCGTCACGATCGAACACGACGATTGTGTAGTATTTCTTGATTGTTTTCTTCAGGGCCTTCTTGACTTGGGCCGTGTCGGCGCCCCGCTTGTCCGTGACGAACGCCTGCATGACGAACATGGTCTGCTTGTTGCCGATCTGCTCGGCCAAATCGTCGTTGACGATCGCGAAATCGCGGTATACGGAATTCGACACAATCGCGCCGATGGTCAGCGTCTTTCCGGTGGTGACCTTCTTCGTCTTGACCAGCGTTTTCGGATCGACGTTCTTGGCGTCGTTCGTGTACTGTTCGATTTCCGAAGCCTTGGCCTGCGCTCCTGCCGAGTCGCCGGATGCGGCCAATTGCTGGGCCTGCGACTGCAATTCCTGCACATGCGCCTGCACCTTGGCCTGGTAATCGGCCTGCGCCTTGGCTGTGGCCTCCTTGTCTACCACGATGTTCTCGGCCGTGGCCTTGACCTTCTGACCCACATGCCATCCACGATCGTCGGCAATGGTCTTGCCGACGAGCAGCTTGCCATCCTTCAACGCGGCAGCGGCATCACCTTCGGTGGTTTCGGCGGCGAAGATCTTGGTGAACAGCTCCGGCTGTGTGGCGAACGTGAACCCGTTGATGGCTTTGCCGTCATATTTCACACCAAGCACCACACGGTTCGACACCACATGATTCACGCCATCGACCTTTTTGATGTCTTTGATGGCCTGGTCGGGAATCTGCCCGGCCGAAGCCGAAGATACGGCGAAATCGGCTTTGAGCCCGGTATCCACCAGCGAATTGACCGAAGCCTTCGCCGACGTGGCCACCACGCCCAGACAGCTGACAATCGCCACTCCCACGAACAGGGCGGCTGCGGTGTTGGACGTGCGACGTTTTGAACGAGAAATGTTACGTTGCGCGAGACGCCCAGTCACGGTGAAGGCCTTCGATGGCAGCCAGCCGAGCACCGCGCCCGCGGTGGACACGTATGCCGGTCCCGCCACAATCACGCCGATCACGGCCAGCGCCGCGCCAATACCGAGCGGCCAGCCGACAGCGATACTGTTGAGCGCCTTCCACGGCGTCGGACCGCCGTCACCATCCGCGGCGGCCAAAGCGTAGGTGAAACCCCAGCTCAGGAAGCCCAACAGCACCATGACGGTGCCGAGGATGCCACGTGCGAGGACGGGCTTTTCCGGATTGACGGTTTCGTTCATCGCCTGAATCGGCGGGGCAAGCGCCGCATTTCGCGCCGGCAGGGCCGCACCGATCAACGTCACCACAATGCCGACCACAAGGCCGACGAGCATGTCGGAAACGGTCGGATTGGTGGCGCCGGTCAATGGCATACCCATATTCGCCAAACCGGATGCGATGAGTTTGACCATGCCCCAGCCGAGCCCGATGCCTGCGAGCGAACCTACCAGGCCCAGCAACAGAGCTTGCACGATCACCGTGGAGAACACTTGCAGGGGAGAAGCGCCGATGGAACGCAGCAGCGCATAGCCGCGCATCGACTCGCGCACGATCATGGAGAACGTGTTGGCGATGATGAACGAGCCGACAAACAATGCGATCACCGCGAAAATCAGAATAAGCGGTTGGATGAAGCCGAGCGCGTCCTGCGTGGATTTGGTTGATTCGTCACGGTATTCGTCACCGGTGATGGCATGCGCCTTCGCCGATCTCGGCAGCGCCTTGTTGATACGGTCCGCCAGCTGCTGCTGCGCGTTGTCGTCAAGCGGCGTGGTCTTATTGCCGTAGACGCTGATCAACGACGTCTTGTCGGGATCGTCCGACTGCTTGCTGGCTTTTCCTTGGCCGTTACGGGATCGATGGCGATGATGATGGCGCCTGCCTGGCTGGCATCGGTGGTGAAGATGCCGCTGACGGTCACCTTATGAGCGCCGTCCGGATAGACGATTTTCGTCTTATCGCCGACCTTCAGACCCGACTGTTCGGCGGCGAAGGAATGAAGGGCGATCTCATCGCCGTTCTTCGGCCACGTGCCGGTCGTGAACTTGGCGGACCGCCACGGCGACGACTTGCCCATGCCTATGGCGAGCGTCGGAGACCCCATGGTGGTCACCGCATCGCCATGCTTGTCGAGCAGCACCACGCCGGACAGCATGTGCACGACGCGTGCCGAGGAAACACCGTCGACCTTGGCTATCGTGCCCGCCAGATCGACGTCGACATCGTTGTAGCTTTTCGTCGATCCCATCGACATCGCCGACGAATCTTTTTTCTTCTCCTGCGAACCGCGCACGTACACGTCATGGTCCGCATTGGTGGACATCATCTGTGAAACCTGGTTGTTGAGCATTTCGCGGAAACAGAACGAGCCGACCACGAAACTCACGCCGAGCGCGATGGCCACGATCGACATGATGAAACGGCCGAAATGGCTGCGCGCGTCGCGCAATCCTATGCGAATCATGCCTGCGAGTCCTCCGTCACGGTCGGAACGGCGGTGGAGGCGGCGTACTTGGAAACATCGTCGATGTCGTCGTCGCCGGCGAACACCTCAAGAATCTCGTTGTACGTCGGATGCTGCATGTCGCGGGTGATGTTGCCGTCGGTGAGTACCAGCACACGGTCCGCGAAGGAGGCCGCACGCGGATCGTGGGTGACCATGACGATCGACTGGCCGTAGTCGCGTACCGAATCACGCAGGAAGCCAAGCACTTCACGGCTGGAGCGCGAGTCGAGGTTGCCGGTCGGCTCGTCGGCGAAGATCACGGACGGTCGTGCCATGATGGCGCGGGCGCAGGCCACACGCTGCTGCTGGCCGCCGGACAGCTGGCTTGGACGGTGGGTAAGACGCTTTTCGAGACCGACCACCTTGACCACCTGGTTGAACCATTCGCGGTCGATCGGACGTTTCGCGATCTGCAACGGCAGCAGGATGTTTTCTTCGGCGGACAGCGTCGGCACCAGATTGAACGATTGGAAGATGAACCCGATCTGCTCGCGGCGCAGGTCCGTCAACTGCTTCTGGTTCATGGAGGAGACCTCGAGTCCCTCCACGATCACCTTGTCGGACGAAGGGGTGTCAGCCCGGCCATGCAATGCATGAGCGTGGACTTGCCGGAACCGGAAGGGCCCATGATGGCGGTCATTTCACCGCGCTTGAATTCCACATTCACATGATCCAACGCCATCACTTCGTTGTCTTTTGAGCCGTAGACCTTGGTCAGGTCGATGGCGCGGGCCACAATCCCATCATCGGGGTTTTCGGCTGTCGGATGCTGTACGTCATGAATGGAATGACGAGTCATAATACCTCCTGTTCGTAGGATGCCTAATCGTCATCAGTCTATCGGTATATGGAATGACGAGTCATAATACCTCCTGTTCGTAGGATGCCTAATCGTCATCAGTCTATCGGTATGGGGGACATAATGGAATCGTGCCATCGCGTGAGATGACATTCGATCGCGCTGCGGAATGGCATTTATACGGTGTCTGCGTGGTGTCTGTTCATTTCAGACGAAGCGGAAGGTGGTTTGCATGTGTTTCGATGATGCGTTGGACGGATTCGACGCCTATCTGAAAGCCAACCGAGGGTTGAGCGCAAACACCCGTAGGGCGTACCGCAGCGATGTCGAGGAATGCTTGGTGGCGTTGCGGAAACAGGGTTGCGTGGATCTGAATGAGGTGACCATCGAGGATTTGCGCCTGTGGATGGCCAAATCGTCCAAAAATCACGCACGCAGCAGCATGGCGCGCAAAACCGTCGCCGTGCGTGGATTCTTCGCATGGGCGTACGACCATGACATGGCGTCCGCCAACCCGGCGGCTTCGTTGCAGACGCCGAAAATCCCCGATACGCTGCCGGCGGTATTGAACGAAACGCAGGCGCAGCAGCTGATGGACCGCGTTGATGAGGACGGCATGGAGGCGCGATCGCAGGAACCGAATATGAAAAAACAGGCGATCGCGCTGCGTGACGCGGCCATGCTGGAACTGCTCTATGCCACCGGCATGCGTGTGGCGGAACTGGTCGGACTCGACGTGGCCGACGTGACATTCGGCAACCGCACGGTGAAAGTGACCGGCAAAGGCGACAAGCAGCGTGTCATGCCATTCGGCGCACCAGCCGACAAGGCCTTGCGCGATTGGCTGGAACATGGCCGTCCCGTACTATGCGGTGACATGTCGGACGACGCGTTCTTTTTGGGATCGCAGGGCGGGCGGATCGGTCAACGTATGGTGCGCAAGGTGGTGCACGACCGGGCACGGGAGGCCGGCGTGCCTGACATCAGTCCGCATGCGTTGCGCCACAGTGCGGCGACCCATATGCTCGACGGGGGAGCGGACCTGCGTGAGGTGCAGGAGGTGCTGGGGCATTCCTCGCTGAAGACCACGCAGCGTTACACACACGTGTCCATCGAACAGTTGAAGGCGCGATACGGGCAGGCGTTTCCACGGGCGTGACGCGCATCGGCAAAGTACGCTGACAGCGAACGGATATGTCCGCGTCCGTCCATACGCACGATGCGGATAAGTTGTTCCGGCGATAAGAGGGAAAAACGGATTGTTTTATCAGATGATGAGTTTTGATTTGGCTATTTTGCATGGGCCTCCCTCGGATATGGAGCGGTTGTCCCTCAATCGAGTGATAATGAACCTACCATCAGAACGAAGACGGACGTTGATGCCACGGTATTGACGCCCGCCTTCTTTTTGAGCAGGGTCTTACGGCTCTGGAAATAATGGATAAGGAGAATATGAATTCCATGAAGAAGAAAGCTCTGGCTTTCGCTGCGGCCGCATGCGCATTCGGCATGCTGCTCAGCGGTTGCGGCTCTTCCAACGGTGACTCCACCGCTGACAAGGGTTCCAACGTCATCACCGCATACAATTCCGAACCGCAGAACCCGCTCATCCCGGGCGACTGCAACGAGACCGGCGGCGGCAAGCCGCTCGACCTGCTGTTCGCACGTCTGATTTCCTTCGACGCTAAGGGCAACGCCTCCAACGAAGTGGCGGAGTCCATCAAGTCCAACGATGACGCCACCCAGTACACCATCAAGCTCAAGGATGGTTGGAAGTTCACCGACGGCACCCCGGTGACCGCCGAATCCTTCACCAAGGCATGGAGCTACACGGCCAACGCCAAGAACGCACAGCTCGGCTCCTCCTTCTTCTCCACCATCAAGGGCTACGACAAGCTCCAGGATGGAGACAAGCTCAAGGGCGACGAACAGCTCGAGGGCCTGAAGGTCGTCAACGACCATGAGTTCACCGTCGACCTGAACCGTTCCGACTCCGTGTTCGCCGTCAAGGTCGGCTACACCGCATTCGCTCCGCTGCCGGAATCCTTCTTCAAGGATCCGAAGGCCTTCGGCGAGAAGCCGGTCGGCAACGGCCCGTACAAGTTCCAGTCCTGGGACCACGACAACCAGATCGTGCTGGTGAAGAACCCCGACTACAAGGGCAACCGCGTCGCCAAGAACGACGGCGTGACCTTCAAGGTCTACACCAAGGATGAGGCCGCCTACGCCGACATCCAGTCCGGTTCCCTCGACGTGATGGAGTCCGTCCCGGCCTCCGCCACCAAGACCTTCCAGAAGGACTCCACCGTACAGGCCTACAACAAGGCCGGCTCCGTCATCCAGCAGTTCACCATCCCGGCCAAGCTGAAGCACTTCGAGGCCGACACCGAGGAAGGCACCCTGCGTCGCCAGGCCGTCTCCATGGCCATCAACCGCGAGAACATCTGCAAGAAGGTGCTCAACGGCACCGGCACCCCGGCCGCCGACTTCACCTCCCCGCTGACCCCGGGCTACTCCGATTCCCTCAAGGGCTCCGGCAACCTGAAGTACAACGAGAAGAAGGCCAAGGAACTGTGGGCGAAGGCCAACGCCATCAGCCCGTGGACCTCCGATGACAAGCTCACCTTCGCCTACAACGCCGATGGTGGCCACGAAGTCATCTACACCGCCGTGGTCAACTCCATCAACAACGTGCTGGGCGCCGGCGTGGCCGCCACCAACCCGTACCCGACCTTCAACGATTTCCGCACCGCCGTGTCCGACCGCAAGGTGAACGGCGCGTTCCGTAGCGGCTGGCAGCCGGATTACCCGTCCGCCGAAAACTACCTGGTGCAGAACTTCGCCTCCGCCGCTGCCGATGGCAACGGCTCCAACGATGGCGACTACAAGAACCCGGAGTTCGATGCGCTGTGCGACAAGGCCGCTGCCTCCAAGTCCGTCGCAGACGCCAACAAGCTGTACCAGCAGGCACAGGAAGTGCTGCTCAACGACCTGCCGGCCGTTCCGCTGTACTACGCCAATGCCTATGGTGTGGCCTCGACCGGTGTCTCCGGCTTCGAGATGAACTGGCAGAACCTGCCGGTCTACGAGAACATGACCAAGTCCGGCAAGTGAGCCGTTCTCTGATTTTGATTTCGTAGGATCGACATGAAGGAAGGAACGGATTCGAATATCCGTTCCTTCCTTTCCGCGTAATAAACGGGGCTTCCATCGGAGGTCCATGACGGCTGGACATGCGACATCAACAGAAGATGTCCGCGCGTGGGGTATATTTTCAGCTGTCTTTCATGAAACTGCAATATAAAGCATTGTGGTGCAGTATCACTGATACGTAACGGGCAAGCGCCGGCCGCCCCGGGCCTCATGTCCTATACGCGTGAGCGTAGGGGACGAAGCCGCAAACGGCTGGCGAACGAGTGAGTAATCAAAAGGAGAAACCAATGGGCAAGTATCTTCTGCGACGCATTCTGCAGATGATCCCTGTGGTTCTCGGCACGACGCTTCTGGTGTATGCCCTGGTGTTCGCGTTGCCGGGCGAGCCGGTCAAGGCGATGTTCGGCGACAAGCCGGTCAACGAAGCGGTCGCGGCCCAGATCCGTGCCGAATACAATCTGGACAAGCCGTTCATCGTCCAGTATCTGCTGTTCCTGAAGAACGCGCTGACCCTCGACTTCGGCAAGACCTTCTCCGGACAGCTTGTCATCGACGTGATCGGCCGCGCCTTTCCCGTGACCATCAAGCTCGCCCTGATGGCCTTCGTGTTCGAAGCGGTTTTCGGCGTGATCTTCGGTGTGATCTCCGGCCTGAAGAAGGGCAAGTGGTGCGATACCGTCATCCTGATCTTCTCCCTGCTGCTCATCTCCGTGCCGACCTTCGTCACCGGCTTCCTCTGCCAGTACTTCCTCGGTGTGAAGTGGCATCTGCTGCCGGTCACCGCCGGAGCGAATCCAGGATTCCTTGATCTGCTGATGCCGGCCATGGTGCTTGGCTCGGTATCGATGGCGTACATCATCCGTCTGAGCCGTACGGAGATTTCGTCCAACATCGCCCTCGACTATGTGCGCACCGCGCGCGCCAAGGGCATGGACAACAAATCCGTCATGCTGCGCCACGTGCTGCGCAACTCCATGATCCCCGTCGTCACCTATCTGGGCCAGGATCTTGGCGCACTGATGGGCGGCGCGATGATCTCCGAAACCATCTTCAACGTGCATGGCATCGGCTACCTGACCTATCAGAGCATCCTCAAGGGAGAAGCCAACCTGGTGGTGTCCATCGTGACGCTGCTCATGCTGATCTTCGTGGTTTGCAATCTGCTGGTCGACATGCTGTACGCCGCGCTTGATCCGCGAATCCGTTACGCGTGAGTCGAGGGAGGGAACAAGAAATGACCGAAATGAATGAGACCAATCCTTCCACCGTGCTTCCGGGACAGGAACGCTATGTGGCACCGCTCGATGAGACGCCCCTGAAGGCCGTCGACTCGATGGACGAATCCGCACCGGCTTCGAACATGTGGGCCGACGCATGGCGAACCCTGCGTAAGAACCCGCTGTTCATCATCTCCGGACTGCTGATCATCTTCATCGTGTTCGTGGCGCTGTTCCCGAGCGTGTTGACCAAGCAGAACCCGAACTACTGCACGCTCGACAATTCCCTTGAGCCGGCTTCCTCAGGCCATCCGTTCGGCTTCGACCTGCAAGGTTGCGACGTATACTCCCGTGTGGTCTACGGCACCCGCACCTCGCTGAGCGTCGGCGTGTTCGCCACACTGCTGGTGGTGCTGCTCGGAACGCTGATCGGCGCAATCGCCGGCTTCTTCGGAGGATGGGTCGACGCCGTGCTGAGCCGACTGACCGATATCTTCCTCGCGCTGCCGATTCTGCTTGGCGCCATCGTGGTGCTCCAGATGTTCAAAACGAGCAGCTCCATCTGGAAGATCATTCTGGTGATGACGCTGTTCGGCTGGACCTCCGTGGCACGAATCGCGCGAGGTGCTGTGATGGAAGCCAAGAACCTTGAATTCAACACGGCGTCCACCGCTCTGGGATCCACCCCGATCCGCAACCTGTTCCGCCACATCCTGCCGAATTCGCTGGCTCCGATCATCGTGGTCGGCACCACCTCGCTGGCCACCTACATCGTGCTCGAGGCCACGCTGAGCTTCCTGGGCGTCGGTCTGCCCACCACCACGGTCAGCTGGGGCGGAGACATCTCCAACGCGCAGTCCATCCTGCGTACTGACCCGATGGTGCTGTTCTACCCGTCCGCCGCGCTGGCCATCACCGTGCTGGCATTCATCATGATGGGCGACGCCGTCAAGGACGCGCTCGATCCGAAGAGCCGTACGGCCTGAGTGTAAGTGAAGGGATATTCGATGACTGAAATGAATACCGAGAACAACCTCGAGGCCATGCAGCGCGCCCACGGGCCGCTGTTGGAGGTCAAGAACCTCCAGGTCGACTTCACCACCGATGAAGGCAAGGCCGTGCATGCCGTGCGCAACTCGTCCTTCAGCGTGTATCCCGGCCAGTGGGTGGCCATCGTCGGCGAATCCGGTTCCGGCAAATCCACTTCCGCCATGGCCGTGCTTGGCCTGCTTCCGGGAACCGGCCATGTGGTCGGCGGCTCCATCAAGCTTGATGGCCAGGAGATCTCCGGCTTCAAGCAGAAGGATTTCGACAAGCTCCGTGGTAGCAAGATGGGTCTTGTCCCGCAGGATCCGATGAGCAACCTGAACCCGGTGTGGCGCATCGGCACCCAGGTCAAGGAAGCGTTGGTGGCCAACAACATGGACATCGACCACGAAAAGCGTTCCGAATTCGCCAAGGCCCTGGCCGGTGACGAAGTGGAGCTCAAGGGCAATGACGATGAGACCTTCCTTGGTTCCAAGGAACTGCCTGATCTGATCGCCGCGGCCAAGGAGGCTCTTGTCAAGATCGGCAAGAGCGGTGACGAGCTTGACAAGATCATGGCCCGGTTCGCCGAGGAATGGGTTCCGGGATCCGAAACCCGCTGGCGTGTGGCCGATGGCCTGATCAAAGCCGGGGTGAAGGACGATGACGCATGGTACATCGCCAAGAAGTATGTGGTCGGCTCCACCATGGGCGACCGCATCGCCGGTCTGCTGTCCGAGGCCGGTCTGCCTGACGCCGCCACCCGTGCCCGCCAGTTCCCGCACGAATTCTCCGGCGGCATGCGTCAGCGTGCGCTGATCGCCATCGGTCTGGCCTGCCGTCCGGAACTGCTCATCGCCGACGAGCCGACCTCCGCGCTTGACGTGACCGTGCAGAAGAAGATCCTCGACCATCTGCACATGCTGACCGATTCCCTGGGAACCGCGGTGCTGTTCATCACCCACGATCTCGGTCTGGCCGCGGAACGCGCCCAGCATATCGTGGTCATGTACAAGGGCCAGGTCGTGGAATCCGGTCCTTCACTGGAAGTGCTGCAGCATCCGCAGCATCCGTACACCAAGCGTTTGGTCGCCGCTGCGCCGTCCTTGGCATCGCAGCGCATCATCTCCGTCAAGGAACATGGCGGCGACGCCACCGCGGTCATGGAGCACGCGGTGAACGAGGATTCCCTGAAGAAGGGCGAAGCCATCATCACGGTGGATCACCTGACCAAGGAATTTAAACTGCCGCGCAAGAAGGAGATGTTCAAGGCGGTCGACGATGTGAGCTTCTCCATCAAGAAGGGCACCACATTGGCCATCGTCGGCGAATCCGGTTCCGGCAAATCCACCGTGGCCAACATGGTGCTGAAACTGCTTGAGCCGACCGCCGGCACCGTCACCTACGACGGCAAAGACATCTCCGGATTCAAGGGCAAGGAGTTGCTTGACTTCCGACGTCATGTGCAGCCGGTGTTCCAGAACCCGTACGGATCGCTCGACCCCATGTACTCCATCTACCGGTCCATCGAGGAGCCGCTGCGCATCCACGGCATCGGAGACAAGAAGAGCCGTGCCAAGCGTGTGCGCGAGCTCATCGACATGGTGGAATTGCCGGAATCGGTGATGAGCCGTTATCCGAACGAGCTTTCCGGCGGCCAAAGGCAGCGCATCGCCATCGCGCGCGCCATGGCCCTCGATCCGGATGTGATCGTCTGCGACGAGGCCGTCTCCGCATTGGACGTGCTGGTGCAGGACCAGGTGCTTCGCCTGCTCAACGACCTGCAGGCGGAAAAAGGGACTGAGCTACCTGTTCATCACCCATGATCTGGCGGTGGTGCGTCAGATCGCCGATGAGGTCGTGGTGATGCAGCACGGCAAGCTGGTGGAGCATGCCACCACCGACGAGGTCTTCGACCATCCGAAGAAGCAGTACACCCGCGACCTGCTGGACGCCATCCCAGGCGGCAAGCTGCAGCTCGGACTCGACTGATCGCGTCAGCCATCTGGAAAACCTCCCTTCCCACAAGGGAGGTTTTCTTCTGTATTCCGGCTAGGCTAAGGCGCTATGACGATCACAATCACGACATCGAATGTGAATGGAATCCGCGCGGCGAAACGCAAAGGCATCGAGCAATGGGCCGCGAAGAACACGCCGGACGTGTGGTGCATGCAGGAAGTACGCGCCCCGCAAAACGAAATCGACCCCATCTTCGACGAATTCGGCTTCGAATACGCGACCGCCGGACGCATCGCCGACCAAAGCGGGCTTGATCGCATGAACGAGATCTGCCGTATCAAGGGACGCGCCGGCGTCGGTCTGCTCTCCCGCGCTGCCCGTCATCGACAAGCGCTACGGACTGCCGGGACTTGCCGAGGACGTCGATTCCGGCCGTTGGATCGAAGCGGATGTGAAGACCCCGCAAGGGTACACCGTCACTGTCGTATGCGTGTACGTGCACGCCGGCAACACCGACGATCCGGAGAAAATGAAGCAGAAATACCGTTTCCTCGACACCATGCTGGTACGTATGGGACAACTGCGCGATGAAGCGGCGCACGGCGGCAAGCAGGCGGTATTGTGCGGCGATTTCAACATCGCGCACACGCCGCTCGACATCAAGAACGCGAAAAGCCAACGAGAAGCACGCCGGCTTCCTGCCCGAGGAACGCGCCTACGTGGACAAATGGCTGGGGAGTTGGAATTCGTGGATGTGATGCGTTCCCTGTGCGGAGACATCCAAGGACCGTACACCTGGTGGAGCCAGCGGGGCCGCGCTTCGACAACAACGTCGGCTGGAGGATCGACTACCAGTTCGCCACACCCGAACTTGCCGAAACGGCCCGCGGATTCGTCATCGACAAAGCTCCGACCTACGACCTGCGATGGTCGGACCATGCGCCGCTGAGCATCACCTACGACGTGTGACGGCCGCCATCCGGCCAATGCCGGGCAACGGGACGTGTGATTCCCAGCCCGTATTAAGCATGGGTGCTAGGCTAGTCACGGTTGCAACCGTAATGAAATGAGGAACATCATGGGACTGTTTGGATTCGGCAAGAAGAAGCGTCAGAGCGAGGAAGGGAAGCCGCTGAAGCCGCCGCCGAAGATGAAACGACAAGGCCGATGAGGCCATCTCCGAAACCGCTGAGGCGCCCGCCGGTGGAATTCGGAAACCATCCTTCCGGAACCGTCCGATGAGTACGACGGCCGTGGCGATGAGCACGGTCCGTGGGACGTCGACGACGAGAACGTGCCCGACTATGACGAATACCTCGACATGGGCGCCTACTATCTGCCGTTCCTCCAAGGCATCGAACTGCGCGTGAAGGCCAACCGCGCCACCCAGCAGGTGCTCGGCCCACCATCACCTACGGATCCTCCAGCCTGGAGATCGAAGCCTTCGCCGCGCCGAAGACCATGGGACTGTGGGATGACGTTCGCGGTGACCTGCTTGAAGCCAACAAGGCCGCTTCACAAAGTGGACGGTGTGTTCGGCACCGAACTGAAGCTGCCGGTCAATGTCAAGGGCGGCAAGACCGTGAACACGCGCATCGTTGGTGTGGACGGCCCGCGCTGGATGCTGCGTGGCATCTTCTCCGGCAAGGCTGCTATCGATCCGACAGCCCGGGAGACCGAGGCGCTGAACAAGTTCTTCGCCGACATCGTCGTCGAACGTGGCGAGGAGCCTTTGGCGCCGCGCGATCTGATCCCGATGCATCCGCCGGTCGCCCCCGCTGAGCGTAAGGCCGCCAAGGCCGCGGCCGAAGCCGGCGAGGAGAACGCAAGGAACACTTCAAGGACATTCCGGACAACAAGCCGAAGGGTCCGCTGAGCCAGGACCAGCAGACCGAAGTGAAGACCACGCTGTCTCGCGGCCCGATGTTCTCCGAAGTTCGCTGATTTATAGGAAGAGACTTGGCAGACAACAAACGCACCGGCCTGTCCGCTCTAGCCGACGCCGGCAATGAAGGCGAGGATTTCTCCGTCATCGACGCCATCGGTGGCCCGCGTGGCGTCATAGAATCCATGCTGCCCGGCGTGGTGTTCGTCGTACTGTTCGTCGCCACGAGCAATCTGAATCTCACCATTGCGGTTTCGGCCGTGCTGGCGGTATTGCAGGTTATTGTGCGACTGATTCAGCGCCAGTCGGTAATGGGCGCGGTCTCTGGTCTGGTGGCGGTAGGCATCTGCCTGATTTGGGCATGGC